>Ga0315331_10000233_pt1 | contig 36239 bp, 45 predicted proteins | sample M160m34915metaG_FD_203456 | JGI IMG/M metagenome (GOLD analysis project Ga0315331, IMG submission 203456) | Ammonia-oxidizing marine archaeal communities from Monterey Bay, California, United States - M1 60m 34915 | ecosystem: Environmental > Aquatic > Marine > Intertidal zone | place: USA...
TTTCGTCAATTTGGGTATCTAATACATCATTCATAAAACCCCCTTTAAGGTTGTTGACTATGTGACATCAATAATTTTAGGTTAAAAATCAGCTGCAATCAAGCCTCAAATTTAATCAATCAGATCTAAACAATAATTTTTTTAATCCGGTTTCCCCTGGGTAACATCTGGCTAGACCTGGTAGCACCTGGCTAAACCACAAAAAAAACACCCGCACACTAGCCACCTAAGACAACCCCAACAACCTAGACGGATAATAACCCATCCTAAAAATAGCTGCACTTAAAACGGCTGTAAATCGGAGCTACCCAACCCGCCACCCCTAAAAGATGACAAAACCCCCGCCCATCGCTAGAGGAGATACAACACCTAGCGGTAATCTTTAACAGTGCTATCTGTTTTAGTCTCGCCAGGTATCTGTATTACAGATAGCTAGGGGGTGGGGATACCGGAGGCTCTGCCGAGGGTTCCCCCTCCCCCCTGATGATTAGCGTCTTTTGTGTGACTTTGCTTTTAGGTTTTTGGTGTGGGGGGTGTTTGGTTTTGTGTGTGGTGGGGTGTGTTGTTTTGTTTTGGGGTCGCCGGTTGGGGTTTGTGGGTTTCGGGGTGGTTGGTTGGCGATTCTTTGTTTGCAGCTGGGTTTGTGCATGTTTGTTTTTGGAGTATTTGTTCTATGAATTGGTGGAGTGTGAGGTTCCAGTGTGTTCCGTGCCATTGTGGGATGTAGGTGTGTTTTTGTTTGCCGATTTTGAAGTGGATCATTTCGTTTTGCGGGGGGGTAGGTGGGGGGGGGTTGTTGTTTTTGGTGTGTCTGTGTTTGGGTATGGTTTCCCCTGGGACTCCCTCCGTCGATTGAGGCTCGATCTTGCCTTGAACTAGCTTTTTCCTTTGCTGTTCTGATCCTATCCGGCTTGGTGTTTTTTGTCCCGTTTAAGCCCGTCGTTTCTCGGACAGGATGCGGTAGCCCCTTTAACGGGCGAACAGACGGTGGTTAGCCGACGCTGGTTTTGGTGAGCCAGTGATTGAACTCTAGCACATTTCGTTCTGTGAAGTGTTATTGTTTTATTAGGATTTAAAAATTTTTTTAGTTTTGGAGAGTGTTTTGGGTTTTATTGAGTTGGGTGAGGCTGAGATGGGTGAGCGTGGTTTTGTTGACCCGTTTTTGGATGAGAGTGTTGTTACTTATGTGGGGTCTGATGGGGGTTCTTATGAGGTTCAGCTGGCAGCTGGGTCTTGCAGTTTGGAGAATCCTGAAGTTTGTGAGTCTTGTGAGTAGATGGGTTTTGCACAGTTGGGGAAAAGTTTGTGAACAAGTCAGAGCGTTTTTTTGTTGGGGTGGTGTTGATAGCGACTTCGTTGTGTTTGGGGTTTCTAGTGTTGGGGTTGGGTCTGATGTTACGTTTGTTGTTTGGTTAGATAAATGAAGGTTTGGATTGACCAGGATTTGTGTACGGGTGACGGTCTTTGTGAGGAGTTGTGTGGTGACATTTTTTATGGACATTCAGATGGGCTTTTTTATGTTAAGGAAGCTGGTTCTGAAACGCCTAAAGAGCCTACGCATAAGATGAGTGAAACGGTTAATGTGCCTGATGATTTGGCTGAAGCTGTTATTGAATCCGCTGAGGAGTGTCCTGGTGAATGTATTTTTGTGGAGGCTGATTGATGAGTTGTGAGTGTGGATGCCCACCGGATTGTGGATGCACTAAAGAAAGTAATTGTGGTTGCAACTGTTGGGAAAAAGTAAATGAATAAAACAGTTAAGTTGATTACGGCTATTACGGGTTTGTTAGTGGCTATTGGTACGCTTGTGGGTGCGATTACTGTAACGCTGGGGAAAGATAAGAAGGATGGCAGTAATTATTCGTACACTACGATAATCTTAGATTCTGAAGAAGCTTATGAAAATTTTTTGAAAAACCACCCTGGGTGATATATGACTTCTGGTAGAACGATAGATGAAGCAACATGGTTTAAGTATCAAGAGTTACGTGACGGCGGTTTGTCTATGTATGGGGCTTCTAAAAAGATAGGTATTTCCTATAGGGCAGCTTCAGATTTTGAAAAAGGCATAGGGTCTGTTGTTGGTAAAGCAGCTAAGAAAGCTTTCGATCAGGCTAAAAGCCCTTCTGTTGTTCCTTACGACTTGTTGTCTGATGAAGCCCGTGAAGCTTATGACGATATTGAGGTTTTCGCTAAACGGTATTTCGGGTTGATTTTGATGCCCTGGCAGATTGAAGCGACTAACAGGATCATGGAGTTACAGGCTTCTCCTCAAGAGGAGTATGTGGTAATTAACGCTCCTCCAGGTTCGGGCAAGTCCACGTTTTTTACTAGGATTCTTCCTGCTTGGGCTACTGTGAGGGATCGCACTATACGTGGGATGATCGGTTCGCATACTCATCGTCTTGGCGAGTGGTATACCCGCCGTTTGAAAGGCGAGCTGGAACGTACTTCTCCTGTTAAGGCTGAGGCTAAGGATCTGAAAATGGGTTTAGCTGCTGATGCTGAGACTTGCCTTATGGATGATTTCGGAAGGTTTAAACCTGACGTTAAGGAAGTTTGGCGTGGGGATCAGTTTACTGTAGCTCAAGAGGGTGACATTCCTGTTTCTGAGAAGGAACCCACTTGGACTTGTTTCGGTGTGGATTCCGGTTTCTTGGGTGGTCGTTTCGATTTGATTATTTGGGATGACCTTTATGATCCTCGTAAGATGCGTACTTCTGAAGCCCGTGACGATTTGAAACGGTGGTGGGATGAGGTAGCTGAGACACGTTTGGAACCTGGTGGTCTTCTTGTGTTGCAAGGACAGCGCATGGCTGGTGATGACATTTACCGTTACGCCTTGGATAAAGAAGCTATCTTTGATGAAGAAGACGATTTTGAAGAAGATGTTCCTGAAGAGCTGAAGCTTGACGGTAAGCGTTACCATCATCTTGTTTACAAAGCCCATTATGAGGGTAAGTGTGAGAAGCAACACAAGTTGGATTCCGCTCCTTACCCTGATGGTTGTTTGTTGTATCCTCGTCGTTTGAATTGGAAGAAGTTGACGCATGTGAAGTCTCAAACTCCTGACAGGTACGCTATTTTGTACCAGCAGGATGACGCTGACCCTGCGAGTGTTCTTGTTGATCCTTTGTGGATTAGTGGTGGCACGGGTGATGATGGTGTTTTGTATCAGGGGTGTTGGGATAATGACCGTGATTTGTGGGAGTTACCTAAGAATCTTCCTGGTGAAGTGATTATTGTCGCTACGGCTGATCCTTCTCCTAGTAAGTTTTGGGCTTTGCAGGTTTGGGCGTATGTCCCTGAGTCTGGTTTCCGTTATTTGTTGGAGTCTTACCGTCAGAAGATGGATGCTCCTACGTTTTTGGATTGGAACCATGAGGAGGGTGTTTTCACTGGTATAGCTGAGGAGTGGTGGCAGAGGTCAGCTGATATAGGGCGACCTATCAATTATTGGATAGTTGAGGCTAATGCAGCGCAAAAGTTTATTTTGCAATACGATCATTTTAGGCGCTGGTCTGCTGAGAGGGCGGTTAATTTGATCCCTCATTACACTCATTCACGCAATAAGGGGGACCCTGACTATGGGGTGCAGATGCTTGCTCCTCTGTACCGTCACGGGCGTGTGAGACTTCCTGGTAAACAACGTACCGAAGCCCGCCCACATGCACTACTATTAGTTAATGAAGTAACAAAATGGTCACCAGACGGTCATGGGTCAGCAACCGATGACTGTGTGATGGCTCAATGGTTTTTGGAGCATAATCTCCCTAACATTAGTTTGCCTAAAGGGAATGTAACTCCTTTATGGAGGCCATCATGGATAAAAGGAGAAGGTAAGTTTGAAGTCGCCTGAAGAAATCATAGGTCTTCTTAGAGAAAGGGAATCAAATCTTGAGCCTGGTTTCGCACGTATGCGTCGTGTGAGAGCAGCTTATGATGGAGATATTGTAGTTCCTTTACCTGAGCTTGATGACAACGAACAGGTAGCTGTAGCTAATCTGTTAGCTCAAGGTTTGGATCAGACAGCAATGAGAATTTCGTCTGTGATGCCTGATGTTGTAATGCCTCCGATTAAAGACGATCAGAAGCAAGCTGAGAAACGTGCAAGTGTTAGACGCAGGGCTGTGTTGGGCTGGTGGCAACATAACCGTATGGATATCAAATTGTCGAAACGTGCCAGGCACATGCTTGGTTACGCATCTTCTCCTGTTTCGTTAAGGTTTAATTCTAAGTTGGGTGTGCCTGAGTGGACTGTTAGAGATCCGTTGACGACTTTCCCAGCTCCTCTTTTCGGTCCTGATGACATGGCTCCTTATGACACAATTTTTACTTATGAACGGACTTACGACTGGTTGATGGACAATTACCCTGACCATGCTTTTAAACTCCGGCATAAAGATACTAAAGGGTCTGACTTGTATCAGCTTGTTGAATACTGTGACCCTGAAGAAACTGTTCTTTTAGCTGTTGGTAGAGATATACAACAGGGTTCTAGTTGGAATCGTAACGCTGATTATTCTCCTCCTTTAGCGGAGTTGGAACGTAGCGTTAATCGTGCAGGCATTTGCCCTGTTGTTATTGCTGGCAGAGTTAATTTGGATCAGCCTCAAGGACAGTTCGATCAGATGCTTGGCATGTATCAGATGCAAGCCAAGTTGATGGCTTTAGAAGTTTTAGCTGTGCAGAAAGGTATTTTCCCTGACAGTTGGCTTGTAGCTAATCCAGGTGAGACACCTCAAATTATTAACACAGCTAATGGTTTGACTGGTGAGGTTGGGATTCTTAAAGGCGGTCAATTAAAAGACACTGTTGTAAACCCTGGGTTTATGACTAACCCGACTATCGACAGGTTGGAAAGGGGTCAGCGTTTAACTGCTGGTATTCCTTCCGAGTTTGGCGGTGAGTCCGGTTCTAATATCCGAACGGGTCGTCGAGGTGAAGCGGTTCTTTCAGCGGTTGTTGATTTTCCTGTTCAGGAAGCTCAACGTATGATCGCAGCTTCTTTGGAAGTTGAGAACAAACGTGCTATTGCTTTGATGAAAGCGTATGCGGGTAATAAACCTAAGTCGTTTTATGTAACGATGAAAGGTGCTAAAGGCGTTGTTGATTACACGCCTAATAAAGATTTTGAAACTGATGAGAACCATGTTGTTTATTCTCACAGTGGTGCCGACATCAACAATTTGGTTATCGGTGCCGGTCAGAGGATAGGTATGGGAACTATGTCTAAGCGTTCTTTCATGCAGATAGACCCGATGGTTGATGATGCTGAACATGAACATGACGCTGTGATAGCTGAGAATTTGGAACAGGCTTTGTTGGTCAGTATCCAAACTCAAGCTTCGCAAGGTTCTATACCTCCTAATGATCTAGCTCGTATCACTGAACTTGTTAGAACAGATAAAGCAGAATTAGCTGATGCTGTTCAGAAGGTTCAAGAAGAAGCACAGCAAAGGCAAGCGTCTGAGGCACCAGCTGGTTCCCCTGAAACTATGCCTGGGTTAGCTCAAGAAGGTGTAGGTGCTGAACAAGCGGTTGCATCTGCTGGTGGGCGACCTGCTTTGCGTGATCTGTTAGCACAGGTGGGATAATGCCAAGAAAAGTTAAATCGAAACAAACGTATGGCGAGCGCAAGAAACAAGAAGATGCTATGGATGTTGTGCCTATGCACGAAGAGCCTTCTGTTAGGAAGCCTCCGATAACACCTGGCGGTCCTGGTTCTTTTGTAAGACCAACGGAACGACCAATGGAACCTATAACATCTGGTGTAGCTTCCGGTCCAGGTATGGGTGTTCGACCTCCACGGGCTGTTGTTAAAAAACAAGAAGAGGAAACATCTGCTAGGTTGATTGCTTTTCAACCCTTGCTGGAAGAGTTAGCTGCTTTACCAGGCGCGGGAGTGGAAACTAAAAGATTTGTAAACAAGTTAAGAGTTAAGAACAATCAGGTCTTTTAATGTCCTTTATTAGCAGAATAAGAGAGATTGCTGGTGCAGCTGGTAAAGCCGGTGGGGATCTTGCAGGGTTTGTTGGTGATTTAGTAACTGCTCCTTTTGTAGAAGATGAGTTTGAAAGAGTTTGGCCTACTGTTAAAGGTATAGCGGGTAAGCGTTTTTTAGGTAACCAAGAATACGGTCCTGGTTATGTTCCTCACATGATAGGACCGGAAGGTGTTATAGGTGAGGTTATAGAAGGTCTTCCTGAAGGTTTACGTGAAGGCGGGAATGAACTTTTTGATGTGTGGGATGACGCTTACAGAGAAATAGCTAGACTCCCAACTACTGTTTTAACGGCAACAAGTCTCGCTCAATCAAGAGGTGATTTCACTGGTTTGTTTGATGAAGGCACTTGGAAAGATGCTTGGCAGATAGCTGACCCAGGTTGGGATAATGATGAGAAAGAATACCCGACTTTAGGTAAAGCGTTGTCTTATCTTTTAGCTGGTGTGGACATTCTTGATGAAGACGAAAAAGTTCGGCATGAAGGCACCACATGGCATAAATTTGTTTCTGGGACAACTGACGCTGTATCAATAATAGCTTTAGACCCTACGGTTCTTGGCGGTAAAGCTGTGTTAGCTGTTCGTGGTGGAGGGAACCTGGGTTTAATTGCATCCAAGTTGGGTGTGCCTGGTACACGCGCGACTATGAATGTTGCTCAGAAGCATCGGCAAAGCGGGGTTTATGATCGTCTAGTTGCTAAACCTTACCTCAAGTTCAAAATGGGTAAAGCCAAAATGGATGAAGCTAGTGAATTGATTGAAGCGAATGTTAAAGGTCAGCCTTACAAACTTGTTTTGTCTCCCCGTGATGTGATGTTAGCTGGTGGTAAAAAGAACGTTCAAAAAAATCTAAGTGTTGGAGTTGCTAGAAGGGAACGATATTTCCGTCAAGACGGCAGGTTTGATCGTCTTTTAGGAAGTATTGATAATACGGTAGATAATGTTTCTGATGAGGCTATTCGAGCGCATGTGACTGGAACTAAGAAACTTCCTTTAACTCCTACAGCTTTGAATGACGCTAAGATTGAAATAGCAGCTACTAAAATTCGTCAAAGGTTTTTTAAAGACAACCCTCACGGTGCGACTATCGCACGACTTTTAACTTACGCTCAGAAAGGTCATTCTTCTTTTGGTGGGGCTAGAGGAAGAGCAATATCAGAAGATGTTATGCGTTTCTTTTTGGGTGACAATACTTCCATAGCGAGACTTTCAAGAGTCAATACTGACGTTGCGAATATGTTAAAAGGAATTTATGTAGCTGGTGGGACTGTTAAGCAGGGTGTTGTCCCTGGCATGGTTGGCGCTAGAGCTAATCAGTCTCGAATAATAAATGAGCTTATGCCTCCTCAGTTGCCAACTCACACTGATGAACTTGGTGACATGGCGGGGATGTGGAAAACATTGGATGATATGGCTTCACCTGGTGCGTTTAATCCTTTAGGCAGGTTGGGTTTAGATCCTATTCGTCAAACATATTGGTTCACTAATAGTGTTACTGGTAAGCCTTTCCGTTGGGTGATGGATAAGCGCGCTCATTCTCATGTTCTTTTTGCTGATCCTAATTCGGATCGGATGATTGAAAGAATGTTGAAACAGGCGAAAGTTGAGCCTGATAAGATTCAAGTCATTTTAACTAAATGGAATGGGTTGGATGAAGCTGGTAGGCGCAGATATTGGGAACAGCTTATTGATGAAACTATTGACAGTGTTTTACAAAAACATTCCAAGAAACATATTTTTAAAAGTAAAGATGAGTGGGTAGCTGCGGGTAATAAAGCTAGTGATTACAAAGATCACAGAGCAATGATTAAAGATCTTAAAAACCGAATCTTTGAAGATTACAAACGCAGTTCACGCCACGCTTTAGATGATTTAACTAAACACAAGGTTGGTAGGGCGCTTATTGAACGGCTTGATGACGGTTCGGTCAGTGCAACTCAAATGGGTACATCAGTTCCTGGGGTTTCTAAGTATGCTGAAGCAGATACTTTGAGTCTTTTAAAGACAGCTCAAACTCCTGAGCGTATGGCTGATGTAGGGCTTATCCCAGATTTCACTCGGTTTAATCGTTCTGTTAGACGTACTGCTTCTAAAACGCCTATTGAAGTTTGGCGAACTATTGATGGGATGGATAATCTTTTACAACGCTTTTCCAACTTTTTTAAACCATCAGTTTTATTAAACCCTAAATGGCCTATGAGAGTTGTCGGAGAAGAACAGTTAAGAATGTCAGCTGTGATAGGCGGTCCTGATGCGTTGTGGAATCTTTTATTAAACCGTCGCAATGCTCAAGAAGCTGTTTTAAGAAACCTTTTAACTGATAAACAGATACTTGGGATAGCGGGAGATATGCCTAAAAAAGAATTAGAAAAAGGTTTAAGACAAATTCTTTTCGGTGACAACAGAGTGGTTAATAGAAGAATGGTTCTTTCGGGTTCTTTAGGATTTTTAGTTGCAGGTGTTCCTGGTGCTGTAGTGGCTCCTATGTTGTCGAGAGCTAGAAATGCCAGAATAGTTTCACGGATGGCAAAACCATTGAGGGAGAAACAAACTATTAAAGACATGGTTGTAGCAGGAGATAAAAATGCTGCTAATGCTTTAATGGAAGCACCAGGTTTTGAGAATCTTCAAATTTTAGGTATTGATGTTGAACGTGCTTTTGGTAATCCTCTTACTCCTTTAAGAGAATGGGAAAATGCTGTAGGTGCAAATCGTGGCATGTCTTATATGTTGGATCAAGCTGGTAGTGATTTTAAATCAGGGAACATAGAATTTCTTGGAGACTGGGATCTGGTTATTAAACCTCCTTCGAGAGCAGATTTGCTTAATAATCCTCAAAAAGCAGAAGTATATGCTCAATGGTATGAGAGAGTTTTAAACGATCAATATGGCAGATCGAAGTATTCGAGGATGTTTTGGGATGATACTAAAACAAACGATGACATTGTAGCGTTTTTAGAATCACCTGAAGGTAAACAAACTTTAGAAGAAATGGGTCTTGTTGATACTGAGGCAGAACAACTGCTTGATTGGGTAGAAGCAACTAGAGAATTTACAGATAGGTTGTTACCTCCAATAAACGAATTAGCTAACGTTAGACGGGCTTTAAGTAACGGGAACCGAATTGAGTTACGTCAAGTTATTGATGCTCTTGGTGGTGATAAAGGAATTAAAGCTGTTAGACCCTCACACAGATTAACCCCTAAGCAGAAAATTAAATTGCAACAATCGGGCGCTCCTGCTGAAGCAGAAAATCTTAGATGGTATGACATTTTAGGTGGAGTTCATAAACAAGAAGAAATTACTTATTCCGGTATGTTAAACGGTTTGTTCAAAAAAACTTTAGACAAAGGTATTCAAAGACTTGGAGGTTTATACACAACACAACTTTCACGGCATCCATTGTTCAGAGCAGTTTATGAAGCTGAAATGAAATCTAAGCTTGTTAATTTAGCGATTGACCCTGGTACGGGATTGTTTACTATTTCTGAAGAAGCATTGAAAGCTATGGAAAACAGTTCCCGTGTTACAGCTCTTAAAGCTGTTGAAGATGTTATGTATAACCTTGCGGAACAAAGCAATTTTGCTGAATCGACTAGACATTTCTTTCCTTTCTTTAACGCATGGCAAGAAGTGTTGACAAGGTGGGTGGGGTTTACGATGGACAATCCTGCGTTTGTGTCAAAGGTTGCTGTCACATATCGTGAAGCTGCTGGTTTACCTACTTACACTGACCCTGAAGGTAAAGAACATTGGGTGTTGCATGTGCCAGAGGAAATGCGAGAAGTGTTATCTAAGAGTCCTTTATTCGGGGACATTATGGAATGGTGGGAGGGTGAACTTTATTTAAATAAAGCTGGTATAAATATGATTACCACAGGTTTACCTGGGGCTATGCCAACTTTTACTTTTTCTGTAAGTCAACTAGCTAGGAAAAGACCTGATGTTGGCGAATATGTTGATTTCATGTTTCCTTATGGGTTTATTCCTCCCCGTGACGGATCTGGGCTATTTGGAGAAATGGAAGCTTTTGCTAAAGGTTCTGCACCAGCTTGGGGCAGATCGTTGTATACAGCCGTGCAAGGTTGGTTTAAAGATGCCGGTGTTGATGTTGACCTTTGGAATGACAGAACCTATAAGAGCATGATGGCTAACATCACACAAGTTTGGATAGTTGAAATGAATGAAGGTGAAAGAGAACTTGTAGATTTTCAAGATCCAGCGCAATACAGCGCGTTCATTAAAGATGTTGAACATGCCGCTAGGTCGTCGCTGATGCTTTTAACTATCGCTAAAGCAACAACTCCTACTGCTATAAGATTTGCTAGTCCATATCAAAAATGGATAGATATGGCTAGACGTTTTTACAATGAAAATCCTGATACAGCTGATGATCGTTTCATGGAAGAGTTGATGAAGGAAGACATGGAAGATAGTTTTTGGTTTCTTACAGCCAGGTCAACTCAATCTTTGGAAGGGCTACCTCCAACATTACCAGCTTGGGAAACGAGAGAAGAATTTAAACCTTACTTTGAAAAATATCCTGAGTTGGGAGCAATTATTTTAGGGTTGGAAACTACTGGTGGGGTAAAAGCTCGCGCTGATTTTTCACAGTTTGTTTATCAAAATCAAAAACAAGAAGAAACTTTTTATGGTAGCGGTGAAGAACAACGTAAATCTTTAACCCAATTAGAATACATTCTTCAACCTGATATTCGTGAAGGTTGGTCAAAATACAGAATGATTAACGATAAGTATTATGCCATTTTAGATGACATGACAGGTGATGATGGTTTACCTGTTCCGAATATGAATGTGACCGCAGCTAGAGCTATTAAAAATTTAAGAGATGACGAAATAAAATTGCTTCAAGAAGAAAACCCTGTTTGGGCTGAAGATTTTGCAGAGAAAAATTTTGACGACGGAAAGTTTTTTGAAGGTTTAAGAAAACTTGTTGACGATCCAGTGATGGCAGGCAGAGTTGATATTCAGTTAATAGGTGAATACTTAGATTTAAGAGATGGTTTCACTGAGATGCTTAAAAATAATCATGTTAGTGGAAAGTCTATTCAAATAGATGCAAGTGATAATAAGGTTATCAAAGGATTGTGGGATGAAAACATTGCTAATATGGTTGCTAGCAACCCTGCTTTTAGAGACATTTGGCTTAGATGGTTTGAATTTGACATGATGGAACCCGAAACTTGGACACCTGCACAACGAAAGGTGTATGAATAATGGAAACGACCTGGACAGCTCCTAATGGTGATGTGGTTACAGACCCTACCAGTGTTTTAACAGAAGAACAATTAGAGTTTTTGTATGGCGAGTATGGTTTAAACGCTAATTTGATGATAAATAATGCTTATGATGTAGCTCTCGTAAATGCAGATTCATTGGGAGTAGACGCTGATGATTTTGCTCAGACCAAGATATTTCAATTATATAACGATTCGATGGTAGGTGTAGATCCTAAACAAACTTGGTCACAAATAGAATGGTACATATTTAACAACACAGATTTCACAGGTGAAACCGAAATAGGAGGGACAGGGGTAACTGTTCAAAATCAATACGAACACTATTTTGATTTAGAAGATAATAAACCGGAAGAGTTTCGTGAATTGCATGAAACACTTTTTGCTAACGGTTTTTACGGTCAAGGTGCTAGTGAAGAATCTATGAACAATAAGACAGCTTCAACTAATGCTTTTCATAACGCGATCAACGAGCTTGTAGCCAGAGGTAAAGTTCCTATAGCTCAAGACTTTGACCAAGAAGCGATGCAAGTTTCGTATTCTTTTAAACATTTAGGTGTTGAACCTTTTGAGGGGGTAACAAAAGATACTCCTGTTTGGACAGACGATTTTATACATAACATGGGTGACCAGGCGGGTCAAAGAGTTTTTGGCAGGGATCTCTCTAACCAGGAACGTGAGTTGACTTTAAGTTTGGTTCGAGGTTTGGAAAGCGATGACACTTATCAGGGTCCTTCGGCTGCTGATATTGATGCTGCTTTGGAGGAGAGTAACCCTGTTGAGGCTAAGACTATGGATATGTCTGGTGTGTTGCAAAACTTTGCTTCTTTAGTGAGAGGTCGATAAATATGAATACACCTGAACAGCTTCAAGAATTTATTGAAGGTCAAGGATTTGGTGACGATGTATGGTTTGATGGATGGGTTTTTGAAGATGGGTGGGACTTACTTGTAAAGCTATTAAATGCGAATACGTTTTTCCCAACTAGAGCTGACGGTGAGGAATACAACTTTACTGATGATGAGTTAATAAGTTTGATTGCTCCTTCAATAGATGGAGGCGCAGATTCAGATTTTATTAACGCTTTACGGATTGCTCAAATCTTGTGGAAGTCTAATTACACACCAGAACAGCAAAAAGATATGACCCAATTCTTTGTTAAGATGTATGAACAATCTGGTCAGCTTCAACCAACTCTTGAAGAGAATGTATCTGCTTACAACAAACAAGCTACGGTGGCTCCGACTACGACTACGACTACAGTACCTCCGACTACGACTACGACTACGGTACCTACGACTACGGTACCTACTACTACGACTACAGTTCCTACTCCTATAGAAACTTCATCACTTGACACTAAAAACGGTGAAGTTATTGATGAAAAAATTGATTTAATTACAACAAATAGATCTTATGTTTTTGACCAATTCAAAACTTGGTGGGGAAATGTTACTGACCAAGAAATAAACAATGCACTTGACTCGATTGTTAATGGCAGTTCAACTTGGGAGCAAGCTAAAGAATCAATGGGCGTTCTTTCTGCTGGCAGGTTGGAAGAAGATTCTACTGCTGTATCAACGGGTGACCCCGTGTTGGATTCCGTTAAAGCAAAGTTCCCTCAACTAACACCTGAACAATTAAGTTTTGCTGTCACAGGAATTAAAGCAGGAGATTTTAATATCGCCGAACTGGAAGCTCTGTTTTACACTTTAAACAATCCTGTTACACCTGAAGAAATCTTTGCAGGCGATCCTGTTTTATCTGAGATTATGGGTGCTTATGCTTCAGAGTTCGGATACTTCGGTTCTTTCCTTGAACATTCTCAAGTAGCGCCTATATTGTTACTAGCTTCAGAAGAGAATTGGTCAGCAGAGAAACTTAACCAAGAACTTAAAAGACCTGATCTTGATTTCGCTGTAACTAAAGAACGCTTAAATGCTTTAACAGAGCATGGCTATGACGTTTCTGGTATGAAAGAAAAAGTAGAAGCAGAGTTAGCTTCAACAGATTCAACCATTGATCGTTCATGGTGGCGAAACACTTTAGACACTGAAAGGGCATGGCAGATGCTTTTAGCTTCTGACCCTGCTCAAGCAGAGAAACAAAAACTGGATCAAATAAACATTCTAAGAGTCGCAGCTGGCAACCTTAGAATAAATTTAAGCCCTGAACGTTTAGAAATATTAGCTGTAGATGCCATCACACAAGGATGGGATGGCGCTGACTATGGAAGAAACCTTTTAGCTGAAGCTTCCTGGGATGAAGGTAAAGCTGCTGTTGGTGCTATCGGAGCGAACATGAATAAAATAAATAATCTCGCTAACGATTACATGCTGACATACAGCCCTGGTGTTGTTGAAGATTGGGCGCGTAAAATTTATTTAGGCGAGGAAGATTTAAACATTCTTGAAGCCGATTTCATTCAGACAGCTAAAGAAATGTATCCCACTATGGCAGGGAAACTTGATCGTGGTTACAACACAAGAGAGCTGTTTGATCCTTATGCTCAAAAGATAGCTAATCTTTTAGAGATGCCAGCTACTTCTATTGATTTTATGAACGACCCTAAATACAGTCCGATAATAGATTCTGTGACTGACACTGGGGAAAGACGAGCTATGACTCTTTCGGAAACAGCCGAGTATATTCGTACTTCTCCGTTGACAAAAGATTTGTGGGGGAGAACAAGCCAAGCTAAAACGGCAGCCCAGGGGTTTGCTGATTTTGTGGCTAGGAAATTTGGAGGTTTGGGTTAATGGCATCGGATGATAATGGGGTTACGTTTACACCTATTTTTAAAGGACAGAAAACTAATAATCCTGAAGAAATAGCAGAGTTGGCTATTGCGGGAGCTGAATACGATCCAGTGTATTTATTGTCGCATGGTGGCAGTTGGCAAGATCCTTTCACTGGTCAGCAGATAGGTCAATCTCTTGATTGGTCTGGTGTTGCTGAAATGAAAACGCAGGTACCTGGTACTAACATTTGGGTTCGTTCAGCTGGCGCTCCTTCCGATTTGTTTGATGAAGGTGGTCAGCGTATGGGTGATGTTATGGCTACTGCTGATATTAAAACTCCTGCTGAGGGTATGTCTAAGGAAGAGATTTTAGATATTGCTGGTCGAGTGGCTATTGTTAATACTTTCCAGCCGGATCGTGTTGCTTTAATAGAGCAGTATGGTGATTACTTTTTAGAAGAAGTAGGCACAGATATTGTAGGTAAGTCTGTTAGTAAACTTGATGAGTTGCGTCATACCATTACAGGTGGTGATTTGTTGACAGGCGGGGTTCCTTCTTCTTTTAGGGATGAAGATTATGTGTCTGTTGATGACCGTGCGATGGCAACAACAGCGGGTAATTCAATGTCTTTAGCAATGATGAGATCCAACCTTGAAGTTTATGGAACTTTAAGTGGACCGCTACCTTCGTCACAATCAATGAGTGGGACTTCAGGTTCAGGTACTCCAGGTTCAGTTACTCCAGGTTCAGTTACTCCAGGTTCAGTTACTCCAGGTTCAGTTACTTTAAACACAAATGAATCAGGGGCAACTGCAATAGAAGAAGATAGTGCTACCAGTATCGTTCGTGACATTTTAACAACATACGGTTTAGAAGATTTATTAAAAGACGAATCTTTAAATCTGATAGACACTTGGGTTGCTTCTCAAGATCCTGCCGCAGTGTGGGGGAAGGTACGACAAAGTGAGACATATAAGGGAAGGTTCCCTGGTATGGAAGCTTTATCAAAAGCAGGCAGGGCAATATCTGAAAGCACATACATAGAATTAGAACGTGGCTACACAGGGGTGATGAAACAAGCAGGAATAGATTCAGAGTTTTATGATGATTACTCTGACTTTGGATCTTTGATAGGTGGGGATGTTTCTGTAGAAGAGTTAAGAAGCAGAGTTGCTTTAGCTAGTGAAGCTTCTTTAGCTACCACCCCAGAAGTTAGAGAAGCTTTGAAAGAGTGGTATGGTATTTCTGATGAAGACATAACTGCCTATTATTTGGACCCAGAGAGGGCTACAAATATCTTTGAAATGCGTGAGCAATTAGGGTCGGCTCGGATTGGTGGCATAGCTGCCGAGACTGGGTTCGGATCTGTTACTCAGCAAACCGCAGAAGGCTTGAGAGCAGCTGGGGTTAGTGAAACAGAAGCTCGGAGAGGTTTCCAAGCAATAGGACAGTCCACTTTAGCGGAAGAAACCGCTGGAGATATGGGCGATATCACTCGCAAAGAGTTGGTTGGCGCTCAATTTGGGACAGAACAAGACGCTGCCCGAAAGGTAGAAGAACGCCGTCAACGCAGGCTTGCACAATTCGCTCAACAGGGCGGTCCTGCTTTAACCCAAGGTGGTTACATCGGGCTTGGCGAAGCTCAATAAAAGTTACTTTTAATCTATTTTAAGACGCTAAGTTTCTGCTACACTTTCTTGTAGATACTTAATGGCCGTTTAAGCAAGCGAGAGCTATGAGGATCTACCACCACCGGCTCGCCTCCCGTGTCGGTGCGAACTGGAAGGGAGCGTTAACATAGATGGCTGAAGCAACTGAAACTGACGCAATCGAATTAGATGAGAATGGAGAACCGAAACGCAATTTTCGGAGAGTTCTTGAAGATAGAGCCACCGAAGCTGAAGCTCAAGTAGCTGAACTTCAGGCAAAACTACAAGGACTTGAGAAAGCAGAAGTGTTTCGTTCAGCAGGGATTGACCCTAATGACACTCGGCAATCATATTTTGTTAAAGGATATGACGGAGAGTTGGATGCAGAGTCAATTCGTATGGCAGCTGAAGAGGCTGGATTCTTGGGGCAAACCCCAGGTATTGAGTCAACTGTTCCGCAAGCAAGTGGACTCCTCGAACCAGAGGATACAACCACACTCCAGCAGGAGTTAGCGGCACAGCAGAGGATTGCCGATGCTGGTGTTCAAGGTCAACCTGTGGTTCCACCACAATTAAATGACCAGATTCGAGCTACAACTAATGAAAAAGAGTTGAAAGCTTTGATGAGTTCTCAAGGATATGAATTTGATGTTCAGGGTTAGGTTAGCTTCTCGTTCTTAACCAGGAGAAAATTTAAAAATGGCTTATACACAAAAATCAAGTGTGTCGTCAGATCAAGTAGCATTTGAGCAACTCGCTCATTTCGCTCTTCGTAAGCAAGTTCTTCACGAAGATTATGCAACTGTTAAAGCAACAAAGCAGACCCATAATGGTTCTGGTGTGACTTTCACAATTTACAATAATCTCGCTCAAGCAACTTCAGCTTTGACGGAAACTTCTGATGTCACAGCAGTCGCACTAGGCGACAGCACCGTAACGGTGTCCCTGGCTGAATACGGCAACGCAGTTGTAACAACTGCTGCGCTTCGTGGGCAGTCTTTCTTTAACGTAGATTCAGATGCAGCTAACATCGTTGGCTTTAACGCTGCTGATTCTATGGATCAGGTAGTGGCTGATCTTCTATATGCCGGCTCGAACGTCACGCACGTTTCGCAGTCGTCACGGGGCGCGCTCGTAGCGGGCAACGTAATCACTTCTGACATTGTTCGTGAAGAGGTAGCTGGACTTCGTTCAGCTGCGGTTCCAACATTTGATGGAAATGCTTATATAGGGTTCATTCATCCTGACGTAGCTTACGATTTCATTAAAGGCACAGCCGTTACTGATCTTCGTAGCTTCCAAATACGTCAAGATGCAGATGGAGTCCGTAAGGGTTCTATCGGTATGTTCGATGGAGTTGACTTCATTGAAACACCACGCGCTTTGCTCGTAGCTGATGGAGGTAACTCCACTGTTGATGCTTACGGCACAGTAATTATTGGACAACAGGCAATGGCAAAGGGTTTCTCGACCATGTTCGGTCCTGATCCTTCTGTTGTGTTCGGTCCTGTTACCGACAGTTTGCGTCGTTTCCAGCCTGTAGGTTGGTACACAATGTGCGGTTATGGTCGTTTCCGTGAAGCAGCGATTCGTCGTATCGAATCAGCTTCAAGTATCGGAGCTAACTAACACACACGTTGGTTTTAGGGTCGGGAGTCGGCAAGCCTCTCGACCCTAACCAGCAATTAGAGGTTAAGATAGAGTAATGACTTACAGGGTAAAGAAACCTAAGAAACCGAGAGGTAGATAAATGGGAAAGTATTCTTCTGTTGGTGTCCTTACTAAACGTGGAACCTCAAAGAAAACAAAAGTTCGTAGAGATTCCGATGGCTCTGTCGGAGGAATCCAAACTGAACACTGGAGTGGGCAAATTGATGCTACTGTAGCTCCTGAGTCAGTTGAGATGAGAGTCCTCCAGGGAGGCGTGGAATAATGGCTGTTACAGCAAGTGGGATGTTTTGTCCCACATTTTTAGATATTTTGGATGGCACACAGTTAGCGGTTAATACTGCTTCTGACACATTCAAGGTGGCGATGATAACTAATTCATCCACACCAGATTTTGATAGTCACGATCATTGGTCGGATCTGTCAAGTAATGAAGTTTCCGGTACGAATTATTCTGCCGGTGGCGTGGCTTTAGGTAGTGTCGCTATGACGAGTGCTTCTGGTGCTTTGAAGTTTGATGCTGCTGATTCGAGCTGGGCTACTTCTACTATTTCAAGTGCGAGAGCTGCGGTCATTTATGACGACACTCTCTCTAATGATCCGTTAATTTGTCTAGTGAACTTCGGTTCAGATTATTCGAGTGCTAATGGTACTTTCCAAATCACTTGGAACGCTGCTGGTATTTGGACAATCGACTTAACACCGTAGGAGGTTTTTAAATGGCAACTGCTTACCCAGGTGCGCTTGATGCAACTAATAACCAATTACGCACAGATATAAGTTCAACTGATGATTTAGATGCGTCAGGTAAAGAGCATGACGTTATGCACGTTAATGCTCATGGCGCTGTAGTTGAACTTGAAACCAAGTTAGGTACTGGTAGTTCAACGGCTTCTAGTGGTGCTGTTATGATGGGTACTGGTTCCGGCACATCAGCCTGGGACACTTCACCCACTATTCTTGGCGCTCTTACTATTGGTGCTGATGGTGCAGGACACGACGTAACTTTCCACTCAGACACAGCGGGTGACGCTCTCGTCTGGGATTCCTCAGCGGAATCTCTGACAATAACGGGAACTAACGCCCAAACAGCGTTGGCGGTAGCTGACGGTAATGTCACTATGGCTGACGATCTTACTGTTACTGGCGCTATAAGTGCTGGTAGTGTCGTGGCTCCTCTTGCTATAAACGCTCAAACAGGAACCACATATACTTTTGCAGACGGCGACCAATCTAAGCTTGTTACAGCAAGTAATGGTTCCGCTCAGACTTACACGGTTCCACCTAATTCAGGTTTTGCCTTCGCTGTTGGTACAGCTATCACAGTTATTGGTATAGGTGCTGGCAAAGTTACTATTGCTCAAGGGTCAGGAGTAACGATTAATAGTTTGGATTCTGAAAAAGCAATAAATGGTCAACACGCTTCGGTGACTTTAATTAAAACAGCTACAGATACTTGGCAACTTATCGGCAACTTGCAGGCTTAATATGTCTCTTGTACATTCTTTATTCGGTTCGGTTTCCGCTAGTGGTAGTGCCGCTACTGGCGGTTGGGCTTACTTTTTTGGTAATGGTTCAATCACAGGTTGGGGTAGAGGCGACAATATCGACAAAATGGATTCTGGTACGGATACTCTCACTACATTAAGTTCCGTGATGGCAACTGGGCGTTATCAGGCTTCAGGGAATGGTAACGCTGGTGTGGCGGCTTACTGCAACTGTGGCGATACAGGTAGTGGTAATTCAAACAGTACAGAAAAAATTTCGTTTACTTCGGATTCGATAAGCACATTGGGAAGCACTAATCCAGGCGGTAGTTATTATGGAGGCGGTAACGGAACTAATCAGGGTGTTAAAGCCTATTATATGGGCGGTAACAAATATCCGATTACTGCGACTGTGTTTGATATGCCGTTCGCTACGGAAACTTGGGGGACTTTAAGCAACAGTTTGACTTACAGTCCTCTTAATTTCCCTACGTCTAGTGACAATGGTGTGGCGGCTTATGCGGCTGGTACTTACACAGGTTCGATGACAAATGTTGACAAGATGCCTTTTGCTACAGAAACGCCTGCTTCGTTATCTGATTCATTATCGCAGGGTGGTGGTTATATGGCTGGCGGGTATGGTCAATATGGGGTTACAGGTTCAGTCTTCATAAATTCATATTCAAATCAGTATGAATTTAATATTAGTTTCACCACCGATGCTGTAACGGATGGAACTTGGAGTATTACTAATCGGAAATATGCTGTTGGTTGTTCCATTTCTGACACCGCAGGATATATAAGTGGTGGAACCAGTTTTGGTGGTGGTGCCGCAACTTGGACTAACACTATCCAAAAAAACGTGTTTCCAGCTATGACAAACAGCGTTCTTAGCGCAACTCTTTCAGAAGCCAATCTTAGCGCAACATCCGCTACTAATGAACTGGCACTGGCTTGATATGAATATAGATGAAGCAATAGCAGAAGTTCAACAATCACGTTCCGCATACCAGTTGGTTCATTTTGTTATTGGACAGCATGACACACCTGAAATGTGTTTTTATCAACTGTGTTTAGAGTTACAAAGTTTACAAATGAAACTGCGACGACATGATATTAACGTGCGTAGAACAAAAATTGAGATTGCCAGATTGAAAGAAACTGGCGATGAGATGGATGCTCTTGAGGCTGAGGAAAGAGAACTCGAACTTGATAATTCGATTATTGTGCAACGTGGAGCGGAAAGAGAATACGAAATTTTAGTAGACTTGTTTAACAACTGTCAGCATTTCACTCGCGATGAAATAGATCATGCTCAACCTGAATATTGGGAGAAGCGTTTAACACGGCAAACGAATTTGCAAATCATGTCAGGGAACGTGGGCTGGGCGCAATTAGATTCTTTGCGTCAAATAGATTTATTGGATGATCTCGTAGCGGATCGTGAGAAACAAATATTGGAACAGCAAAAAATGGAATTACAGGACTCAGGGCAATGAGATATTTGAAATGGAAACTTTCTAACGGCACTTCTGGTACAAGCCCCAGCGCTACTTTCACTGAACGAGGCGGTCACATTACACCGTCTGAATATATTAACTCTGAAACAGGTTACAGGGTTGGTTATATGACAGAGGAAATTGATGACTTGTCAGGGTTAGAAGAATGGGATGTCACAGAAATCACTGAAGCAGAGGCTTTGGCATGGGCGCAACAATTTCATCCAGATGCGTTTATTAAGACCGCCGATCATACTTTTACTGGTTTGATTTCATCTTATTGGTGTGAAAATAATCCTCTTGTTGAACTCGGTTCACCTGATTTTGTTGATGCTTACAATAATGGTCCTTGGTCAGGGTATGAATTAGAGAACGAGTAAATAATGGAAGAGATAACAGACGTAAAAAAGATAGGAGTATCCAGGCTAACGCTTGGACTTATCATGTCTGTTGCTTCCATTTCAGGTGTAGTCGTTTGGAAAGCAGCTTCAGTCGCTAATCAAATCTCTGATTTGGAAGCGAAAGTAGCTGTTATTGAACAGAACACTGGGACAGATTCGAGTGTTCTAGCAAAGTTAGATGAAATAGAGGAAGGTATTGTTGCAAATGCTTCTGCCATTGACAGCGTTAGGGCTGCTCGCCTTGACGATTTGGACAGGTTCGCGCCTTCTTTAATTGTTGAAGCTATAGCTTCTGACATGAATGTTCTTATTGAAGATGTAGATGAGATGAAAGAGATCATTGCTTCTATGGCTTGGGTTCCTTCAGAATTTAGTACGATCTGGGATCGTATATATTTAGCTGAAGAAGCTATCCAAAGTAAGACATGGGGTAAAGACTTCTACGAATACAACGAATGACCGATATAATCCCAAGAGAAGAATGGGGTGCGGAACCAGCTCGTTGGACAACCAATCAGAAACGACCAGTTGACCATGTGTTCATTCATCATGGCGCTACTCTTTTAAAAGATCACTCTCAAGAGGGTGAAGCTGCTATAGCTAGGGCATACCAGCGTTACCATTTCGGTAAATCCTGGGCTGACATAGCTTACAGTTTTCTTATTGGTTTAAAATCTGGTCGAATATATGAAGCTAGAGGCTGGTTTAATAGACCTGGTGCTACTAAGAATTGGAATCACAGGTCATACGCTATTTGTATTATTGGTGATACTACTCAACAAGTTATTTCTGATGAGGCTGTTCGGGCGATACATAATTTGATTAAAGAAGGAATCAAGCTGGGTTACATTTTGCCTGATTTTAATATACGTGGGCATCGTGATGTGAAGAATAAAGATTGCCCTGGTCATACTGCTTATTCTCGGTTACAGGAAATGCGCCCTGATGCGGAAACGGTAGTGGTTCCTAAGTTCGTTCCTCCGGCGTTTACAAAGCCTCTGAAGCTTCGCTGGCCTAGGAATAGGTCAGCCCTAGTCAAATGGGTTCAGGCGGTCTTAGGATTGCCCCTGAACGGAGATTATGGATGGCTGACAGTTCAGCGTGTTAAAGCTTGGCAGAAAGAAAACGGTCTTAAACCTGATGGTATTGTAGGTTCGATAACCTATAACAAGATGTTCGGAGAATGAAGTGGCTCTTGATTACCGCCAATCAGGGATTGATTACAGAGATTCAATCCGAAATTATTATGGTGTAGGTCATGCCACTGTTACCCCTTCGACGATTGCTTGCACAACTACACTTCCTGAAGTTCAAAGGAGTTTCCCTTACAGAGAATCAGGGATTGATTACAGGCAAACAGCGACAACGTATCGTGGGGACAACGCATCTGAAGTTAATATCGGTGCTGACCCTGCTATTAGCGTGGTTGCTGGTGTGGGTGCGGTTCCTGCGTCAACAGTATCGGGAAATGCGAGTGTCTCTCCTGCGTCGATAACATGCCCAGGGGCTACTGTCCCTTCGGTTACTGCTGCAAGTATCGTAACTGTTTCAGCTACGGCTGTTGAAGCTACAGGTGTTCCTCAAAATGTAACAGTTCTTTTATTCACTGAAGCTGTTGCTGCTTCTGTTGCAGGTGTTGGTGCAGTACCAGCGCATGTCGTAACAGGTGACGCTCAAGTCTCCGCTGCGACTGTTGCTGCTAGTGCAACAATCCTTGCTGCTAGTGCCATATCTGGTACCGCAATAGCTACGCCTAATATTTTAAATAGCACAGCTACGGTAGGTGACCCTGATATGGCGATGAGGTATGTGCCTAAATACGAAAACACTTTACCGACACAAGCTAAAGGTGAACCTGATTATCAACCATTAGCTCCCATGAACAGACTTGCACGTTTCTATAGTCCAAGATCCAGGGGTTCTAATGTTTGGATTCTTTCAAACACTACTGTTACAACAGATCAACCTGTCACACCAGCTGATGTCGCTAATATAACTAGGACTTTGTATGGCTCACATGAAAGTCCTAATGATTTAACTTCAACTGAAGCTACCCTTTTAATAGCAGCAGGTTATGACGTTACTGTTAAGGAGGCTGCCTGATGGGTACTAAATTAAGAAGAGAGAATGGTCGTTTTGTTAGCGACGCTACACCAGAAGAACGTGAAGCTTTCAGACGGAACGCTCGGTCTTTTAAAACTGCGCCTTCAGCTATGCCTTCTCGTAGTAGCGCAGCTGGTGAGAAAGAAGCTTGGAATGATTTGGAAACAGACATGGATTCCTACAAGCGTTTAAGAGATGATGGTTTACAACCGCCTTCTATTCGTGGTTCTGCCGACTTAGAGAGTCGCGCTGAGACTAAGATGGAGGTGGAGTCGGGACAGATTGTTGAAGATAAAACAACCCGTGACCAGGTAGAGAAAGTTATTAAAGAATCAAAGGATAGTGAAACATGACAGCACAAACCTGGATAGATAGAACTAGGGATTTGTTGCTCTCTGGGACTGTTGAAACAATCAACAGATTGAATGGTGTTATTAACAGCACTACAGCAGGGTCTTTTACTATTGAACTTGCTGCCGGTCCTATTGCCCCTGGTGCGGTTGTAGAAATTGGCACAGAGTTAATGTATGTGACATCGGTTAGTGGTCTTAATGTAGGTGTCATCAGAGGCTATGGTGGCTCTACTGCCACTACTCATGCTGATGATTCTATTATTAGAATTTCACCTCAATACCCTGCTCACATGATCTTGGATGCTTTGAATGACGATTTGAATGATCTTTCAGCTCAAGGTTTATACCAAATGAAAGTAGCTACGTTTACTTACACGGCTTCCACTCAAGGGTACAATCTTGCTTCGGATGTTCTTAGTGTTCATCGTGTTACTTTCAGTGATGAGTCCGGTGATTTGTCAGAACCGGAAGTTCGTAGATGGTCGTTGCGTCGCAACAGGCTTTCTTCTACGTTCGCTTCTGAAACTGCTTTAGTTTTAGCTGATACACCAACGTCAGGTCAGGGTGTTCGTGTTGAATACAAAGCACCTTTCACTACTTTGAGTGCTTCTTCGACAGCTCTATCAACTGTTGGTCTTCATTCAGAAGCTTACGATCTGCCACCTTTAGGTGCAGCTTTAGCTTTGATGACTTTCAAACCGATAGCCCGTGAAAGTGTGATGACTCAATCTCCTATCAGACGAGCCGAGGAAGTCCCTTCGGGTGCTATTTCTGCGTCTATGCGTGATCTACGTTTCCGTCGTGAGCAACGGCTGGAAGCTGAGAAGATGCGTTTAGCGCGAATGTACCCTACTCAATGGCTTCGTAGCGGGGAGTAGTAATGGCGGTTTCGCCTCAATACGATATCTCTATAAATGGTCGAGGATACCAGGTTGATTACACTAACTATCGTCGGAGAACTGTTCCCGCACAAAAAGAACAAAGGGATACATCGGAAGATGTTGGTGAGAATACTCTTAGTAATGTAGGTCAATGGGTTAGAAGTCAAACAGATTGGTCATACGGAGCTGGTCAAGAACATTATGACCTTCCTGATTCTGATAGAAGAAGGTTTCATACTTCTAAGAACGTAGACATTTTCACTAAAGGTCAGCTGACCATGTGTAAAGAGATCGAAAGAAAACAAGCTGTTGGCTCTAGCAGTAATATGTATGCCAGGATTGTTAATGGTTCTGTGTTTTATTTCTCTGATGGTTCTAATTTAAAATTCGGCAACCCAGATCAGTCCGGTGAAATTAGTTTTAGTGCCACTCCTATGGGTGGAACTATCACTGATTGGACTTCTGATGGCACGGATCTTTATGCCACGACTGGTTCAGCGGTTAAAAAAGAAACAGTTTCTAGCACTTCGACAGCTTCTACTATAGGAAGTTTCGCAGGGGATGTTATTGAGTACGCTAATGGAAGACTTATATCAGCTGATGGCGGGAGAATAGTAGAGCTGAATACTTCAGGTGCAGTTTTAACTTTTGATAAAACTCTTACAGGAACCTGCCAAGCTATTAAAGGTGGGGCTAATTGTATTTATGCGGCATATAATGTAAATGGACAGGGAATCCTCTACGCGATAGGGATATCTGCAACAGACGGTTCTCTCTCTTATCCGGTTCCTGCGGCGGTGCTACCAGTGGGGGAAACATTCTCTACGCCGTTTAGTATCGATACGTTTGGAGAGCTTGTCATGGTAGGCACCTCCGCAGGGGTCAGGTTTGGTGTTGTTAATTCTAACGATCAACAATCAGTAACTTTTGGACCCGTTATAGATTCAGGTGGAGCAGTTTATGGTGTTCGTATCTCCGGTAAGTACGGATATTGGGGTACAAAAAATGGGGATACATATAAAGCTGACCTTTCTATTTTCACTTCGACACTCGTTCCAGCATATTGCCGTTTTCTAGCATTTGATTCTGCGAGTTATGGGAACGTGCTTTCATTAGAAGTATACAATAGCAAATTATTTTTCACTGATAGCAATGGAGAAATATATGGTGAAGATGCTACTGGCGATCTTTCCACTTCAGCTGAACTAACAGTGGGTGAAGTTACTTTCGGGACTACAGCTTCTAAGGTTGGTCGAGCTGGTTCGGCTAGGTTCTCTAAAGATCAAAGCGTTTCTGCTTCAGGTGATTTAGATTACCGATTAGCAGGAGTTGATTACAGATCAGGTTCACATAACTATCGTGGTTTAGTTGAAGGTAATGTTACTGGTTCGGCAACGATTACTGTCACGGATGAAAATAACATTTCAACTGCTATGGCTGTTACAAGCACAGGAACAGAAGTAGCGTATTCTCCTGTAGATCCTGCTAGTGAAACATTTGTTATTAAAATAACTTTAGCCAGGGAAGCTGGTTCTACTACAGCTGGACCGATATTCCAACGCTGGTCTTTTCATGGCAGACCACAACCAGTTCGCATAGAAGAAATCATTGCACCATTAGTATTACAAGGGCAGGTTGCGACGATACATGGTGCGGGGGCTTTCGCAGGGTATGATAGTAAGGAAGAGTATTTACATTTGCGGAACCTTGCTAACCAATCAAAGGCGGTTACTTTTGAAGAAGGGGATCAATCGCTCACAGTCACAGTTGAAGACATTGAAATGTCTCCAATTCGTATGAGCAACAATGATTCTTTTTGGGAAGGAACTCTTACATGCCGACTTCTAACAGTCCCATAAGTCTTAAAGATTTCACAGAAGCCACCAGGAATGGTGGTTCAGGGAGATGGTGCGACACTCTTCCTGAAGAACTTAAAGAAGAGATCATCGCTTCTAATGCTGGCTCTAAAGTTGTTTCAGATTGGTTGAAAACAGTTCACAAACTTGATGACGCTACCCCTAAAAAGGTTGAACCTCTACTCGACGAGCGAAGGAGAAGAGCTTCTGAGTGATTCTTTAGAAGAGTTCACTGAGATAAGTGTTCTCTTAGATCGTTTATCACGGTTAGAGAAAGCGCACACTAAAGCTAAGTCAGAGCTACGCATAGCTCGTAAACAATCAGCTGCACTTTCAGAAGATGTAGAAGCTAACAATAAACTTCTTGATGCTTATGAAGCCAGCCGTAGGAAAACTATTCCCACCTGGTTGACTCCTAAGAAACCTAAGAAAAGTTCAGCAACAGTTGTGGCTATGATGTCTGACCTTCATTTGGATGAAGTCGTTGACCTGGATGAGATGGGTGGGGCTAATAAATATGATCGTTGCATAGCTGAGATGAGGTTAAAACGTTTCGTTGATAAGACAATAGAGCTGTCAGATTCTTATATAGATGGTGTGAGCATAGATGGTCTTTGCCTTTTATGGGGTGGAGATATGTGTTCAGGTGATGTTCACGAAGAGTTAGCTCAAACCAATGAAGGTGTTTCTGGTTTAGATACGTGTGTTTATTGGTCACCAATTCTTGCAGCTTGTGTCACGAAGCTGGCAGATTTTTTTGGTAAGGTACATATATCTTCCGTTGTAGGTAATCATGGTCGGCAGACCAGGAAACCCCGAATGAAAGGTCGGGTAAGAGATAACTTAGATTTTCTACTAGCAACGATGACCGCTAACCTTTTGGAAAAAGATGCTCGTATTACTTGGGACATACCTGACACAGCTGACTGTTTGGTTTCTGTGTATAACACTCGTATTCTTTTAACACATGGAGATCAGATTCGTGGTGGAGGAAACGGAGTGGGTGGCTTAATGGCTCCTGTTCTAAGAATGGTTGATAAGAAAAGACTTCATCAGCCTTTTGATGTGATGGCTTTCGGTCATTTTCATCAGCAAATACTTGACCCTGGCAACGGGGTCTTTGCCTGTGGTAGCAGTAAAGGAGTTGATGAGTTCTCAAGACTTATGAATTTCCGTGACTGTCCACCGTTGCAGGCGTATGCTGTAGTAACACCGACAAACGGTTTTACTTTTACAGCTCCGATATTCGTACAAGATAAAGAAAAAGAAGGATGGTAATAACCATGATTACAAGAGATTTAATTGAAAGAGTTCTAGCAACTTTTTTCCAAGCTGCGATTGGTGCCATGTCGTCAAACTCCATGTTCGACCTAGGTGTTGACCAATGGAAGATGATGGCAGGTGCAGGTGTCGCTGCCGCTGTGTCCGTTATTAAGGGCGCTCTCGCTCAGAAAATTGGAACTAAAGGAACTTCTTCCTTAACTGACTGAATGGTTAGGGAGGGGGTTAAACCCGCCAGTTTTTCCTTCCCCCTCCCTAGCTAATAAATTGCTTGCATCTAACTATGATAACTCCTATAATTAGAGGCATAGTCTAAGGGTCTAAAGGTGACCCAATAATAGAGGGGGTTCTTTTGATACAAGAAACCAACACTGGTAGTGGTCTTATTGCCAGCACAGTAGATGCACATTTACGCCATGAACGTGAGCAGGAAGGTAAAAGACCTACTGCTTTCGGTACTGCTTTACGTGGTTCCCAGGCGTATAATTGTGCGAGGAAGATCGGATTTGAAATGGCGCAAGTCAGAGAATCCGAAGAGTTTCCTTATGAAACTTTGATTGCTTTTCATCTTGGTCAAGCAATGCACGAAAAGGTACAAGAATCTTTAGCAGGAATGTGGGAAGATTTTGAAGCTGAAGCTCCTGTTGATCTGCGACCTTTTGGTTATGACATTAGTGGTCATGCCGATGGGTTGTTCACAATAGGTGACAAGAAGTACGTTTTAGAATTGAAAACGATGACAGCTTTCCCTTTCAAGCTGGCGTTAAAAGGTGAAGGCACAACCACTGACTCACCTAAGATTGAACACATCCTTCAAGCAGGTATTTATGCTTACGGGTTGGAAGCTGATGGCATCCAACTCGTTTACATTTCTAAAGATGCTTCATACAGAGATGGTGTTAAACCTGGTATGACTTTAGAATTTCGTTTCGACATGGATGATGTTGTTCCTTCTGTCAATATAACTGTTAGAGAATTAGTTGAACAAGAACTAAGCAGGCTTAATATAATTGCTGAGGAAGTTGAGTCCGGTATGATCCCTGCAAGGTTCGTGCCTGATGAGGGGTGGATAGAAGACCCTCCTAGATATGCAGCTTCTCGCGGTTACTGGCGTTGCCGGTACTGTGTATTCAACATTGATTGCAGAGCTTTACCTACGCAAGCTACACCTGTTGAAGCTAGTACCCCTAACATTCAGAACAGTTGGGATCCACCTGCGACAGAGTTCAATGAACACATTTCTTTTTACACATCATTAGATGACGCAACTGAGGAGGAAGAAAAGTGACAAACCTTTTTGATGGCCTTACATACGACACAGAAAAAGATGAAGTTAGGCTCACGACTTTATTCGATAAAGTATTAGAGCTTATGAAAGATGGGCATTGGCGCACGTTGAATGAGATAGCTTTTCAAGTTGGTGGTCAAGTTCAAAGTGTTAGTGCAAGATTAAGAGATGCACGTAAAGCTAAGTTTGGTGGATACCAAGTGGAGCGTAAACGTGTTGGAGGCGGGTTGTGGATTTACAGAGTTTTAGATCCCATACCTGAAGATCAACAAACATTGGAGGTATGAGATGGGTTTTAACCCTGAAGATTATGAAACTGTCCATGACAGAATCCCGTTGTTTTGGGAAAAGTTTCCGAATGGTCGTATGGAAACCGAGATGGTTGAATACGACGAAGAGAAAGGCACAGTTGTTTTCGTTGCCCGTTTATTTAGAGAAGGGGAAGACACTCCTTTTGCTACTGGTTGGGCTAGAGAAGTACGTGGCGATGGGTTCGTTAATAAGACAAGCCACCTGGAGAACTGTGAAACGTCAGCGTTGGGCAGAGTTTTAGCAAATGCTTGTTTCTCAGATCAGAACAAGCCACGCCCTAGTCGTGAAGAAATGTCAAAGACGGTGGGGTCTGGTAAAAACCCTAACGGCGTTACTGGCAACCCCTCTAGCCAGCCTGATCCCACCGTCGTTTCGATTGACATTAAAGTAGAGTTGAAAGAGTTAGCTGACAGAGGTAAAAAGCTTAATGTTTTAGATCAGCTGACAGAGATAGCTTCTAAAACTCTTGATAGAAAAATCGTTAAAGCATCTGACATTAAAACTATTGAAGATATAGAAAAAGTTCATACTGCTTTAGATGACATTGAAGAATCCAACAATAAGGAGAAAAAGTAAATGGGTTATATGCAAGTAACTGCAACAGGTCGGATGGTAACTGACCCTGAATTGAAAGAAGTATCAGCCGGTAAGCATGTCGCAAAGATGCGAGCAGCTTTTACTAATAAAGGCGGGCAAGATGGGTCTTCTCTTTTTGTTGATGTTGAAGCTTGGGATGACCTGGCTAAGAATTGTGTCTCGACTTTAAAGAAAGGTTCACCTGTTGTCATAACAGGCAGGATTAAAGAAGACAGTTGGGAAAACAAAGAGGGTGAGAAGAGAAGCAAAATAAAAATTGTTGCTTCGGATATAGGTGAACAAATCTCTCCTTGGGCTGATGATAAAAAAGATTCTGATAAACCACAGGAAGTTGAAGAAGAACTCTTCTAATGTCGTCACGTAACAAAGCTAAGGGGACACGGTTTGAAACCGATGTCGTAAATTTTATTAACGAGAACAAACCATATAATGTGGAACGTCGTGCGCTGTCAGGGGCAAATGATAAGGGCGATATCATAGGCGTACCCGACTTCGCTCTTGAATGTAAGAATGTAAAAGACTGGTCTAAACAGTTGGGCGCTTTCATTCAAGAAGCAGAAATAGAAGCGGGTAACGCCGGTGTCCCTTTCGGCGCTGTTGTTATTAAGAAAAGAAACAGTAATACTTCACGCTCATATGTTGTGATGTCTTTAGAAAAGTTTGTTGAGCTGATGCCATGAAGGATTTTGATTTAAGAATTTTTGATCCTCAAGAAAAAGCTAAGGCTAAAGCTGAACAGATATTGGAAGAGTGGAAGAACAATCCTTACAAGAAGCCTTCACTTCAAACTCATCGCAACTCTACGATTGTCAACAGGATTGTTGAAGCCTTGGAAGCAGGTTTCACTGACCCTGTAATAGCTTTGGCTTTAGATAAATGCTGGAAGTTTAGTTCAAGACCAGCGTGGGGTGTCGCATTAAACATAGCTTACGGAGAAATAGACAAAAATAATAAACCTACTTTGAATGAGACACAGAAATCCGTGTTACGGCTACGTTCTTGGGATGACAACTATGAACTTCCTGAAGGTAGGTAAATGGAGTAGTGATGCAGCTTGCCGAGGTGAACCCATTGAAGTGTTCTATGAAAAAGAATACTTGGATATTGCAAAAACTATTTGTCAAAGATGCCCTGTCCGACAGGACTGTCAGAAGCAAGGGCGTAAAGAAAAGTTCGGAGTGTGGGGTGGGTACCCTCGCGGATGGTTGGAAGAATAACATGATCTCATTAACATCTTTGCCTGAAAACATTTTCATTGTTAAATGTAAACGGCATGAAACCCGTTACCTGGCTGTAAGAGGAGATGACCCTGATAATAAAGAGCTACTCCTTTTCACAGCACATGAACATTTAGATGCAGAAGATACGGTGGGTTGGGCTATTGATACAGCTGTTGTTTTAGATCGTGACACCGCCATTGATTTATCTCAAGCCTTATTGTTTATCGCAGCGAACCTAGATTCAGACAGTGACCCTTCTTCAAATGGGTATGGAAGCTATGATTGAAATACTTCCTGCACCTGGTTGGTTTAAAGAAGCTGTTTGTCGTGGTCTTGAACCTGACATATTTTTCCCTAATAGTGGTAGACCGAATCGTGTCATAACTACTCTATGTGAGAACTGTCCTGTCCAACAGGATTGTTTAGAGTATGCCTTAGAGCATGATGAGCTGGAAGGTATTTGGGGTGGTCTTGGGAAGAAAGATCGTGTCCGGTTGCGTCGTATAAGGCTCGGAGGTTTCGGAGATAAGAGAGCTTGTGTTATTTGCGGTGCGTCTTATATAGCTGAATCATATAAACACAGGATATGTTCTGATGCGTGTCGTGCTGTAGATAAAAGACTGAAGATAGCTGAGAAGCGTAGAAGATGACCTCTCTTTTGCTTGCCGTAATTATTGCCGTGAACTCTATGGTTGTGGTACCTGAGATAGCAGACCAAGAATACCGTATGTATGAGCGTGGTTCTCATATTGTGGAGTTGCAAAAAGAAATAGGTGGAGTCCAGGTTGATGGTATTTATGGACCGAAAACTAGAGCGAAACATATTGCTTCTGTTGGTGGTGGAGTAGCTGCTGTTTACAGATGGTATGGGTTCACCCCTTTAACAGACAACACTAAACCTTTAAGCGTTCTAATAGATGAGTATTTTAAAACAGAATCAGATCGTCTATGGGCAACGCGCGTCGCTTTCTGTGAGTCGTCTGCCTTACCACATCATGTTCGTTCTACTGCTGTTTCATCTGCTCTTGCTGTGGGAGCTATGCAAAACCTTATGCGTTACTGGTCAAGCCGTGCCATGTCAGCAGGTTTATCAGCTGATGCTTCACCTTACGATTTAGAAAATAATATAAGGGTAGCTTCACATTTGTTTTACACATCAGGTAAACATCATTGGAATCCAAGTAAGAAATGTTGGGAGAAATAATAATGGATTGGAAAGTGTCTGCATTTCATAAAAAAGAATACTGGAAAAGAAAACAAGCTCCGTTTGGTTGCAAGTGTGGTTGCGGAGTGGATTGTGAATGTACGAAAGAAACTAATTGTGGTTGCGATTGTTGGGAGGAATAATGACTACTGTTGGAGAGTTTTTCTGTGGCGCAGGAGGCATGGGGTTAGGTGCTAAACAGGCAGGGTTCGAGCATAAGTTCGCTATTGATTATGAGTTCGATGCTGTTGCTTCTTTCTCATTAAATGTTTCACGTAATGTTTTATGTGCTGACATAAAAGAAGTTGACATTAAAGAACTCCCGTATGTGGATGGGTTCATGTACGGATTTCCTTGTAACGATTTTTCTATACTCGGTGACAGTAAAGGACTTGAAGGTTCTTTCGGTGGTTTATATTCCTATGGTGTTGAGTATTTAAATTTACATTCACCGAAGTTTTTTGTAGCTGAGAATGTTGGTGGCATTTCAAGTGTCAATAAAGGTGAAGCTTTTAAGAAAATCTTGGCTGACCTGGGTGAAGCAGGCAATGGCTATACATTAACCGTGCATAAATATAAGTTTGAAGAGTACGGCATACCACAAAAACGTCACAGATTCGTAATCGTTGGTATGCGATCTGATCTTGGTTTAAAGTTTGAAGTTCCTGAACCATCCGGTCAGATAGTTACAGCTGGAGAAGCATTAGCTTGCATACCTTCCTGGGCTAACAACCATGAGTTCGCTAAACATCCTGCGAAAGTTGTTGAACGATTGTCTTATATAAAACCTGGTGAGAATGTTTGGCAAACCCACCTGCCGGAACATCTAATGTTGAAAGAACAATTAGAACAGAAGCAACATAAAGCTATGTCTAATCGTTACAGGAAAACTCATCCTAATAAACCTGCTTATACCGTGACTGCTAGTGGTGGTGGTGGTACTCATGGCTACCATTGGGAGGATCGGGCTTTAACTAACAGAGAACGTGCAAGGTTTCAAACTTTTCCTGATTGGTTTACTTTTGTTGGAGGTAAAGAATCAGTTAGAAAGCAGATAGGTATGGCTGTTCCTGTGTTGGGTGCAAGAATTATTCTTGAAGAGATACGGGGTTTGTTGTGATGACTGAAGAAGAGGCAGCTAAGACTTTGTTTTTAATGTCGTCTATATGGACACAGAAAGTAAGCGATCCTACTTTAATTATTTGGAGAGACAAGCTAACCAGGTATCCGTATCACATGGCTGAAGAGGCTGTTCATAGGTTGGCTGATGTTAATAAGTTCTTTCCTTCTTGGGCAGAGATGAAAGAGATGATTGATTCTATTAAGCGTGGTTCTGTTGAGCCTGTTAAGGAGCTGGAGTCGAGCAAGGATTGGTTGTCCAAGGAAGAGAACCTTGAGAGGATTGCAGAGATCAGAAAGAAGCTGCGTAAGTAATGAAAGTTGGAAGTTTTTGCACAGGCTACGGAGGGTTAGACCTTGCAGTAGAACAATACTATAACGCTGAACTCTCATGGGTTTCTGAAATAGATAACAACTGCAACAAACTCCTAGAAAAAAGATTCAACAAACCAAACTTAGGTGACCTGACATCTGTTAATTGGGAGGATGTAGAACCCGTAGATATTATTTGTGCAGGTTTCCCATGCCAACCATTCTCAGATGCCGGATCAAAAAAAGGAGACAAAGATGAAAGAGCAATCTTCCCACTCATTGCCAAGTCCATCGGGGTATTACGACCACGATACGTGTTCCTGGAGAATGTCGCAGGGATCATTACTACAAGAAATGGGGGAGGACTTGACGTTGTTGGACTCCTTACCCAAATGGGGTATGACTGTAGATGGGGCATTATACGAGCTTCCGATATCGGAGCATGTCACCAACGGGCGAGGTGGTTTTGCGTTGCTAGTGACCCCAACAGCGACAGAGAAGGAGGTGGGCAGACCGGAACGGTACGTGAGCAGGGGAATAATGAACGACAGATCAACAAGGTTCGACCTGACAGATCAAGTAGCTTACCTGAAAACTCCAACGACAGGGGATCATCAGAAAGGCAGACCGGAACGGTACAAGGAACGAGCGGTGGACAAGATCAATTTCAAGGAGAAAGACGGCAGGATAGTGGAGACACGGTTCGACTTGGTGGATCAAGTGACTTACCTGCTTCCGACTCCGACTGTTCAAGACTCCAACAACAATGCGGGTCGATCACAATGGGAGAGAGATGGCGACCCGTTAAATGTGGCAGCTATGAAACTAATTGGAATAAAGACATCGGAAGAACTGGAAACCATGAAACAGATTGGGGTAAATACACCGGAGCAATTAGAAGATGGTCAGAAACAATAGGAAGACCACCACCTACACCTGCTAAAGATTTAAAACTTTCCAGCTCATTCGTCGAATGGATGATGGGATTACCTGAAGGATGGGTGTGTGATCTAGGTTTACCCAGAACAGTTGAACTTAAAATGTTAGGCAATGGTGTCGTACCACAACAAGCCCTACTAGCGTTAGAGTTATTGAATGAGTAGCTTTGAAGAATGGTTACGCCAGGGGATAGAAAATGATTGGTGTTCAGAACCTTGGTGTGATGTTCACGACCCTATGTTCCTCTTTGATAATGATGATAAATGTTTTATTACTGTTCGAATTAAAGACGAATAAGATATACTGATTTCATACTAAGGTAAACCTCCTTAGCTATGTGACAAGCGATAGCTCAGAGTTTTCTCTGGGCTATTGCTCTTTCTGTCGCCTGTCGCCTGTCGCCTGTCGCCTGTCGCCAATGGTTCTGTTTAATAATTTTTCCTGCTGCGCTGAAGCTGCGTGTCAAGCTGCATTAAGCTGCGAAGCTGCTGTTCACCTGGCGGGTCAATGTTTTTACGGAGGGGACAGACGCAATCTAAGCGCCCATCCCCGTCGTAACAGATTCGTTTATGCCTTGTCATATAATTTCTACGTTTCCGATTTGAACTGTTCTATGCCAAATCTCTTCAGAATCCCATGCAAATCCATGCCCACGATCCTGTTCAATATCCCATTCAATAAATTCTTTTTTTATCGCTTTAACATTTTCCTTCTCGGAATTTCCAATTACACAAAATGTAATTCTGCCGTATTCCTTTACACTCATTATCATTTTACGTTCCAATCTTTTTGTGATTCTAAAAAACATGGGTTGCACTCGTCGAAATTCTCAACGTGCAACCAACCATCTTCCGAATCTTGAATAACAGGTTGACCACAATCTTCACATTGCTCGACAATACCTAAGACTGTAAATGGATTCCATTTGTTATCTTCTGTTGGTGGTTCTATCTCCATCAACGCACGGGACAACACAAGATTAAACGCTTCTTCTGCCGTCAATGAATCAGCGGGTAGTGCAACGGTGGCTCTATGAGAACCTAACGTCACACTCACCCGCCATTCATCTTCACCCGTGCGAGGGTTAAAGGTAGCCATTACAGAGATGCCTCTTCAACACTCACATATTCGGTAGTGATCTCCTCTTTACTAGGGTGGGATGTTCTCCACACTACTGAATGAGGAAAATATAATTTCATTTCATCACCGTGAAAAGATAGCAACCATCTCTCGTATTCTTCACCGGCAAATTCCATTGCACCCGTGAGCAGGTCGGCGATACCTTTTAAAATTTCTTCCTCACATATTGATTTGTTCAACGGATATGAGAGTTCAAGGTGTCCGAGTTCATCCTCTGTCACCTCAAAAAAGTTGTGTTCTAAAATTTCGGTAACGCTTGCATCACCATTGTCTTCACAAGATGGAAACCTAGAAACCCTCAAGTCTTCTTTCTCCCAATACTTAGTACGGAGTCTGCGATGAACCTCACCGATATTAGACTTAGGGATTTTACAATTACTATGAACTGACTTAATAAAGTAACCCATTAGTTTCTTCTCGGTTGGATGTAAACACAATCTTCTTGAACGAAACCAAACAAAGCGCCCGCTTGGTTTCCTTCCCAATCAGCAGACGGGAAAAGTAAAGAACCATCATTAAGTTCTATTACCATCCCATCCTGATACTGCCATTCTCCTTCATCCCATCCTTGCATGGATGCCTCAGAGGGAGTCATTTCTCTGATGTCAACAATAGATTTATCTATCGGTGACCAATCTTTATCCGGCATAAGTTTCTCCTTTACTGTTGTTTACTTTTGCCGTGCCGTTGCTTGGAATCGAACCACGCTTAAACCATTACGGCGACTAGAACTAATCGTCTAGCTTGTTTAAAATCTCTGCAACCTGTTTGAGTTGGTCGGGATTTAAGTCGTCAACACTTGCTACTGCATGGTCAATTACTTTATTCCATGAGGTAACAAAGTCGTTGTCAGTTTCGGGTAGATAATGTTTGTCAGTCATTAGTTGCCCGCCTTTTCCATCATGTCCTCACGTGCTAAGTCAGG
>Ga0315331_10000238_pt1 | contig 36034 bp, 31 predicted proteins | sample M160m34915metaG_FD_203456 | JGI IMG/M metagenome (GOLD analysis project Ga0315331, IMG submission 203456) | Ammonia-oxidizing marine archaeal communities from Monterey Bay, California, United States - M1 60m 34915 | ecosystem: Environmental > Aquatic > Marine > Intertidal zone | place: USA...
GCTTTCAAACTCTGTAGCTACAAACTGAGATGCTTCATCAGCTAATATATCACCTTTAGAAACGTTATAACCCATAGCATCTAAAGCTACTGATTGATATTGAGTAAAAAAGTCAAAATATTTATCAGCCGTATTAAATGAGCTAGGATCATTTTTATATTCAACAGCTAACTTGTTTACTGTAGATTTTTCTGAAAGCTTAGTGTCTTTACCTTCAAATTCTTGTAAAGCTTTTTTTGTTTTTTTACTTACCTTACCAGCTCTAAATGCAGCGTTGTTAGCAGCTAAATAACTTAAGGCTTTCTCAGGAGTATTAAGCTTGTTAGGATTAGTGTTGTTAAAAACCCTAGTCATAAAACTATCTTCTTGTTCTATCTGTACCTCATCTTCATAGGCATACAAGTACTCTTGCATATACTTGGTATACTCATCTCTGTACTTTTCACTGTTTTCAAATGTTAAATTTTCATTAGCATATAGATCATCAAGCATGTTTCTAACGCTTTTATCTACAGCCTTTATAGCTTTATTATTTGTTTTAGTAGCGGCAGCAGCTAAGTTTTCAGCATATAGCTTTCTGTTCTCAGGCTTTATACGAGCGTCATCAACTATATGAGAAAATTCATGTAATATAACTGTTCCGGCTTTAATTTGCCCTTTATCTAAATCTCTCTTTGCTTGATCTTTGTCTTGGGTTATTATAGTATTACCCATTACAGCACCATAAGTCTCGCCATTATTAAATTTAGAAACAGCGTCTTTATATTCTTTAGAATTAACATCTACTCCTTGGTCCTCAAGCGCTTTCTTTAAATCTTCCTCTGTAGTGTATTCAATTATGTTTACACTTTTTACATCCGCAAATATATCACTAGCTTTAGCGCTTACACCTTCTGCTACAGAAATAGCTCTTGATCTGTCTAAAGCCATTTGATCTCCAAGCTCTTTATATCTAGATTCTTTTTGTTTATTATTTAAAGGCTTATCGTTTATAGTTTCGTTTTCAACAATCTCTACAATCTCAGGATTTGCTTTTGCTGCTTTTTTACTTTCTCTGCTAACGCTCTCTCTTACATGATTTATAACAGCTACTATTTGATCTTCGATAGATTTAGAGTTATAATTATCTTTGTTTACCTTTTTTAAATACTTGTTGTTGTTAGTCCATAGATCACCTAAACTTTCTTTGGCTTTTTTAGTACTAGTTGGTTTTTCTTTTATGTTGTTAACCTGCTTATCTAATACGTTTAATTGAGTTTCAAATACTTTAGCTTCTTCTTTGGTTAAAGACTCTTTATATGAATTTACAACCTCAGCTTTGTCAACGTCAGACATACCAGGCATAACACCTGCTTGCGATAAAAGCTGTGACTTTATTAACTCAGTACCTATTAATCTTTTTATATCATTAACATCACGACCAAGAATATCTACACCTAACCTGTCTAGTTCTAATCCTTGCTCTTGAAGATTTGAAGCCATATCAGATATTAGCAGCTTTTTTTGTTTATCATCTAATTTAGAATCTTGTATTAAAGTGCTAAGCTCGTTGTTGTTTATTCTAAGCTTGTTTATTTTCTGCTCAAACTTTTTAGTAGCGTTATAATTTACCATACCAGAATAAGCAACACCTGGGCTTTGCGAAACACCTAGTGTTATTATAGTAGACATAGCAGTGTCGTCCCAAGCGCTAAGATCTAATTCTCTATCAAGTATACCATACTCTGTTATAAACTGTTGACCACCATATATTAACTCTTCTTCAGCAAGCTCACCAGCACCTCTTGTCAATAATGGCTTACCTATTAGACTTGCTACTTTTTGATAATTACCTGCGTATAAATTTTCAGCTATGCTTGTTAAAGACGTAGGAGATTTAAAATCTTTTAAAAGTTTTATAGTGTTAGGAGCTGTACCTAAAAACCTAGTTACAGTACCTTCAATTATACCGTTAGCTAATGAAGCATTTACTATTTGAGCGTCGCTTATTTCACTCATGGCTTTTGTTTTGTTTATATCTCTCATAGTGCTAGTATAAGTATATAAATCTATAATGCCACTCTTGTAAGCGTTTAAAGCTATTTTAGCTTGCTTGTCAGCTGTTCCAACTATTTGCTGTTGTGTTTTTAAATCACGATAAGTTTGAGTTCCTGAAGACAAACCAAATAAACCACCAATAGCGTTAGCTGTCATGGAAGAAGATAAACCCGCTGCTGAACCTACCCCACCAGTAGCTATAGCTAAAGTAATGTTAGCGGACTGCTGACCTAGTGTTCTAAAAAAGTAAGTACCAAAATTACCATCATCATAACTACCCATTTTTTCAAAATAGTCATTTTTAGAGTTTAATCTTTTTTGTGCTTCTATAGCCCAGTCAGCGTCAACTAAAGTAGGTGCTGCTAATAGTATTCCAGCAAAGGCATCATTAACATCTTTAGCCAACAAACCACCTATGCCGTACTCTTTCATTGAATTTCTAAAAACATCAGCATCAGCAGGATTAGCCGCGTAAAATTCTGAAACCTCTCTCTGCATGTTCTCCACAGTAGCTGAGTAATCTGTTTGAAGATTAACAAAGTCGTTCTGTAGCTTGTACATCTCTGACTGAGCTTGCTTTAGTTTCTCACCCTCTTCAGAACTAAGGTTTCTATCGTTAGATACTGAAAATATAGCTTCACCACTTGGTGTATACTCTATGCTAATCTTAGTTCCTTCTGGTGAGTTTTTTGAAATTTCATTAGCTTTTTCACTTAGTATATCAATAAACTTTTTTTGTATATTAGGTAACTCTTTAACTTGAGCTTTTATTCTTTCATCAAACTTTTCTTTTTCAATTTTAGCAACACCCTGACCTAGTTTAATTAAGTTTTGATCACCAGAGTTAGCCATTATTCTTTCTGCTATAGTAGAAGATCTATCAAGCAACTCTTGATTTTTTAACTCTTTAATACCAGCGATATACATGTTTTTAATAAAATCCTCACCACCAGCCTGCTCTATTTTATCCACAACACTTTCAGGTAAACCACGCCAGTTTCTCATTCTTATGATATCGTCGTCTATCTTTCCAGGTACTTTGATCATTTTATCCAGCTTAGCATTATAAACCATTTCGCCTATGGCGTTGCTTTCCATGTACTCTCTTATTTGATCTTGCTCTTCCTCGCTAAAACCTTCTGATAAAACTTGGTTTACGTTTGCTATTATATCTTCTGCATACGTATTTTTAAAATACTTTAAGTCTAGAGATTTATTAGACTTAATTACTTTTTTTTCAGCTTCGATCTCTCTAGCTTTATTTTCTAAATAAGTGCTAGTTGCTTCGTAACTACTTTTCTTTATAGATTCATAACCTTCATCTCCTAGATCTTCTTTCATAAAAGACCTTAACTTATTTACATCTAATTTTTCTTGAACAACAACACCATCTTTTAGAACATTATAAGAATAAGGTTGATATGTTCCGTCTTTTCTAGAACCGCTAGATTGATTTATAGATACACTATAACCTGTAGACTCTAAAGCTTTGTTTATAGCTCTATCGTCTTTTGTTTCATCTAACACATCAGCTAGTTGACCAACAGTATTAATAATTAAATCTTCATCTGTTTGACTATTATAAGCTTTATCTAGTTTGTTTAAAACATCTACTGCCTCATCTCTACCATCTAACGTAAAAGGTTGTAAATCTAATTCTATTGGCGTGTCTGTTCCAGGTAAAACTATGTTTAATGCATTTCTAACACCTGTTTGTTCTATGAAAACACCCGGATATTCATTCATTAAAAATTCTTGAACCTCTTCCTCTGTCTTATCTATAATAGACATAGGTTTATTTATGTCCATTTCAGAACCAGTATATGCCTTTTTAAGCTTGCTTCTTATATCAGAATATCTCTCATCAAGACGCATTTTACCTGCTCTACTGCCATTATATTTGTCTCCAAATATACCTCCTGGTTCAACTTTTTCGTATTCCGATAAAATATCTTCCAACTGAGATTCCAAAGCGAATGTCTCGTCTATTTCCGTTACTACAGGTACATTCTCTCCTGCAGCAACTATCGGCTTTCCCTCTGTTGGCCTTAATACGGTTCCAGTTCCTACTGGTTCTTTTTCTTTTATCTTTAAATTAAAAGCACTTACGTACTCTTCTAAAGACATTTCCTCGTAATTAGCGTTGTCTTGCACTTCAGCAAGTGTTAATTCACCTAAAACTGGGTGTATGTAAATAGGATCTATTGCCATTTCTTATATTATATTTAATTAACGATAAAGTTTTTTAGCTTGTTCAAAAGTCATTGCATCACCTATTGGATCACCGTCTTTGTTTTCTATTTGAAACTTTTGTGCCACAGGATCATAAACAAGTTTTCTACCACCTGTTCCAGCCCCTAAGGTTCTTGCTACTGTAAAGTATTCTTTTGCTGCATCCTCACCTTCATCTAGAACTTTTTTGCTTTTTCGTAATTCTCTCTCGTTAGCATCTCCAACATTAGTTCTACTAGGATTATTGTTCTTTTGAGCTTTAGCAACGTCACTTTCTTCTATGTAGAAATACTGCTCTGTATTTGGTTTAACATTACTTACATCAACACCAGCTTCTTTAAGCTCGTCTATCTGCTCTTGTGTTATGATTCTTTTTTGAAGTTCTAATCCGTTAACTTTTTGATTAACAAATTTACCAGAAGAATCTCTTTCTTGACCTAAGTTAAAATGAGTTAAAAAATCATCGTTAATGTAGCCTAGTATTTCTCGCTGAACGTCTTCTGCTGAGAATTTTCCAGATTTAATTTGCTCAGCATAATCTATACCAGCTCTACCTAAGGACTCTAGATAATTATAAGCATCTTGCTGATCTGTAGGATTTCCTTGTAGCATCTTTGTTATTGTACCTGCCTTAGCGTTAAATAAATTTTTCATAGAACTTAAAGCTCCATCTATATTAACAAACTCCATGGACTTAACTTGATCTAAAGTATCTCCCTTTGTTTTTGTTCCTGCTAATTTATGCTTGTACTGTTTGTTTAACTGTCCGTTTTTTACTACATTAAACTCTTTAGCCTGTGCGTTGTAGTCTATTTTGGATATTATATTTTGTCTGGCCATATCACCATTCCAACTACCGTCAGATAAGTTTCTACTCCAATCAACATGTATGTAACCATCAACTACAGGATATTTACTTTCATCACTATAAGATGCTGCTTCAGGAGTTCCAGCCTTTATTTTAAAAGAAAGCTTCATGACCGACTCAAGATCGTTTTTTGAGTTTTGTATTCTTTCAAAAGATCTGTTTGTAACCTCTACGTTGCTAGGTAAAGGTTTGTTATATATGCTAGAACCTACTAAGTAATTAGTGTATTGTCCAGCTCCTGTTCCAGCTAAGTAATAACCTTCTTCACCGCTAATTGCTTTTTCAAAATCATCTTTATCAGATAGCGGTATAGCAGCTTCTTTAGAAAAGTTGTTAAAAGTTCTTTGTTGGCGTGCTATAGCTCTTTGGTATTCTTTTCTTTTATCCGGATCTAAGTCTAAATTTGAATTAACTTCTGCAGCCATTTTTATGGTACCTATTCCATAGTCTTTTTTAAAACCTTTGTATTCATAAACGCCTCCATACATTTCGTATTCAACTTGTTCTCTAGCTTGTTCTATAAAACCTTTATCAGCGCCTTCGTTTTCTAGCTTTATAAAGTTAGCTTCTGAGGCTTCTAAGGCTTTTTGCTCTGCAGATATATATGATTTCTGATATATTTGTTTTTTCTTTTCTACTATATCAGCTTGTTTATTTCTAGCTTCTACCACTTGGTTAAAGCCAGATACTAAAGCTGCTGAAACTTGATTAGATGCATCGGCCCAAGCTTTTGCACCGTATAGATCTTGTATTATTGTTGGATTAGTATATGCGCTCATGTTTTGTTTTTTCTATTTACGGGTTAAATAAAGTTCCTTTTTGAGCTCCACCAACAGCCGACGCCATACCAACAGCACCTGATATAGCACCACCCCATGCTTGAGCTTTTGCTTGGTTAGCGGAAGCTTGATTCGCCATAGCTTGTTGTTGTTGTCCAGCTGCTCTAGCTAAATCTGCATTACTTCTGTTTTCCTCTGTTTGCATTACAAATTGTTCTCCAGCTGCCATTTGAGTTTGCATTCTCTGTCCTTCTGATATTTGTATACCTTGTATTCTTTGTGCTTCACTCATTTGAAGCATTTCCATTTTTTGTTGACCTTGTGCTCTTAGTTTTTCATTAGCAACTTCTTGTTGTTCTATACTAGCTGACACTCCTTTTTTACTAGCTAAAGCAGCCTGCGCTAAAGCAGTAGCACCACCTGCACTAGCACCTGTTGTTGCTAATGTATCTAGTGAATTAGCTAAAGCCATATCTGCTTGTTCCATTTGTATTTCAGAAGCTTGAGTAGCAACAGACATATTATTAAAAGGATTAGATATCATGTCGCTTAAATTAGAAGCTAAACTAGATAGATTACTATTACCTGCATAAGGGTTAGTTATAGGAACTCTTTCAGCCTTTATTCTATCTATCTCTCGTTGAGCTCTTGATGCTGCTCTACCGGCTCTTTTACCCGCTTTATCGGCTTGATTTGCTGACACGGCTCCACCTATAAGTGAGACTCCAGCTCCAATTGCTGCTATTGCTGCCATATTATCTTATTTTTTTAATTATTTCATGCGACGGATTTTCGTCAACCGTATAACCTAGTTTCTTATGTTTATCTATTAGACTTTTGCTTCTACCTATACTAAGTATTAATTTAAAACCTCCATCATAAGCCCATTGCTCTAATGAATCTATTAATAATAATATAGCTTGCTCTCTGTCTTTTTTAATTCTATATTTTGGATTTGATATAATCCACTCCATCCAAGCTATTTTTGAATTTGTTGCGTATAAAAAACCTGCAACTATAGGTTTACTTTCTTTTTCTATTATAATTCCACCTGTACCGTTCTCAGGTAGCATTTCTTGTGACAAAGGTTCCCACTCTGGCCAAGACTTCCACCATTCTACAATAGTGTTATAGTCTTTTTCAGTTAGTCTTCTTGCTGTTAATTCCATTTAATTTTATTTAATAAGATGATTCAGAGTAGTTTGATGATAACGCAAACAACTCGTTTGTTCCTGAGCTAGTTGTGTTTGTAGCTCTTAGTTTTACTGTTGCAAAAAATCCTTTAACTCCAGATATTGATCTACCATATATAACCTCGCCACCAGCAGCAGCTGAAGTATTTATTAGGTTAGCAAAATACTTATCTTCTTTTCTTTTGAATTCATTTTTAAACAAACTACTTTCCATGCTAGCTAAAGTTGTTGGTAAAGCATAAACTGCAATTGGATTTGCTGAATCTTCGTTAGTGACAAAGCTTTCCATAGACCAGTTAAAGTTACCTTCATAATTAACTGTTTTAAATGTCTTTACTAGAGAAGGATTTGTGTTTAATATACTAGTGACAGTTGAATCATATTGAACTCCATAAAAATTAGCTCTAGGTAAAACAGCACCGGAGTTGTTAAACTCAACATAGTGTTTGTATAAAGAACCGCTTTTAGTAGAAAAGAAGTTGTTTTGTATACTAAACATTTGTCTAGGTATATAGCTTAATGTACTTGTCCAACCTTTTACTTGTTCATCAAAAGTTACAGTTATTGGTGATTGGCTTGTAGAGGTTTGTAAAGACAATACATAAGCTTTGTTATATATGTCATAACCACCTATGGCTTTTCCAGCTTCTAGTATACCAAATTGATCTCTAAAAAAGTCATACATACCGTAGTTAGATATTTCTGTTATACCATCTCTAGACAACCTAAGAACAGATCCTTGAGCTGCATCAGTAAAGTATTTTCTATAACCATAAACAGCAAAAGACTCTGGATTCTTTGCAATTCCAAATTCACCAGCGTATGGTTGTATAGCTCCAATAACTACATTAGATGTGGTTTGCACTGGTAAACCCTCTTGAGTATATATAGCATCTTTATCTATTAAAGCTCTATTTACTTTTCTTTCTTGAAATATAGTTAAATTAGTATCCTCAGCGTATAGTTTTTGTATACTACCTTTTGATGGGTCTACGGTTCTAGTTATGTCTTGACCAGATGGAAAAACATTTGTTTGGTTTACACCTGTTCTAGAATTTACAACGCCAGAATATATAATAGAATTAGCTAATAGCTGTTGAGCGTTTTCATCTGATGCTAAAAAAGCCCTAGGTGCTAGTCCAGTCTGCACATTGTTATAGCCACCTCTAATTCTAGATTCTTCAATATACCAATCATACTCAGTTCTAGAAGGCCCAGTCTGTCTGTTTATTTTCTTTAAAACGTATGTGTTATAATACTTTACTGGTATAGCTGTAGCCATATTTTTATTATTACTTGTTTTTTAAATTATTTAGGTTATGGTCCTACAAATCCACCTGATGGGACCGCTGTTGGAAACACGGTTGGATCTGTTGTGCCAGTACCTCCTCTTGGGTAGAATGGCGGATCTGCCATTATAACTTCAGTTAAATTTGTTCCTGGATTTTGTATAGTTGGTGTTTGACCAGCAGGAAGATACGTAACTATAGCGCCAGCATAACCAGTTGGAGCAACACCTGGCCAATTTTGATTTCGGGTCATTTCTATTTTTAAATTAACCGCTGCGCTAGGTTGAAAATTATACGTACCCGTGGTGGTTGTTGGTGTAGGATTTTTTTCACCTGGACTAACGCCTTCTGTTATTTGAGTTGAAGTTCTAGACAAACCTTCTAATCTAGCAACTCTTTGAAAAGAACCGTTAAAACCTGTGTTTTGGTTTGAACCTTGACTTGTTACATCGCTAACAAAGTATCCACCAACAGTATTGGTGCCACTACCTAGTGTACCATCAGGATATGTACCTCCGTTTTCAGTACAACCTCGAACATCACAAAAGCCAGGGTTTTGCTTACTAGAAGCAATCCATATATCTACATCATTTGCTGTCCAGTTTTGAATTTGACCTTGCCAAATAGGTAGATTGTTTGAGCTAGTAATAGTATTTAGCGATATATCTGATTGAGTACCTTCATATGCTGGATTTGGATTACCCTGTGTATATGAAGCGTATACTACTTGACCCGTGTAGTTAGCTGCTCCAACAGTGTAATTCATGTAAGTATATGTAACAGCTCCCACGTCGTCTGTAAGACTAAAATATAAAGAATAAGCACCTACTTGTTGGTAATTACCAGTAGTAGCATTACCAGATAATACAAATTGTCTATACTTAATAGGGCTTGAGCCACTAGCTGTTTGATTAGCTTGATATACTATACTTGCAAAATCACTTATATTTCCAGAAGTGCCTGAGTTACCAGGGTAAACACCGTAATATGTTACACTACCCGCATTGTTTGTATACCTAGCACCTACAAAATCCCAACCATTATTACTACTAAAAGTCGCAGAATCACCATTAGTTGGATATCCAACACCGGATGTTATAGCACTACCATTTAAACCTAATGGGCTAAGGCTACGCGCGCCTGCGTTTGGATACATACCAACTATCAATCCTCCAGTGTTAGGGACTGTAAAAGGAGGTAAAGTGTTAATTATAACAGGTGGATCGTTTTGTAATTGTAAAGTTACAGTTTCAAAAGTATCAACACCACCTAAACTCCATTTAAGATTAACTTCAAATTTACCTCTCCACGTAACATCATACAAGTTTGAGTTGCTACCGCCGGCGAAAAACCCATTGGGATCATTAGGTCCTTGAGCTGTTGTTATATTAAAACTACCATTACCAACAGCCACTAGGTTAAATCTACTTATATAATCTATATTAGTGTCTATGGCTTGTGTCGTTGGATTGTAAGAAAAAATATTTACAATAGAACAAGAGGCAGATGTAACTATTTGACCACCACTAGTTGGAAAAAAGTTACCAGTTATAGTACTACCTATAACGTCGTTTTCAGAGAAAGAAACTGATACGCTCGAAAAAGTAGATCCATTTATATCGCCGCTTTCGTTTTGTATATCAGAATTTAAATCAGATATAAGCTGTGCTGAAGATGTCTCGTAAAATAATTCTAATTGTGATACGAAAGGAGATGTTTCATAAATAGCTAAACCTAAGTTTGCTGGATATGGATCAGTACCTGTGGGTTGAGTGTAAAGCGACTCGTCTAAACCAACTGGTTTTCTAGTAGAAAGCTTAGCAACGTAAGGTTTTGTGTTAAAATTATATATAGAATATGGGTTAACATCACCTGCAGCTGTTGGTATAGGATTTGCTGCGTCACCGGTTAAAAGAGGGAATACATCTTTTATTGTTCCAACTAAATCAACTGAGTCAGGAGAAAATGCAGGATCAAATTGCTTTGTTTGAGTTGAAAAATTATTCACAACTACAGGAACTATATTTGTTACTCTAGGAAACATTGTTTCATCAGACGTAAATTGATCTTGTAATGGACCAACGTCTTGTAAATTTCTAGGTACTTTGTTTATATTATCAGATATTAAAGTTATAAAACCAGTTTCTCCTTCTTCTAAAGTAGAGCTTTTAATTGGATAACCATTTATTATACCAGGTAAGTAAACATTATAATAATCTTGCTGTTGTTGTTTTACTCCAAACTTATAAGTGTAAAAACCATTTACGTTTATATCGTAAGTAGCACGAGTCATGTTCGACGTTAGGTCAGGTTCTGGTTGTTGAAGATCTGGCGTATTAGAGAACAGATATTTAACATCTATTTCTTCCTTGGTTTGTATAGTTATATTATAAACAGGTGTCGAACTGGATGGTGTTACAGTTACTATATCAGTGTAGTCTATATACTGGCCTGACATTTTTCTACCAACTGAAAAACATCTACCATAATTTGTAGTAAAATTATCAAACATAAGCCCAGTTCCATTTGAGCGCACCCCAGCTGATCCTAACTTATATTGATAGTATCTATTAGGTCCAAACAACAACTCTACTTTAACGTTAAAACCAGGAGTTATAGCGTTATTAAATACAACGTTTACATGAGCTAAACTAACACTTGCTGTGTAATCATCGTTTATTTTTTTTAGTATCCAACCATTACCTTCATTAACATATACATTGAGAATGTTAGCATTATTTTGGAAATCAACAGCTTTGATAGCATAAGCAAAAAATGTTGTTGTTAAATTTGTTGTGTTTGCGGTAAAGTATTGATAACTTTGACTTTCAAAATAAGGATACAAAGCTCCTGTGCCCGTGGTTCCAGTTCCATCTTCAATATTTACAGCATAATACTCTCCTTGAGCATAAGCACCTGGGTAACCCGATGTTAAAGAGTTTTCTGGTATAGGTTGAAGATAGTTTACAGAAAGCGTATCACCAGGCCAATTTAATATATTACCATTAAATTGCAAGGTGTTGTAATCAGAAAACACGTTAGAGCCTGGTTGAGGATCACCATTGACGTCTAATAAACCGTCATAATTAGACAAAACAATATCAGTTTGTCTACCAAACTTATCTGCTAAAACTATACCAACTTGATAATTTCTGTTTTGCTTTAATGAATGTTGTGGATATTCTATAAATTGCTGAGTAGATTTATCAGCTACAGACGTGTAATAATCTAAACCTAACGGTGCTGTGTAACTTTCTACGTAATTAGAATATAATATTCTATTACCACTAGATTCTTGTGCTAAAGCTCTAACAGGCACCTTGTCGAAAACCCTAGTGGTCTCAGACGCTGGCATTGTTTTGATAGGTTGCTTAGATTGATAATTGTATTGATATACATTAGTATAATTTAAATTACTTATAAACGCGGCGTCAACATCTACTTTTTCTAATATCTGATAAGCCTGCTTGTCTGACTCCTTATATATTATCTCTATGGCTTTTATTTTGTAGTTGTTTATTATATCTATACAAGGAAGTTTAATGTTTAGTACAGCATTGTTAATACTGTTCTGCATAAACTCAACTACAGTAGTAATAAAAGCCTGAGTTTCATCATCATTAATAAACTTACCTTCATGTTCAGGTATAAAAACATCTTGACTAAAAGGAGCTACTACTGAGTATTCGTTGTCGTCAAACTTAAATCTATAGCTAAATCTAACAAACTTATCTTTTAATAACTCGGGATCTCCATTCCAACCGTTATAACCTGCTTCTTTTATAACTCTTACAGACATTCCGTAAGAAGATGGACTTGTTAATGTTGTGACTGGTAAAGCGTTAGTGTTACTAAAGTTAACATAAAGATTATTTGCGGTAATAGCATCACTCGTCCAAAACCTAGCTCTTGTAGTTAATTCTCTAAAGTCATTACTGCTAGACGCACCTTGTCTCCAACCACCAGGCTTAACATTCATTCCGTTAGCATTTGTGTTTGCTTGAGGTGGATTGTCCCAGAGCGTTGTGCTTTTGAAAAGATTAGAAGTAGCTCCACCAGCACCTATAATGCCATTCCATTGTGCAGTTGTTGGTATTGTAAATCCTATAGGTGCTAAGCCTCTAGAATCCATTACAGCATATTTGTTGTATAAAATACCATAAGTCACTTCATTTCCTATGTATTCATCATAATAACAAAAAGCCCCATATTGACCGGTGTCCGCATCTTGCCACGAAGCTAAAGTCTGTGCTTCAACTATTGGGTCTCCATTTCTATATCTAGTTACAGCTAAGTTAGAGTCACTAACCTCGTATACACCTACTGGTACAGTGTCTGGGTCAGCGGCGTTTGTCATTGTAGAAGGGTAAGTGTCTGTCTGCGGCGAATAATTGTTTACAAGAGGAGCTCTTAAATTTAAATACTGAGGTGGAAATATAGGTGCAAACTTTGCTACAGAAATTTGGTCTTCATTAAAGTAATAGGTAGAAGGTTGTTCTACATTTATTTTCCTAGGTTGATTTCTGTTATCTGTCCAAAATAGTAAGTTTTCAACTAAATTAACACCTAACACTGGACTTTGTGTTGAAAAGTTCAACCAATATCCTTCAACTTTTACGTTTGTAGTATCAAGTATAGAATTATACACTAGTATCTGGCATAAGGCTGTGCTTGGCGCTAGCGCAACGCCACTCCAGTTTGTTTTAAAATAATACACAAGAGAATTAGCGTCGTCAACGAAATACCCTATCACCTCACCAGCTTCATCATATTCGTTAGATGTAACTTTATTGTTACCTAATATAGACTCCAAAGCTCCAACGTCACTTGCTTCTGATCTAGAGACAGCTATATTTAAAGCGTCTCTGTATTCGTTATTTGGTATAAGTCTCTCGTCTAAATCTTTATTCATTTTAGACTTGATGAAACTATTTTTAGCCTCTGCCATGTATTAATTTTTTACTTTTCCGTCTGGTAAATATTTTTTTAATCTATCTAATATTTTAGTGCTAGTGTTTTTAGAAAACAAAGATCCAAGTGAACCTACAAAATTATTAGTTGCATCTTCTACTGATTCTAAAATAGGTCTGCCTTCTTTTATATTTTGAGCTTCGTGAATTAATCCGCCTACATTAGAACCAATAACACCAATAGTTTTACCTGGTAGTGTTTTTCCAAAAGAACCTAACTTGTCTTGTATTGACCTAGAAGTTTGATCACCAGCAAAATAATGTCTAGCCGTATCGCCGTGCTCAAAAGAGTTTTGCTCTTTCATTAAACCATCTTTGTCTGGAGTAATACCTAAATACTCATCAGTTCTTTGTCTTGCTTTTTCTTGTGGAAAGTTTAAAGCCTCTTCAGCTTTATGCTCTATGTTTGAAAAAGCGTTAGACTGGTTTGGTGGATCTTGTTTGTTAATAGGGTTTTTACCCGTAAATTTTGATGAAAAACTCATTTGACTTAATGTTTAATCCATTTAGATTTACCTCTCATCACTTGAACTATTTCGTCAAGTTTTATATTAGATAATCTTATTTTAGCATTTCTTAATTTAGAACTTTTTTCTCTTCTTAGTCTTTGAACTATGTACTCTGGTTGATTTATTCTAGTAGATATAAGAGCATGTAATATATAAGCATACATTGCGTCTTCAGCCATTTTAGGTATTCTACTATCTAGGTCAAAAGCTAGTCCATCTGAGATGTACTCTAGTACTATTAGTTTACCAACTAAATTACTTGAAAAAGAAACTTTACCTTCTCTTTCGTTCATATTAAACCATCCGTTCATTTGAGAGTACTGAGGATCCATTCCATACATTCTTCCGTAACCAGATCCAATAGTATTGCCTAAGTCACCCCAGTTGTAAGCCCACATATCATTTGTAAAATCATTGGTAAAATTACCGTCAATAAAATCAGTGTTAGCGTTATGCCATCTTTCCTGAGTTATAGACGTTCCTTCTATGTCGTTACCCCATTGATCTTGAGTTGGTATACCTGCTGAGTCTTGAGCTTGAGTGTAGTAAGGGCTAGTTGTTAAGTTGTTGGCTGGATACATAGGTCTTTTAACACCTAATTCATCAATCCAAGACATACTTACATAGTTAACATAGTCTTGAGGCAGCACTAAAGTAAGCTCGTTAGGTACAGTTAGTTCAGCTTTTTTTATACTTTTTAAAGTGTCATAGCTAAACTCTTGCATTGCTCTTTTAGTGTGGAATATTACATCCGTTCTTTTAGCGTTTGGTATTAATTTACCTTGCCCTATATATCCTACTAAGAAATTACTAACAATGTCGTTTAGTTTAATATATTGATATCCTCCGTAGTTATCTTCTACTGCTTGCCCGTATGCTTTTTCAGCCTCTGTGTTGGCGTACTTACCACCACTTAATGTTTTTAATTGAACAACTATAAAAGCGTTTGCTTGTGGAGACGCAGTTAAAGATATAGTTTTGCCATTAGTAACTACTATTTCTGTAACCCATTGACTCCAGGTCCCAGCTAAACCGCTTTGACTTGTGTAAACTTTAAAGTTGTTTAAGCCATAGTCAGGGTCACTAGGATTCCAGCTAGTAGGACTTCCTAATATTAAGTCTGTATTAAAATCTGTTGTAAATTTTTGATTAGGTGCTACAGATCCAGCTCCTCTAAAGTCTTGCGTTCCTTGATAATACTGTTGAGAATTTTCAGTTATTAATCCGTTATTAGTAGGTTGTATAGCCATTGTATATTAGTTTCTTTCGTTTTGTGCCTCTTGAGCAATTTCACTAGCAGCGGCTTGAACTATACTTGGATCTTTTATTACAACTCCAGCATAAAGCAAAATTTGCAAAACAACATTTGTTTGTTCTGTTATATCTAACTGAAAGTCAACTGAGGTTGAAGGATTCCACGTGTATGTATAGTCAGGAGCTGACGATGTAAAGTTCCAAACAACATCCGCTGGTTTTTTAACGTAAGTAGCTTGTACGTTAGAATTTATTGATTGAGGATATATAGTTATTTTATTATCTTCGTATATGTAAACTGGAAAATAAGTTGAAGGTTTAGTTATTGTAGATAAGTTTAATTGAGCTAGTTCATTTCTTTGAACAGCTTCAACCTCTTTGTCGTCATTATAAATAACAGTACCTAACTTATAAAAATCTAAAGGATACAATGTTATAACTATACTTACGCCTACCCCTAGTGCTCCAGCTGTTAAATTAAAATTACCACCTGTTATATTGTAGTTGGTGTATACAACACCATTAACAGTTACAACAACTTGGCTTTGTTCAACCTGAGCTTGAGTTATAGTTGTTAAAGGATATGATATAGTGTTTAGTGTTCCTGTTAAGTTTTGAGTTCCAGTAGCTGTCCCTGAAGATGTTGGGGTTGTAAAAAAACCTGGTTGCGTGGTAGTTGGCGCCGTATAAGTACAAGAGCCTATAGTTTTAAAAACGTCAAGTTTTTCCTGTACGCTTTTATACCTGTTGCCGTATTCACTTTCGTTTTGCGGCACTCGTAGTTGTTGGTTTATAGTTTCAAAGTAAGTGTCAACTATATCAAGCTGTACTTGAGTAGCTAACTTGTTAAACTCGTTAGGCGTGAGATAACCTCTTTGTTCCTTATTTATTATTAACAAGACTGTTTTATAAACTTGATCTACGTTTATTGCCATTTTAATTTGTTTATTATAATATGGGCCCGAGTGAACGAGCCCTATATTAGTATTACATGTTATTTAAACTTTTTCTCGATAGACTTGTATATTTCTACTCCTTCGTCAGTCTTCAAGAAAGCAGCAAACGCTGCGTATGGATTTTCATCAAATGGTACAGTCATTAATTTTCTTCCATTGCTAGCCCAAGTAAATACACGTTGATCTTGTGATAACTTTATTATTCTAGCTTCAGTGGCTTTTATACCAAAATTTCTTAATTGTACATTTTCATCATTTGCTAACTCCATAAATAATTGTGGATTTGATTTAGCAAACATTAATAAATCTCTCTTTATTTCTTTAGAACTTAGTTTGTTTATGCTAGTTCCTATTTCCACTCTCAATACAGCTTCAGCTTGGTCTATATCCATATCTCTAGCTGCTAAAAGTGCTTGTATTTCCCACTCCATCCACTGTAATTCGTTAACAGCATTTTCTTGTGGTTTTAGTTCTTTAAATCTATGCCCTGACAAAGGGTGATATAAAGATAATAGTTTTTGTAAGTTTTGTTTTTCTTTTGGAACAGCTAAAACGCCGTCTCTAAAAGTTATATGACCCATCGTTGATTCTCCTTTGTGTTCATCTACAAAGACAGATGCTTGGTTTGTTGCGTACTTAAGTTCTCTTTGAGATCCTCTTGATTCATCAAACCACAATAATGGATGTTTTTTTGTATGCTTACTAGGTATTGTATAAGTCAATGGTGACTCGTTACCTGTTAGATAGTAATTTCTATCTTTTATTTCCCACTCAGTAGGTTTAGTTTGTTTTTTTGTTGACATAATATAATATAATTAAATAATTTTATAAGGGTAATTGTTACCCCCGTAATTACAACGAGGGTAAGAATTACATTTGTTGAATCTTAGATTCCTTTGAACAATACGAAGTTGTTCGCAGCTTGTGTAACTAAACATCTTTCTGATAAGAAGTTTACTTCCATTGCATCCAAAGATGAAGTAAAAGCACCTCCTACAGAACCAGTTAACCAAGACTTCATACGTCTGTCATCAGCTTGAGAAGCTCTATAACGCACGTGTAAGAATGGTCTTCTAATGTTTGTTCCTAAGATTTGATCATATACCGTAGAAGTTCCAGCTGGTACTAATACACCTTCAATAGATGCAGGTCCAGCAATAGCTCCACGAGTAGAAGCATCGTTTAAGTATTTCCAGTCAGTTTTATAGAAGTCATAAGAACCTCTTCTGAAACCAGAGAAACCTAAATTTAATGCCATTTCCTCAGAATTTTCAAATAATCCAAAAGCAGTACCTCCAGCGAATCCACCTGAGATAGAAGCAAGCATATCATCAAAATCAAGAGCAGTAGCTCTGTTTAAGAATAACATGTTTTCTTCAATAGCTCCTTGAGTATCTAAGTTTTTAAGTATTGCATCAAAAGCATCTAATCCAGCAGCAGCTGTAAATCCAGTTTGTACATTACCTCTCTGACTGATAGCAGAGAATAAACCTTGAGAACCACCACTTTGATTTGTTAATGCAGCAGGTCCACCAGCACTTAATTCTCCTTCAACCATTGCCATTTCTAAGTAATCTTCAAAACGTAAACGAGTTTCAGATTCAGCTTTTAAATACCATAAGTATCCTCCAGTTCCATCTTCAGTAGCAACTTCTACCCATCCAATCTGAGCAGTGTCAGAACCATTAATAGTATAAGTACTTCTAATGATTATTGGAGAGTTTGAAAATTGAGTAAAGCTAGGATCTACAGTAACCATAGGGTTAGCGTTAGCAGCGTAAGTATTTGCTCCTACAGCTGCGTTTGCAGTTGAAGTTCCTTTCTGAAAATCAGAACCGTAAACAAATATCTTTTTTCCAGCACCGTCAGCGATACCAGCAGCAGCTAAATTAGCGAAACCATAAGGCTCTACAACTAACTGTCCTGGATTACCTCCTCCACCTGCTAAGCGAGTGTCAGAAGTTCTAACGAAACATTTTGCTTCACCACCGAATTGATCCATTACAACTATTGTTGCACCTGGAGAAATTACGTTTACAATTGGCACAGCAGCACCCGCAGCTGTAACAGGAATTGTAATTGTTCCCGCTCCAGAAGCTGAAGTACAGTCGTTGTAAGCAATGTGTAATCTATTTTGTTCAGACCAAATTACTTGATCAGATGTCATTGGCATTTCAGCGCCAACCATTCTTAAAAATCCTGATAACGTTCTGTTACCATATCTTTCTACCTCTGCTTCGTAAAGCTCTGGTAGGTATTGTTGTGAGAAATCGTTTTGTCCACCTGTAAAATTTAGGTAGTTGTTTGCCAACGTTTGTTGTTGTTGACTTGGTACGATTGAACCAAATTGCGGAGCAATTGCCATAATTTTAATTTTTAATTAGTTAAACTTTTTAGTTTTAATTTTTAGTTTTGACGAGTCTAACCCACTAATTGCTTTAACTTTTAATCCATTTATAAATACATTTCCGTCGGCAACTCGCCTAGGTTCGTCTTTAGATGGATTTTTAGATCCACTGATTATGCTTTTTACACCATCAGCTTTTCCTTGTTCGTAAAAATGATTAGCAAGTTTATCTGCGTTCATAGCAGCATACATCGCTTTATGGTAACCTGCAGCATCTGTCATTAATCCTTCTTCGTTTGTATATTTACCCACGAAATTTTGTACGTCAGCTTGTAGTTCACCTACTTTAACCGGATCTTTAATTCCATATCTAAATCTTTTTTCCCCAAGATTAAATTCAAAACCTTTGAATTCATTGTTGAATAGTTTTTTAGTTCTGTCTCTAAAATCACCGTGCATTTGTGTAGCAACTTCTTGTTGCTGCTTATATTGGTCGTAAAAGCTAATAGCTTCTTGTTGCTCTTGAGTAACGCCCGGTCTCAACTTGATCTCGTCGTAATATTTGCTCTTAGAACTTTCAAGAAATTGTTTTGCATTTGCAACCTCTTCCTTAAACGCAAGTTTTTTCTTACGTATTTCTCTTGGCTCATCTACATCTTCATCAAAATCAAAATTATCTTCCATTAAAAAGCTAATTTCTTCTTGATCTAAATGTGGTTTTGCCTTTGTATAATATTCTCTTAAAACATCTTTAGAACTGTAAGAGTTGTAGTCTTTATTTAAAGCTACATAATCTTGTACAGTTCCGCCGGTTTCTTCCATAAAAGATACTAGCTTTTCGATATTTTCTGGTAAAGGTTTACCTAAGATTTTTTCATCTCTTTGTGCTTCTTTAACTTCTTGAGCTATTTCCTTTACCTCTTCTTTTGTTATTTCTTGGATGGGGGTAATTTCTTCAACAACCTTTTCGGGCTTTGATACTTGTTCGTCCATTCCAGAGCTATCTCCGGTTTGTTCGCCCACATCCATCTTCTTTGTTTCTCCGATTTGAATGGCATCTTCTTCTTTGTTTAGAGCCTCAGTAGGTACTTCTATTTTTATAACCTCTGGAGCTATCTCACCTGTTGCTTCTGGTTTTGTTAAATCAACCTTAGTTATTTCTTCCTTAGATTGTAAACTTAGATTTTTAGGTTTTCTTTTTTTAACTTTGAACTCGCCTTCTTGTTTAACGGGTTCTTGTGGTTTTGTTTCTTCTGACATGATAAAATATTATATAATTATTAAATAGTTAACTAGGCGGCATTATATTTTGTAAACCAAACGTGCCTAGTTGTGATGAATCTCCACTTTCAAAATCTACTGGAGCTGAATCATTTTGTCGTTGATTTATTAATTGACTTTGTTGAGTTCCTTGTAATTTAACTCTTTTATCTTTTCTATCCTCTATTTTGTTTTCTTTTTCAGACTCTACGCCCATTTTTATTTGAGCTAACTGTTTTTGATATTCAAACTCTTGAGCCATTAGCTGTTGCTTAACCGTCATCTCTGTTTGCATCCTTTGAATCTCAAACTGTGATTTAGCTTGCTCTACTTGCACCTTTGATTCTGTCATAGCTTGGTTTTTTTGAACCTCAGCCATAGCGGCAGCCTCTGTAGTTTTAGCATTTGCCTGTGCTTGCGCTTGAATCATTTGTTGTTGTTGTGCCTGTTCTCTTGCTAGTTTCTTTTTTCTTTTCTGCTTCAACAGCTGATTAGCTAATTTAAGGTTTTTTATTTGCCTTATATCTATAGCGTCTTCTAAATCAATACCTCCACTTTGTAAAGCTATTTGTATGTTTTGCTCTAACTGAGCTTGAGCTTCGTCGTCAGGTTCTAGTTCTAAGAATATACCAAAATCATGTAGATTAAGTGTGGCTATTTCAGCTAACGTACTAGCATTAAATAGTGATATACTCTCTATTAAAGCATTTTTAGTTAAAGGAAAAGAAAGTACATCAACCATTTTTAAAGATATGTTTTCACATATTCTAAGAGCAAGAAACAAGCTAGCTTGATTAACGTGCTTAGTTGCTATATTAGATTGATTAGCAGCCATCTTTGCTATACCTACTAAAGCGTCTTTATCTTGCATGCTACCATCTCTAGCTTCGTTAAGACCTGTTACATCTCTTATCATTTGTAGATAATAATTGTAAGTCATTATTAAGCTTTGTAGCTTAGCACTTCCAGCTGATGACTGTAGTTCTTGAATAGGTACTTTACCTCTATTAAGCTCTCCATCTTGAGTTAAGGATCTACCAACAATACTACCAGTTTGGAAATACATATTCAATGCTTCAGCCGGGTTGTAGTTTGTACCATTACCTAGGTCAACTTCAGCAAGCCCATCCATATCTAAGAATACACCATCTGGTACCATTCTAGATAAAACTTGCTGCATTTTCAAATGTGTTATTTGAATCATGTCAGCAAAACCTGTTATCTTACTTACTATAGACTCTATTCTACCCTTGTACATTCTAGGAGCACATATAGCATAGTTCATTTCAACTTTAGTGCTATCAGAATTAGGTCTAGTCATGTTTTCAGCAAGCTCCCATTTTAGCATTATATCTGTACCAAGAACTTTTACGCCTGAATATAAAACCTCTATAGTTCTAGAAACTCTATTATATGTATCAGCAGGAGGTGGGTTAAATTCGTCTGTTTTTTGAATAACTTTTTCTAAACCATTTTCAGTGTTTTTTAACTTAAACACTTGGTTCATGTATGTTTTATATTCAAAATACATAACTTGAACAGTGTTACTATCGTAATTACCCCACCCTGTTATATACTGCCTATTACCTGGCATTTCCTGTATTCTTTGAAGTTCTCTTTCTGGTATATTAGGAAATTGTTTTTTTAGTTCAGGTATTGTAATAGATTTAACTTCACCGACATAGTAAACATCTTCAAAGTTAGGGTCTTCTGTATATGAATATATTAAGTTAGCTGGATCAACGTAGTCAACAACTATACCATTTGTTTTGTTGAAACTTGTCTTAGCACAAGCAATACCACAGACAACTAAATCTTCGTTTATTCTTCTTTTTATCAAAGGCCACCTATTGCTAGCCAATGTAGTTGTTATAGCTTCTTCTTCTGCTATTTCTACTGATTGCTTGTAGGAAAGCTGCATGTGAAGTTCTAATTCCTCATTACTTTGAGGTAGTTGTTCGTCTGGTATTTTTGACTGCTTAGCGTCAATACCTAAAGCTTGTTTTGCTTGCTGCATTAGCTCTTTAGCGTACATATCTTCCGCTATAGCTTGTGCATACTTTGTTCGTTTTTTTACAGACTCTGGATCTTGGGAAAAAGCTTTAATTTCAAACTCCTTATTTGATATACCATTTACTACTATATTTACAAATTTTGATATAACAGGAACTGGCTTCCAGTCTAAATTTAAATAAGACAAATCACCATTTATAGATAATTCGTCTTTGTATTTTTGAACAGATTGTTCTCCTCTAGCGTACAGTCTTAGATTATGAAAATTATTCCAACTCGTAAGGTATCTGTTACCGTTTGTTCTACCTTGATTAAACCACTCAGTTTCAATAGCAGAAGCTACTTGAGAGCCGTACTCTCTTGAAGCTTTTTCAGCGTCTGGTACTACCTGACTAGGAAAAGCGCTATTTGAATTAGTATATATTTTCATTTATTCAATTATTTTTGACAATGTACCTTTATTATTATATCTTTTAAAACCTAAATTGTAAGAAGGTCTTTTGAATGTTGGGTTTGGTTTATACTTATTTTTATTACAGGCCATAATAGCTAAGCCTGAACTTATAGATGCATCATGTGATGTTCTATTGTTTATATTAAATTTAGCCCAATCTTCAAGAGTTCTTTGGAAATAAACATCGCCATAGTTACCATCATCTTTTAAACCAACATGATGTTCTATGTAAGATTCTATAGCTGCAGCATGAGCTTGCTTTATGTCTTCACTAGAGTTTGGTATTCCACCTATCTCTCTTTCTGTAGTTGATAGTTTACTGTATTTTTTATCTGGTCTGTTTATAGAATAACCTCTATAGCCTCTACGTTTAAAATAGTACAATAGTCTAGGTTTATTGTTTTCAGCAAGTATTGGCATACCGTAAAAAACACAAGCCATTAATACATCTTCAAAAAATATTTCAGCTGTTTGAGGTCTAGATATATATTCTAGGAAAAAATGATTTGATGGAACGTTATCCATGTTAAACTTAGTTAAACCATGTAAAGCCCCATTAGATCCTCTTCTATCTACAGTTCCAGATATATCGTAACTATCACAGCCAAAAGCCCCCATGTAATCATTACCAGGCCATTTAAGTCCATTTTTCTTTATAACACTATTTTGCATTTCAACAGATGGTATCCAGGATACAAAAAATCTACCCTGCTTGCTAGGCATAAAGACAACTTTAGTATCTTTAACACCATTAACCCATTGGAAATTGCCTTGTGTTATTATTCCGCTGTTTTTTAAATCAGCATTCCAATCTACTTGTTGGTATATTTTAGTAAGATTAAATAAAGATGATTTAGCCTCATCTCTAAATGCGTGTTCTTCTGTTCTTGGAAACTGACGGTAAAATTCGTTTAAACCATCTTGATCTTCTTTTAAACCATTTACTTCATTTTGCCAGTATTCAATTACACCTATTTTTATATCAGATCCATGCGGATCTTTTACAGCTTTTTTAGGCGTGTCGAAGACAGGTATGCCATAAGAATCAATGTATCCTTCGTAATTCCATTCCATAGGTATGAACAAAGAATATAGTCCCGAGCTAGTTTGCCCATTGGCGTTTCTTTTTGTAACATCTGAAGCGTTATATAGGTTTTTAAAATTATCTCCTCCTTTATCTAAAGCGTTTGATGTACTTCCCATCATGCACTTACCTATGACCTTACTACCTAGTCTTAATGTTGTTTTCGTAACCCTCCAGTTATTGAGGATGTTGTTTGGTCTTTCCCATTTACCTGATTCATCATGAACGAGGAGCTTGAGTTTCTCTCCATCATAGGAGTTATCCCCTGTGTTCTTCCAGTCGATAGTGGTGTCAAGACCGGTAATTTCTTGTACTTTTGTGTTGGCGTCAAGCTTTCTACGGGTGAATTTAGAAGCGGGAACTCTGTAAGCAAGCTCGGTTTTTGGCCTGTCCATACCATCTTGGATCGGTTTAAAAAAGAAAGGGTAGTTAACGGAAATTGGTACAACTTTATCTGTGAACATCTTTTTAGCATCGGGACCAGATTTGGACAATATGCCGAACCGTGAATCCGTGGATATTGTAGCAAGGTTGACCGATTCAGCTGAGGACATAAATGAGAATCCTGATCTACGGTTTTTAAGATAGCACATTCCATATGATCTTGGGTCTGCTTTGCAAGCCTCCCAAAAGATGTAGAATAATCTATTTGATTCCCTAAAGTCTGGTTTCCCAACATCAATCTTGGACCACTGCAAGTACATGTAATGAGTACCAGTGATATAAGTAGGAATGTCTTTGTTAACAAACCAAAAACCTTCTTCACGTCTAGTAAATTCTTTGTCAATATAGTCATACCATTTTTCTTTAAAATCTAATGGATATTCTTCCCAGTCGAATACAGATTTAATTTTTTTTAATTGCTTAGGGTATTCAGAATAATTCCACTTATTGTTTTCAAACTTTACGACTTCATTTTCTTTTGGCAGAGCTATTTTAAGATTCTGTATTTCATACACCTCTCCTATTTGACCTGTCTTACTTATTACTACTATGTCATATTCCTCATTGTAGCCATATTCCCATTTCTTATGTTTGTTCTTGTGATTTAAAGTTTTAGAATCAACATAGTTTTTTAATACTTTATATAGAGTTTGCTCGTACATTATCTAGATCTACCTTCAGCAAAACCTTTAAAAGCTGTTTCTTCTTTAACTTTTTTAGGTTTTTCATTTAACAAGTCCTCTTCTTCCTGTATTCTATTTAATATTTCAAAGGCATCAAATATAGCTAACTTTTTTGTAGCCGCTGCGTTTTTTAGTCTATCTGCTGATATGTCATCATCAGAATCAACAATAGCCTCTTTAGCTACTTTTATTAACTCCTCAACTGCTACTTGCCCAGCTTGGATTATATTCCTTTTGGTTTTGTTGATCTCCATACTTAATTACAATATCATTTGATTTCATACAATACAACCGCTCTTTATCTACAATGAAGTCATATTCACCATAAGGCGTGTAGCCTACAGTGTCACCCTCGCTTATTCCTAGAGCTTCTAAGGAGCTATTACCTATTTTAAGTATACCAATAAGTTTTTGCTCTTTACTCACTTCTAAACCATCTTTATTAACTAGTGGTTTTATAAAACATCTATTGTTTATAGATTTCCATTTGTCTTTTTTCTTATAAAGATACACTTGATCTAGTGCACAAAAATATAAACCATCAACAAATGACGATCTACTTTTTTTCTTAACACCTTTCATGTCGTAGAACGTGCGAAAAACATTGTGATGTATAACTATGAAGTCACCTTTATTTATAGGTGTTTTAAATGCTTTAGGAATTTCTACAACCTCGGCTATGTTGTTAACGAATTTAAAACTTTCTATTTTAGTATTAAGTATTATTTTTTTATTACCTATTTCTATTTCGTTATCGTATTCGTTTCCAACCGGTCTAACTATAAAGTCGTATAAGCTTTTCATTAGTATTCTAAATCGTACTCAACGGATATAGCCATGTTAGAGTTAAACTTTTTCCATGGCAATACCTCGTTGTTTTTCTTTATATGTATATTATAAGAATTATCTGAGTCTTCAAAAAGTATATGTGATATTTCATGACCACCATAAACTTGTTGACCTACAGAGTAATGCATAGCATCATTTTTGTAGTCAGACCCAATACTAATCTTTCTAATATTATTTGTCATCTTTCTGCTCAATGTCTGTATAAGAACCATCTTTTAAGTCTATATTGACTTGACCATACTGATCTTCTAATTCTTTTTTTGTTTTATCTATTTCAGCAGTTATTTCTTTAATAGCAGCGTGTGTGTTTAATTTTTGCACGTCTAACAAACCTATATGTCTTAACAGATCATTCATCTTAGTCTGTTGCTCAGTTACAGTTTTTAATTGCTCTTCTGTAATCTTGTTTACTTCCATTTCTTTTACTTTACTCATAATTTAATTTAATTTAATTGTTTTTCTTAATAATCTAATTCCACCCAAAATCCATACGGCTAAAAAAAAGCATGGAAGAAGTGTTAATGTCATGTCCCACGAATATTTTTGTGTAACTGGATTTTGATTTAGCATGTAAGCTAAAAAATAATATCCAGGCACTAATAACGTGTACATTACTAGTTTTAAATATTTCATTTTATTTTATTTAATTAATACTCTTACTATTTATTATTACTTATAGATTTGAATTTTTCCACACCTCGTGATCCAAAGTAAGCTATATAAACAGTTGTAAGTAACTGTTTTAATAATCCAATCCACTCTTGCTCTACAGTAAAAGATATTTCATGATGACTATCAACCCATATAAAAGCTATAGCCATAATAGATAAAAATATTAAAGCCATAGGTCGTGTGTTTTTAGAAAGCCATGAATCTGATTTCATATCGCTTTCCCAACGCCTTGTTATTTGACTCTCTGCTTCAGCATTAGCCTTATCCATAATTTCTTGGATTTGCTTTTTAATTAGCAGCTTTTCCTCTTCTGTGGTTGTAAGCTTATCAATGACGTCACCAACTTCTTTGATGACGCCACCCGTAAGCCATTGAATTATTTTTTTCAATTAAAATTTACTTTTTAAGTAAGATAAACCTCTACCTAACATAGTACCATCTTGATTTGCATCATTAAAAACAGTATCTCCATCACCTACTGGTTTATTTGTTCTTGAATCACTTACGTATCCAGTCTTAACAGTTGGTGTTTTAATTTTATTTTCTGGTGGAAAAAAGTTAGCTCCAATCTTAGTTTCTCCATATCTATTAACAGATCCGGCTGAACCTCCAGTTCTTCTAACGCGATTTAAGTAATCACCAGGATAAGTATCATCAGATCCAGTGCTATCAAAAAGCATTGAATTAGCAAGTTTACCGCCCATTGATAAGTCCTTGTGTTGAGGATCGTGAGTAATAGTTAAATTATTACTTGCTTTTTTACCTACTAAAGATCCTCTACCCATTCCTCCTGTGTTTGGGTTTAAACCGTAAGATCCACTAGTCTTATGAGTATGCACTCTGTCGTCATCTCCATGTCCTTTATCAGCTGGTCCATGCTTCATGTATTTAGCAGCGCCTCCATTAGTCATGATATCTTGAACTTTAGCAGCTCCTTTTTGGTAGCAATTTTTTCTTGCTGAACCATTAAAAGATTGGTTGTAACCCATTCTTGAAGCTCCTTTACCATCTTCAGCATAATCAGGCACACCATTTCCGTTTGCGTCTGGTTTTTTCTTAGCAGCTCCTTTTTGGTTTGCCGCTAACTCCTTTGCTGGAGCACTTGATTTTTTAGCAGAATAACTTCCGCCATCTTGATTTGTTTTCATTTTTGCCATTGTTGTTTTTTTAATTTGTTTGCTTTAATTTTCTTTCCGCGGCGTATGCGTCTTTTTCCCAAGGACCTTTACCGGCTTGCATTACTGAATAGTCGTACTCTTTTCCTTTAAACATTACTTTACCAGCTCCTTTAGAATCAACCTCATAATCTAATCCAGTGCCTGGATTTTTTAATTCATCTTTGTATTGATCAACGTGAACTTGTTCATGAGCTAATGTTTTCTCTAATTCTACTGGATCTTTTAAGTCTTCATTTATAATGATAACCCCGTTTTTAGGTGTTCTAGCAAATACAGGATCTTCTCCCATATCTCTTTCGAACACAGATGTATTCATCTTGCTTAAATCAAACGGAGAATTAATTTTAAATGCCATATTATCTTCTGTAAGGAAACTTTTCGTTAAACCATTCTTGTCTATTATTACAACCACAGTTAATGTTAAGACCATCAGACACTCTGTCTACGATAGTCTTAACACCTGTTTTCTGTGTGAATTTAGCAATGCTGTCGCCAAGTCCTCTAGATTTCATCTACTATAGAGTTGAATCAGAACTAAATACAGCGCTTGACCAGTACATTTGATTGCTAGATGGTAATCCAGCTCCGTCTTTACCTAACTGGCAAGAAGCAGCTACACCACCAGGGTTAGCTGTTAAAGCTTTTATAATAGATTGAGAAGGCATGTTAGCAGGTACAGTGATTGCAACTGGCTCATCAGCGTTAGCTGGAGTAGCAGCTCCAATAGGGCTTTTTGAAACTTGAAGAGTAAGTATTCTACCACCAATAGTATCTGCTGGTACAGCAGCTCCGTCAGCATGACCAACTCCTAGTCCAACAATTCCTTTTAATGTTACTACTACACTGTAGTTTCCTGCTGCTACAACATCTCCTACGTTTTCAATGTCATCAACGTTTACTAATACATCTCTAGAGTAATCTCCCCCAGCTGCTAAAGTAGCGTTGTTGTTTACGATTTTAAATTTTACAAATTTTGCCATAATTTTTGTTTTTGTTTTTGTTTTTGTTTTTGTTTTTGTTTTATGTGATTTATCAGTTTACTCTGTTTGTTTTAATGATGTTTTTCATCATACTTAAGATCTCCAGCTAATTTTGAAATGTGTTTTTCATCAGCAGTCATATCTATATCACTGTGACCATGTTCATTATCATAATCAATATCTTCTTTTAGATATTTCATGTGGTGTATATCATCAGCTCTTGTAGCCTTGTAGTTGTGTTGAGTCACTCTAGTATGTCTGTGATAGTTACCAGAGTATTGTCCTGTGTATCCTTTTTTTGTATCCATATCTTATCTACCTACTATAAAGTCACTTACTGTTATACCTGTTCCTGCAACTGCTGTTACATAATCTACAGCCACGGGAAGTATAGTTCCTGATTGTAAACCTTCAAATGTTATAGCTTGAGACGGTACTGGTGCACCTCCTGTTGCTGATACCACTCCTGGTAAAATTACAGTTATTTTTGCATCACCAGCTGTACCCATGTCTCCACAGTATATAACAGATGAGTTTAAGTTAGTACCTAATACGCCTGATTGATTTTGAAACTCCCAAGCTGGTCTAACATCTATACTTGCAATCATTGCACCTGTCAATGGCATTGCTTTGCTTATTACAGCGTCTTGTGTTCTAAATAGTCCCATTTATTTTTTTTTAATATTGTTTTCCTTGAGCACACAAAACAGCATTTAAACCTTTATAAGGCACAGCTGCTTTTGATATTTGCATACCTGTTATTCCTGAGCTAGAGCCCATTCCGTGTACTCTACCTTCTTGATCTAATGGTCCGTCCCATATAGCGCTTTCACCTACTACGCCGTGAGCGTTTTTAGATGCCATAGTTTCATTGTAATTTGGATCTGTTTTATGCATAATTTTTTTTATTTACATGTTAATCATAGGGACGTTCATAGACTGCTCTAGCATTTGTTGCTGAGGTTGAAATGTTCCTGTTATCTGTTCGTTTGGTAAACCAAAAGCTTTTTCACTTATAGGGCTATTTTGCATTTGCGATACACCCATCATACTTGGATTAGAAGCAGCTAAAGAACCTTGATCAGAAATATCAGCAGCCATAGCTGAAGCTGGATCTGCAGGGGGAGTTGAACCCACTGCTGGTTGTTGCGCTGATTCTAAAGCACTAACTCTTGACGTTAAGTCTTGAATGTTATTATTACTAGTATTTTGACCAGTTGCTGATTGTGATTGTCTAGCTGCAAGTTTAGATGCTAAACCGCCTAGTAGCCCACCAGCAGATCTTCCGAAGTTCATGAATGGAATCATAATGTATCTTTGTTTACGTTTTTTATGGATTTAGTCAAAACCTTATCCATGTAAGATTTACCGTTAATTATTTTGTTTCTTCTAGAGCTAGTAGGTATTTTTTCATCTCCTAGCATTATCTTGTAAATTCTATTTATTAATTGCTTACCTTTAAAAGAAACTTTATATATATTATAAGTCTGTGTTGTTCTGTTTCTTTTTCTCCAAACAGTTATCCAGTTTTCTTTTATCAATCTAGACCAACGTCTATTATCCCAACTATAAGAATATACACCTGCTTCAAAATCTTTTTTCGTAAAAAGATCTACGCAGTCAAGATATATTAATAACTCTAAATCAGACTCACGTAAGCTGTTGTTTTTACAAGCCCATTTGCGTATTATACGGTAATGTTTTAGCAAGTTTAAATCTTTTAAACTACTTGCGTCTAGCTTTTTCATAAAACAACAACCACATCTTGTGTCTTAATTACGTGGTATGATCTATCGTTAATTTCTATCTTGTGTCCAGCATGTCTATCGTAGTATATAACGTCATCTTTTTGTAATCCAACAACTTCGTCTCCTATCTCAACTACGTTTGCTCTAATGTACCTTATATCGTCTCTATGTAAACCTGCTAAAAGTAAACCACCTTTTGTTTCAGTAGTTCCTTCTTTTATTTTTTCTATTATTAAATTTCTACCTACTGCCTTCATCTATTCTCATGTTATTGATTACACAATCGGTAGATAGTATTGTTGATGCTACGGAAGCTGCATTAATTAAGGCACTTTTAGTAACCAATAAAGGATCTATAATACCAAACTTAACCATATTAACCATTTTTCCTGTAACTACATCTAGCCCTTTGCCTTTAGAAGATTCTAATTGCTTTTTTTGTTCAGATGTTAAAACCACACCAGCATTTGCTAGTAGTGTTGAGAAAGGCGCTGTTATTGCTTTAAGTAATATTTCTTCGCCAATACTTTTTGGTTTTAAAACATTAGAAGCGTTTAACAAAGCAATACCTCCTCCTGGTACAATACCTTCTTTAATGGCAGCTTTTGTAGCACAAATAGCGTCTTCAACTCTATCGCTTTTTTCTTTTAATTCAATGTCAGAATTAGCGCCTATTTTAACTACAGCTACTTTCGCGCTTAGTCTAGCTAATCTTAATTCTAACCCAACTTGAATATGAGGTTTGTTTTTCTTTTTTAAATCTTCTTTTATAGTTGCTATAATGTCTTCAACTTCTTCAGAAACATCATTTACTTGTATTATCGTTTGATCTTGCGTAGATGTTGATTTTTCGCAAACACCTAAATAATCAACATGTATAGAACTTAAGTCATCTCCTAAATCTTCATTTATGACAGTAGCCCCTGTAAGTAAAGATAAATCTCCAAATATTTCTTTTCTTCTTAATCCAAAAGCTGGAGGCTCAATAACATTTATTTTAATATTACCTTTCTTTTTGTTCATCACTAAAGCTGATAGCACTCCTGCTTCTATTTCGCCAATAATTAGTAATGATCTGTTGTTCTTTATAACATATTCTAATACTGGTTGTATTTGCCTTATTGAATCTACTTTTGAATCCATTAAAAGAACTAAAGCGTTTTCTAATTCAGAAACGTTTTTCTCTTTATTTGTTATAAACTCAGCGTGTGAAAATCCTTTATTATATTCTACACCTTCTACTATTTCAACCTTAGTCACACCACCGTCTGACGGCTCCATTGTGACCACACCTGTTTCGCCTACAGCTCTAAAAGCATCAGCTATTAGTTTACCCAACTCTTTATCGTTGTTTGTTGATATAGTAGCTATATCGTCTATCATATCACCTTTAACAGCTATAGAAATAGACTTTAAATAATCTACAACTTTCTCAACTCCAGATGATATACCATCTTTCATTTCTCTAAAGCTTTTATCAGAACCTAATTCTAAATAAGCTGTTTTCATTATAGAGTGAGCTAAAACTGTAGCTGTAGTTGTTCCGTCTCCAGCTTCTTTAACCGTTTTACGCGCTGCTTCTTTTAAAAGCGTAGCACCCATGTTTTCAACAGGATCTCTTAATATAACTGAATTAGCAACAGTTACACCATCTTTAGTTATTATAGGGTTACCAGAGTTGTCCTCCATGATAACACATTTGCCGCTAGCCCCTAACGTGGAGCTAACAGCTTTTGTGAGTTGTTCTATTCCTTTAAATACCTTGTTTTTAGCTTGTTTTCCAAAACTAAGGTTTTTGACGATTCCGTCCATAATTTGATTAGATTAAATTTTATTTATTTTACTTAAAGGTCTTAACGACTTGTGGTCCGCGAATATAAGAAAGTTTTTTCTCATAGTGGTTAATTGAAGCATCTATAGCTTGCTCAGCTCCTTCAATTGTTTCGCGTCTCGTTACGTCTATCCATTTTTCGCAGCAGATATCCTTTTCTGGATTACACTCGCAGTCTGGATCTTTGTATTCGGTTTGATAAAAACCGTTTGGTAATTGCACAATTCTCCAATTAGATTTTTTGGCAACATGCTTCCAAAGGTCTAAGGTTTGTTGTGTTGGTTGTGATTGTGGTTGACTACTCCACGTATTAGTCGAATAAAATAGTGTCATTGGTTTTGGTTTTAAATTGACATTGGTTATCGCTCTTCCCGAGCAGGGTATAAATATATTATTACAAGTTTTTACTATTTTTTACTTTTTTTGTTCTAAGGTGTCAAGTCTGGTTTCTAATGACTCAATTTTAGCTAAAGCTTCTTGTAAAGCGCTTGTTAATAAAGGTACTAATTTTGATTGATCAATTGATTGGTATTCAGGATCTCCCTTGTAATCTAATTCATCTTTTTGACCTGTAACGGCTTCTGGAACAACACCTGAAGCTTCGTGGGCTAAAAAACCATCTACTTTTCTTTTAACGCCTTTTTTATCCTTTATTTCTTCTTCAATAAAGTTAAACCTGCAGGGTTTTAAAGCCTTTATTCTTTCTATAGAACCTGACATTGGCTCTATATTTTCTTTTAATCTATAATCAGATGAAGTATTGTAACTAGTAGACGAACTTCCACTTTGACTAATAGTACCTACAGACGATCCAGAGCTACTATAAAATCTCATGAAGGTAGATCCAACATTAGGATTTTTAACAGATATACCAGCATTACCGTACCTTGGCCCGTTAACAAAAATACCATGCGCACCGTAAGGAGCACCTGATGTAGAGTTGTATATTTGAAGACCTATTCCACCTGAATTTGAAGTTGGACCTTGGATTTGCACTGCTCCACTATTGAATGTAGATCCACTGTAGTTTACACCTAAAACATTATTAGTTGAGTTCCAATATAAAGTATCAGAACCTACTGTGTTTGTAAATCCACTACCAGTCCAGACAGCTACTCTTCCACTTGTTCCTGGCGCACCTGTGACTATTCCATTATTCTCAATAAACTTAGCAGGCGTTTGTTGTCTTTGTACTTGAGGTGTTGAACTCGAGGCAGAAGTGTAAACAGGTATGTATGTAGCAGTGCTATTAGTAATAAAATTATCAACTACGTTTCTCAGGGTATTAACTGTTATTTCTCCATAAATATTTTCTTCAATATTCCGTAAAGTTAACCCATTACCACCAACACCCATTTCCATATCACCACTTGTAGCTTGGATGTAATTCCATTGATCACCATCATCATCAAATATAATTTTATTGTCTTCCTCTAAATTTATTGGCCCACTATTAAATGTGTTTCCATTTCCAGAAATAGTACCATTTGATTGTACTGAAAATCGAGTAGAACCTCCATCTTTTATCCTAAAATTATCTCCAAAATATATATTAGTATCAGAACTCGATGATAAAGCTGCATTTGAAATTTCAACATTATTACTGTTATCTAAGGTAATTAATGTTCTTGCAGCTCCACTTGTATCTGTTCCTAAATAATCACCATTGTTTGGTATTATATAATTACCTGAAGACAATCTATTAGTTCCAACAGCAAATGTTAAATCTTGGTCAGATGTTAAAGATGAACCACCACTCCAGAAAGCTATACGTGTACTTAATCCAGATCCACTTACATTTCCTGTGGGTACTGCATCTACATACGCTTTAGTAGCAGCATCAGTTGATGCGGTAGGCGTAGATAAATTCGTTATTTTATTTGAGTTTAAATTTATATTTGCCTCTGCAGCTCCAAAATCATCTAAGTGTATATCGCTTACTCGTATTTTATTAACTGGACCGGCTGCAAGTCCAGGATTGCTTTCCGCAGCTAATACATAAGCAGCATAACCGCTTGATGCTCCATTAATAGAATTAACAGCTGTGGCAGCGTGTATTAAATTATCTGAATCACCAGAATCGTAATTTGCAGAAATAGTAACACTTGAAGCTGTACCTGATTTTTTTATACCGTCTCCTTCATTGATAGTTTGCACTCCACTAGTGTGAGCATCTACATAGGCTTTATTAGCAGCATCAGTACTTGCTGACACTGTATCTACTCCTTGTATTCTACCGGTACCACTTAATGTAATATCTCCACCACTAATTGTTAAATCACCTCCAATTGTTGCTGCACCAGTTGCTTGGAAAAAAGTTCCAGATGTGCCACTTGCTCCGTTTCCAATTACAAGAGAACTTCCAGTATCAGTTCCTGTGTAATAGTTTACATATGTTGAATGGCCATCATCAGAGTCAATATGTAAATTACCGTTTGTTGTTTTTATAACTGAAGCACCATTGTTAGCTGTAGTTCCGTATAATAATAGTCTTGCTGTTGTAGTCCCAGCTTGAGTACCTATAGCAAGATCGTTGCCAGAAATACTTAAATTTTCATTTGAATCAATAGCTGTTGTTCCGTTCCATAAAGCTAATCTATTATTGCTACCAGTACCAGTTACAGTTCCTTGTGGTACGTTAAATGATGTGCTTAAACTATTACCATCTTGTCTACCTATTGTTAACGTCACGGTAGACGTACCTGAATCACTAAATGAAGTAATACTTCTATCATAAGCTAAATTAGATTCAGTTGAACTACCACCTGACCAGGTCATGCTCCCACCAACAGCTAAATTATTGCCATCATAAGTAAAATTACTATTACTACTCAGTGTATTTGTACCGTTCCAAAATGTTACTCTTCCAGAAACACCAACACCTGTTAGTGCAGAAGTATTATCAATTTTTTCCCATTTATCAGTTGCGCCAGCTTCTACAAACACAGCCCAATCACCAACTTGCCAATCAGTTTCGCCATCTAAGTTTGTGCTACCAGCAACAGATACGTTGTAATAAAAACCAGGTGTACCAGATCCACTTGTAAGTGTTGGTGAGTTTGTACTTGCGTTCCAGTTACCTTGAAAATTTAAACCAGAAGGTATTGTAGCTATTTGCGAATCAACATAAGCCTTGTTTGCGGCATCAGTAGAAGCTGAAACCGTATCAACACCTTGTATTCTTCCTGTTCCTCCTAAAGTAATATCTCCACCTGCAACTTCTAAATCAACATTAACTTTTAAATCATCATTAATTAATACAGGAGCATTAGAACCATCATTAACAATCCCTCCTCTAAATACAGCTGTATTTTGTACATACATTGATGTACCAGAAGCAGCTGCGTAAAGATAATTTGCACCAGTTACAACCTCACCAGAGTTTTGTATTCTAAAAGCATTAGCCCCATCACTACCTCTTGTTATACTAAGAGCGTTACCACTAGATCCACTACCCTCAATTGTAAAGTTTCCTGCTTTAGTTTGATTACCTGTAGTTCTTATAACAGTACTGTCTAATTGAAGTGTTCCTGTTGGGGTTGTTGCATCAATTGTACCACCTGTAATACCATTAGTAGTCGCTATAGATGTTACACCACTACTTATACCTGATACAGCATTATCAACATATAGTTTATTAGCCGCGTCTGTATTTGCTGAAACAGTATCAACGCCTTGTATTCTTCCAGTACCACTTAAAGTTATATTACCGCCTGATACTGTTATATTATTGGCAAAAGTTGCGTTGTTAGAGCTGTCTAACGTTAAAACCACTGATGTTGCTGTATAAAATACCATAGAATCAGAACTATGAGTATAAATAATACGCCCAGAGTAATCTACATTAGGTTCCGCAAAATCAATATAGCCACCAGCGGAACCGCTAAATTGAGCGTGGGCATAGTTTGACATTTGACCTAATCCAACTCCTGTTTCAGCCATTCCAGAGCCTGTGGCTAAAGAGCCTAAAGCTTTGAAAGATGCGTTACTTACATTAACAGTTGAAGTAGTTATTTCAAATCTTGCTGTACCGCCAGTAATAACTCTAAAAATGTCATTACTTGGAAAACCAAAACAAGTATTACCGTCACCTGCATGATAAATATATTCTGGTATAAAAATACCTCCAGTACCTCCAATAGTTAAGTCTCCACCAGTTGTTACAGCACCTGTAAAAGTTGAAGTTCCTGTTACAGCTAAAGTACCTTTTATGTCATAATTACAATATTGTATCATTTACGTTGGTTTTATTATTAATTTAATTAAATTTGATTTACATGACACTATCCAATTTTCTCAACAAGAACTCTTATTCCACCTGCTGGGAACGAGTTTCCTGATATAAGAACAGCATTTACACTTGTTCTATCTACACATGCATGAACTGTTTCTTTAGTAGTGTTG
>Ga0315331_10000239_pt1 | contig 35941 bp, 39 predicted proteins | sample M160m34915metaG_FD_203456 | JGI IMG/M metagenome (GOLD analysis project Ga0315331, IMG submission 203456) | Ammonia-oxidizing marine archaeal communities from Monterey Bay, California, United States - M1 60m 34915 | ecosystem: Environmental > Aquatic > Marine > Intertidal zone | place: USA...
ATGGAAGGGCTGCTTCAGCCCATTCCTATATCGGGCGCGCAATGCCGTAGAGCGCATGTTCTGCAGACTGAAGGACTTCAGGCGTATTGCTACCCGGTACGACAAGCGAGCCGATAACTTCCTCGCTGCAATTCATATCGCTGCACTCATCGCATACTGTTTATGAGTCCCAGCCCTAGATGATGCGCGCCGCCGATAGAGTGCCGCCTCCGGGTTCCAAATTGCATGGATTTAGTCGCGCTGGCCTGGACGCTCAATGCAGCGCCTATCTGCATCTGCGACTCTGAAAGACTTTACCTCGCGCCGCTGTCGTTGCATGTTTGCGCTATTGCGAATTTGCGTGTGGGCACGGGCCATTTGGGCAGCGTGACTCATTCTTGCGTCAACCGCCAATGAAAGACGGACACACATGATTGATCTTATGAAAATCGCCAGGACGGAAGCCGATGGCGGCGACCTGTTCGGCGAGCTCGAAGCTTTGTTTCAGCCTGCAGATGTTAAGCCAGACGGCTACCCCGACGCTGTCATCTGGCAGGGCGGCAATCACGACGGCAAAGCAAAGCCCGTCGCGCATTCCCTGACGGATGCGTATGCGTTGGTTGGCACGATTGCAGCAATCGATGTGCTAGGCCTGCCATATTACGCTGTGCCGATGTGGTCCCAGTACCGCCACGACCACAAGCTTGAGCCACTGAGCTGGTTCGGCAACATGCCTGTCACGTCCATCAAATGGTCCACGGCTGGTGACGCTTATGTCAATGATGGCAAGGGCGGCAAAGTCGTTGTTATGGGTAAGTCCGGCAATGCGCCGCTTCGTACCCAAGCTGGCGTGTTCTGTAACGTGCGCCCTTATGGCCCGATTACGGCAGTGCGCTGCATGCCGTGCCTGCCTTATTCCCAGGACCGCGCGAAATTCACCGTCAGCCCCGAAACCGGCATCATCCATTCTGAGATGAACACCCCAGGCGTGCAGATGGCCTATGCGAACCGCTTGTTCCTGAAAATGGTGAATGATACCGGCAAGATTGGCCGCGTCGCCATGAAGCCAACCCAGGCAATGGAAGACGGCATCAACGCTGGTATCCATTCCTGGATGCTGCAAGGCACGAAGTTCGAAGTTGGTCGTAAATATGCGGTTGACGGGTATGTCGAGCACAAGGAAGCCGTTGACGCGATCGTCAAGCTTCTCCCGGCTGACTTCAAAGACGGCATGGAAAATTGGGGTGGCCGCATTGAGCAGCATATCTCAGACACCAACTACGGCATTCTGCTTTGGGATTTGATCGAACAGCAGGATTCAATCGTGTTGGCAACTGATCTCGACGGTGACCGTTTGACCGATCTGATGGCCGACGTCTCTGACCCGCTCCGTGCATTTGCTGACCGTGTTCTTAAGCACACCGGTTCGGACAAAAGCATGCGGACGCTTTGGAGTGAGATGGGGTACACAACGGGCAATGGTCGCGACATGACCAGCGTTATGCACCGGATGTCTGGTCCGCCAATCCATGAGCAGACGCTTGGTTCTGCTGACGCCATGCTGCTGCGCCTGCTAGATGGCGACGAAAGCATGGGCGGTACAAAGCAGCCTTATGATCCGCGCATTCACTTCGTGCTGATCCGGGATGCTTATATCGACGCCAACCCCGGCAATGCTGAGGTCAAAGATTATCTGGATAACGCACTGGCCACCTTTGATAAGGTCTACGGCGATAGCCGCCCGGGCTTCCTCGAAGGCTACAAGGCGCTCAAGGAAGCGATCACGCCCTGGGGTGCCTGATCCTTCTGATCTGCTTTGAGACCGATGAACGCGCGCTGGGCCACCGGCGCGCGTTTTTCTTTTTCATCGCGGCTGCGTTTATTAGATACCCGCAATATTTCGGCAAATTTTATGGAAAACTTTGCCGAAATGCGTCTCCCGATTGTTCAGCGCACGCAAAGCCCGACCGAGGATACTCCCTTTATTGAGATTACATGTCCGGAGGGACACATCATGGCTCAGGAAATCAGCGGACAAGCTGGCGCACACGTAATCAAGGAATTTGAAGCGCTATGGCTTCGCCAAGGTGGCGAGACGGAGCTACCGTGCGCCCAGTCTTTAGCACCTGGTGAGATCGCAGGCCTGATGCCGCATTTGATGCTGCATGAAGCGGACGCCGCCCAAGGCGAGCGCTTTCGCACCCGCCTTGTCGGCGCGCAGCACCGGTATGTCGAAAAAGGCGTCCACGCTGGCGATATGCTAGACGACGTCGATGCCTCACATGCCGAACGCGTTAAAATCGCCGCAAAGACACGCCGCCCGGTTTATTGGCGGTCCGGCGAAAATGACGGCATCGAAATTGGTGACTTCCCATTCTCGAGTGATGGCGTCACCGTTGATCGGATCGTCTCTGTCGCAACTGGCGGCAAACCGCCTATCGCATTTGGATGATGCGCTATTGCGGGCCTAATTTGAGGCTCGCGCTAGTCGCGTAAATCCGGCGTCCATATCGGCGATCAGATCGTCGATATGTTCAAGGCCGATATGGATACGGATCAGCGGTCCGGGGGCGTTCCATGTGGTGGCCGTCCGGTTGGCACCTGGATCTGCTGGCAGGATCAGGCTTTCGAATCCGCCCCAACTGGCACCCATGCCGTAAAGCTCTAGCCCGTCGAGCATGGCTGCGAGGCCGGTATCTGCTGCTTCTTTCAGTACAAAGCCCATCAGGCCGCAGCCGCCAGTAAAATCGCGTTTCCATAGTGCATGGCCAGCGTCTTTAGGATGCGGGGGATAGAGGACACGGTCTACTTCTGGACGGTTCCATAACCAATCCGCCATAGCCAGCGCGCTTTCTTCATGCTGGCGGAGGCGTACGGCGAGGGTGCGCATGCCGCGTGTGCCGAGGTAGACGTCGTCCGGCCCAGCAAACACGCCGAGTGTGCCCGCCATATCGCGCACGCTTTCCTCTGTCGCCTCATTGTAAGTCACCGCCCCCAGCATGGCGTCGGAATGCCCGACAATGTACTTGGTCGCAGCGTGGATGGAGATGTCGCAGCCATGGGCAAATGGGCTGAAGAATAGCGGTGTGCCCCATGTGTTGTCGGTCATAGAGATTGCGCCGCGCTTGCGGGCGACGGCGGCAATGGCTGGCACGTCACACATCTCGAATGTCTGCGATCCAGGCGCTTCCATGTAAACAACGGTCGTGTTGTCCTGGAACATGCCGTCTATATCCGCGCCAATCGCAGGATCGAAGAATGTCGTGGTCACACCAAACCGCGCCAGGATTTTGTTGGCGAAGTTCCGCGCTGGGCCATAAACGCAATCGGCCATCAGGACATGGTCGCCAGCTTTGGTTTGTGACAGCAGCGCCAATGCGATTGCGTTCAGTCCGGATGAAGCGATAACGCAGCCCGCACCGCCTTCAACATCCGCGATGACATCTTCCAGCGTAAATGTTGTCGGCGTGCCACGGCGGCCATAGCGTTGCTCGCGCTGGCCCTTTGGGCGCTTATATTCGGCCATGGAGGCCTGCAGGATCGTCGACGCGCGGAAGATCGGCGTATTGACGGCACCGAAATGCGCTTGCGGGTCTCGCCCGGAATGGGTCAGCAGTGTTTCGGGCTGCTTGTTGCTCTTATTTTTCATAATCTCAGCAGTACTTCCTTATTGGTCGATAGGGGTGTCTTGCCGCGCACCCCATTCACTCCACGAGCCGTCGTAGACGGCGACATCTTTAACGCCTGCTTGGAATAATGCCAGGGCGAGTGTTGAAGCTGTGACACCGGACCCACAGGTGGTCGTAATCGGCGCTTCTAAGTTCACGCCTGCGCCAGCAAAAATCGCACGGATTTCATCCGGCGTTTTGAATGTCCGGTCCTCCCGGATTACTGCGGGGAAGGGCACATTCATGCTGTTCGGAATATGCCCGCCACGCATGCCCGCGCGTGGCTCTGGCTCACTTGCGTTGAAACGACCAGCACTCCTGGCATCAACAACCTGCTCGGCCTTGGAACCAATGTTCGCCAGCATATCCTCACGGCTGCGGACCAGGGCTGCATGTCGACGTGCGCTGCGTTTTTTCGGCGTGACAGTTGCGACGTCTGCCGTTATCGCGCGACCTTCCGCCAGCCACTTCGGCATTCCGCCATCCAGCACGGAGACGCGCGTGTGGCCCATGGCACGGAATGTCCACCAAATGCGGGCAGCACCCGTTGTGCCGATGGTATCATAGACGACAACCAGATCGTCATCACCGATGCCAAGGGCACCGACTTTGGCTGCAAACTCGTCCGCAGGGGGCAGCATGTGGGGTAGGTCAGTGTTTTTGTCGGCGATTTCATCAATTTCGAAGAAGCGTGCGCCAGCGATATGGCGTTCCGTGAATTCCGCCTTGGCGTCACGCCCTGTTGTCGGCAAATGGTGGCTGCCGTCCACAATGAGGAGGCTGGGCGAATCCAAATGATCAGCCAGCCATTCCGTTGAAACAAGCGCAGGAGCAGTATCGGTCATGCTGGGTCCTCCAGAGCTATATTGACGCGCCGGTTGCGCTTGCCTTTGTTCTCAATTTTACCAACCACGATGCGGCCGATCTCGGAGACGTTTGCGACATGAGTGCCGCCACATGGCTGCAGATCGATCTCGTCATCACCGATGGAGATTAGGCGAACTTTCCCGCTGCCGCGCGGCGGTGCCACGGACATTGTGCGCACGAGGTCTGGACTGGCGTCCAAGTCCGCGTCATCAATCCAACGGAAGGTGACAGGTGCATCTTTGCCAGAGAGGACATCAAGTGCCGCCTGGATATCTTCCTTGACGAGGGTGGTTTCGCCCACATCAAAATCAAGCCGACTTTTAGCCAGCCCGACCTGACCACCTGTTACGCCCGCTGGCACGATTGAGCACAGCAGGTGCATCGCAGTGTGCATGCGCATCAGTTTATGGCGATAGTCCCAATCAATCTCTGCGGTGACCTTATCCCCGACTGCAAGTGCTGGCGCATCTTCGGCCAGTACGTGGACCGATGTTTCAGGGCCATCGCCTTTGATCGCATTGGCGACAGCGCGTTTGGTGCCGTCTGGGCCAGTGAGAAATCCTTTGTCGCCCGGCTGCCCGCCGCCTTCGGCATAAAAAACCGTGCGGTCTAGCCACACGCCTTTTTCATCAATTTTCTGAACGACCGCCTCGCAGGTCTTGGCGTAGGAGTCTGCTCGGAAGATCAGTTCCATGGCGAATATTTCTCCGTTGATCGACAACAAATCAGTTGCGGAACAGCATAAAGTGCTTGCCGCCAGATCGCTATCGCGCAAGAGAATTTGTTTTATGCCTTGATCCCATCGCATTCGGCGGGCAACCATACAGGATCAACGGGCTGGATCATGACGTATGCGTTTTCTGCGGAGCTTGCTTTACCTCTATCTGATCATCGGCATCGGCTTTGGCCTGGCACGATTTGGCTGGGGCGCGCTCGTCGCCGCCATGGCGGAGCCAGAGGAAGCGCCGTTCTTTGCTGGGGTTGTTGAAGCAGCGCTCAGTGGCTCTACGCGTGTAGTGATGTGGGCACCAAGCCTGATCACTGAAGTCGTGATGGGTGGCGGCGATTTCTTTAATTGGCTGCTTTACAGCGTTTGAAGCCTCACCAAGACCAGTAACGACCGCCTGATCCAATCGCTGCATTGGCCAGACCGATCATCAGGTTGATTGCCACAATCCACCTGATCTTCGGAATTTGCGCCGCCGCTGCTGGAAAATCATCAGCAGCCAAGGCTTTCTTCAGCCGCCCATAGGGTGCGAAGAAGAGGTGGAAATAGAGCGCGATCATAAGTAACCCAAGGCCGTGCATGATGTGAAGATATGCAGGTGCCAGAGAAAATCCGCCATAAACGGCAAGTAGCATCCAATAGCCCGTTAATACCAGTACGATGATCGACAGCCAAACCCAGTTAAAGAAATTGTAGAGCACCCGGCCCCAGAGCTTCACAGGGTCTGGCGGCGATAGAACAGTCATAGACGGGCGCAATGCCATATAGGCGAAGAACATGCCGCCGACCCATATGATGGCTGCGAGGAGATGCGTGCTTAAGGCGATAGCGTGGAGCATGTTCAGAGCGTCCCTGGTCCGGTATGATTTGGTTAGACGACACTGCGGCGCATCGGCGCCTGAGGTCAAGCGGAGAGCGCGCGGGAGCTAAGAATGAATGATCAGTATGAGCATGCAGGCGCGGGGCAACTCGGCTGGTTCTTTTGGCGTGCGAGAGCAGCATACCCCCATAAAACTGCTGTTATAGACCTGTCCCAGGGCTACGAACGCCGCTTAAGCTTCGCCGCTTTGGATGCAGCAATGAATCGTGTCGCCAACTTGCTTGTTTTGGCTGGAATGAAGCCCGGCGATAGGATGGGCCTGGGGATGTCCAACCGCTGGGAATTCTTTGCAGCCATGTTTGGTGCGATGCGGGCGGGCGTGGTTCCAGTGCCCATGAACATCAAGCAAGCACCTGATATATTAGCCTATATCCTTGCCGATTCCGGGGCTAAAGCCGCTTTGATTGAGCCTGCCGTGAATACGCGCTTGGCAGAAGCAGCGAAGGATGTGCCAATCAAATTGGCTCTCGCTGGTGCACCGTCAGGCTGGACTGATTTCTGGGCTGCTGCGTCTACTCAGCCATCAGAATTCCAACCGTTAAATATTATGGGCGATGACCCAGCATTCCACCCTTACACATCTGGCTCCACTGGCCGTCCGAAGGGCATGACACTCACACACGGCAATACGACTTGGCTGATCGAAATTAGGCAAAAGCATTGGCCAGCGCAAATAGACCAAAGAGGGCTTATCGCGGCACCGCTCTATCACAAGAATGCCATGACCATCGCCTTCAAGCCGAAATTGCGGGCAGGGGGATCTATCGTCCTGATGGGCGGATTTGATGCGCGGGCTTATCTGCAAGCGCTGTCCGATTATGGCGTGACGGAAGCTGGCGGCGTGCCGACAATGTTCTCACTCATGTTGCAGCAGCGGGATTTGATTGAGGCCCTCAATTTCTCGAAGCTTGAAATTCTGCGACTTGGGTCAGCGCCTGCCCATGGTGAGTTGATGGATGAGTTAGCGCGCGTCTTCGGCGTGCCGACGGCCCAAGGCTATGGCTTGACGGAAACAGCAGGCGGTTGCCTATCCCCTCCATTGGATGGACGGCCTGTACCGCGTGCGTCCGTCGGATCAATCATGCCGGAAACTGAAGTCAAGCTTGTCGGCCCTAATGGCGGAGACCGTGACGATATTGGTGAATTTTGGATCAGAAGCCCTGCCAACACGCCCGAATATCATAATCTGCCGGAGGTCACGGCAGAACGGTTCGTGGACGGGTGGCTGCGCACCGGCGATATCCTGTCCAAGGATGCGGACGGGTTCTTCTATTTTGAAGGCCGGGTGGACGACATGTTCAACTGCGGCGGTGAGAATGTGTATCCAAAAGAGGTCGAGAACTTGCTGCTGAAACATCCGGCTGTGGCGCAGGCTGTAGTTTTACCGCAGGCACACCCCACCAAGGGAGAATGCCCCGTCGCGGCTGTTGTCCTGCACGACACGAGTGTGAGTGAGGCTGATCTGAAGACCTATACGCTTGAGAACGGGCCTGCCTATGCCCATCCGCGCCGTATTCTCATTAAGGATACTCTGGCGCTGACGGGCGTTAATAAGGTTGATCTGCGGGCGGTTGGGCTAGAGTTGGCGGCGCTCAAAATCGACGGTGCCGCTTAAACACATTCACGCCTGCTTCAATCCACGATATACGTTGCGTTCGCTCCATAATTCATAAGAATAGGGAATAGGCATATGAAACGGATTTTGCAGGCGACGGTAACTTTCGCCGCTGCTGTCGGGATGATGACAGGCGCCCCTCAGGCCAAAGACATGAAGATGGGGCTGATCACACCGCCCCCGCATATCTGGACGAAGGAAGCGAAGGCTTTCGCAGCAGACCTGAAAGCGACTTCGGGTGGCAAGCACACGGTAACGGTCTATCCGTCCCGCCAGCTTGGCAATGAGGCTGAGGTTCTGCAGCAAATGCAGTCGGGTGCTGTTGATATGGCATTTATGACAGTTGCTGAAATATCCAATCGCGCGCCTGAATTCTCGGCTCTGTTCACGCCATTCCTCGTGAAAGACAATGCCCAGGCCGCAAAATTGCTGAAAACCTCCCCCACGGCGATGGCGCTGCTTGATACGCTGCCAAGCCAGGTTGGCATTGTTGGTGTTGGTTATGGCATGGCTGGCGTGCGCCAGATTGTGTCCGCAGAACCGATCAAGAGCATTGCAGATCTGAAGGGCCGTAAAATCCGCGTGACGCCGTTCGCTGCGACGAAGGATTTCAACACAATCCTTGGAACAGCGCCGACGCCCATGCCGCTGCCGGACGTCTATGACGCCCTTTCCAATGGCCAAGTTGATGCGATTGAGATGGACCTCGAGCTGACGATCAAGCTGAAATACTGGGAGTTGGCTAAGACAGTCGTCGTCTCTAACCAGATGATGTTCCCAATGGTTGGCATCGTATCTGGTCGGACCTGGAAAGGCCTTGATGCAGCAGACCGCAAGATGGTTTCAGAGCTAATGAAAAAGCACCTGGATGTTGTGCTTGATGCAACGGAAGAAGTTGAGCGGACCTTCTTGCCGATGCTGAAAGAGAAAGAGGGCCTCGAAGTCCGTGAAGTTGGCCCCGAATTCTACGGCGACGCCGTGGCAGAATGGGACAAAATTTGGCTTCCAAAAGCGCCAGGCATCCCCGCCCTTCGTGCGGAAGCTGCGGCACTTTAGTTAAAGCGAATGCGCCCTTTCACTGGGTCTGCAGCCTCGTTGCGGCGGACTTGGGTGAGGGGGCGGTTTCTTTTGAATCTGACTTTATGTGATCTGGCAGCACCATTTTGAGCATCCGTCCTGTTCCTGTCCTAAGCACACTCAGCCGCCGTCTTGCAGGCGTTGAGGAGGCTGCCGCTGGCTTGCTTGCCGCTGCAGTGGCTGGCTTGATCTTGCTCAATGTGGCGACGCGCACTGCGGGTGCTGCATTGTTCTGGGTGGATGAGTTAGCGATCTACGCCATGGTGTGGATGGCGTTCCTGGGCATGTCGATCACCCTTCAAAGGCGTTCCGGTGTATCCGTCACAATCCTGACGGACGCATTGCCGCCGCGGCTGCACCGTGCGGCGGCACTGCTGGTTGACGGCATCAGCCTCGCATTCTCCCTCTTCTTGTTGTGGCTTTGCTGGTGCTGGTATGACCCTGCGACGCTGGCCTCAGTCTCCTATTCCGTGGACGCGTTCGTCGGCGAGACTTTTAACTTTATCTACCGCGAGCCAACACAGACAATCGGTATTGAGAAATATTGGATTTGGCTGATTGTGCCGCTGACGGGGGCTGCAATGACGGTTCATGCCTTGGCAAACTTGCTGGAGGCGTTGCGGTCTCCGCAAGCGGTGAGGATACCATGATCGTAGCAGGTGCTTTTATCGTCCTGCTGTTCCTCGCGGTGCCTATTGCATTTGTGCTGGGGATCACTGCGGTCACGCATATTTTGGCCTCTGGAGACCTCGTTTTATTTGAGAGCTACCCGCAGCAACTATTTAGCGGGCTTGAGAAATATGGTTTGCTTGCCATTCCATTATTTATGTTGGTTGGAGAGCTCATGAACGAAGGCGGCGTGACGGCGCGGTTGATCCGCGCGGCGCGGGTTTTCGTCGGGGCCTATCGGGGTGGCTTGGCATACGTGAACCTTCTGGCGAACATGATGATGGCGTCCATCGTTGGTTCGGCCGCCGCACAAATCGCAGTCATGAGCCGCGTTATGACGCCGGAGATGACGCGCCAAGGCTACAGTCCAGCATTCGCGGCGGCCACGACAGCGGCTGGCGGATTACTCTCGCCAATCATCCCGCCCTCAATGCTTTTCGTGATCTATGGCGTGTTGGCGCAGATCCCTATTGGCGACATGTTCATGGCCGGCATATTGCCCGGTTTGTTGTTGGCGTTCGGCTTCATGTGCGCCATCGCATTCGTCGGCTGGCGTACAGGGTTTCCTGAAGGTGAGGCGATCAAAGGCAAGGCGGCACGGCAGGCTTTGCTGCATGCCGCACCCTCAGCCCTGGTGCCCGCGATCATCATTGGCGGCATTTTGGGTGGGATCGCAACACCTACGGAATCAGCCGCGTTGGCAGCGTTATCCGCAGCCGTGCTTGGGCTATTCGTTTATCGGGACCTCAAGTTTTCAGCCTTGCCGCGTCTGTTTCGTGAAACGGCGACCACGTCGTCCGTCGTGTTGTTTTTGATTGCTGCGGCTAATGTATTCGGCTGGATCATCTTGCATGAACAAGTCCCGCAGAACGTTGCTGCTTGGCTGAATGGCCTGACCCAAAACCCATTTTTTTTCCTGCTGCTGGTCAACATCCTATTGCTGGGCGTTGGCGCCATGCTGGATGGGATCGCGGCTATGATCATCGTAGTACCGATCCTCCTGCCAATTGCACAGACGAGCTACGGCATCGACCCGTTTCACTTCGGCGTCGTAATCAGCATTAATCTGGTGCTTGGCTTGTTGACGCCACCGGTTGGCGCAGGTCTTTACATCGCCGCTGCCGCATCCAACGTGAAACCGGGTGAGATATTCCGCGCGCTCAGCCCGTTCCTTATCGCCACGCTGTTCGCCCTGATTATCCTGTCCTGGCAACCGATCATCGTGACGGCGCTGATTCGCTAAGCCCGTTCGTCCTGAACTGGCGGGCGGCTCATTAGACGCTCAACGGCAGATTTAATGTCGATGCGACCAGCGGTTACATCATCGACGGCTGCCGTTATAGGTGCTTCAACGCCAAGCCGTTCGGCGAGGGCGTAGGCGGCGGATGCTGTCGCAACACCTTCTACCACCATTTGGCGTTCGCCAAGAATATCGGCCAATGCGCGGCCTTTTCCGAGGGAAACACCCAGGCTATAATTGCGGGATTGTAGGCCGGAGCATGTAAGCATCAGGTCGCCAATGCCAGCGAGACCCATCAGCGTGTCGCGCTCAGCTCCCATGGCGACAGCGATGCGGGCAATTTCAGCCAAGCCGCGTGTCGCGACGGCAGCGCGGGCATTCTCGCCAAGGCCAGCGCCTTCAACGGCACCAGCGGCGATTGCGATCACGTTTTTTAATGCACCGCCCAATGCTGCCCCCGTCATATCGCCGCTTGGATACAGACGAAGTGCAGGGGTGGCGAGATCATTGGATAGGGTGGCGGCGGCTTCCAGGTTAGGTCCGGCAACGGTGGCGGCTGCCGGTAGGCCACGTGCGACTTCGCCGGCAAAGTTTGGGCCGCTCAGCATGAATACTTGGGCATTGGGCAGGGCGGCGTGTGCGACTTCAGGCATCAACGCCCCAGTGCCACGTTCAACGCCCTTGCAGCAGAGTACGATGCGGTTTGCACTCCCAAGTGCTGTCAGCGTTTCCCTGAGTGCCTGCGCGGGCGTTACGGCAAGTGTTGTCCTAACGTCACGGCAATCAGCAAGATTACTGGTGACAGTGATGTTATCCGGTAGACTGATCTCTTGCGGTAGATAGGGGGCCATATGCCGGTATTGGGTAATTTTGGCAGCCCGTTCAGGCCGTCGCGCCCAAAGCAGCACAGATCGACCTGCAGACGCTTGAGCAATAGCAAGTGCTGCACCCCACGACCCAGAGCCGAGAACGGCGAAATCATGCTTCATTCTCGGGTCTCCGTTGAGTGGCCGTGACAGGGCTTGCCGTAGTTGGGTTAGGCGTTGCCGACGGCATCCTTACCGGCAGCTGTGCCTGCAATTTTGCCGAATACGGAGCCAGCCATCAGGCCTGTACCGCCGGGATAGTTGTTGTAGAATAATCCGCCGACAAGCTCACCCGCCGCATACAGGCCAGGAATGGCTTGATCCGCCGGATCCAGCACTTTGCCGTTCTCGTGATTGATCTTCAGACCGCCGAAGCTGAACGTCACGCCACAAGTCGTCTGGTAAGCCTCAAACGGACCTTCATCAATTGTGTTGGCCCAGTTGGTCTTGTCGATGGCGAGGCCATTGGTGCGACGACCGTCTTTCACGTTCGGATCGAATTTCACATCCTTGGTGACAGCAGCGTTGTATTCCTTGATTTCGCGCAGGAATGCTTCTGCATCAACGCCTTCAAGCTTTTCGGCGAGTTGCTCAATCGTGTTCGCCTTTACCTTGGTAACTTGGCGGATACGGTATTCGTCCCGGAGCATCGGTACAATCTTACTATCGAAAACCTGCCAAGCCATCTGGTTCGGCTGTTCAAGCACGGCGCGGCCATACTTCGCGTAGGTGTAGTTACGGAAGTCAGCACCTTCATCGACGAAACGCTCGCCATTGGCGTTGATCATCAGACCCCACGGATAAGAGTGCTTCTGGAAGTTATCGCCAACGGCCAAGTCGCCGAATTCCGGTGCATTGTAGTCCCAGCCAACTGCGTGGCAGCCGGACCAGTTTCCGTGCGGGCGTGCACCAGCTTCAAGGGCCATAGCGATGCCGTCGCCCATGTTATAACGGGTACCGCGCACCTTCGCCAAATCCCAGCCTGGGCCGAGATAGCGGGTGCGCCATTCTGCATTGGATTCAAATCCACCGCAGGCCAGTACGACAGAGCGCGCGTTGATCTTGTAGCTCTTGCCGCCCTGCTGCTTCACATGAACGCCATGCACGCCGTCATCGTCATGGATGAGCTTCAGTGCGCGGGTTTCATAGCGGACTTCAATGCCGTCTTTCTCGGCCTTTTCGTGCAGCGCATCGACCAAGCCCGGTCCACCTCCCCATGCGGAAACAACCAAACCGCCCCAGAACACGAACCGGCCATCAATTTTGTAGGCCTGCTTGCCATAAATTGGCAGGAACCGCACACCCTTGTCCTTCATCCAATGCATGGTGTCCAAGGATTTAGTGATGAGCGCTTCACACATGTCGGGATCGGTGCGGTATTCGGTGATCCGGCCCATATCGTCGTAAAACTGCTCCTGGGTATAGGTCCCGAAGTCACTGATCTTGATCTCTTCCTCAGACAAATCTGAGCAGAGCGAGATGATGTCGTCATTGCCGTCGAACACCGTGCGGATATTGCCAGCAGTGTAGGCGGAGTTGCCGCCGCGGTTTTCGATATCTGCCCATTCCAACACGATCACGGACGCGCCGGATTCCCTGGCGGAAAGGGCGGCGCACATGGCTGCATTGCCGGCGCCAACGACGACGACGTCTGTACTCGTATCCTGCATCAATGGAATCCTCGAAATGCGATTGATTAATCTTCTTTGTCAGAATAGCCGGAATTGGCGAGCGCTCAAGCGGCCAAGCGGTCGCGCTTTAGCGATCAGCCCGCCAAGGGAGCGCGGTCTAACCGGAAGATCTGGCCTTCGAACTCAGGTGCGAGGGCCGGGTAGCGACGCGTGACGTCCGCATCATGGCCGGGCACGATCAGGTCCGGGCGCGCAGCGCGGGCTTTGAGCTTGCGATAGCTCATGATCATGGCACCCAAATCGTGGAACACAGGGAAGGGGCGCTCGGTCTCGAGCTCGTTATAGAGGTGAACGGCATCTGACGCGATAATTACAGGACCGCGCGCTGTATCGACCTCTAGCGCCAACTGCCCGGTGGTGTGCCCAGGCAGGATGAATGAGCGAATGCCTGGAAAGACTTCATCTTCATCATCCAGGAAGCGCATCCGGTCTTCATAGACAAATCCCACAAGCGTTTTGACATCACGCTTGCCGAAGCCTGCCCGTGTCGCCGGATGAGTCATCAACGGGCCGGTAACGGATGCCATTTCAGTGGTGCCCATATGAAAGCGCGCGTTCGGGAAATCGCCCAAATTGCCGGTATGGTCATAGTGCGCGTGGGTGATGATCACATCCTGCACTGCCGCCGGATCAAACCCTGCCATGCGCACACCGTCCGCTGGGTTAATCAACGAGGCATGGCCGATGCGTTCAGCTACGCCTGGAAAGAACCCAGTGTCGACGACAATTGGCTTGCCCTGGTCCGTGACGATCAGCCAGATGAAGAAGTCCATGCCCTCAACGCGGGTGGTGGGATCACCACCAAACGCCATTTCGGCGTCTGTATGGCCTTCAGGATGATAGCCGTAACGGATGGCATAAAGTTCATGGATGGGCATTGGCGCGTATCTCCAGGGGCTGAGGCTCAGGCCTTAATGATCGCTGCTGTGCAAAATTTTGTCACGAATGCCCGTTTCATAATCTTTACCAGCAGACGTCATTGATGTCTTACCATCAGGCCGCTCCGCGACCAGCTTTTTGCTACCAAGCGCTTTTCATACCGCTTGATTAGAAAGTCCCGTTGCATCCTTCCCCATCACAACGACAGAGCCGATGTGAAAGTGATTGCCATGGGCTGGCGGCAACATCTCAATAATTGCCTCACCCGACGCCTCGTCCTCCGTCACATACATCGGATGTTTCGCGATCTCCTGAAGGAGCGTCAGCGTTCTAAGCTGCAGGGCGTTCAGTTTTGCTGGGTTTGCAGGCGTTGCTCAGTTCTCCGCCAAATATGTAATCGCCGCATCAACGCCGCCGCTTCCATGCGGGATGCCTTTGCGTTTCAACGTCGCCTCAATTGCAGCGAGCGTGCCCCAGACCATCGGCTCATTGAGGTCTCCGAGGTGGCCGATGCGAAAGACTTTGCCGCCGAGTTTCATGAGGCCACCACCCAGCATCACGTTGAAATCATCTCGGACGGCGAAGCGGAATTCGTCTGCATTATAGCCGTCTACAAACTCAACGGCTGTGACGGAATTGGAGCGCCGGGGTTCGTTCTCGACGAAGAAGTCGAGCGCGCCACCCTTGGCCCATTCGGCAATGGCGCGACGGACGGCCTCTGCTAAGCGGGCGTGGCGTGCGAAAACGCCGTCCAAGGTTTCTTCCTCAATGAAGGCGATACTTTCTTTAAGGCCATAGAAAAAATGTGCTGGTGCCGTGCCTGGATTGCGCATGTGACAAGGCATCTGTAGGGAGCGGCGAATGTCCCAATAGCGGCGCGGCACATCTGCCTCATCCGCGCGGCCGAGCGCTTTGGCGCTGACGCCGAGTAGGCCGAGGCCTGTATGCAACATCAAACCCTTCTGAGAACCGCCGACGACAACATCCACGCCCCAGTCGTCCATCTTGAATTCCATGGAGCCGAGGGATGAGATCGTATCGCACAATAATAAGGCAGGGTGGCTTGCTGCATCAATGGCTTTGCGGATTGCTGCCAGATCATTCGTTAGGCCCGTTGATGTCTCGTTGTGAACAACGCCCACACCTTTAATTTTGTGCTCGGTATCGGCGCGCAGGCGTTCTTCGACCTTTGCGGGGTCAATGCCCTGTTTCCAATCTCCGGGCAGATATTCAGGCTTCAGGCCTAGAAGGCCCGCCATTTCAAACCACCATTCGGAGAACGAACCGGTTTCGCAAATTAGTACCTCTTCGTCTGCAGAGAAGAAGTTGGCGAGGGCTGCTTCCCAGGCACCATGGCCAGTGGAGGCCCAAATAAAGATGTCATGTTCTGTCTTGAAGACTTTGCGCAAGCCGTGCTGTACCTCTTCCGCCAGTGCCGCGAATTCAGGGCTGGTGAAATCAATCGGTGGCCGGTCCATTGCTTGTAAGACACGCAACGGAACATTGGTTGGGCCAGGGATCGCCAGAAACTGACGGCCGCGTGCTAACGCCATGGGAGTATCCTTCAAGGGCGGGAATAGATTCATTGTGGCTGATATAGCCTAGCTTGGCTCGATTTCCGACTCCATCCGACGCCGATACTTAACGGCGAAATCATCTTCGGAAAAATCAATATCCGTCCAGCGCACAGGATCGCCTTTTTTAATGGCATTCTTAAGCCTGAAACCATGGGCGAGGCCGATAGGCAGCGTGCCAACGGCGAGACTTTCCTTTGCAGGCATGAGCTTGCCCCAAACCGTATATCCGCCTTCGCCATCCAGCTCCTTGCCTGCTGGCAAATCAAACTTAGCGACCGCAGCAACATCGCCGCGCCATGCGTCTGCAACACCGGTTGGTTCACCCCGGAGCGCTAGGTTAGCGACTGTCAGCCCCAGCTCCAGCCCAATCAGGTGGAATGGCCGCCACATGGCGCTATAATTGCCGCTTGAGTCCGTGATGCAGCCGTATTCCTTGAAGCAAGTGCGGGCATATTCGGTATCGCCAGCGAAAGAGACATAGACGCCCCAGCGGAGGTTCTGCTCAATCGGCGATCCGTCCCGCCTTTCACTAGCGACGACTTCGACCATGCCCCGGCCATCGAGAAGTCCGCCATCAGCGCGGGGCTTCAAGCCATCTGCAAGCTCGTCCAGCGCTAGAGCGGGGAACGCCAGGCCTGCACTTGGTGGTGTGAGTGAACAGGCATTGGCGACTGCGGCCATCTCAATCGCTGATTTGGTGCCGTCCAGGAAGGAATTAAACATCTGGGCATTCAGTAGGTTGCTTTGGGCGTAGGCGGACTCAATGCCGTAATGGTCCCACACTGTCGCAGGCGTCGATTGATGCAGGTTTGGCTGATAGCGAGTACCTTTACCTGCTGCGATCACCTCAAACCCAACTGTGCGTGCCCAATCGACCAATTCAACAATCAGCGCCGGTTGATCTCCATAAGCCAGGCTATAAACGACGCCTGCACTTGCAGCTTCCCGCGCCAGCAGCGGGCCGGCCAACGCATCTGCTTCCACATTCACCATCGCCACATGAACGCCCGCGTTGAATGCCTCTAACGCGTGGCGGATGCCGACTGCGGGGTTGCCAGTGGCCTCGACGACCACATCCAGGCCCGGGGCGTTGATCAGCGCCATGGAATCATCAGTGACATAGGCCGCACCAGTCTTGTGCGCCTCTTCAGATGAGCGCGCCGCATACTGGTTTTCCGTCCAATGGGTACGGTTCAACGCTTCCCGCGCACGCTGAACATCCAGGTCCGCGACGCCCATCACGTGAATACCGGGCGTACGGATTGCTTGCGCCAGGTACATCGACCCAAACTTGCCAGCACCGATAATGCCGACACGTACGGGGTTTCCTTCTGCCTGTCGGGCAGCGAGCATCCGGGCGAGGTTCATTTAAAGAATATATCCTGTCTGCGAATAGGGCCGATCAATATGCCGCCGGAAAATGTCGCCGGCAATTGATGATGCTGGACTCTGCGCGTCACACCGCGCTAGGCTGCTCTGGGAGAGTGCGCAGAAAGCGTGCGTAATGAAGTAAAAACCTACTAGGGAGGATTGATATATGTCTAATCTCCGCCAATTGGCGGCTGGGTCCGTATTTGCGCTTGGCGCGGCTTTTGCCGCCAATGCGTTAGCGGATGCGCTGCCCAAAAATATTTCGACGACGGCCTATGGCACGACGTCGGCCGGTTATGCGGCGATGGTCGCTGTCGGTAATGCCATTGCAGACGACGGCTACAAGCTGCGCGTTCTGCCTGCCAAAAATGACGTATCCCGCATGACGCCGTTGATGCGCGGCAAGGTCGAATTTTCGGCAATGGGCGTCGGCTCGTTCCAAGCACAGGAAGGCGTGCTCGATTTCGGTAAGCCGCAATGGGGCCCGCAGCCGGTCCGCCTGTTGCTCATGGGGTGGTCTGATACAAACAACGCACTGCCTGCAACGGCTAAAGACGCTAACATCATGAAATCCTCTGACCTTCGGGGAAAACGGATTGCATGGATTGTCGGCGGTCCAGCATTAAATCAGAACATGCAAGCATGGCTCGCTCACGGCGGCATGACCTGGGATGATGTAACCAAAGTGACAGTGCCGGGCTGGAAAGCTTCCATCCAGGGCATAATTGACGGCAATATCGATGCCGCGATTGCTTCCACGAACTCTTCAATGCTGTTCCAGGTGGCGAGCTCGCCGCGGGGTCTCCGCTTCTTTGAAGCCCCGTCAGACGAAAAAGACGCATGGAAGCGTCTTCGCGCCGAAGCGCCTTGGCTGGTGCCGCATGTTGCGACATCAGGCGTTGGGCTGTCGGAAGAGGTCAAGCATGTCGGTGGTACCTTTGGCTATCCGGTCTTCATGACATATTCTCGGATGAGCGATCAGGCAGCATATGACATGGTCAAGCTGATGCATGACAAATATGGCAAGTACAAAGACGCCCATGCTTCTGCTAAGGGCTTTGCCTTGGACCGCCAGGTGATGCAGTGGATTCTTCCTTTCCACTCGGGTGCCGTCAAGCATTTCAAAGAGCAGGGCGCATGGTCGGCTGAAGATCAGGCTCATAATGACAGCCTGCTGGCTCGCCAGGATGTTCTGATGAAAGCCTGGGACTCTTCAGGCAAAGGTGCTGATTACGCGACTTGGATGAAAGCCCGTTACAAAGCGCTGACTGCCGCTGGATATGATGCGGTATGGCAGGACTAGACGACCAACTGGAGGAAATGGAGGCGGCCGAAGCGAAAGCGACGTTCGGCCGTCTTCGGCCTCTTTCAGGGTTTTGGCGAGCGGTTTTCCTCGTCTTCACCTGCATCGGCATCTTTTTGTCAGTAAATCAGATATTCAATCTGAAGCTGTTCATAAATATTGTCATCCTTGATAACAGCTATCTTTACCTGCTTCTCGGCGTCTTTTTCAGCCTCGTATTTTTAGTCTTCCCTCTGCGGAAGGCTGATCTGCAGAAGCCTGTACCTTGGTATGATGTGATACTTTTCGTGATCGCGATTAGCATCGCGATTTACTATGCCTGGAATGGCCTGCGAAGCATTGAAAACGGCTGGGAATATTTCGCCCCGCCGCTGCCGACATATCTGGCCTTCGTTATGTGGGGCATGGTAGTGGAAGGCGCTCGGCGAACCGGTGGCCTGGTGATCATGTTCATCTTCGGCTCGCTCTCGTTATATCCAATTGTGGCAGAGGCCCCCTGGATACCGAGCGCTATCACTGGCAAGGCATCCACAGTTGCCGAGACTGCCGCGTACCATTTAATGAGTGAGGAATCCGTCCTCGGTATTCCGATGAACGTTTTTGGCACGCTCATCATCGGTTTCATCATCTTTGGCGTTGCGTTGCAGACAACCGGCGGCGGACGTTTCTTTATAAACCTGGCGTTCGCACTTTTGGGTGGAGTCCGTGGCGGACCTGCCAAAGTGGCCATTGTCGCTAGCGGGCTGTTTGGTTCGCTTTCCGGGAGCGTCATCACCAATGTTCTGACCACTGGCTCCATGACGATCCCAGCCATGAAGCGCACGGGCTATCCGGCGACGTATGCGGGCGGTATTGAGGCTTGTGCTTCAACTGGCGGCGTATTGATGCCGCCGGTGATGGGCACCACGGCGTTCGTTATGGCTTCATTTCTGGAGATTCCATACATCTGGGTCGCTATTGCAGCGATCGTTCCGTCGTTCCTTTACTTCTTCGGCCTATTCGTGCAGATCGATTCTTATGCCGCTCGCTATGGTATCCAAGGCATGCCGAAATCTGAGTTGCCGTCAGCGATGAAAACTTTGAAAGAAGGCTGGTACTATATCTTCGCTTTCTTCCTGCTCATCACGCTTCTGGTTTACCTGAAGCGTGAAGCGCAAGCGCCGTTTTTTGCGACGGCTGCGCTGTTAATCCTCAGCCAGTTTGGCAAGTTGAAGCCAAACGATATGTGGTTCTACGTGCTGGCAGGCACGTTCATTGCCTTCCTGGGCTTGGTGCTGTTGAGCGTGAATTTTCCGCCGGAACTGGTGACGTTGATCCCGGTCGGCGCAACCATTTTGGCGCTGATTATCTCGCATATCCCCAAGCACATCCGCATATCGCCTGAGCGGATATGGGACTTCTTCGAACAAACGGGCAAGCTACTTGCAGAACTCGTAGGGATTCTGGCTGCAGTTGGCTTGATCATCGGCGGTGTTATGGGGACTGGCGTCGCTGGCGCATTCTCTGGCGAGTTGGTGCGGTTGGCTGGCGGCGAAGTGATGCTGCTGTTGTTCATGGGTGCTTTGACGAGTTTCTTGCTCGGTATCGGGATGACAGTGACTGCGGCATACATTTTCCTGGCCATTGTGCTGGCACCTGCATTGATCGAGCTTGGGCTTGATCCCATCGCGGTCCATCTGTTCATCCTTTATTGGGGCATGGTTTCATTCATTACGCCGCCAGTGGCACTGGGCGCATTTGCGGCGGCGACTGTCGCGGGGGCTAGTCCAATGAAAACGGGTCTGGAGGCAATGCGGCTTGGCAGTGTCATCTATTTTCTTCCGTTTTTCTTCGTGCTGAACCCGGCGCTCGTGCTGAACGGCGCGCTTTCTGAAATTCTAATAGAGACCTCGACTGCGACGCTGGGCGTGGTCCTCATCGCGTCCGGCATGCAGGGTTATTTGGTGCTCGTTGGCAAGCTAGAGAAGGCGCTTGGCTTCGTATCGAGGCTTCTATTGGTGGGGGCTGGTCTGTTGTTAGCTTATCCGGAAATGCAGTCGAACATCGTTGGTCTTGGAGTGATGGTCGTTGCAGCTTTGATTGGTCGGGTCGGCGGCGGTGGTCGCGCCGTGGCTACCGCAAGGAGCTAGAAAAATGGTTGGTGAAGTCTGGCGGATCGGGGATGTAAAAATTTCCCGGATCGTGGAGATTGAAGCAACTGGCGGCATGACCCGTATCATCCCGGACGCGACGCGCGAACGGGTGATGGGAATGCGCTGGCTCCAGCCGCACTTCGCGGATCAGGAAGGTCGCATGCGTGGGTCCATCCATGCCCTGCTGGTTGAGACCCCAAGCATAGCCATTGTCGTTGATACCTGTGTGGGCAATGATAAGGAAAGGGCGCTTGGGGCGTGGAACCATCTGCAAACGGGCTTCTTGGATGACCTGAAATCTGCCGGGAAGGGGCGCGAAGAAGTTGATCGCGTTCTATGTACGCACCTGCATGTGGACCATGTCGGCTGGAATACGATGTGGGTCGATGGCAAGTGGGTCCCGACTTTTCCGAATGCACGCTACCTGATGGGCCGTAAGGAGTTTGAGCATTGGCGCGCCAACGCCGAGGATGGGCAGGCAGACGTAATGGCTGACAGCGTTATGCCAGTTTACGACGCTGGATTGGTCGATTTGGTAGAGCAGGACGCCGAAATCTGCCCGGAAATCACGCTGATCCCATCCCCAGGTCATACACCGGGCCACGCCAGCGTCCATATCCAAAGTGAGGGTGAAGCCGCGCTTATTACGGGCGACTTCCTGCATCATCCCGTACAGTTCGCCTACCCCGAATGGAGCTCAGCGCCGGACGTTGACCGGCCCCAAGCGATCCAGACGCGGAAGAATATGTATCAGCGCTTTGCCGATGGGCCGACTTTGATTATCGGTACCCATTTTGCGACGCCAACTGCCGGGTTCATCAAACGCGACGGTGATGCGTGGCGGCTTGACGTCTGATTCTGACTGCTACTGCTGAATGCCCGCGCGTTGCAGGAATGCTGCGTCCCGCACATTTACTTCCTGGCCTCGCAAGTCTTCAGGCCGTGCTGCAAGCAGCCATGCAATGCCAGCTGCCGGAAGTGCAGGGGGTGCCAGGTTTGCACGCGGGATCTGGCTGATTGGGTTCACGCCGGACGCACGGATCTGCACCTGCATCTCTGTATCTACTGTGCCTGGTGACGCACCGTAGACGTCGATCGCTTCGCCTTCTTCCAAATGCAGCGCCTGGGTTGCCATCCAGAGTGCGGCCTTCGTTGCGCAATAGGCTGACCATCCTTCGAGCGGGCGATGGGCAGCGCCAGAGCTGATATTGACCAACGCACCTTTGGACGCTCGCAGGTGCGATAAGGCCAACCCTGTCAAGACGACAGGGCTAACCAAGTTGATATTAAAAATATGCGCCCAATCAGCCGCGTCTGCCGCCTCCATACGCGCGATGGGGTCTATCATGCCGGCATTGTTGACCAAGCCATCCAACCCACCGAACGTAGATACAGTCTGGCTCAGAACACCTGCCATGGCATCGGCATCGCCAGCATCTGCCGTTAGAGCGAGCGCCGTGCCGCCATTTACCTGAATGCTGGCCGCTACTGCATTCAACGCATCGGCGGAGCGGGCAGTTACAGCGACTTTGCCGCCAGCTGCTGCAAGTGTTTCAGCGATGGCCTTACCAATGCCACGACTGGCACCAGTGATTAGATAGGACTTGCCGGAAAGGTCCATTGATGAACTCCAAATACCAAATAGAAACGGCCGGCAGGGGCGCCCCTGCCGGCCGTATCCGTCAAGCAGCGTGATGCCTAGTTGACGTAGTCGTAGTCGCCATTCTTCCACTCATAGAAAACGTAACCCGGCAGGGTAACGTCGCCTTTGTCGTCGAAGGAAAGGGAGCCCAGAACGGTGTCAAAGTTTGCACCCTTCATTGCTTTCAGCAGGGCGCCGAGGTCGACAGAGCCGGCCTTCGTTGCTGCTTGTGCAAACACTTGGATCGCGGCGTAGGTGTAGAGGACATAGCCTTCTGGCTCGATGCCTTTATCGCGGAAGGTTTTGACCAACGGTGCAGCGCTAGCGTTCTTGCGTGGGTCAGGGCTGAACGTCATCAGTGTGCCTTCGCCAGCTTTGCCCGTGATGTCCCAATATTCTTTGGTGACGAGCGCATCGCCGGAAACCAGCAGCGTCTTCATACCTTGGTCGCGCATCTGGCGCACAATCAAACCTGCTTCCGTGTGGTAGCCACCGACATAAACAACGTCGATGCTGGCCTGCTTCATTTTGGAGACGAGGGCAGAATAGTCTTTCTCACCAGCCGTATAGGCTTCGTACATCGTCTCTTTTTTGCCTGCTGCATTCATGGCAGCAAGCGTGGCATCGGCCAGGCCTTTGCCATAAGCGGTCTTGTCATGGAGCACAGCGATGTTGTGCCCGTCATGGGTTTTGGCGAGATAGCCGCCAGCGACAAGGCCCTGCTGGTCATCACGACCACAGACGCGGAAGACATTGGGGCCGCCTTCATCTGTCAGCTTTGGGTTAGTTGAAGCAGGTGAAATCTGAAGGATGCCTTCCTCCTCATACACGGCTGAGGCCGGGATGGAGGAGCCTGAGCAGAAATGCCCAGCGACAAAGACAACGCCTTCACCGACAAAACCATTCGCAACAGCGACGGCCTGCTTTGGATCGCAAACATCGTCCCCAACTTTGAGCACGAGCTTCTCACCGTTGATGCCGCCTGCAGCATTGATATCTGCGACAGCCTGTTCGGCACCCGCTTTCATCTGCTGACCAAAGCTAGCGTATTGCCCGGTCATCGGACCGGCAGTGGCGATGGTAAAATCTGCGCTTGCGGCAGATGCCATCAGGCCAGCGGCGACGAATGCCGTAGCGGCCAGAATCGACTTCTTGAACATGAAAGTCTCCCTTGATTTATCGCGCGTGCCTTCATCATGACGACTGTCACGTGCAAGCGCTTAACTGCCCTTTTACGCCCGCAACTGTGGGGGCTCAATGACTGAATTGTAGAATTACTATGAAATCACCGCTCGCCAGGCTACTGGCGCGTTTTCCAGCTAAAAAGCCCGGATGATTGGTAGAGCCAGGGATATTGGTCTGCCATTTTTGCGGCCAATCGCATCCGCCAAGCGATAATCGCTATGACTGCCAAGAGGATCCCATCCCGCAAATATCCTATGAATGACAGCAGTTCGCCATCAAACAAGCCATAGGTCAGAAAGCGTGTCGCTAGTGCCAGCAGGAATCCAGACGCGATAGCCTGCCAGACCGGCCGCCAATTCTCCGCAACGGCGCGGCCAGACATCCAGGCCGCAGCACCGCCAAAAATGCCGACCATGATGAGTAAAACAAGCGGGTCCTCGCCAAGGAATATTCCCATCAGCTGGTTCCCCCTTCCAAATAGGCGGCGCGGATTTCTGGCCGTTCTAGCAAGTCCTTACCGGCACCAGTCATTTGAATAGTCCCGTTCACCAGCACATAGCCTCGGTGTGCCAATCTCAGCGCGTGGAATGCGTTCTGTTCGACCAGCAGGATTGTTACGCCCTGTTGCACGTTGATCTGCTTGATGGCCGTGAAGATTTGGCGGACCAGCATGGGCGCAATACCAAGTGACGGCTCATCTAGCAGAAGCAGGCGAGGGCGGCTCATTAGAGCTCTGCCAATCGCAAGCATTTGTTGTTCGCCGCCTGAAAGCGTGCCGCCGCGTTGCTCTGCCCGTTCTTTCAGGCGCGGGAATAGGGTGTAGACCTGCTCCAAATCCGAATCGAAATTCGCAGGATCACTTAAGGCTGCGCCCATCTTCAGGTTTTCAAGAACGGTCATACGCGGGAAAATGCGCCGACCTTCAGGTGACTGGCTGATGCCTTTGCGCATGATCTGATGGGTCGGCAGGGCTGTAATGTCCTCGCCTTCGAAGACAATGCTTCCAGTGCGGGCTTGCGGCGATCCGCAGATCGTCATCAAAAGCGTAGATTTGCCAGCGCCGTTCGCACCGATCAGCGTGACGATCTCGCCCTCGTCAACGTGGATATCAACACCGTGCAAGGCTTGAATAGCGCCATAAAAGGTCTCAACGCCGGAAACGGTCAGCATGCTCATTGGCTGTCTCCGATAGCTTCGGCGTCGATATCGTCATTTTCCTCGTCATCGCCAAGATATGCGCGGATGACATCTGGGTTGGACCGGACGGATTCAGGATCGCCTTCAGCGATCTTCTGCCCATAGTCCAGTACGACGATATGATCTGAAATCTCCATGACCATACTCATGTCATGTTCAATCAACAGAACGCCGACGCCGCTATCATCACGGATGAAGCGGAGTAGTCCGTTCAAATCCGCCGTCTCACGCGGATTGAGGCCAGCAGCGGGTTCATCAAGGCAGAGGATTTGTGGCTCCGTACACATTGCACGGGCGATTTCGAGGCGACGTTGATCACCGTAAGGCAAGTCGCCAGCGGGCTCATCGGCGCGGTCAATTAAGTTGATCTTCTCTAGCCAATAGCGGCCAAGGTCTGCGGCCGCGTCCTCAGCGCGTCGGTAGCTAGGAGCACCAAAAAGCCCAAGCACGGACCATCCAGACGCGCGCATCAGCTTGTTGTGTTGCGCGACCAGCAGATTCTCCAACACAGACATGGCCGGAAAAAGCCGGATATTCTGAAAAGTACGCGCGACACCGGCCACTTGGCCGATACGGAAATCATCCATCCGTTCCAGGTAATGCTCTTTCTCAGCGTCCGCCAATACAAGCCTGCCAACAGTAGGTTTGTAGAAACCGGTAAGGCAGTTGAAGACCGTGGTCTTACCAGCACCGTTCGGGCCGATGATTGAGGTGATCCGGCGTTTTTCAGCTATGAAAGAAAGATCGTTCACGGCAATAAGGCCGCCAAATCGCATTGTTAGATGCTCGACGGTGAGTAGAGGCACGGTCATGGTTTGGCCTCCTTATCGCCGTTCAGCGTCACCGTTGGCTCCCGATTGGCGAGTAGGCCGCGCGGTTTCCAGACCATGATCGCCACCATGGCCATACCGAACGCCAGCATGCGGAATTCTTCCAAGCTACGGAACATTTCTGTCCCGCCGATTAGAACCGCAGCAGCGATCACAACGCCAATCTGGCTGCCCATGCCGCCCAATACGACAACCGCCAGGATCACGGCGCTTTCAATAAAGGTGAAGCTTTCTGGGCTGATGAAGCCTTGCCGTGTCGCGAAGAATGCGCCCGCAAATCCGCCAAACATGGCACCAATAGCGAAGGCTGTAAGCTTGGTATTGGTTGGGTTTAGGCCAAGGGAACGGCAGGCGATCTCATCTTCACGCAGAGCTTCCCAGGCGCGGCCAACGGGGAGCTTCCTGATGCGCAGAGTGAACGCGTTGGTGATCAGCGCCAAAATAAAGATTAAATAATAGAGGAATATGATCCGGTGGATGGACGAATAGTCCAACCCGAAGAATTGGTGAAATGTCTCTCCTTCGCTTGAGGATCGCTTAAACGGTAATCCCAAAAAGTCTGGCCTTGGGATGCGAGAGAGGCCGTCTGGACCACCCGTGAACTGATACCAATTAAGCAGCACGACGCGCACAATTTCGCCGAACCCAAGCGTCACGATGGCTAGATAATCGCCCCGTAAGCGCAAAACGGGGAAGCCCAGGATGACACCGAAGAAAGCGGCAAACAGGCCAGCCAAAGGCAGACATATCCAGAATGACCAGCCGAAATGCGCGGCAATCAGTGCGTAGGAATAAGCGCCGACGGCATAAAAGGCGACATAGCCAAGGTCGAGCAGACCCGCCAAGCCAACCACGATATTGAGGCCCCAGCCCAGCATCACATAAGTCAGCACGAGGATGCCGATATCCAAATAATACCGGGTCTTGTTATGCAGCCCCAGACCTTCCGTTAGGTTCAGCGTAAACGGCAGCGTTAGGGCGAATGCAAATGAGGCCCAGCCAATCCAGATCGCCATGGATTTAAGGCGGGCGGATTTCTCGGTCTTGGTTTCCTTCGGGCTTCGCTGCTGCAGCGCCTGGCGGATCAGGCTGATGACAAAGTGGCCAACGGCGACGCCAAGTGCGGTAAGTGCTGCATCGCCCATCCGAATGTCGATGACCATGCCGTCTTGGCCGGATGTAGTTCTGAGCCCCATCATTGGTACTGTCAGGGCAAGGGTGACGATGCCGGCCAGGATTGATTCCTTGGCTTGCCGCGGATAATCATTTGTGGCCATGCCCTTAAACCTTCTCGACTTCTGGGCGGCCCAGCAAGCCCGTAGGCCTGAAGATCAGCACCAGTACCAGGATCGAGAACGCGGCGACGTCTTTATATTCAACGGTGAAATAACCGGACCAGAAGGTCTCAATCAGGCCAATCAGCAATCCGCCGAGCATAGCGCCGGGCAGGGAGCCGATACCGCCGAGCACTGCCGCCGTAAAGGCCTTGATGCCGACCAAGAAGCCGATGAAGAAGTCGATGACGCCGTAGTAGAGCAGGAACATCATGCCAGCGACTGCAGCGAGGGCAGCGCCCATTACGAATGTGAGGGAGATCGTGCGATTGACGTCTAGCCCCAATAGTGAGGCCATTTTCATGTCCTGCTCACAGGCGCGCTGTGCGCGTCCTATGGGGGTCTTGGCAATCAAAAGAGAGAACCCGGCCATCAGGATGACTGTCGTCACGACGATAATGATCTGCAGGTAAGATAGGGTGACGGCAAAGTTACCTTTCTCCATCACCACAAACCCACCTTCGATCATCGGCTGGAGCGGTTTTACGCGCGCACCTTGGCTTAGCTGCACGAAGTTCTGCAGAAATATCGACATGCCAATGGCGGAAATCAGCGCAGCCAGCCTGAACGAGCCGCGCAAGGGGCGGTAAGCCGCGCGTTCCAATGCCCAGCCATAAACGGCTGCAATCAACATGGCGGCGAGTAGGGCCAGGATGATCACCCCCCCAGCGCCGCCAAACCCAACCGCACCCAGACCAACGATCACGATCAGCGCGCCGAATGCGCCCACCATGAAGATATCGCCGTGCGCAAAGTTAATCATGCCGATAATGCCGTAGACCATTGTGTAGCCAATCGCGATCAGGCCGTAGATTGACCCGAGCGCCAGACCATTAATGAGCTGCTGAACAAAATATTCCATGGCGTTGTCGCGTCCCCCCTAAGGTAGCGGTAACTATCTTTTAACCCTGTTAGACCCTTGCTTGGACGAACGCTAGTTCCGCATTGAAGATTCTGGGGGTATGGTCTGCTAAATCCGAAATTTGTTAGGAAATCCTTTGATGTCAGACGACCCTAAAGCCGCGAAGGCAGAAGCTGAGGCCGATTTCCGTGCAATGAAGGCCAAGACGGCGCGGCTGTCCGATGAAGGGCTGGATTTGCTGTTTCATGAGGCGCGTACCTGTTACGGTTGGCAGGATAAGACTGTCGCAAAGGAAACGCTGAAACGGCTCGTGGCGCTGTCCCTTCTGCCGCCAACGAGCGCAAATATGTCTCCAGCGCGCTTCGTATTTGTAACTTCGCCGGAAGGTAAAGAGAAATTGAAGCCCTGTTTGGCGGCTGGAAATGTGGACAAAAGCATGGCCGCGCCCGTCACGGCCATCATTGGTTATGATCCCGAATTTTGGCGGCACATGGACCGCTTGTTCCCATGGGGCGACATGAAAACCATGTTTGAGAAAAGTGCTGATGCGGCTGAAGAAGCGGCTTTCCGCAATGGCACGCTCGTGGGTGGCTACATGATGTTGGGCGCACGCGCACTTGGTCTCGATTGCGGGCCAATGTCTGGTTTCAATCCAGCGGCGATTAATGAGACCTTCTTTGCTGGCACACCTTACAAAGCCAATTTCCTGTGCAATTTAGGCTATGGGGATGCTTCTACGGTCAAGGCGCGCGGCGATAAGTTTGCCTTCGATGAAATTGCTTTCATCGCTTGAGCTGAAGGAACTGACACTATGGGCGCAAAGCCTGAATTACTGGAATTGATGCAGATGCCGCCGCGCGTCGCCGAGACGATGGCGGGCCGTTACAAAGTGCATGCGCTCTGGGATGCTGCAGATAAGAAAGCTTTGCTGGAAGATGTCGCTGACGCAATCACTGGCGTCGTCACCATGGGCCATGGCGGCTGCACGGCTGACCTGATGGGACAATTACCGAACCTGAAAATGGTCAGCGTGTTTGGTGTTGGCTATGACGGTGTTGATGTCAGCCATGCGATGACAAACGGCATCAAAGTGTCGAACACGCCGGATGTGTTGACTGATGAGGTCGCTAACCTTGCTGTCGGTCTAACGCTGGCGCTCACCCGTGAAATACCAAAGGCGGATTCCTATGTACGGGAAGGGCGCTGGCTGGAAGGCGAGATGCCATTCAACCGCACAATTGTGAACCGCCCAGTTGGCGTCGTTGGCATGGGCCGAATAGGCAGGGCGACGGCTGACAGGCTGGCCGCCCTCGGCGTTAATGTTTCCTGGTATGGGCCACGTCCAAAGCCTGATGTGCCCTATCCATTCGATCCCGATATTGCGCATTTGGCCACCAATATGGAAGGGTTGGTTCTGTGCTGCCCAGGCGGGCCAGCAACAAAGCATTTGGTCAATCGGACCGTTATCAACGCCCTCGGTCCAAACGGCTGGTTAGTCAATGTCGCCAGAGGATCTGTTGTTGAAGAGGATGCGCTGGTTGAAGCGTTGCTCGCCAAGCGTATTTGGGGCGCAGGCTTGGATGTCTTTGCGCATGAGCCAAAAGTGCCCTCGGCATTGTTTGATCTCGACAACGTCGTGCTGCAACCACACCAAGCCAGTGCAACAGTCGCGACGCGGCATGCCATGGCAGACTTGGTCGTTGAGAATCTAGATTTATTCTATGCAAATAAGCCATTGAAAACAGCTGTTACATCATAAGGGTATCCAGTTGTGGCGGACCAGGGCGTAGACTATCTAGTGGGCGTAGATGTACTCGCGACGGTCTTTCATGCCTGTCACCGCTAGCTTTGCGCCTATGATGATAGACGGTCCTTTGAAATCCTGAACGATATGTTGCTCGTAGCCGAAAGCCTCGGCAATCAGCGCGATGATCGGTATAAGACGGTGAGGGCGCTTGGATTTGTTGATGCTGTGATCGACGCTATAGCGCTAGATGTTGAAGCGCGCGGTTTGGATATTGGGGCGATCCATTCAGCACTCGCGGCAGATATGTTTGCCGCCATTCCGCTAGCAACACCCCCAAGTAATTGATTTTTTCTAGGAGGATATATTATGGGCGGACAGCTCGGCGGTTTGAAGGTTCTAGTGACGGGCGCAGGCGGTGGCATCGGTGAGGCTGTTGCACTCGCCATGGCCGAAGCAGGTGCTGACGTATCCGTCGCGGATATTGACATGGGGCGGGCTGAAGCTGTTGTCAGCCAAGCTGAAGCTCATGGCGTAAAAGCTTTCGCAATGCAGGTCGATTGCGGCGACATCAAGCAGATCGACGCCATGATTGAAGGCGCGGTCAGCAATATGGAGCGGCTTGATGTCATCGTGAATAATGCCGGCGTCACACGGAACGCTTTCATCATGGACATTGATGAAGCGGATTGGGACCGGATGCACCGGGTCAATTCCAAGGGCGTGTTCTTTGCCATGCAGCGTGCGGCTCGGCAGATGATTGAGCAAGGCGAAGGGCGTATCATCAATATGGCCTCCATCGCTGGACGCGGCTTCTCTGCTACTTCAAACGCGGCGTATGCTGCCAGCAAAGGTGCGGTTTTGGCCATGACGTATGTAGCGGCGCATCAGCTCGGCCCTAAGAAAATCAACGTTAACGCGATTTGCCCCGGTGTCACTTTTACAGATCTTGTTGACAAGCTAATTGAGGACCGGGCCGAGGAGCAGGGGCGGACGGTTGAAGAAATGCGTGAAATCTTCGAGCGCCCAATCCCGATCCGCCGTGGGAATGACCCGTCGGACGTAGCAGCCCTCGCCGTATTCCTGGCGTCACCAGGCGCGCGGAATATTACGGGCCAGGGCTACAATGTGGATGGCGGACTGATCAACAGTTAACGAATGCTGCGACCGCCATCTACGGGGACCGCCATGCCCGTCATAAACCGGGATGCAGGGCCAGCTAGGAACGCGATCACGTCTGCAATTTCGCCCGGTTGAGCAATGCGGCCAATGGGGTGTTTTTGACGGGATACTTCCATCGCTGCCTCATGGCTTGATGCATTGGACATCATGGCCGCCACCATCGGCGTATCCACGGTACCGGGGCACACGGCATTCACACGAATACCATCGGGGGCCAAATCGAGCGCTAAGGAGCGGGTGAGGGCAACAACGCCGCCTTTGGACGCTGAATATGCTGCATGATTATAGTTGCCACGAATGCCGTCGATCGACGCAACATTCACGATGGCACCGTGGCCTTGTTTGCGGAGTTCTGGGATTGCGGCTTTGCAGCCAAGAAACACGCCCTTCAGATTGACGCTGTGGATCAGATTCCAAATATCGACGGTGGTCTCTTCCGGGCTGGCTTCACGCAGCACGCCAGCGTTGTTCACCAGAATGTCGAGCCGCCCAAATTCCTGAACGACCCAAGCCACAGTCGCCTTCCAGTCATTCTCTGAGCGGACGTCGAGCGGTCGAGCATTTTTGAATTCTGCCGCTTGTTGGTCGGTCTCCACGGCTGCGGCGACGATGGCACCTGCATCAGTCAGCGCGCGAACCGTCTCTTTACCAATGCCGCCAGCGGCCCCAGAAACCAATGCGACTTTGCCTGCCAAACTCATGGGGGAGTGCTCCTGGAATGATTAGACCAGGATATCCTCATTGCCGATGTCAGCTTTCGCAACCCCTTTCCAGGGTCAGATTGTCCTGGCCAGCGAAATCAAACTCAACACTTGCATCAACGTCCGTTGCAAAAGCCAGTGCTGCTGCTTCGTTTGCAAAGCCGAATGAGATGAAATCAAGAGTATCTTCGGTGACATCGAAATCTGTTATCCGATCTCTTTTTTCGCCGACGTTAAAGATAAAACGGTCAGCGCCTTGCCGGCCGGTTGATCGGTCATTGCCGGTACCGCCATGGATTATGTCATCTCTACTATTGTTGAAGATACGATCATTGCCATCACAGCCAGTCATGGTGTCAGCGTCTGTGCCGCCGTTGAGGCGATCAACACCACTGCCGCCAGTCCGTGTGTCATTGCCGATGCCGCCATGGATTTCGTAATTGGCGTCCTTGCCGAAGATTGTATGGTTGCCATCATCAGAATGATCGAAACCGAGCGCATGGCCAATTTCGTACAGGAGGATGCGGAACCTGGCCGTGCCGGAGTACAGCGGGAAATGCGCCTAGTTCAGCACCACATGGCCGATGGAGCCTTGGGTCGCCGTTGTCAACGGCACACTCGCAAAGCTCACGATGTTGCCATTTCTGGTGATACTGGTGGCATCAACGAATTGCAGCATGCCGCCATCATCTAGCTCTACAAACCGAATGCCTGCTGCGGCTTCAAATTTGGCTAGGGCAAGGCGGACAATCGCTTGCTGGCCTGCGTCGGAGAATCCAGTTGTGAAATCGCCGATGATTTTGTCTGCGAACTCCGAATCGTCTGGCAATTCAGAAACCAAATCGTCGAAGCTACAGGTCACGAGGACTGGCTTTCCTTCCCCCCGCTCAATATTACAACGGTAGGCTGGGTTATCGAAAATCAGAGCAGTGAAGTCAGTTACGACAGGCATTGGATGGCGCTCCCTGGCTGTATTTAGGCAATATGGCGGTACGGCTGACCGACGTCATGTATCCGCAATCACGAACGCCCCTAGAAGATTAGGCCGAATTGCGGCAGATATGGGGCAGTTGTTCTTTCCTTCGCATTAAGGTGCGCCATGGCTGAGCCGTCTAATTCCCGCCCGCAAGTTGGCCTATTCGTTACCTGCCTCGTGGATGCGATGCGCCCAAATATTGGTTTTGCTGCCGTCAAAACGCTGAAGGACGCGGGTGCCGATGTTCATGTACCGGCGGCACAAACCTGTTGTGGCCAGCCAGCGTTCAATTCCGGCGCTACAGATGAGGCTCGCGCCATCGCCAAGCAGGTGATAGCGGCATTTGAAGAATTTGATTATCTCGTCGCCCCATCCGGGTCCTGCGCCGGGTCAATCAAAACGCATTATGGTGCTTTGTTTCAAAATGAGGCTGATTGGCTTGCCCGATCTGAAGCGCTCGCCGCAAAATCGTATGAGATAACGGATTTCTTGGTGAGCGTGATGAACTGGCGACCCGCTGGAATTAGTTTGAACGGCACGGCGGCCTATCACGATAGTTGTTCTGGCCTTCGCGAACTTGGCGTTAAAGCGCAGCCACGGGCATTGCTCAAAGATGTTTCTGGCCTGGAACTCAAGCCTTTGAAGGGTGATGAAGCGTGTTGCGGGTTCGGCGGCACATTCTGCGTGAAGTTCCCTGAAATATCCGGCGCTATCGTTCAGGAGAAGTCGACACGCATCCAGGAGACAGGTGCTGACATGCTGCTGGCCGGGGACCTTGGCTGCTTGATGAATGTGGCGGGCAAGCTCTCACGGGATGGTGCGCCCATCCGCTGCTTCCACGTTATCGAAGCTCTGGCCGGAATGGCCGATGGAGAAGGGATATGAGCGTTCAAGCAGCAACGCCTGCTGCGTTTAAGGAAGAAGCCAAAGCTGCTCTCGCTAAGCCGCAGCTGAAGGTAGCGCTCGACCGAGCGACGAACCTGCTCCAAAGGCGTCGCGTAGAGGTGATGGCGCAGTTTCCTGAATTTCAGACAGCGCGCGACCAAGGTGCTGCCATCAAGGATCACACGCTCAAGTATCTCGACCATTATCTTGAGCAATTTGAGGCTGCAGCTAAGGCATCGGGCACAGAAGTGCATTGGGCATCGACGCCAGAGGAAGCAACGCGGATATGCGTTGAGATTTGCCAACGGCGCGGTGCCAAATCTGCTACGCGGGTTAAGTCCATGTTGGGGGAAGAAATCGGCCTGCCTAAAGCCTTGACAGATGCCGGGATTGAGCGCGTTGAGACGGACTTGGCCGAGCACATCATCCAACTGGCAGATGAGCGGCCTTCCCACATCGTCATCCCGGCACTGCATAAAACGCAGGAAGAAGTCGCCGACCTATTCACCGAAAACCACGCCGAGCCCCGGGCTTCCGATGACGTAGAAGACTTGGTGGCCAGTGCGCGTCATGAGCTTCGTGACAAATATGTGAGCGCCGATGTTGGGATATCGGGTGCAAATTTTCTGATTGCTGAAACGGGGGCCATCGTTACGGTCACCAATGAGGGCAATGCTGAGCTGACAACCGCGCTCCCGCCTTGCCATATCGTGACTGTGGGAATTGAAAAGCTTGTCCCAAACCAGGAGCATGCTAGCGTGTTCCTGCGGTTGCTGGCGCGCTCAGCGCTTGGCTCCGAGTTCACGCAGTATGTGACGTTCTACAATGGTCCTAAGCGCCTTGGTGACCATGACGGCCCAGAAGAAATGCACATCGTTCTGGTCGATAACCGACGCACCCAGATGCTGGCGGGTGATATGCGGAAAATGCTGCGTTGCATCCGCTGCGGTGCCTGCATGAACCACTGCCCAGTTTATGGAGCTGTTGGCGGACATCCCTATGGTGGGACATATCCTGGGCCAATGGGATCGGTTCTCACGCCGGCGCTTACCAGTTTGGAGGAGGCGGGGGATCTGCCGAACGCATGCACACTGAATGGCCGCTGCCAGGAGGTCTGCCCCGTAAAAATTCCGCTGACAGATATGATGCGCTCCATGCGCGAACGGCAATGGCGTGAACGGATGGTCACACCGCGTGCTCGCTTAGCGATCCAGGCATGGGCATTCGCGGCGAAACGGCCTTGGCTTTACCGCGCCGGAACCAGGGTTGCCGTCAAGGCCATGCGGCTGTTCCGGGGGAAACGCGGACGTATCCAGTCCCTCCCGCTGGCTGGTGGATGGACCGGCTCACGTGATATGACGGCTCCGGAAAGAAGCACCTTCATGGCCCAATGGAAGGCCGGTAGGCGGTGCTAGGACGGGGCGTTAATTCCAATAAAGTCTGACGCATCCAAATCACTTTGCACAACGCCAGACAGAACGACGCGTTCACCGCTGAGGCAATCAATCACGACTTTGCCGGCAATATCCCGCATGAATGGCAAGATGTTTTTTGAGAATTCATCACGCCAAAAAATGTGATATCCAAAAAAATCTGTGACGTTTTCAAAATCAAAGACGAGGTCAATTCCGCCACCTGGCTCGAACACAAAAGTATCGACGCCGCTTGAACCAATGAGCCTATCAAGACCAGTCCCACCAATAATTATGTCGTCGCCCCCGTGACCGAATAGAAAACCATTACCGGCACCGCCAACAAGCGTATCATCGCCGCCACCTGCTTTTACGATGTCGTCGCCAGCTCCCAACCCGTACGTTTCGGCGCCAGTGCGGCCAATGGGGAACAGGTCGTCATCTATAGAATTAAACTGCTGATTGGCAGCGACGCGGACTCGCTCGATGCTAGCAAATATATCCAGCAGTATCAGATCGAGCACGCCCTTTGATTGAATAACCAGCGTATCAAACTGTCGTTCTCCGCCGAAGATTTTGTCACCTACACTCAGGTGGTTGGCGCGTTCAAAAATGAGGTCATTGCCCGCACCGCCATGAACTGTGTCATTTCCAAGCCCCATGACGAGTCGGTCTGTACCGGAACCGCCGTCAAGGTAATCATCACCTAGGCTGCTATTCGGTACATCATCGCCGGCACCGCCGAAGGCACGGTCGTTACTAGTGCCAAGGGAGCCCCTATCACGTCCTTCGCTACCACGTACAATGTCGTCGCCAGCCCTACTATTAAAGATGTTATCGCCTTGGCCAAGAACCATTATATTGGCATGGCCGTTGGCTGTGATGGTCTCGCTAGCCGCCCTACCATGGTTGGTTACGATGGCAGAAATAGCATTGCCGAAGACCAAGTGGGTCTCGCCATCAAACCCGCCTGCGGGTTGCTCTCACCCCAAAATAATATCGTCGAAACCATCGCCATTCACGTCGCCAGCATTGCTTGCGCCATAGCCGACGCGATCATTGGCGACAGCGCCATTAATGCGAACGCCTTGGCTTGAAACAAATGCAGTCAGATCCATCTCGATTGAATATGCCAATTCCATCGATATCAATACCAGAAAAATAGCGGCAAATGCCCCTGTGAAAGCTGCTCCATGTGAGCCGTCCAAATCACCGCCATTTGTCGGTATGTTTCCAATATTGTTTGATCCAAGGAAAACATGAGCTTGACCGGTTAAAGAGCCATTGGCCGCATTCGCATTTTGGGAGCTGCCAATGGAATCTGCGATGCCGTCACCATTCACATCGTCGGCGGTTCGCAGGTCCCTGCCTGAGTTGTCTTCCGAATTATCGCCGCTAAAGCGAAGCCCCTGGCTAAAGTCTAATAATACAACTTAACAAAGCTTTTCAA
>Ga0315331_10000240_pt1 | contig 35895 bp, 35 predicted proteins | sample M160m34915metaG_FD_203456 | JGI IMG/M metagenome (GOLD analysis project Ga0315331, IMG submission 203456) | Ammonia-oxidizing marine archaeal communities from Monterey Bay, California, United States - M1 60m 34915 | ecosystem: Environmental > Aquatic > Marine > Intertidal zone | place: USA...
GGCGCAGTCGCCCGTGGCGAACACCTCTGGATGGCTTGGGCTGTGCAGGAATTGGTTAATTGTGATGAAGCCGCCATCGTCCGTACGCAGGCCTGATGCAGCCGGCCAATCGGGTGCCGCAGCCCCTGTCGCCAGTATCGTGACATCGGCGGGGACTTTCCGATTGTCATTCAATTGAACAGCCGCGCGGGCAACTTCTACTGCACCGGACCCAAGCGTGACCTCAACCCCGGCATCAGCGAGCGCACGTGCCATCCGCTTTGCGACAGCAGGACTGTGGCCCGCCAACACGCGATCATCCTTACAGACAAGCGTCACTCGCAGATCCACAGCCTGCTTCTGAAAGCGTCGACGCATTGCAAGCGCGGTTTCAACACCCCCAGCTCCACCACCAATCACCGCAAGCGAGTCCCCAGACGTCAGATTCTGCTCGAGCTCATCAAGCTTCGCAAGAAACGAATCTAGTGGTTTAATCGGTATTCCAAATTCCGCCGCTCCAGCAATGTTAGCCTTGGGTGGCGTTGAGCCGATATCAAATGATACGACGTCATAAGCAAGCCGCGTGCGATCTTCAAAAAGTACCTCTTGACCCACAGGATCAAGTCCCGATGCTGCAGCTCGTATCAACTGCGCGCCGGACCAGCGTGCGAGCTTGCCAAGATCGATATGGCATTCTTCGTGGCTGTAAACGTCTCTAAGTAACCCCGGCAGCATCCCTGAATACGGCGTCATAATATCCCGCGTGATCAGGGTAATGCGCACACCAGGTTCCGGCTTCATACCAAACATCCTTAGGACGGCGACATGAGCATGACCACCGCCAATCAGGACGATATCGCGTTCTATGGGGGCGCTTGGCTGCATGATGGGCTCAACTGTGGCTGAATGCCTATAGGTACCCCGAATGAGTAGCAAAGGCCTAGCCCCCGTAACGGACTTATGAAGAGCCAGACATTGGAAAACTCAACGGTGCCAGCTCGCTAATCGTCCGGCCCGCCCAATCACGCTCTGACGTCAGGGCCGCGGCACGCTTCTGCGCTTACTGAAACGCCTGCGTCGCGGCTTCTAGATCAATCGTCAAGCATTCGCCATTGCGGACGATGGCTTCACCGTCGACGAAAACATCCTTGATAGGCCGCTCTCCTGCGACGAAAATCAAGCCGCGCAAGAGAGCGTAGAGTGGCTTCATCGACCGGTCACTAACATCGACCAGCACGACACCCGCTTTAGCGCCAACGCTGAAGCGACCAATATCATCACGGCGGAGCGCCTTAGAGCCACCAATTGTCGCCGCCTCGAATACATCACTAGCGAATATATCATCCAAACGGCCTGCAGCCGCCCGGGCTAGATAGACAGCGGTCCGCATTTCTTCGATGAAGTTGTGGGGATATATGTCAGTCCCTATACCTAGATTGATGCCGTTCCGCTTGTAGTCACCAAAACTTCGAAGATTGATGCCAGGCTTGCCAAAGACAGTCGGGCAATAGGCAACGTTGGTACTCTTGTCCGCAAGGAAGCCTAAATCTTTGCGCGTCGGCCATTGCACCCTAACATGATGGTCCAGGAAAATGCTGTGACCAATGATTGCGCGCTCATCAAGTGCGCCCACCTCACCCAAACATTGAACCGGTGTAATACCATGGCGGCGCTACATTTCCAGAAATTCAGTCAGGCTCTGAGTGCAATGAATTTGTAAAGGCAAGTTTCGCTCACTCGCGTGGTCGTGAGCATCGCGCAAAAGGTCTGCACTGCAAGTATCAATTTGCGATGGCGTGACCATGCCGGACAATCGCCTAGATGCGTATTGGTGAGCACTATCAATCAAGCGCATTGCAGCATCAAAAGCTTGGCGACCGGCTTGGTGATCCCGGTCGCATGCCAAACTGTGACCGTCTTTCGCCAGCCAGCGTGCATCGCGGAACATGGGCGCTACAAAGGCACGCAGCCCACTATCGGCCAAAATATCCAGCCAGCCTTCGAACGGTAAAGAAAAATCAACGACAGTCGTGACGCCAGAAAGCGTCAATTCCGCCATCGCCACCCGAACCGCAGCCCGCATACCTTCAGGACCGTTGCCGATCGTGGTCAAAAATTCATAGAAAAAAGAATTCCGAACCGCGGGGCTTAAAGTATTATCCGTCATACCCTTCCGGAGCGGTTCGCTTGTTGGGTGTGCGTGGATATTGACCGTGCCCAGTAGCGCTAAACGTCCGGCCCCATCAGTCTCCTGCATGACGGGTCCCCCGTAGGATTTGCCAGCGAACAGGATACCGCTCGCATCAAATGCAATATCAATTCCGCTCGCGTACTCGTGGCGGCCTTGGGTAATGTTCCATACAACCGCCCAATCGGTATTCCGCACAATCGTGCCCATCGCACTGCTTACTGATCTGTCTAACCAAAGCATAGGCATCGGACGGTGCGACTAGAAAATGCGGCTAAACGCGACCGCCTGGCATCATCCGGCGCAGCGTTGCATCCTTATTTAGGAAATGGTGCTTCAGCGCCGCGCCGATATGGATTGCGGCGACGGCCATCAGTGCTTTACCAAGGATATCATGGATGGTCTTGAGCAAGTTCAATGCATCCTCACTGGCGCCTATCAGATTTGGGACCAGGATCCCTGTGTTGAACAGGTCAATCGGCGTGCCCGTCGCAGATGTCATCAACCAACCAGACAGCGGGAGTGAGAGCATCAACCCATACAACGCCCAATGTGCCACTTCGGCGAGCTTCACGTGTTTGGGGGGCATGCCCGGCACATGGTCCGGCCGCGCATCAACAGCCCTCCATCCAAGGCGCAACAAAGCTAACGCTAGGATCAGCATGCCAATCGACTTATGCCACGCATATAGCTTGAATTTACCCGGACTGAATGGCAGCTCGTGCATATACAGCCCAAGCGTCAGCATGCTTATAATCAAAATAGCCATTGTCCAGTGAAACAGCTTTGCTGCAGCACCAAACTTGAAACGCGTGTTCTTAATCGGCATCGGAAAGGCAGTCTGTTATTCGGGCGACGCTTCAAACGCGATACGGATTTTAACTGTATTCCCAACGAATGGGCGCCATGCCGTTAGTGACCATTTCGATCGGTCCAACTCCGCAACGGCGGTAATACCGATAATAGGCTTACCACTGAACGGGCTTTTTGCTGTCCCATTAAACTTGGCGTCAAAAGCTACCGTTTTGGTGTATCCGTGCAGCGTCAATTCGCCTTCGATGATGCCTGTATCGTCACCTGTACGTCGCACGCTGGTGCTCTCAAACATCATCCTTGGAAAATTGCGTACATCAAAGAACTGGTCGCCAAGCAGCGTTTCATTCATTAAGCCGTCATCAGTTTCGAGGCTTTGAAGTGGGACAATCACTTTGACGTTTGAATTTTCGACGTTTGAAGGATCATAATCTAAATTGATCTGAAATTTCTTGAATCGCCCCGGATATGGGAAAATGCCAAGGTGGGTAACTTCGAAATGAATAAACGCGTGTGACTTGTCAACTTTGTACGGGACCGCAATCGCTGACACCGGGAGTGTAAAAGCAATGCAAAGCGCGAGCAGCGGCATCAGAAACCAGCGGGCTATGACCAGCATTGTTTACTCTCCATTCCTTAGATTGAGCATTTGACTAAGAGTATTAGCACCTTTCTGAAGTCCCGTCACAACGGAGACCTGAGAACACTATGATCTGGAATACAGATCAGGCAGTTGGCAGATTCATATCAGTCTCATTCAAATGCGCCATCTCCGTCACCGTTACAGGGCTAATCGGCATGCGAAGGCGCATAAGGTCCGTCTCAGCAAGCGCTTTCCCCCCGGCTTCAGCGGCCAACATCGCTACGGTATAGGCACACATCCGGCCTTGGCATGGACCCATGCCCGTGCGGAGGAAGGCTTTGATCTGGTTAGGACCTTGCGCGCCCATCTCCAATGCCTCACGGACAGCTCCTGCTGTGATCGCTTCACACCGACAGATGATCGTATTGTCCGCTATATCAGCGAAAGCCTGCGCGGGCGGGTAGAGCGCGTCCAACAACGGCCGAACGGCGCGAGCCTTGCGTAGCCGATTGTCGATTTCATTTGACGGCGCAGCTTTCACCCCGCATGCAAGGGCAGCTGATGCGCCAGCCTTGGCACCGGTTGCGGTCGCAGCCGCCCAGCCATGAATACCTGCGTTGTCTCCCGCGACATACGCCCAGTTCACGTTCAAAAGCCGCCCATCGTCGTTGGCCTTAGGGACCCATGCTGCGGCGGCTGGATCGTATCTGTGTGGAACCCGCATCGCCCGTGTTAGCTGCGCATTTGGAATTACGCCATCGTGCACCAATAATGCAGCGGATTCCGCTTCACCAGCGGTTCCATCAGCAGTCCTCCAGCGTACGCCCTCAAGCCTGTCGCTCCCAGATGCCTCGAGCTGAGTAACATTTTTGATAGTTTGACCGACGTCATGAGACAAAGACCGCTGCCATTTCAAGCCCTTTACTAAGTCTGAAAGGCCCGCGAGAGCGCGCAATCCGTGCCGTCCTGCAGTCCATTTGAGACCTGGATCATCCAGGCGCAACAGAACATCGGGCGCGGCACCAGCAGCCCGAAACTGTGCTGCGAGCACGAGCAAAAGCGGTCCCTGCCCTGCCAGGACGAAGGGCCGCTCTGGCAGAAGCCCGCCGGTTTTCAATGCGATCTGCGCCGCACCAGCTGTCATCACGCCAGGCAATGTCCATCCAGGAAACGGCATTGGGCGTTCATAGGCGCCAAGTGCGATAATTAGACGTTTGGCATGAAGTCGACGGGCCTTTCCATCACGTACAAAAAGAATATCGCCACCATTGCCCATGCTCTCAACGCCGATGACGCGTGTGAGTGGGCGATAATCCACATCTGCAGCCCGAAATTCGCCAACCGCATCTACCCCAGCGACATAGTCATCGCCAAACAGGCTGAGATCACCGCGTTCAGCCACAGCCTCGACATTCCGCCATATCTGGCCGCCAGGCAAAGCTTGATCATCCAGAAGCGCGACGGTCAGCCCGGCATTGGCAGCGATAACAGCCGCAGCCATGCCTGCTGGACCAGCGCCCAGTACAGCAACATCAACGGCATCAGCCATTATCGCTCACTCCAAGCGAAGGGCCTAGCAGTTGCGGTTCTACGGTCATGCCTTCTTGCACCGGGACAAGACAGGCTTGGCGATTAGGTTGCCCATCAATCGTCATCAAGCATTCGAAACACACGCCCATCAAGCAATATGGCGCACGAGGTTCACCTGATACCTGCGCATTCCGCGTGAACTGCAAGCCTGCCGCCAATGCCGCTGTCGCAACGCTTTCATCGCGTAGCGCAATAACAGGTTGCCCGGCGATCGTCAGGCGGACGGCTGCATCGCCTTCTGGTTCAACCGCACGGCGCAGCATGGGGCGTTCCTTCAAAGCGTTTCACGGAGAAATCCTGGAACCCCACGGGCGTCTCGTCACGCAGCACCCAGTTTGGAATATGCTTGGCATGGACGCTTGCTAGCGTCACACCAGAATGATTGGTCGTCATAAAAATACCAGGCCACGTTTCCGACTCATCGTAAATTGGGCAGCCATCAGGCGGCATGATGCGCAGCGCGCCCCAGGAACGCACGATATTGACGTTCGCCAAATCCGGCAGAATACGCGCCGCCCGTGCAGCAATAGCGCCAGAAACATCGCCGGTGTTCCGGTCATCAAAACCGACTTCCTCGTGGGAAACGCCCAGCATGATGGAGCCTTCATCCGTCTGCCGGATACTACCCATCGGCAATGGCAGCATTGGCTGCAGCCGTTCCGTCACCAATATCTGCCCCCGTTGCGGGCGCGTAGGGCAATGCAAGCCAACCTTTGCCGCAAGGTCCGGAATGCCGTGACCGCAGGCGATAACGATTTTGGCAGCGCCGTAACGCGCACCCTCTGCCGTCACAACAGCATAGCCCTCACCATCCCGCACGATGTCCACAACGCTGGCATTCGGCTGATAACGCCCACCCGCTTTCTGCAATCCAGCATGCATTGCCCGCAGCAGTTTCAGCGGATTGGCGTGGCCGTCATGGGGGCAAAATGAGGCAGCCAGAACATCCGGCCCAAAACGAACGCCCGGCACAAGCGCTTCAATCTCCTGGCGGTCAATCATCCAGGCATCATATTGGCCGTTACCAGCCTGGGCCTTCATGGCGGTAATGATTTCTTCTGACGCGCGGACCTCTTCCTCAGACGTACACAGCGTCAACCCGCCCGGCTTCTCATACCCGGTGTTTACGCCTGTGCTTTCCTGCAAATCATCCGAAAACTCCATCCATATCTGAGAGGATTCACGCGACCAGTCTTGGTACCGTTGTAGGCCGCGCCCTTTGGTTTGAACCCAAACCAAGCCAAAATTACCGCGTGCCGTTCGAAGCGAATCATCGCCCTCATCCAGCATAAGCGTGTCGGCACCGGCACGTGTGAGGCCATAGGCAATGGCACCACCCACCATGCCGCCGCCAATTACAATGACATCTGCTGCATCCATGAACATGATTCTAGCTGATCAAACTTGCTTGCGGAAGCGTGTGCCTGGCCCATAAGATTTCGCCACCCTTAGAATACCACCGCACAGGAAATATATTATGCAAGTCGGATTCATCGGCCTCGGCACCATGGGTGCTAGCTTCGCCACGAATATTCAGAAGGCAGGCTATGATCTGATCGTCCACGATATTGCGCGCCAAGCTGCACAGCGTCACATCGATTCTGGTGCCAAGTGGGCTGACAGCCCCCGGGCTTTGGCTGAGCAATGCGATATCGTGCTGACCTCCCTACCCGGCCCGCCAGAAGTTCGCGCAGTTGCGACAGATGCGGAAACGGGCCTGCTGGCTGGCATGAAACCGGGGTCGATATTCTATGATCTGTCCACCAATTCCCCAGCAGTCGTCCGTGAAATCCACGCAAAGTTCGCAGCGAAAGGCGTTCACATGCTTGACGCACCTGTATCAGGCGGACCAAAGGGCGCCGCGTCAGGAAAATTAGCCATCTGGGTTGGCGGGGATGAAGATGTGTTCAACGCAAACCGCGCACCGTTAGATGCCATGGGCGACGCCGTCCGTTATATTGGTGCGATCGGCGCTGGGTCAGTGGCCAAACTCGTGCATAACAGCGCCGGCTATGCAATCCAATCCGCAATTGGCGAAATTTTCGCTGTCGGCGTTAAGGCTGGCGTTGGTCCTTTGGCGCTGTTTGAAGCCATCCGCATGGGTGCCCGTGGCCGGACGCGCACATTCGATAGTCTAGCGGATCACTACATGATCAACAGCTATGATCCTGCCGATTTTGCCCTCAAGCTTGCCCACAAAGATGTCAGTCTTGCTGCAGAAATGGCGCGGGATGTTGGCGTTCCAGCGCGAATGATTGATCTGACACGCGCGGAAATGACAGAGGCGCTTAACCGCGGCTGGGGTCATCGGGACAGCCGGTCGTTCATGCTCCTTCAACAAGAGCGCGCAGATATTCTCATTGATGAGGACGAGAGCGCTGTCGAAGAGGTGCTGAATTCCGACAAGAAGTAGCGCCCTGGCGCCACGCCGGTCGATTGGGGTAATCTTTGTGGGCAAATTTCTTTGATCGACGGATAGCCCAATGGTGCTCGATTCTCCCATCTGGCCTGCACAACTGGACCACATCCGCCTGGACGCGCCGGACCCGGCCGCACTGGCGGACTTCTATTGTGAGGTAGTCGGGTATGAGGCGATTGACCTGGCTGATGGCGTAATGCTGCTGCAAGGCCATGGCCGGCGCATTCTTATTGGTCCAGGCGAAGCAAGCGGTCGCCCCTATCACAGCTACCGGCTGCAAAGTACCGTGCAATTGGCAGATGTGAAATCTTTTCTGACGGCTCAAGGTGTGGAATACCTCGCGAACCCCTCTCCCCTGTTTGGAGACGACGCCGTAGCAGTCCGTGATCCTGATGGCTGGGTTAGCGTGTTCGGTCTTAGCCGCCCTGACCTGCCGTCTATTCGCCCTGCCAATAATCGCACGCCGATGTCGCTAAAAGGCCGCCTCCAACATGTGGTTGTTGCAACGCCAAATCTCGCAACGATGATGGATTTCTATGAGAACACGCTCGGCATGCCCGCATCAGATTATGTTCTGAAGGAAGGAGCCAACCGTGACAGCAAACATGTCGCCTTCTATCGAACGGACCCCGAGCACCATAGTTTTGCGTGCTTCGGCGCGTCATCCATTCGGGGCGATCATCACTGCTACGAAACGACTGGCTGGATGGATATCCGTGATTGGGCCGACCACATGGGCAATATGGAAGTGCCAATCTGGTGGGGGCCTGGCAGGCATGGTGCCGGGAACAATCTGTTCTTCATGATTGAGGACCCGCTTGGCGACAAGGTCGAAATCTCAGCAGAAATCGAACATATGCCTCGCGACATGGCGCCCCGTTGGTGGCCAGCGGATGGCAAAGCCGTCAATCTTTGGGGCCAAGGCTGGGCTCGGGACTAATTTCTTAAGCGAAGGAGCGAACGTCATGGACGGTGCGCAAAATAATCTATCGATCAATACAGAGATCAAAACCGTTGCTGACCTCCCCCCCGCCATCGCAGGCCGAGCGGCCTGGCATAGCGCAGATTTCGCAGACGGTAGCTGGATTGAGGGGCTTTCTGACGCGGATAACGCCGAGATCAAATCCGCAGCAGAAGCCGCGCTCAACAGCGCCGGGGGCGATATCGCCAAGATCACTAAGGACGCCTTTTCGCTACCAACACTGAACGCACGAATAGCTGCGGTTAGTGATGAAATTCAGAATGGCCGTGGGTTCGCGTTGCTGCGTGGTATTCCGGTCGAGGAATGGGGCACAGAGCTATCAGCAGCTGCGTTTTATGGCGTCGGCGCGCATATTGGCAAAGCCCGCTCCCAAAACGCAAAAGGCCACATACTGGGCCATGTCCGCGACCTTGGCCGTGACCCAAATGACCCGACGGCCCGCATTTACCAGACAACAGCGCGCCAGACATTCCATACGGACTCGACCGATATCGTTGGCCTAGTTTGCTTGAAGACAGCTAAATCTGGCGGCGAGTCCATGCTCGTCAGCGCGATGTCAGTTTATAATGTGATGCGAGCGGAAGCGCCTGAACTGGCACTTGAGTTATTCCAGCCAAACGCCGTGGATCGGCGCGGCGAGGTGCCAGTTGGTATGAAGGAGTACTATGAACTCCCACCGCTGACTTGGCATGAAGGACGCCTGACGGTGCATTACCAGCGCCAATACATCGACAGCGCCATGCGCTTTGCGGACGCCAACAGGCTCTCCGAGAAACGGATTGCTGCGCTAGATATGTTCGACAAGCTGGCAAATGACCCGAAATTGAAGCTCGATATGGAATTCCGCCCTGGCGACATTCAACTGGCCCATAACCATACTCTGATGCATGACAGGCTTGACTTCGAAGATTGGCCCGAGCAGGACAATCGCCGTCACCTGCTGCGCCTCTGGCTCTGCACACCAGACTCACGACCACTGCCAGAAGCATTTGCCCAGCGTTTCGGTTCCGTAGAAGTTGGGGATCGTGGCGGCGTTATCACCGCCTCGACAGTCGACCTGAATGCGCCTTTAGAAGCAATATGATCTTATGAACCAAGCCAATCTCGACATGGCCCGCCTGCGCGAGCGCCACCGCCTCATGCTGCGTATTAGAGCATTTGAAGAAGCCGCGATCCGTGCAGCCGACAACAAACTCGTCTTAGGCGCTATTCATCCTTCTGTTGGACAAGAAGCGGTCGCGGCTGGTGTTTGTGTACCGCTCCGCAAAGATGATCTACTACTCTCCACCCATCGTGGGCATGGCCACACGCTTGCCAAAGGCGCGGACGCCGGTGCCATGATGCGAGAACTGTTTGGCCGTGAAGGTGGGAACTGCGGCGGCAAAGGCGGGTCTATGCACATCGCTGACTTTGATGTCGGCATGCTGGGTGCCAACGGCGTTGTCGGTGCGAATATCAATATCGCTGCGGGTGCTGCCCATGCGATCAAACTGCGTGGCGGGGATCAGATTACAGTCTGCATCTTTGGCGACGGTGCTGTGAACCGGGGGCCGTTCCTTGAAGGCTTGAACTGGGCGGCAGCGTTCAAACTCCCAGTACTGTTCGTATGCGAAGACAATGGCTATGCGTCCACCACAAAATCTTTAGTTGTCACCGGCGGTAGCGATCTTTCCGCACGGGCAGAAGCCCTTGGCCTACCGACGGAAAGTGTTGACGGCAATGATGTGATGGCTGTCGAGGAAACCGCGCTCCGCCTTGGCGCAGCCATCCGTGCAGGTGCCGGCCCGCGATTTTTGCACGCCCGCACATACCGCCTGCTCGGCCACACAAGCGTCGATCCGGCTAAATATCGACCGGCTGGCGAAGCGGATGGCAAATGGGCCGATGACCCAATCCAGCGCGCCGCAGATCTGCTGGCAGCCGCTGGTATTTCCGAAGATGACCTCAAATCAGACGCCAGTGCGGCTGAGATTGAAATGCAGGCAGCTTATGATGACGCTGCATCTGCACCTTGGCCGTCCGTTCGCGCCGCTTATGACGATGTACAAGATGTCGGCGCGGTTCCCGCCCCGCAGGGACTATAATTATGACCGCACTCACCTATCGCGAAGCTGGCCGCCAGGCTGTCATCGCCGAAATGCGCTTGGACCAGAAGGTCTGGTGCCTTGGCGAGGACTTGGGTCGTGGCGGCGTGTTTGGCCAATATGCCGAATTGGAAGCCGAATTCGGCACGGATCGTATTTGCTCCGCGCCGATTTCTGAAGCCGCAATCATGGGCGCCGCCGTTGGCGCTGCTATGGCAGGCGCTCGCCCAGTCGTCGAGATGCGCTTCGCCGACTTCGCACTTTGCGCCGTTGACGAATTGGTGAATCAGGCAGCGAAGGCTCGCTACATGTTCGGCGGGCAGAGCAAAGTACCGCTAACGGTTAGGGAACCGATGGGCATGTGGCGGTCCTCTGCAGCACAGCATTCCCAATCACTGGAAGCTTGGTACGCGCATATTCCTGGGCTGGTGGTCGCCGCACCTGCAACAGCGCAGGACAATTACACCCTGCTGCGCTCCTCCATCCGTATCGACGATCCTGTCGTTTATATGGAGCACAAGCACCTTTGGGACTTTGAAGGCGAAGTTGATGAGGGTGCGGCTGATTTTGAATACGGCCCAGAGCAATTTGGCAAAGCCCATGTCATGCAGGCAGGCAACGCATGTACGATCGTCGCTTGGTCTGCGCAAGTTCATGTCGCCATGGAAGCGGCAAAGATGCTCGCGGCTGACGGCGTACATGTAGAGGTCATCAATCTCCGCACGCTCTGGCCTTGGGATGAAGCTGCTGTTGCACGGTCTATCGCGAAAACGGGCAGGTTAATTGTTACCCATGAAGCCGTCGGCGTCGGAGGATTCGGCGGTGAGATTGTAGCGACTATGTCGGAGAAGCACTTCGATAAGCTGCAACGCCCACCTTTGCGGCTAACCGCCCCCCGCATACCGATCGCCTACGCACCAGATCTGGAAAATCAGGTCCGGGTGACGGCGGAACAGATCGTGGTAGGCGTTATACAGCTACGCTAACCGTTGAAGTGATCATAGATCCGCTGGGCAACAGCTCTGCTGATACCCGGCGTGGTTTCTAAATCTTCTAACCCGGCACGGCCAACTGCTTTGGCAGAACCGAAGCGGGCCAGCAACGCGCGTTTTCTGGTTGCACCCACGCCTGCGACATCATCCAACGGGTTCTCGCTGATCGCCTTTGTTCGCCGCTGGCGCTGGGCACCGATCACGTAGCGGTGCGATTCATCACGAAGCCGTTGCAAATAATGCAATACCGGATGGTTCTCCGGCAGCAAAAAGCCTTCCTCTCCCGGCTTAAAGAACCGTTCCCGTCCGGCATCGCGATCTGGACCCTTAGCAACGCCGATGACCGCTAAGTCCTCAATGCCGAGTTCCTGCAAGGCTTCTGATACTGCTGAGAGATGGCCCTTACCCCCGTCGATCAATAACAGATCAGGCCAAACGACCTCTTCGCCATTCGCTTCAGCATCCTGGACGTGCTTGAACCGCCGGGTCATAACCTCACGCATCATCGCGTAGTCATCCCCGTCCTGAACGCTGCGGATGTTGAACTTGCGATAATGATTCTTTTCAAAACCTTCCGGCCCAGCTACGACCATTGCGCCCACAGGTTTCGTACCGCCAAGGTGGGAGTTATCATAAATCTCGATGCGTTGAGGCGGGGCGTCCAGCCCAAATGCCTCGGCCACACCAGCTAGAAGCTTTATGTGGGTCGCGCTTTCAGCCATGCGCCGACCGAGTGCGTCCTGTGCATTCGTCAATGCATGATCAAGCAATCGGCGCTTCCCGCCTCGCTGCGGCGCGCGCACATAAACCCTCCTGCCCGCTTTTAGCGCTAAAGCCTCCTCCAGCAAATCCAATTCATCCGGCAATTCGGAGACCAGGACGAGCGGCGGTGGAGGGCGACCCTCATAAAACTGACCAAGAAACGCTGCCAGGGCCGCTTTAGGCGTCAGATCCCTAGTCTGGCTAAGGAAATAGGCGCGACCACCGAAATTTTGGCCGCCTCGGAAGAAGATTGCCTGGACGCAGGTCTGCCCACCCTGCTCGCCCAGTGCAAATACATCCGCATCACCAACACCTTCAACATTGATGTCCTGACGGCTCGAGACATGGGCAAGCGCACGGATACGGTCGCGGTAGGTAGCGGCAGTTTCGAAGTCCAAGGCTTCCGCTGCCTCATTCATACGGGTGGCGAAAGTATCTTGCACGGCGCGGCTATCGCCGATCAGGAAGCGCTTTGCTTCGGCCACAAGCAACTCATAATCATCAGCCGAAACATATGCCACACAAGGTGCCGCGCAACGTTTGATTTGATAGAGTAGACATGGGCGGGTGCGCGCGCGGAATACGGCGTCATTGCATGAGCGCAGCAAGAAGGCTTTCTGCAAAGCCGTTAGCGTGCGGTTTACCGCCCCGGCAGAGGCAAATGGGCCGAAATAATCCCCTTCCCGCTTCTGCCCGCCTCGATGCTTGACGATCTGCGGATAAGCATGGTCGCGCGCGATCAGGATATGTGGGAAGCTTTTGTCGTCACGCAGCAGCACATTATAGCGCGGGCGCAACTGCTTGATCATATTGATCTCAAGCAGCAGCGCCTCGACCTCTGTATGGGTCGTGACGATCTCGAGAGATGATGTCTCAGATACCATACGCTTGAGGCGGTTCGGCAGCTGATTAATGCGGGTGTATGACGGCACACGCTTTTTCAGAGACCGCGCTTTACCCACATAAAGCGCCGTTCCACGCGCGTCGAGCATGCGGTAAACACCCGGACCATTCGGCAATGTCTTGATTGCTGTCCGGAGGACTTGAACCCCGTCTTCAATTCGGCTGGACGAACCCCTGCTGTCGCCAGACGCAGCAGCATCAGCCGACCCCAGTGCTGTCGCAGATTTTTTTACTTTGGTTTTGCCGCCCGAATCACCCATAGCACCAATGTGCGGCGCCAGACGGAAGCGTCAAGTCCGTTGCGGTTACGCTTTCGCGCCGCCCTTCATCCGTGCCTGGATAGAACCCAGAACCCCCCGCGGCAGGAAGATGATGAAGAGTACCAACATGATGCCGTAGATCGTGTTGTCGAGACCGAATGGGCGGAAGCCTAGTAGGCCTTCAAGCTCACCAATGTTGATCCGCAAAACCTCCGCCAGGATGATCGTGATGATCGCGCCAACCGTTGGACCAAATTGCGTATAAATACCACCGGCGACAACAGCGAATACGATTTGCAGCGAAATGCCAACGCCTGCGACGGTGTCTGGCGACACGAAAAGCTGATACTGGCAATACATGGCACCCGCGAACGCGGTCATGACCGCACTCAACATCGTGATCTTCAGTTTCTCGCGGGTAACCTGAACGCCGACGGCGGCTGATGCGTCTTCGTCCTCAGAAATTGCTTCTAATGCATAGCGAGACATGGATTTATCCACCATCCGCCAAACCACAAGGCCTACCACCCAAACCGCAAGCGCGATCAGATAGAAGTGCGTTTTCTCAGGGAATTGGAAGGCATAGATTGAGAAGCCTTCCCCGCCATGGGGCTCCGGCGTGTAGCCAAGCGAACCGCCGGTATGTTTGCGTGTCGCAACAATGACTTGGCCAACAATGACTGAAAGCGCCAACGTAACCAGCGCAAAATAGTGACCGACGATTTTGTACTTAAAGCAGGGGTAACCAATAAGCAGCGCAAATCCGCCTGCGAGCAGCATGGAAACGGGTATGCCGACCCAAGGTGTCAGGCCAGCATGATTCCAGAGCAGCGCAGTGCCGTAAGCGCCGATCCCCATGAACGCACCATGGCCCAGAGAGACTAAGCCGAACCGGCCCATGACAGACCAACCTGTATAGGCGAAGGACCAGATCAGGATGATGATCATGATATGCAACCAGTATGGCGGCACACCAATGAAAGGCACTGCGATCAACCCGGCAAGGCCGAGCAGCATTAGTGGAAGACGGCTCATGACTTCCTCGCAAACAGGCCTTCGGGCCTAATAAACATCGTAATCACGAATACACAGAACGCCAGCACCGTGCCCCATTCAAGGTCTGCAAAGTAGCCACCAATGGCAATTAATTCAGCAAACACAAAGGCCGCAATGAACCCGCCAACCAGATTACCGAGCCCGCCCATCACACACACCATGAAGACGATCGGGCCAAAGCTGATACCGACGAAGGGATGCACATCGAACTGAAGCGCAAGCAGGCAGGCCGCAAGGCCCGCTAATCCGCCACCGATGGCCGAGGTGATGCCGTAAAGCCGGTTCGCATCAACCCCCATCAGGATCATGATTTCCCGGTCTTGGCTAATCGCCCGGATCGCGGCTCCCATGTAGGAGCGGGAGAGGAAGAAATACATTCCAGCCACAGCCGCCGCCGCCACGATAAAAGCGACGAATTGGGATTTGGACACGTAGATATCTTCGGTCAGCTGGAAGCTACCAAGGCTGACACCGAGGCTTAAGAACTCTACGCCAAACATCAATGTCGCGATGCTTTGCAGGAAGAACAGCACCCCACCAGTAGCAAGCAACTGATTAATTGGCGCTTTCCCAAGCACATGGGCAATGATTATTCGGTGCAACACATAGCCCAACAAAGCGACCATAAGCACACATATGCCGCTGGACGGGATCAACGGGATGCCATAACGGACATGCATAAAGTAGATCGTGTACATGCCAAGCATCACGAGCTCCGCATAACATATCCACACAACGTCGATCACGCCGAAGATCAAGTTGAGACCAAGTGACAACAGCGCCAGAACGCCGCCATATAGCAGGCCATTCAACAACGTCTCCACGAAGAAGACGCTGAAGACATACTCGTTGATAATTTCCATCATGCCGCTTGCTTTCTAAACGCCAATATAGGCTTTGCGGATATCTTCACTGCCAAGCAGTTCAGCCGAAGGCCCGCTGTGCCGGATCGTTCCAGCCTCCAGCAAATACGCCCGGTCCACGACTTTCAGCACCTGCTGCACATTCTGTTCGACGATCAGAACCGTTAGGCCTTCTGCGCGAATGCGGCGAATGAGTTCAAACACCTGCTGCACGATAACCGGCGCCAAACCAGCGGAAGGCTCGTCCATCAGCAGAATTTTGGGGTCGGACATCAACGCGCGGCCAATCGCGCACATTTGTTGTTCACCGCCAGACATAGTGCCCGCAAGTTGATTGCGGCGTTCTTTCATGCGCGGGAAAAGCTCGTATACGAATTCAAGCCGCGTTTCGAAGGCGGCGCGGAACGGTTTCGCATAGCACCCAACGCGCAGGTTCTCTTCCACGCTCATCCGCGCAAACAGGCGCCGGTTCTCAGGTACGTGCGCGATTCCAGTCTCAACAATTTTGTGCGCCGGGATGGAGCTGATGGATCGGCCTTCCATCGTAATTGAGCCGCCTTTGAGCGGGATCATGCCGGAAATCGCACGCATCAACGTTGACTTCCCAGCGCCATTCGGGCCGATCACGGCCACAGCCTCACCGGCTTTCACCTCAATCGAGGCGTTGCGGAGTGCGGTAAAATCGCCGTATCCAGCAGTAACGTCGTCAATAACGAGCATGTTTTTGTCCTTACCCGACGCGCTCAGCGGTCGCCTCGGCGGCGGATTCATCGGTGCCCAAGTAGACTTCGATTACTTTTGGATCGCGCGCGACATCCGCAGGCAGGCCTTCGGCAATCTTTTCGCCATGATCCAGCACCATCACACGATCCACGACACGCATGAGCACGCCCATGATGTGCTCAACCCAAATGATCGTAATGTTCAACTCAGTGCGGATATCTTTCAACATATCCGCCGCCTGATCCATTTCAGTCTCGTCGAGACCACCTAGGCTCTCGTCACACAACAGCAGAGACGGCCCCGTTGCGAGCGCTTTGGCCAGCTCAAGCTTTTTCAAACCGGCAGCACCCAGGGTCGCGACATTCGCATCCTTAGCGGTTGGCAAGCCAACCATTTCCAGCGAGCGTTCAGCGTTCTTTTCAGCCTCTGCCCGCGTCACCTCACCCGCGCTGCCGTAATAGGCTGCGAGCATGGCGTTCTCAAATATCGTAAGGCGTCTGATTGGGCGGGGAATTTGGAAAGTACGGCCAACGCCCATACCGCAAATCCGGTGGGACGGTACGCCAGCGATCTCAAGCCCATTCAGATTAACAGACCCGGCGTTGGGCGGGAGGTTTCCGGAGAGCATATTGAAAATCGTGCTCTTGCCGGAACCATTCGGGCCAATTAGGCCCAGAATTTCCCCCCGTTCGACTTCGAAATCGACGTTGTTGACGGCTGTGAAGCCGCCGAAGCGCTTGGTGAGCCCTTTGACGGTCAACACAGCGTCAAAACCCCTCTTGCCAGATCAATCACGTTTATTCTCTCAGCCGGACTATTTGGTGTACGGCGAAGATTTCGGCAGCGGCATAACCGGATCAATGGTCTGCAGCGCCTTCGGCCAAGCAATCTTCACTTCGCGTTGCACATATTGCATCACGACTGGTGAAGCGATCGCGTTCTGACCGTCCATGTTGGTTGTGCCAGGTGCTGGGAACTTCACACCGTAACCCAGCAGCGTACCGCCAACAGGGATATCCGTTTCCAGAGCTGCCTGACGCAGGGCTTCCGAATCAATGCCGCCATACTTCTTGATGGCGCGCGGCAACACGTCAGCGAAGAATACGTTTGCATTGGATGCAGCCATACCAACATGGGCAGATTTCGTTTTGGTGTCTGGCTTAGCCACCAAGTACTTTTGGCCAACCATTTCGGTCATAGCGGCAAGGCCTGGCTTCAAAGTTTTAGGATCAAGCAGCCAAATGGATACGGGATCAACGTTGAAGACGTAATCAACATCGTTGCCGAGCGCGTCATACAGCTGATCTACCACGCCATAACCGGCACCATGGCCGATCAAAGCTTTGAACTTCAAGCCGCGCTCTTTCGCTTGGCGGAAGAACAAGGTGATGTCCGGGTTATAGCCAGTATGTAGGATGACATCCGGGCGGGCGCGCTTCAGCTTGGTGACCAGTGCCGAAAGGTCAGATGCGGTTGCCGCATAGCCTTCATTCAGCACCACTTTCATACCGAGTGCTTCAGCCTTGCCTTCGTTACCGCTGGCGACCCCAGAGCCATAAGGGCCATCCTCGTGGATAATGGCGATCCGCAGGTCTGCGGGATCAACGCCAAATTTTTCCTTAGCGTTGGCATGAAGGAACTCAACAGAGAGCTCACCGAACATGCCGCCATGGACTTGAGGGCGGAACACGTATTTCAGGCCGCGATCTTTCAACACTGCAGGAGAAATGCAGGTTGTAATCCACATGAATTTCTTCAGGCTATCGACCTTCGCCGAAACTGGAACGCACTGGGCAGACGAATAAAAGCCCAGCAGCATATCCACCTTTTCTTGCTCAATCAGGCGGACGGCCTCATTGATCGCAATGTCCGGCTTGGATTGCGCGTCGGCGTAGATCGCTTCGATCTTGTAGCCTTCAACGCCGCCCTGCTCATTGTAGTAATCAATGATAGTTTTAGCGCCGAGAGCTTGCAGCTCTGAGCCACCGCCGGCGAGCGGGCCGGAATAATCATAGATAACGCCGATTTTGATCGTCTTGTCTTTTGCCGAAGCTGGCGAAGCCATCAAGCCGATGGCGGCTGCGCCGATCGCAAGCCCTTTAAGCAGACGTGATACTGCCATGTAACATTCCCTCCAGTTTTCCGGACGCAGTCTTGCTCCGGACATTCTTTTTTTTAAAATCGTATTTCGCTGCATACGGACCACTAAGTCAACCTTTTCCGGAAGCCGCAGCACTCTTACCAGCTATCTTCCCAAATACTGCGCCGGAGACGAGACCAGAACCGCCTGGATAATTCCCATGGAATAGTCCGCCGACCATTTCCCCACAGGCAAATAGGCCGGGGATGGGCCGCCAATCGACCCCCATCACCTCTGCAGATTCGGAAACTTTGACGCCGCCGAATGTGAAAGTGATGCCGCCAGTTGCGGAATACGCGACGAAGGGTGGCTTGTCCAGCGGTAGCGCCCAATTTGTCTTTTCAGGGTTCAGGCCGGATGTTTTAAGGCCATCCTTGCGGGACGGATCAAAAACGCCCAGGTTCGCAGCTGCAGCATTGTAGTCCCTAAGCGACTGCTTCGCTGCATCCCGGTCGTCAAAGTCCAGAATGTCGATGAGTTCATCAAGCGTATCCGCCTGGATCGGATCACTGGTGACATAGCGGCCTTCCAGGTGCTCAATAGTCTGTTGATCAAATATCTGCCACGCCATAGCGCCTGGTTGTTCGAGGATCGCAGCACCGGTCTTGGCATAGGTATACAACCCAAGATCCTCACCTTCATCCAAGAAACGCTTGCCTTTTCGATTCAGCATGACGCCGTAAGGGTACGATAATCGGTTGGATTTATCTGTGCGCTCACGGTCCGCAAAATCCGGCCATTCATTCGAAATCGGCGTTGAGTGACGGCCGGTCCATTGACCCCAGGGCTGTGCGCCAAATTCTAACGCCAGTCGTAGACCGTCGCCCTGATTATAGGCAGTGCCACGGACCTTGGCATGATCCCAAGGCGCACCGAGATATTGGCCCCGCATCATTGGATTGGCTTCAAACCCGCCACAGCCCAACACAACAGCGCCCGCGGACACCTCGTACAAGCCTTCCGGCCCACGCACCTTGACGCCGCCAACGCCGCCCCGGCTATCCTCAACGAAACCAACCACGGCGGCCTGATATCGAACTTCGATCCCACATTCTTGCGCATTCTTAAACCAATGCGCAGACAGGCCCACACCTTCATGCTCTGCTCGAATGATCGCACCCTTCTGCCATTTAATCCGATTGCCAACTTTGATCGCTGCAAGGGATGTCGCTGGTTCCATGGGAATGCCAGCCTTTTCCTTCATCCACTTGATCGTCTCGTATGAGTTATCGATTAAGATGTTAGCCAAAGTCTGATCTGTCTTGCCGTCAGTGACGCGCATGAGATCGGCCATAAAATCTGTTTTCTTGTAAGGCTCAACGTCCTCAAAGAAGCCAGATATCTCTTCCTCAGCATCCGGTACGAGAGGTCGCAGCTCTTCTGTTTCCTCGAATGCAATACGCAGGAGACCACCGGAATAATGCGTGTTGCCGCCACGACCTTCCTCGGGCGCTTTCTCCAAAATTAGAACGCGTTCGGCACCATTTTCGTGGGCGGAAAAGGCAGCGGCGTGGGCAGCATTGCCTGCTCCAACAACAATAACGTCAAAATCCGGCATCAATCAGCTTCCTTGGCTAATAACGTGAGCCAAAAGCTTGGGCGATTCCCTTAGGTCTCGCAAGCAACGCCTAGCTGAGCGCTTGATCAAGGTCCCCATAGAGGTCTGCCGGGTCTTCAATGCCAACGGAAAGACGCAGCAGGTTGGTTGGCACCGGGCTGCGTAGCCCTTCGATGGATGATCGGTGCTCGATCAGGCTTTCGACGCCGCCAAGAGATGTCGCGCGCTTCCAAATTTTGACCCTAGCCGCAGCCCCAATCGCCGCCTGCTCACCGCCCTTAATTTGAATGGAAAGCATGCCCCCAAACCCGCCGCCCATTTGGCGCTTGGCCAAGCTATGGTCCGGCGCGTCCTGCAGTCCAGGATAACGGACTTGCTCAATCATCGGATGGCTTTGCAACTGCTGCGCCAGCGTCAATGCGCCAGAGGATGCAACGCGCACACGAATGTGCAGCGTCCGCATGCCGCGCAGCAAAAGCCAAGACTCGAATGGTGCGAGTACCGCACCTGTGTCATGTCGATAAGTCTTCAGCAACTGCCAAAGCGGGCCTTTATCTTTAAACGCCAAAGTGCCTGCGATGACATCAGAATGGCCGTTTAAATACTTGGTCGCAGAGTGCATGACGATATCCGCCCCCAGCGTCAGCGGGCGCGTGAGGATTGGCGTAGCAGCGGTCGAATCAACGGCAAACGCCGCCCCTGCCTCGTGCGCGACCTCGGCAACGGCCTGGATATCCACAACACGCCATAACGGGTTCGAGGGCGACTCGGCCCAAACAAGCTTGGTTTCGCCAGAGCGCACAGCTGCTGCTGCAGCGCCAACTTCCTCCAGCGCTGCAAATGTCACGGATAGACGCCCCGCTTCATGCTTGGAACGCAGCCACTCCCTGAGGCCCCAGTACATCACGTTCTGCGCAACCACATGGGCACCAATTGGTAAAGTCTCGAATACAGCAACGGCAGATGCCATACCGGAAGCGAACAGCAGCGCCTCCTGCCCCTGCTCAAGTGCAGCCAACAGACGTTCCGGCACCCGCGTCGTTGGATTATCATCCCGGCTATACGCCACCCCCGTCGGATAGGAATTATCTGGGTCTCGGATATAGGTCGTCGCTGGATGAATTGGCGGGACGACGCCTTTGTAGACTGGCTCAATTTCACCCATGGCCTGGGCGATAAGGGTATCCGGTGACCAATCGTTCGACATGCTGATATTCCTAGCATAGGTTACAGTTTGAAATTGGCCGCTTACTGCATTCTCCGCAAGCGGCTTTACGGAGCTTTCCTTTATGAGCGCACAACGCCTCCGCTTTCTATTCCTGAACCTTGGTCATTTTATAGACCATCTCTTCATGCTGATCTTCGCCAAGGCTGCCTTCGACGCCGGCAAGGCTTGGGGTCTTGGGTATGACGATATGATCATCTATGGCACCCCTGCTGCTGTGCTGTTCGGAGCTGCTGCTCCACTGTCAGCACAAGCGGCAGACAAGTGGGGCCGTAACCCTCTCATCATTATCTTCTTCATCGGGATTGGCGTTGCCTCAATCCTCGCGAGTTTTGCCGAAACGCCTTTGCAGCTAGGATTTGGCTTGGCGCTGATCGGAATTTTTGCGTCGATCTATCATCCCGTTGGCATCACCATGGTCATCCAAGGCGGTGGTCGAGTGGGCTGGCGGTTGGGTGTCAACGGCGTGTGGGGGAATATGGGCGTTGCAGCAGCGCCGCTCATTACCGGCTTCATCCTCGCGTCCTATGACTGGCGGCTCGCGTTTGTTGTTCCCGGAATTCTTTCTATAGGGATCGGGCTCGCATTTTGGTATTTTGTGCGTTCTGGCAAAGCTGTTGCGCCGCCTGCAAGTGCACGTGATAAAGCGATGGTCGGAATGGCGCCCGGATGGAAGCGCGCGCTCGTCAGCCTTGGTCTAGTGACCATGGGTGGCGGGTTCGTGTTTGGCGCGCTGATTTTCCTGATTCCCCGCCTTTTTGAGGTCAAATTGAATGGCATCTCAACCGACGTTGCAACAACGGGGCTTCTAGCCGGTGCCGTATACGCGACAGCCGCGTTTGCTCAGATCGCTGTAGGTAAGATCATCGATAATAGGTCGATCAAGCCTGTCCTAGTGACAATCGCTGCCATGCAGCCGGTTATCATTTTCATTATGGCCTATCAGGCTGATTGGACGTTATTCCTTGTCACGTTCCTTGCAATGGCTGCGGTTTTTGGCCAAATTCCGATTACGGACGCCGTTCTTTCGCGCTACGTGCCGGATAAATGGCGGGCGAAAGTGCTATCGATCAAGTTCATGCTGAACCTGACCATCGGCGCCTCTGTCTTGCCATTTGCATCCTACGTCCTGGCGCGCTCGCCCTCAGATTCAGATGGCTTCCAAACAATCTTATTAATCCTGGCTGCAGCGGCTTGTATCATAGTTTCAGCGGCGTTGATTCTGCCAAGGCAGGCGGCTGGCGAGCAGAATATGGTGCCAAAACCTCAACCGGCTGAGTAATCTGATAGCAATGCGTGGAGCCCTTCGCGGTAGGTTGGGTAGCGGAGCTCAACACCAAGCTCCTGCTTGATCCGCGCGTTGCTGACAGTTTTATTATCCTGGTAGAAGCTGCGCGCCATCGGCGAGAGCTCAGCATCCGCAAACTGAATGGGGGGCGGCGGCTCAATGTTAAGAAGGTCTGCCGCATATAACGAGACGTCTGCGGATTCAGATGGCAAGTCATCGCACACATTGTAGGCGGCACCTGGGTTCGGTCGTTCCATAGAGGCCAGCAGCACCTGCACAATATCATCAACATGAATGCGACTAAACTTATGGCCTGGCTTAATCAAACGCCGCGCAGTTCCCGCCTTCGTCTGGGCTAGCGCATTCCGGCCAGGGCCATAAATACCCGCAAGACGGAATATGTGGAGCGGCAAGCCATGCTTTTCATGAAGCTTGAGCCACCCGGCCTCCGCCGCAACACGCCTAGCGCCGCGCTCTCCGCTTGGAGTCAGCGCAGATGCCTCATCCACCTCGCCCCCATCACGGTCGCCATAAACGCCAGTTGTGCCGAGATAGCCGAGCCATTTGAGGTTTTTACTCGCCGCGAGCCTGTCGCCAAAATCATGCAACACTGGGTCACCATCGGAGTTGGGGGGCACTGAAAGAAGCACATGCGTTGCATCATCAAGCACCGCCAGATTACGTAAAACCGGAGCGTCAGGCCCGTATGCGATGGATTCAATCTCGCCTACAGGCTTACCGCTTCGGGTTGTCCCGATGGATTGGAATCCTTCGGCTTGGAGCGCTGCGGCATATCGTTTGCCAGTAAACCCGAGACCGAAAATGAAAGCACGTCGACGCATTTCCCGCTATCCTGCTGAAAGACCTTAACCTTATGTTCGTTCTAAGCCGGATCTTGAAATTTCCAAACCCAGCCGGCGTCTATCGCTTTTGGGCAAAAGCCGCCGTTCGCCAGCACCTCTGGAGCCACCTGGAGATCAATAGGGACCGCTGGAATATACCGGCAACGGTCTTGAGCTATATCGCAGCTTCCTGATTTTTGTGACGCTCCTGGCACCGCTGTTTCTCATCGCAAGCATAGCACCGTTTATATTCTCTAATGGGAACGGCTCACTTTGGGAAGTTGGCTTGTTTGGCCTGGTTTGGGCCGTGCTGATGCCTCTTGGTGCCTTCCAAGCCAGGCGATAGCGCCTTTCCAGAACGCTATGGCGCGGCGTGCGCGGCGCTCAGAGAAAATCAGCGTTACACTACCTTTGGATCACGTTTTCTGGCCATGTCTTACATGTGCTGACGGCAAGGCTCAGCTTTGGTAATTTACGCGCACGCCAAATCAGATATCTGAATAATAATGTTTAGATGGGTGACCAGAGGATGCAGTGTGACCTGGATACGGGCCGCCTCACTTGGCTTTGGATCGGTTGCTATCTGTTGCAGCCCTTCACCATTGGCTTATCCTATATCGCCTATCGAACGATTGAGGCGCGGTGCACGGTTGCCCACATCCGCATTGCTGATCTTAGCTTCAAATCAGAATTGCCAACAATAATGGTCGTCGCCTCTATCGCGCTTTTTGCAATTTCAATGGCACTAGGTTGGGCTGTGTTCTCCGCTGCGATATACGCCGCAGTATCAGCATTTGGGGCCATTGCTGCCGACATCCTGGAGAACATCGCAACAATCCTTGGCGTTTTTAGCATTGTGCTACTAGCCCCACCAATCAGGCTCGCAACATTCACCGTGCCGCTCCCTCGGAAATTCATGACAACGCTGACGATATCTGGTTTTATCCACCCTGAAGCTATAGGCGCTTCACCAATAACCCGGCCCGGTGGCGGTGGCGAAGGCCTGGCGGCTTTACTAGACTTCGATGTTGGGTAATCGATGTCAGCTAATCGACGTCGTGTATTGGCTTCATAGCAATTGACGTCGTCCGCTCTGTACCATCCGGGTAACGAATGCGCGCGGCCTTACCAGACCCGCCTTCGACGAACAGTTCTGCAGCGCCATAACCCGCCGCCTCAGGTATGCGCATGATCCGCCCACCTTCGATCTTTTCGGACTCTGGCAGGACGGTCACGACGGGCTCTTTCCGCGCGCGGGCGATTGCTGCGGACACTGATGCGCTTTGGCCCACTTTTTCAATGTTCAACCGCGTTGGAAAAATCACGGTGCGCGTACCAGCGTCAGCATCTTCACACGCTTGCAGAGGCGTGATCCATAAGGAATCAACGTTCTCATGGCCGTCATGGGCCAAAACATGATCCATCGGCGCTTCTGCGATGAAAAAATGCGTATCAAAGCGCTTTGGCATATGCGGCGGCGTAATCCAATGTGCAAAGTGGACCATCCGGTCAACGGCGATGCGCAAACCTTCGGCCTCAGCAATATCCGCCATGCCAATCTTATCGGCTTCAAGGTCGACCCTATATTTGTCGCCAAGTTCAGCAGCGCGCTCGCCATCTACCAAAGCGTCTGATCCCTCTGGGCGCGCATACAGAACGCCGCATTCCTCGAACGACTCCCGGATAGCCGCGACATTGGCTGCAAGCGTATCGTCATTCAGGCCATCGGCTCCATCTGACACTGCCCGCACTCGGGGGTCGCGGTCACTCGCGGTGGCTGATCCGCCTGGGAATACCAAAGCGCCAGATGCAAAGTCTATCTGGTGGTGGCGAACAACCATGAATAATTCCATGGCATTGCCAGCGTTCCGTGCCAAAATTACGGTGGCGGCCAAGCGCGCCTCAACAGCATTAGACATTCAACATTCCTTCAAACTTACACTTCGTCGCCTGTGATCCAGGCAATGCGTAAAACGTTAGTCGACCCGGGGGTCCCGAAAGGCACACCCGCAGTAACGACAATCCGGTCGCCCAGCTTGGCCAGGTCACGATCATAGGCAATGGCGCATGCTTTGCGCACCATTTCAGAGAAATCAGCGACATCTGCTGTATGCTCCGGCCGCACACCCCAGGCGAGCGCCAACTGCCGCGCCGTTTCGACCTTGGATGTGAGCCCGAGCACAGGTGCCTCAGCCCTCTCGCGGCTAGCGCGGAGCGTTGTTGAACCCGATGTAGTGTAGGTCACGATTGCAGCTGCTGAGATCGTTTCAGCGACTTGACGAGCGGCGCGCGAAATAGCGTCAGCCGCCGTTGGATCAGGATCGTGCCGTGTTGCGTTCAGTGCATCCCGATAGCCCGGATCACTTTCGGTCCGCACCGCAATCCGGTCCATCATAGATACAGCTTCAACGGAATATTGGCCCGCAGCCGTTTCAGCTGAAAGCATGACGGCATCTGCGCCATCAAACACAGCTGTCGCCACATCGGAAGCTTCGGCCCGCGTTGGGGCTGGGGCCGTGACCATGCTTTCTAACATCTGGGTCGCGACGATCACAGGTTTGCCCTGGAGGCGGCATGCACGGATTAGCTGCTTTTGCGCTAAGGGAACATCTTCTGGCGGCGTCTCTACACCCAGGTCACCGCGTGCAACCATTACTGCATCTGAAAGCTCAATAAGTTTATCCATCTTCTGGATTGCGGCAGGTTTTTCAAATTTTGTTAGAAGTCCAGCGCGTCCCCTGATCAACGCACGCGCTTCTGCAAGATCATCCGGGCGCTGTACGAACGACAGCGCAATCCAATCAGCGCCAATGCTGATGGCATATTCAAGATCAATGCGGTCTTTCTTCGTCAATGGCGAAACTGGCAGCAAAACACCCGGCAAGTTCACACCTTTGCGATCTGAAAGGACCCCACCCGCTGTCACCATCATCTCAGCACTGTTGGACTTCAGCGAAACCACTTCCATGCGAATGCGGCCATCATCCATCAGGACTTCTGCACCGGGCTCTAGCGCCTGGAAGATTTCTTTATGCGGAAGCGGAGCGCGCGTCTCGTCGCCTTCATTGTCCTCATCCAGGTCCAGGCGGAAAGATTGGCCAGCCTTCAATGCCGCCTTGCCGCCTTTGAAGCGCCCCATGCGGAGTTTTGGCCCCTGCATATCAGCCATAACGCCGATGGGTCGCTGCGCTTCTTTTTCAATCTCGCGGATGATTTGCATGCGCGCAACATGGTCAGCATGTTCACCATGGCTAAAGTTCAGGCGGAAAACGTCTGCGCCGACTTCAAAGATCGCTCGGATTTCCTCATAGCTCGTTGTTGACGGACCGAGCGTGGCGACGATTTTGACGTTCCGGCGCCGACGGATGTGCATCAAACTCATATCAATCCTGTCACCCAAATTCTCCACCGACCAAAATCGCGCGGAAATCGTTTACATTCGTCAATGTCGGACCTGTCACCACGAGGTCGCCTAACGCCGCGAATACGCTATAGGCGTCATTGTCCGCAAGACGCGCCTGAGCATCGATGCCCAGCGTTTTTGCCCGCGCCAGCGTCGTCGGCGTGATAATGGCCCCAGCATTATCCTCACTGCCATCGATTCCATCTGTATCACAGGCAATGGCGGAAATGCCCTCGGCGCCATCCAATGTGATCGCGAGTGATAGCAGAAACTCAACATTCCGACCGCCACGCCCAGAACCACGGACTGTCACAGTAGTTTCCCCGCCAGAAAGAAGTACAGCTGGCGACGAGAATGGATCGCCTGTTGCGGACGTTGCAAGCGCCAGTGCCCCCAGCACTTTGGCTACCTCGCGTGCCTCACCTTCAATCCGGTCCGACAGGATTGGGGCACTCAGTCCTGCCTTGATCACCATATCACGCGCCGCCTCAAGCGATGCTTGCGGTGTCGCTATCATTTGGAATGTTGCGTTCTCAAAGACAGGGTCGCCAGGCTTGGACGTTTCCGCTTCCGGTGCATTCAATCGCGCCTGGATGCTTGGTGCTGGTACAATGCCGTAATGCGCCAGAACGGCTTTGGCGTCTGCCAATGTGGATGCGTCGGGCAAAGTCGGCCCAGAGCCAATCACATCCGGATCATCGCCCGGAACGTCCGAAATCGCCAACGTTGTAAGCTTCGCAGGTGCTGCAGCGACAGCTACTTTTCCGCCTTTCACTGCAGACAGATGCTTTCTAACAGCATTCATCTCATGGATGGATGCGCCAGACTTCAATAAAGCGCTGGTGAGCGACCGCTTTTCGTCAAGCGATATGCCGTCGGCAGGCGCGCTCAATAGCGCGGACGCGCCCCCAGATGCCAGGAATATGACTGTATCCTCTGCACCAGCGCTTTCAGCTAGAGCCAAAATCCTAGCTGATGCTTCCGCACCTGCAGTATCCGGGACAGGGTGGCTTGCCTCGATCAGCTCGATCTGTTTCAGCGCCAAACCATGGTCATAACGCGTTACGACCACTCCTTCCAACGGGCACGACCAAGCGGCCTCAAGCGCAGCCGCCATGGAAGCAGCGGCCTTGCCTGCGCCCAAAACAATAACGCGACCAGTCGTTGGCTGAGGCGGCAGAGCATGAGCCAAAACACTGCGCGGATCAGCACGATCAACAGCTGATTGGAACAATGCTCTCAGGAAAGAATCGGCGGATTTTTGCATTGGCTAATGCTACCGGAACCAATGCCTCACGTCAGCGTCAATTCTGTGATGTTTGCACGACAGGTGATTAGTGAACCGCAGCAAGTGCCATTTCATTGGACATGATTGCCGCAATCGCCTGGTTTCGCTCGGGTGCAAACCCAATTGCGACGCCGTTGGCTGCATAAATCGCAAATCCTGGCATTTCATCAACAACAGCAGATTTCAGGTAAGCAACTTCCAATAAACCAAGAGATTCTAGGTCTACATGGTTTGCAGCCATTTCTGTCTTCTCAACTTCAGTCTCATGCTTAGTCATAGTCTCGCTCTCCGAGCTACGGGGGACGGTTCTACCCGCTCTGAATATTAATTGTACGGACCCGGCTTTCGGGCTTTGGCCGCTGTAGGTCGATGTGCAGTAAGCCGTTTTCTATTGTGGCGGCCCCAACCTCCATACCCTCAGCCAAAACAAACCGGCGTTGAAACTGGCGACCAGCAATTCCTCGGTGCAGAAATACTTTGTCGCCGTCATCTTCTGGTTGAACGCCGCGCACGATGAGCTGGTTATCCTCAATCTGGACATCCATATCCTCGCGACGAAAGCCTGCAACGGCCAACGTTATACGAAGACCTTCTGGCCCAGTTTGTTGTATGTTATAAGGTGGATAGCCTTCAGACGAAGCTTTCGCAACGCTCTCTACGAGGCGCTCTAAATGATCGAAACCCAGCAAGAGCGGGCTATTAAAAACTGCTAACCTTGACATCGCGAACCTCCGTCAAGCGAACGCGTCTAAAACAACAGAACATTGATCCCTTAAATCGGCGATCTTGCCCTCACTGGCCTTCCGGCACTCCATTCATGTGGGATCCGGTCGCCCTAACTTCAAGGGCTGAACACCAGAACACCACAAGACAAGGGATGGTCAGGAACGCAGCGCCCGTTGTAGGAATCATCATGACCATTCGCCTTGGAGCATCAATGTGACGGACCCTGCCAGCCTGTTAGCCGCTATGGATACTGACGCTATCATTGAAGACCTGAAGGTTTGGGTGGAGCAAGAAAGTCCAAGCCAAGACGCAAATGCCGTCAATGCAATGATGGATTTGGTTATTCAGGAGGCGGAAGCCGTCGGTCTCACTGTCAGCCGCACCCCTGGGTGTGATGGCTATGGGGATATTGTGAAGCTGGAGACACAGCCCGCCGCCAATGGCCCGCGCCTGCTCATGCTCACCCACGCTGATACTGTACATGCCATCGGCACCCTGGAAACCCTGCCCTTCAAGCGTGATGGCGATAAGCTATACGGCCCGGGCATCTACGACATGAAAGGCGGCGCATATTTGGCGCTTAAGGCGCTCAGGACGCTTAAGGCTCTGGGTAGTGGCTCAGCTATGCCGGTCACGATTATGGTAATGCCCGATGAGGAAGCCGGAAGCCCCACGAGCAAAGCCGCCATTGAAGCAGAAGCCCGCCGTGCGGCTGTAACTTTGGTCGTTGAACCTGCGCGCGAAGGTGGCAAGATTGTTACGGCCCGCAAAGGTGCAGCTCGCTATTACCTTACGGCTACGGGAAAACCTGCCCACTCAGGCTCCCGTCATCAGGACGGTGCCAGCGCTATTCGGGAGATCGCTGCCAAGACTGTTCAGCTTGAAACCATGACAGATTATGGCAAAGGTATCACTGTGAATGTGGGTGTAATTGAAGCTGGTACTGCGGTTAATGTTATTCCCTCACGGGCAACGGCTGAAATTGATATCCGCATCCCAACGCTTGAACTCGCTGCCGAGATTGATGCGCGAATGCAGGCCCTAGAGGCCGAAATCCCTGGCGTCACTCTAGAGATTAAGGGTGGCTTGAACCGCCCGCCGATGGAACGCACAGCAGGTGTTTCATCTCTGTTTGATCATGCCCGTGGGCTTGCCAGCGAAATCGGGTTTGACCTTGAAACTGTGCCGCAGACCGGTGGCGGTAGTGACGGCAATTTCACCGCAGCGCTTGGGGTTCCTACCCTCGATGGTCTTGGGGTAGATGGCGCGGGTGCCCACACGCTGGATGAGCACCTGCTTGTGTCATCAATCGCACCCCGCTGCGCGCTCCTCGCCAGCTTGATTGAGACGATAACGCCGGAGACCGTCCAGACCCTGGATAGCGCTAATGCGGAGGATGGCCAATGAGCGTGCCCAGCACCAAGCCAAACGCCAACATCCCAGAAGTTAATGAGGCTGAAATTCTGGCGGACATCAAACAATGGGCCCGGATTGAATCGCCGTCGAAGGATGGCGTCGCCGTAAACAGGGTTGTGGACGTTGCGGAAACGGCGATGGAATCCTTAGGGATGCAGATCACCCGTTGCCCAGGCCGCTACGGCTTTGGGGATTGCGTGATTGCGCGGTCCCCTTGGGGCGGCGATGGCCCAGGCATTCTTATAATGGCACATCTGGATACGGTGCATCCCCACGGCACGATCGATGAAGCGTTGAAGCTGGAGGAACGCGATGGCTATCTCTATGGCCCTGGTGTCTATGACATGAAGGGCGGTGCATGCCTTGGTGTCGCGGCGCTACGGCAGTTTGTGCGAGCGGGGCGAGAAACACCGTTGCCAGTAACGTTCCTTTTCACTCCGGATGAAGAAGTCGGCAGCCCGACCAGCCGCAATCTGATTGAAGAATTAGGCCAGGTTAATAAGTACGTGCTGGTGCTGGAGCCTGGTCGGGACGACAATAAGGTCGTGACTGCCAGGAAAGGCTGTGCCCGCTACGTCATTCGCGCCCATGGCCGCCCAAGCCATGCCGGAATGCGTCACCAGGACGGTGTCAGCGCCGTATTGGAAACAGCGCGTCAGATCGGCAGAATCGAAGCGCTGACGGATTACCAAACAGGCGTCACGGCTAATGTCGGCCTCTGGACAGGCGGCAGCGGTGCTAATGTGCGCCCTGCCCTAGCTGAGATTGAAGTTGATATTCGGCTTCCAGACGATGCATCTGCCGAAGCAACTTGCGCCGTCATGGACAGCCTGTCCCCGGTTGATCCAGAGGTGCGATTAGAAATTAAAGGTGGCCTGAACCGTCCGCCCTACCCAAAGACTGACGCCATCGCCGCATTGCATGAGAGCGCCAAAGCACTGGCGCTGGATATCGGCATGGAAAGCCTGGAGGACACCGCCACCGGTGGGTTCAGCGACGGTAACTTCACTGCCGCACTCGGCATTCCTACGCTCGACGGCCTCGGCGTTGACGGTGACGGTGCCCACACCGAGGAAGAACGCCTGCTCATCGCCTCGATAAAGCCGCGCACGCAGCTGATTATCCGGCTGTTAGAGACGTTGGAGTAGACTCTATTCGAACCCCCTGAGCTACATTCTCGTTGGCTCAAAATCGATTTCGCGCTGGAAAGCTGAGCTTAAATAACACAGTTCAGGGTGAGGAAATTGACGCCTGGGCCAAATGTCATTTGGGCGTTGCCATTTACATCCTCGGTGGCTGCCTGAACATCGCCGAAGTTTCCGAACAAGCCGCTGCTGTCTCGAATATCCACACCAGCCGTAAAATCAGTGACGGAATCCTGGTTAGGTGCCATAGCAAACAGGTAGATATCGACGCCCTCTTAGCCTATGATAACGTCGTTATCATGGCGACAATTCATAATGTCAGAGCCTGAATTGCCGGACAACAAGTCATTGGCGTCGCCGCCTTTCAGCATGTCGTCGCCAATCCTGTTATTGGCTAATCCCGCCCCCAACAAAAATATCGGCGAAACCATCGTTATTGACGCCGCCAGGCTGCGGCCCGACCACGCCGCCTTCGCCGTTATCGCCAACGCCGCTTTCGTCGCAGGCATGCCATTGATCCCATCGTCGTCGAAGTCACCCAACACGACATAGCGCGAACCGGTTAATTCTCCTGTCACCAGAATGTCGTCGAAGCCATCATTTCTGCTATCGCCAATAATCCGAGGCCCAACAATGGCCTGCCAGTCCCGCCGCTTTTACCAAAATCGACGAAGACCCTAACTCTCCTAATTCCAGAAAAAGCCCGAAACGGTGCGGCGACCCCAAAATCATCTGATCCATCGCGCTCACATCCCCGAGGCTCTCCACGCCCAGTCCAGCCAGCGACCCCGGCCCCAAAAATTCAAGAATAATGCCCTGGAACGCATCCCGCGGCCCGATGTCATACCCGATATCGAAGAAAACAACACCAACCCCTCCGAAAACGATTTAAGCGCGGCCACAATTAAAGCCAACCTCGCGATCGAAATCAGGCGCGCCTATTGCTAAATCCGCAAACCCGTCGCCGTCAAAATCGACCAATAGCTTGACTTCATGGCCAAGAAATTTCGCCGGCGCGCCAGATAGCTTGAACCCAAATTACTGGGTTATGAAATCCGTTGAAATTGACGAGACCCCGGCCTTACTTCACCACAGTTTTGGCAGAATCTCCAAACCCAGCCAATTTTAACTCTTCGGCCGGTAATAGTAGTCGTAAAAGCGGCAAAATTCGATGGATAGGGTTGGTCTGGCTCGTTTTGAGACTATCTGCCCTCCCAGACGACGGGATTGCGCAATACGCCAATACCCTTAATCTCAACCTCACAAATATCCCCATTCACCATATTGTCGGTCACGCCTTCCGTGCCCATCCACACCACGTCTCGCGGGTAGAGGGTGCAGTATTGGGACATCCGGATAAGGAATTCTGCGATGCCGAAGATCATGGATGTGGTTTTGAACGTGATCTTCTCTTTGCCGTTGATGTACACTGTCGTCATCGCGGCTTCCAGGTCCAGGTCCGTTTCGATCCATGGGCCCATGGGTGCGAATGTATCCGTGTTCTTGCCCCGCCACATGGTGCGATCGCCGCGCTGCCAGGTGCGCTCGGACACGTCATTGCCGATGGTGTAGCCAAGGATACAATCCCAAACGGTTTCTTCCGTCAGGTTCTTCACCTCTTCACCAATGACGACGACGATTTCGCCTTCATATTGCAGCTGCTCGGTGGCGTCCGCCGGCACGATGATTGGATCATCATGGCCGGTGATGGAATTGACGGCGCGGTAGCCCACATCCGCCGCTTCAGGCAGGTTGGGCAACTCGCCGCGCTTGTTAGCTGCAGCGATGACATGGTCCGCATAATTCAAACCTGCCGCATAGAATGTGCGTGGCATGACGGGGGCGAGCAACTTGGTATTGGCCAGCGCACGCGACGTGGCCGTCCGCTGATAACCGTCAAATGGATCGCCCTGCACATCTACGATCTGATCCCCTTCGACGATGCCAAAGGTCTCTTTTCCGCCTACGCCGTACCGTACCCACCGCATGGACTCACTCCCTCTCATATATGCTTTTTGAAATGATGGGCCAGATACTAACCCATTGACCAGAGGCTAAATGCGCGATTGATTCCAATAATCAATCAATGCCTGGAGCCGATCCATGCCGAACTATGCCCAAATCACCGTAACACCCGCCTCCCGCAACTGCGGAGCGTTCATTTCCGGCGTTGACCTGAAGCAGCCGCTCAGCGATGCCGAGAATGCAGAAATCCACTCTGCGCTGATGGCGCATCAGGTTGTGTTCTTCCGGGACCAGGATGTGACGCCCTTGGAACAGGCTGCATTCGCAAAGCCTTTTGGCCGGTTGCGTAAAGCCCGCCGGGCCGCGTTCGACACAACCGATGACGCGCCAGAAGTCTCCGTGATCGTCAATGATCGCGAGCGCCCACCGTACATTGACCATTTCCACGCCGACGGCATGTTCCGCGCCGAGCCAGAATTCGGCTCACTCCTGAAAGCGGAAAATCCGCCAGAAATTGGCGGCGATACGATTTTTGTGTCGCTGACGGCAGCCTGGCGTGGATTGTCTGACGCCATGCGCGGGCTCCTGGCCGACAAAATGGGCCTCTACGACTTCATGCGCCTGCACTCCGCGCCAGAAAAAGCCCGCAATTGGAAAGGCCAAGCCCGCGCCGGCATGATCAAGACCCGCGACGAGAACCCGCCTGTGCAGCACCCGCTCGTGCCCGTGCATCCAGTGACGGGCGAGCAAGCGCTGTATTTCTCAGAAAGCTTTACGGCGGCGATTATGGGTGTGACGAAATACGAAAGCGAAGGGCTCCATGCCATGCTGACGCGCCACTGCGCCAAGCCCGAATTCCAATACCGCCTGAACTGGCGCCCTGGCACCATCGCCTTCTGGGACAACCGCTCCAGCCTCCACTACGCCGTCGCCGACTACTGGCCCGATACCCGCATCATGCACCGCCTGACGATTGAAACGGACGATATCGGGCTGGGGCGGCAGGCATAAGCGGCGGAGTAGAAATCAAACCTCTCACCGTCGCCCCACCATTCAAGCTCCTGCTTGAGATCATTGACTTCATCAGGCCTGCCCGTCAGAGCTATCGCACGCAATGCAAGAGCCAGTACCCGATTGCAAAGTAACGAATCTGGCTGAACTGCACCGCAGGTTTTTGCATCGTGAAAGAGCGTAAGTCAGCAGGTCCACCGCAATCTGGGTCAATCGTTCGCCGAATAAGAACATCCCACAGATGATCTATGACGCTATAGCACGCAACGGCGAAACAAACCCCGATCAATATAGTCAGAAACCAGCAAGCGTTAGCGGATTCAAGCCGAACTTGGAAAACATCTCCTCCTCCGCGCCTTCCGCCCGTTGCGGGGAATGTCAAAATTGCAGCGACAATCGCGCTAACAATGGCCCATGGCAGCATGAATCCAATTGCTGCAAATACTGCGATGCCAAGGCTATCGCACATCGAATGCGGCGCATACCATTCTAATTCGAATCTCAGGATAAGTGTATCGACCAGCGGCAATAGCGAAACAAGTACCGTTCCAGCAATCCAGTACAAAACCGGCCTGCCCATCGTTCGTCGCTAAAACGGTAAACACGTCCCAGCGCCTAGCCTCATAACTTCACTGCCGTGCCTAATTAGGCAAAGAGTATAACGATTAACTTAGGTAAGGATGCGAGCAGCAGGAGGAAAGACTTTGACGAGAGGCAAACGCACGAAGTCAATGACAGTGCGGAATCATGCGGTTATTATGTTTTTTTCTAATCAGGAAGTTCGCAGCAGCGTTCATGGTTATTCACGTTGGTAAAATCAGCCAAGCGCTCGCCGAGCGGAACAAGGCCCTGGCGAAACCTGAGAGGAAAATTATGTCTAGACAGCCGGTAATCGTGGGGGTTTCTGATGCGCCGACGGAGAATCGTGGGCGGGCGTTGCCCGGGACGCATGTTCTCAACATGCAGCGGGACTGCGCCAATGAAGCACTAGCCGAAGCTGGCCTCAAGATGACCGATGTGGACGGCCTTGCTGTCGCCGGTATGTGGGGCATGCCAGGGCCAGGCGCTATGCAGCCGAACCTGCTGGCGGAATATCTGGGCATTCGTATGCCGAAATACCTTGACGGCACCAATGTTGGTGGGTCTGCCTTCGTGCTCCATGCGGGCCATGCTTACGAGATGATCAAGTCTGGTGTGTGTGACACCGTGCTGATCCTCTATGGCTCCATGCAGAAAAGTCAGTCGGCGCGCAGCCTTGGCGGTCGCCCGGCAATGTTCTCCAACCAGTTCGATATGGTCGCGGGCTTGCCCTCTCCGGCTGGCGCATACGCCATGGCTGCGAACCGGCATTTCCATGACTACGGCTCGTCCCGCGAGACGCTCGCCGAGATTGCTGTCGCCACGCGCGCTTGGGCCGGGCTAAATCCAGCCGCAGCCTTCCGTGACCCGTTGTCGATGGATGAAGTGCTACATGCTGCCCCCATAGTCGACCCACTTGGCCGCCAAGATTGCTGCCTCGTTACAGATGGTGGTGGTGCAGTCGTGATGACCACGGAAGAGCGCGCAAAAGACATAAGCGCCAAGCCGATTTATGTTCTGGGTCACGGCGAAAGCGCCAGTCATATTAACATCAATTACATGCCAGATATGTCCCGCCTCGAAATCGCTGAGCATTCATCCGCTCGCGCCTA
>Ga0315331_10000242_pt1 | contig 35817 bp, 49 predicted proteins | sample M160m34915metaG_FD_203456 | JGI IMG/M metagenome (GOLD analysis project Ga0315331, IMG submission 203456) | Ammonia-oxidizing marine archaeal communities from Monterey Bay, California, United States - M1 60m 34915 | ecosystem: Environmental > Aquatic > Marine > Intertidal zone | place: USA...
TCAATTCCATATCAATGTTTGTTTTTCTTCGATGAATACATAGGCTGGTTTGCAGTAAGCTCCGACCATCCCTTTTGTATTTCGGTAGTGGGCTTTGTTTCGTTGATCCCTAAGTCGCTCACTGATGACCAAGCACTTATCTAAGTTATAAAAATAAATCTCTTCTGGCTGCTCAACGGCCGCATCTGGGCCATTGATGATTACGACAATCTGAAAGACTAATGCCAGTGTTTTCACGCAAGGACATTTACATTCTGCTGGTAGCTGAGATCCTTCACTTCAATCTTTCCACTAGGACTAATCGTGTAGAAGCGAGGCTTTACTGTTTCAACTACTTCTCTGACCCGGCCATCATCACCTTCTGCCAGGTCGCGCAGCCGCTCCATCTTTGTTACGGCAACCGTTCGCCAGCCCACAAGAGGTTCTGTTGTTCTTACTTCTGTCATTTGAGCACCATGATTATTAGCGCAGTCACGATTGCTGCTGCTATCAAACCTGTGATAACAATCGCTGAGATCGTGATAATTTGTTGAATGAGTTGTTTGCGTCTGCGAGCAGCATCGGCTAATGCTTTCTGATGTGCCTTTCTCTTTTCTACCTGATCTTTTTTCGCCTGGCGATACTGCTCTAATAGAATCGGGTCGGCGATGCTGAGCAAATTTTCGAGATCCTGTTCGTATCTTTGTTGCTGCCTACGCATCATCTGGATCCGCAAAATATCAGAATGAGATTGCTCGAAAAAAGTATCTTTCTTGTTGTTCTCAAGCTCATCAAGTCCCTGCCCAAAGTCTAAGATCGCGCTCATCACCCGCTGCGCTCCGCCTTGAACTTGGCCAGCGGTCTCGATCATCGAGCCGATTTGATTTAACGCCGCAGCAGCCACTGCCACGGATTCTAGGATCATTGGGCGAGCCTATCGCTTGAACGTAGGTTCGACGTGAAAGGGATTACTGTATTGGTCAACCATGTTGAGAATCCTGAATAGCCTCGGATTCGTTCGATAGAGCTCTTCATCGATTGGGTATGTTCCCATCAATCTTGGATCAGTATATTCATCCAGCGTTTTCTGGTAGAGCTCCTCGCCTTGTTGAAGCGGGCCAAGATAGGCTTGAGCACCAGGATCATCTGCATTGCCTCCCGATAGAGCTCCATAAACTGCATTTTGAATTGCGTCAGCACTCGCATCTGTCTCTTCGATCGACTCAGTGTAATAAGGGTTTAATTTGTCGGTGACATACCCTGACAATAAGCCGTACATCCTTCGAGCATCGCCCGCCATTCCTGAGAGATCACCCGCCATCATTTCTTGAAGAGCTGCCCCTCTGCCTTGCTCAACATTCCAGGCATCCATCTGCTGCGATTTCCCTGTTTCTGCATAGGCTTGCCGGGGTGTCAAAGAAGCCCCGGTAATTCCCGCCCCTGTTAAAATGCCAGCTCCTATCGGAGCAACGTACTGGCTGAATCCTTTATCGATCTTTTGTTTGTCTTTCTCGTCGAATATCCACATCGGGGAGCCGCTGGCAAACCCTTCAGGATCTTCAAAGACCGAAGCTGGACGTTCAAAGATGGTATTCATCGAGCCCATCAGATTCTTGTTGTATTGATCTGATAATCCGCTTTTACCTTCTCGCCCATATCTTTTCTCATGCACCTGGCCTGGTGTAAATGCAATTCCATCGTATCCATTTTCTTTGGCGTAGGTCGCTAACTGTTTAGCAGCTAGATCAGTCCAAGCTTTTGTGTCAGTGACAAATGGCGGTTTTTTTTCATTAAAAACCAAAGTGTCCCACCCAGGACTCAAGCTCGCACTACGATCTTGCATAAAGTCAGGATTGTCTCGATATTGTTTCCCCCAATCGCTTTGCAGCTCCTCGATGTATAACAGCTTGCCCTGACCATCAGGTGTTGGACGATCTTTTGTTCTAGCATGAAACATCGCGTTTTCATCGAAATGTGTGCCATAAAACTCTTCGTCTTGATGTCTTGGGTCAATGACAAACGAATGAACCTGATAATTATCGCCGCCGCCTAGCGTATGTTCTTCATATAGATCAACAGCATTTGTATCCGTCTCAAAAAGATCGTAATCATACGCTGCACTTATTGCCTCATCTCTAGCTTCTTCTAAACTACCCCCATACCATGGCCGCCGCCCATCTCTTGTCATTGTTTCTAAGGCATCGCCATTTGGCAGTTTAATTGTGTAACCGTGATTATCGTTTCCAATTATTTTAAGATCGCTGTAATTATCCCTTACATCGTCACCATACAGCTCGTATTCATAGATAGGATCTTGCATATATTCATCTGTTGCCATATCTTCAAACACATCATCAAGAAACGATGAATAATTGTTGTAAAACTCCTGTGAATCTAATCCTTTGCCTTCCGCGCCAATCCCCATATCTTCTGTAAAAACTTCGTCCCAATCTTTTAGAAATTGTTTCCGTGAATCACCGCCGCCAGGTATTGCGCTCCCGCCAAAATGACGATTTAAATGTGCCTCTGAGCTAACATAGTCTGCAATAACGTGCTGCCCTGAATCGTAGCTACTAGAACTTAAAAAGTCCTCTAGGAGACTCTCTTTTCTCCACGCAATTTCATCCCGTCCGACATCAGTATCTGTCCCCATAATTTCTTCGTCGAAATCAAAATCATTAGGACTCCAATCTGGGTCATAGTCATCTCCATGTAGAGTTTTCAACTCAAACTCTGGCTTGTTCTCCTCGATGTGCGCTTCAACATCATCCAGGTCAACTCGATCTCTGCCGCTTAACATCCCGGTAAGTCCGAGATCGTCCATCTCCATCTGGGAAATGCCTTTTTTCTGCAACGTGCGTTTTAGGTCTTCGCCCGTCATGCGGCGTTGTTTTAAACTGCTGAGGATTCCAAGGGATTTGACATAGAAGCCATGCTCGTCTTTATCCACCATATCATCATCGAACATACCTGGTGGTTCATTGTGGGTTCGAGATAGTCTGCCTTTTTTAGCCATTAACCATAACCTCGATAGGACGGCAATCGCCCTGGTATCTGATTCACGCCTGGCGGCAATCCGATGGTGTTTCGGCTTTTCACTAAAGCACCATATTCAGGTAATGAAAGAGTCTGCCCGGTCTGTTTGTCGTACATCATCGGGGTTCCATCTGGGCCAGTCACTGAGACAAACGGTAGGCTTTCAGCGACCATTCGATCTACTTCACTTGTGAGCGTGTTCCCATGAGGTTGCATCTTGTCGATCAGGACTTCGCCGTAAACTGATGATTGTCCACCATCGACAGGAAATTTTGAGTACGGTAGGCCGCGACCCTCTTTAATGCCAAAGTCTGCCAGGGGCGAAGTTGCTCTACCATATCGAGTACCCCTCTCTGGCGTGTAAAAATCCGGCTCGCCTGTCCCTAAAGGATTTTCGTACCAACCCCCACTAAAAGAATCGCCCCCCGTCACAGAGGTTGGATCAGTTGATGTATACCCGGCATAGCCACCAGTGATTTGAGTGCCATCGATCTGATCACTCGCTTCTAACGCCTCTTTCTCTTCATCGGAAAGACCAAGCCGATCTTTCACATCATTCCATATGTCCCGTGCGCTTCTGCCAGCTTGTGTGGCGCGGCTTCGCAGCCACCACAATGGGTTTCGCCTGAAATCTTCAACATCGCCAGCCGAAACATCTTTGTAGATTACGGGGTCGCCGGATATACCTTCTTTACTGGTATCAACAGGCACTGCGACTCCTACGCCTGTGTCGAGAATTCCACCCTCGCCACCCATCTTTAGATGAGTATCTCCACTCGGCAGATGCTTTGCTGCCGGTGAGTTTCTGATGATGTCGGGGAATTGATTTTTGATTGCATCGATTACGGTTTTATCGACCGTCTTACCGTTGATGAGTATTTGCGGCTCACCATTGGCCCCAATATCGACTGTTATGTCTGGTTTTGTCCAGACTCCCGCTGCATCCAGAACCCCAAGGTCTCTTAGCACTTCTTGGACTTCTTCGCTCAGTTCGCCATCGCTTTTTTTGTCATCTTCGCTATCTGACGTTGAGCTTGGATTGAGAACACCAGGCTTTCCTGATGGTTGTTGTGTGGTGGATCCAGCATTGATCACTGGATTACTACCTGAATTGGTATTGCTCGAAGTATCGGAAGTGCTCGAAGTATCGGAAGTGCTCGAAGTAGTCGAAGTATTGGAAGTATCAGTGATTTTAGGCTGATCTGCACCCGGTCTAACTGTACCGTCTGGCTGCTCAGTTAGGTTTGTTGAAACTGTTGATGAACTGTCTGATTTGTTTTTTGACTTTTCAATCGCTTTGTCACGCCGCCAATTGTAATAGTTCCGATAAAACTCAGAAATACGTCTGCTATTTGCTTGTCCATCGTAATAAAACTCTGCCAAAATTCTGTCTTTAGAAACATCAGCATCAGGATTCATCTCAAGCATTTTTATAGCGATGTTTTGACCTGTTTTAGGGAGCTCGTCTAACCAGGTTATTTGATTACCATCGTTGGGTGGTTTTTTGGTTGGAGTGATTAAAACACCAGGGTCAGTATCTGTGGGTGGAGGATCATCAACTACTGGTGGTGGATCATCTACAACTACTACATCATCGTCGTCATCTACAACATCTTCATCGTCTACAACTACTACATCGTCGTCATCTACAACATCTTCATCGTCACCACCGCCACCACCGCCCCCACCTGATAACGCGCCTAATACCCCCTCACCTAAAGAGTCTTGACCACGGTTAAATGCACCAGGGGCTTGTTTGGTTTTGTAGCCTGGGTAGATTAAAGCCGGGCCTACGCCTTTACGGGGAGATAGAGCTCCGATGTATTCGAGGTATTGTGCCATTATTCAGATGCCCCACTTAACCTTCCTGTTGATTCTCTAACCGCTGAATTATCATAAGCAAGGTTTTCGATTACTCTTTGAGCTAACGCTACTGATATACCAGAAGAATTCGCAATCTGTTCTACGGTTGGCAGAACCCTCTCTGGGGGCAATGCACCGTTAATTAATCTAGTAACGTCCTCTCTGGGCAAGCGTCTTGTTAAGGTAATTGCTACTTCGTTGGCTGCTTCTGGGCCTAAGTATCTAGTTAGCGAATCCATAAACCATTGCGTTGGCGTTCTACTTTCTTCACTTCTATTGCCAAACATGGTTCTTGATCCTCTAGCTGCGCTTACAAGGTTTCCAGTTTCGTGCATTTTGGATTCTTGCTCTAACCTGTCGGTCAGTATTTCTCGCTTTCCAGGTCTGGATAATTGTTGTAGCGCACCCACTTTCTCTTCAGTTTTCCCTAACTTCCCAAAGTCTCCTGTTCTTGGAGTTCGATCAAGATTCTGTTTGACGCTATAAGCAACCCCTCTTCTAGCGGCTTCACGTTGCTCTAAAGTCATTGCGTCAAATTCATCGAGAGCATCATCAAGGCGAGTGTTGTATCTCCGCATCATTGACGAACCCAGATCGCCAGCATCTTCTGCTCGATGGTACTTTTCTAATATCTTTCTGGTGCTTGCGTATTCTGGAACCTGATCATCTATTTCTTTATAAAGCTGCTGAAGAACACCCCTAATATCAGCGGCCGCTTTTTCTTCACTTCTAGCTACTGCTTTTTGTAAATCGTCCCGAAGCTGGAACGCCACATCCTCATAAAAACCAGCAGTCGGCTTAACATCCTCTAACCATTCGCCTATGGTCTCTCCCTGCCCTAACTCAAATGCTCTGTTTTGCGGAAGCCCTCCGTCTTTGACAACAGCAGCATCTATCGCATTTTTAGTTTTGCGTTCTACAAAATTACTAGTTAATAAAAACTTCAGCTTTGGCGTTACTTCTATTGGAGCTGGCCCGACAACCTCAAACTTTTCTTTCGCTACCGTTTTTCTTATTGTTTCAGCTCGTCTTGCCCAGGGTCGATATTCCTGTCCTGTGAACCCAGTAGAATCCTTTAACGCATCTACAACTCTCTCTTTTGCACCAGCTTGTCTTGGCACAGTCAAAGAAGTCATTCGACCACCAGCCGCTCGATCTTTACCAGCTACTTCTGTAGCCAGTTTTTGTAATGAGGCCGACTGATCCATCAATACACCTTCCGGGGCCATGTTTTCGTCTAAAGGCTCTGCTGCTAACACATCCCCTAACACCTCATCTGCTCGCTGCCTTGGCGTTCTTGAAGCTCTTCGCCACATCTCTTTTCCGACGTTGTATAAGGCTGGTAGTCCTACTCCCATCAATGGGGTAAGTGCTCCACCCACCATAAATCCCATACCAGCATCCATCGCCTGTTGATCAGGGTCTTCAGCCTCGCTGTAACCGTAACCACTCACCGCGCCCATCGTTCCACCTGTCCCAAGTAGCCGCCCTCCTCTGCCAACCGTAGAGGAATCTTCGTATGTTCCGTATGCCCGGCGTAATTGGTTGTATGTATCAGCAACCTGATCTGGCACAGCACTTAATAACCTTTTTGCTTCTGGCAAACCTCGTTTCACTAGTGTCTTGCCGAGCATAGCAGGGCTTGCCATACTTAATGTGGTAGAGACTCCAGAATGAACGGGATAATCCTCGTCATATTGTTTCATCTGTGAGCGTATGTTCATCAGATGCTCATCTTTGGTCGGGCCAAAAGGATTAAGCGATCTGACTCGCGCTTCAGCCTCATCGGAAAAACCTAACGTCGCATCATTTGCAAGCTGTCGAACTCCTCCCATAAACTCACCACCCGACCGCTCTTCTCTTTCAGGAATATATTGATTGAGAAAGTCCAGTAACTGCTGGCTTTTTTTCCTTGGGTTTCTTTGATTTTCTCTAGCTACCTGAATTCGGTATTCTTTTAACTCGGTTGGTGTTAAGGAATCCGCTTTCTTACGCATTGCTTCCACAAAATCTGTTTGTGCATTTTCACTCGCCACTTTCTTCACCTCCCGTGTTTAAATTGAGAAGGTATTTTTCGTCTTCAGTAAGCCCTGATGTTTCTTCGATTTTGTTAGGCGAGTTTTTGTAGAGGTCGTCGGCAACGTCATACATGGTTCTCCATTTAGGCCAGCCCACTGGAATGTAATTAAATAATGCAGCCACTTGATCCATTCGCCAATCGTCAATGGTTTTTCGTCTTTCCTCACCCATTGAATCGTTGATCACGCCTCTTTCAGAATAGGTCGCTGTCTCATCCGCTGTTAGCGCAGCTCCTGAGTCTTTACGCAACGAAGCAGTTGCAAACAATTTTGCGTTAGCCAGGTAATTTTTTTGATCTTCTGTGAGGCTGGTTTTAAACAGTGTTGCCCATATTTTATCCAAAGCCCCTCTGTCTGATTGGTCTGCCATCGCGTAGGTGTACCACATCCTTTCCGATATAAGAGGTTTGCCTTTAAATTGCCTTTCCATCTTATGTAGATTTGTAAGAGCTCGAAGCTGAGTCTGTAAATAGTTAGCAGAGTCGCCAGCATCACCACTCAAACCTTTTGCCGTTTCCCGACGACTTCGCATCACCGTATCCATGTCATAGCCTTGGGCTGCCCAAAACTGTGGGTCTGTCAGATTAGGATCAACAGGTACCCAGGTGGTATCCATGCCAGGTTTTCGTTTTTGCTGGGCGTTAGGAGCAACAACGACATTTGGTTGATCTCTTCCAGGTTGAGTTGGTGCTTGTGGGAACTCACCTCTATACGCATCAGGTATTCGCACATCGGGGCCAGGCACACGATCCCTGAACTTTCGCCACTTGCCTAGTCCGTCATCCCACTCTCTACGTTCCCCAAAAGCAACATTCCAAGCCTTTAAATATTCAGGTGAATTGGGGTCGATACTTTGGTCGTAAATCGTGCTAAACGCTCTTTCTTGCGCTGATCCGCGAGGTAGCCCACGCTGGTCTTTTAACTTCAACAACTCCATGTATTTTTCTTGCGCGATCATATTTATATCGCCGTTCCCTGTTTGTCTTCCAATAGTGAACAGGTTATCAATCACCTTTTGTTCCACGCTTAATGGATCATTTTCTAGTTGTTGCAAGTCGAGGTTTTTGTAAGCTAAATCCGTTGCCGCTTCTAACGCTTGTGTTTTAGTTAGCTCCCGATTTTTAATTTGATAGTCAAGGTACTGCATCTGCGTTTCAGGCTGCATATTCCGCGCTTCGTTCATCATCGTCATCGCATTGGAACCTGAGTCAATTCCGAGCATTGCATCAGCAACGTCCTGGCCCATGCCCGCCCAGAATGCGTCGGCTGGGTCTTTGTAAAATGGGTTCGCTGCTCTCTTCTGAGCTGCTTGCGGGTCGGAGGTCATTGGAGCCAAACCTGCTCTGGCCACGTTTCTTAGCGTTCTTAAAACGGGACGATTAGCGAGCCTGTCTTGTTTTGGCTGAGACCTTGATAGAGCTCCACCATTGCTAGGGGCTAATCCTTTAGCCTTTGCTTGAATTTCACGCTGTAACTGCGCTTTTTGAATCGCTTCTTGCTGCGCTTGCTCGTTGTTCTTTCCGTAGTATCTAAATAATGACATCAGCTACCTCTACCCATTGATCTTGTTGCCGAGCCAATCTGTAAGACTAGAACCTATACCCTCAGATATTGATCCGGCCAGGCCAGCCATAAATTTATCCATGATGTCTGGAGCTCCTGTGCCGTAGGTCTTACCGAATCCAGATAAAGCCGGGAACATCAAGGTATTTAGGTTACTAGCAAGCTGCCAGGGCCTGTCTTCGCCGTAGGCAAAATTGCCCATATTCGCGTTACGAATGTCTTGTTGGAGGTCTCGCTGCATACCTCCACCTGTCATCATGGTGTTGATGTTGTTCAGTCCTAATTGCGTTCCGAGCTGCGCGAGGTTCTGATCCTGTACGATCTTGTTCTCAGCCATTCCTAATCCTGTTTGATATGCACCGCTGCGCATCTGGCTGGCGATGTCTGAAGCCCTGTCCTCATAGCCGCGCTGTACCACTCCCCTGGCTAAGTCTGTTCGCGAACTGTCACCGATCATTGCTGCTGCTTGCTCGACTCCTGGGCGATCGACTTCTGAATATTGTCTATAGGGATCCCTTAAAGCTGCATCGATCATCGAGTCCATGTAGGGGTTATTCGCGATTCCCTCGGCATAACCCATATCGATGCCCTGGCCGTATTGATTGGCCACCTGTTCAGCTAGGTGAGCCCCCGTGCCACCTTGGGTGACGAGCTCATAATTCACCGTGCCATCTTCGTTTACGACCGGCTGATATTGACCTTGAGTAGTAAAGTCCTGCATCCGCTGGAAGGCTTGGTTCTGCATGGGATCAAAGCCAGCGACCTGGCCATAGATTGTTTCGCCAGTTGTCGGATCGACCGTATCGGTTACGCCAGGTGGTTTAGTGAAATCCCTTCCGGCATCAGTTCCATACAGCTTGTCAAACAGGTCTTTATAGTAGGTTTCTGCCTTGCCTCCCGCGCCTCCCAAAGTCTCCCAGGGATTTAAATAACCAGTTAGGTCTAGTGATTCTTCTGTTGACATATCAAGGTATCCATCTAAGTGAAAGCGGCGAGCCGCTCGTCGGTGTTCCACTGCTCTCGACGTGCGTAACCGCTACCGAGTACCAGCTTGTATTATTGGTCACAGACCCTGCTGTGAACCGTGCCAAAAATGACCCCGTAGGATCGCTTAATAAAATCTTGTCGCTTGAGCTGATCAGTCCTAAGAGCGGAGCTGCGCTGATTAAACTCTGCCCTTCAACGGCCATCGTCGCGCTGATATACAGTGCGGTAACACTTCCGACCGTTGCATGATTAGCTCGCAAAAATGTAGCACCGGGATCTGCGCTCGATGTGGTCGAATCAAATTTCCACGCGCCATCCACTGCTGCCCTGGCGTACACATCCAGTTCGGAAATCTTTTGGGTTATCGATCTTAAATCGTCTGCAATGGTCGCGAGTGCGAGATTGACCTGTTCGAGTTGGTCAATGCTCGTAAACTCATAGCTCATCGGTTGTGCGCGGCTTGCACTTCCAGATCAAAGCCGGTGAAGGCTGAGTCATTGCTATCGGTCTGTTCAAATTTGATCGCCGGGAATCGATAGGTGGATCGATGATCCACTTTGTAATCGGTTCCGATCGTGAAGGTCTGCGCTGATCCGTAGGTGACATCCTCGGCCATGTTGTTGCGTCCACCCACATAAACATTGACTGTTCCAGCTCCTTCAAAGAGCGGAATGGTTCTTGAAATGTATTTCAGGCTCCGAATGGTCTTGAAGTATTCATCGAGATCAAGATCCTGTCGCTCAATCGTTGCTGTCGGCGCGATGGTCGAAGCCGCCAGGTTGTGATCAAGCTTGTACACTTTGTTCAGAGTCGGGCTCATCACATACATCGTGGTCTCGCTGTCTGTAGTGCTTGCTAAGGTGTATGTACTGATTGAGTCGGTTAAGTCGTTATATTCATTCTCAATCTCGGCATAGCTCACTAGATCGCTTGATGGCCCTGCGCTATTGGCAAAATGCGTAAACGGAACCGGGGTTGCTGTTGCTGATAAGTCCAGCTCCGTCCAGGCATCGAGCGCGTAATTGTAAACAAGAGATCGCCTGGCATAACCAGAGAAGCCCGGAGCGTATGCAAAGTAGACTTCTGAATTTCTAGGATTGTGACCGCAAAAGATTTCGGTACTGATCGAGCTGCCAGTGCCCTGGGCAACAACAGCCTTAACCAGCTTTGCAGTTGCTCTACCATTTGAGATCGATTGCCGCTGGATTCCGTTATGCCGATATATATCTGCACTTCCGACAACGTAATGCGAGTTGTCAGCTTCTACAAAACAGCGCGATCCGAATATCCCTTCATCCTCAAACAATAGCTCAAACTGAAACACCTGGGGAACACCCGCGATGTTTGCAGTAGTCGATGTCATCTTATGCGTCTGCAACGAGCCATAGATAATGCCCATGTTTCTCAGGATTCCGAAATCCATGATCTCAGAGTCCATCGCAATCACTTTCTCTCCTGCAAGGTTTGTCAGGACCGTGTGATCCCAGGCAACCGAAGCCAGCGATGCCGGGTTATAAGCATCCGACCACTTCACAAGACCAGTTTTCTCGGTGCCGGATACTTTAATACCCGCTGCAACCAGATAACCCTGGAAGGGCTCTAGCTTTCTGCATCGATAGGTCGCTGGCCAGTTAGTAAAGGGTACAAAGACAGATGCCCCAGCCGTTAATAGCAGAGGCACGTTGTCGATTGAAGTCGCAATCACGTTGTCACCGATCTGCGATACCGACCAGGTGGCTGAGTCAGCTATGCCCGCACTAGGGGTTACTGCTGTTGAGAACGAATCAGCATCGTCTGTTAGGTAGATCGCATCATCCGTGAACAGCAGCAGCTTGTTAGTGCCAGACTGTGAAATACCAAACAAGGCTTTAGAGTCTGCCTTCGCGCCGCACTCCTTCAGCCCACCCATTCTTTCCAGGGTAGCGTCAATACATCTAACATTTTTTGCGTCCGAGAAAATGGACGGGGGTAATTCAGAGGCAGGGGTATCCCAGACCGCGCCTTTCTGCGAGTCTTTGATACGAACCGGGATGACGGGCATTAGCTGGCATCGACCTCTTCTGTTTCTTCTACAGGCTTAACCGCTTCGGTCACAGCATTGGAATAAGCTGAGATCAGCACGTTGGTCTCGCGCAGTCTCATTTCAAGCTGGGCGGCTTCCTGGCGTAGCCCGGCTATACGATTAACGTCAGCCTGGGTCGTTACTGGAAGTTCTTCTACCTTGTATTCTTCTTCGCCGATGTTGATAGTTTCGATTGTCATTATGCTGGTGCTCCTGCTGTGACTATGTTGAATATGTCTACTATTAATTCCATTTATCCCGGCCCTCCTGATTCCATAGCTGCTTTATGTTTAGCCTTTGCGTCATCTGTGAAATAGATCTCAGCTAGTTTTTTAACTTCATCTGATTCTCCACTAACGTCATCGTTAGGATTTACTACATGACGATGAAAGGTTCTGGATATTTCAGTCCCATCATCAGTTACTATAGTAGCTGTACGGACTTGAAGAACTTTCCAATCTCCTTGGTCTACGATTTCTATCTTGTCTTGTTTTGTTGATTTTTCTAAAGCCATTTGTTTCTCCTTTTGTGTCCATGACTACAATCCAGTAAGCATAAGTTTGAATTTATTAACTTGTGATGTAAGTACCTTGAATATAAAAAAATGCAGAAGCATCATTCATATCTGCATATTGCATAGGATGATAAGAACTAGATGATTGTTCATATAAGTAAAGTGTAGGGCCTGTTGAGTATACATATACAGTTGTGAAAGGCCCATTATCAACATACTGTGAAAAACAAGACCCAGCAGATTGATTTGTAGGAACAGCGTAAGGTAAGCCAGTTATTCCCGCAGTAACACCTCCAGTTATATTACTAACTGAAGTTCCAATCTCTATGGAAAAATTAACCAATCTTCCTATTTTTGTGTACCTTCCATTAGCTGTTGCCGTTGTCACACTATCGCCAAATGCTGGAGTGAAAGTCCCTTCTTCATAGTCATCTAACAATTCTGAACTATCAGTACCAGAACCATCACCAGTAGCTGAAAAGTCTATTCCGTGTCCTGATGCAAATGTTACATTACCGTCAGCAATCGCTACGTTTCCATCTCCTAAAACAGTAAACAACGCAGTATTATCCTTGTCTGCCGCCCTTAAAGCGTACTGTGAAGAAGATGATCCACCCGCTGTATATAATCCAAAACCACCTGAATTAGCATTTCTAAAATCTGCAATGTTTGTGGTTGCGTCTGATCGCATATCCAGCCTAACACCTGTTGCTGGAGTCGCTCCTATTCCTACGTTTAGATTTTCGTCTATAACAATTGCTGGTGTAGTACCTACCGTAGAACCTAATCCAATTACTAGGTCATCAGCAGAGTCATCTAAACCAATGTAAAAATCTTGAGCATTACCATCAAAGACAATCTTAGTATCTTCTGCTGTTGCATCGCCTATAGTAAGTGTAGGAGAAACAACTAAAGCTGAATCAAAGTCTACAACGTCTGGTGAGATTTTAGTGATTGCCATTTGTTATGCCTCCTCTAACGCTTTGACTTTGGTTTGTAAGGTTTCTATTAGTGTTTGTTGTTCTTGGATTGCTTTGACTAACATTGGAACTATTCTTGAGTTTCTTACGCCCCACATATCTCCTTCTTTTTCTGCAACTTTTGTTGCTTCAGGAACAACGTCTTTTAACTCTTGGGCAACAAAACCGTAACTTTGTTTACGGCCACTGTCCTTCCAAGTAAAACTACGGATTTTAATGTCAGAAATAGTACTGAGGACGCTAGAAGCATCTGTAATATTCTCTTTGTAATTTTCATCAGAATGATCTATGTAGTCTCCGTCTGCTTCAATAGATGCTTTGAGTGCTCCTGAAGAGTCATAGGATCTAAAAGTGTCATCATTTCCAGAAGCGGCTGAGTATAGGTAGATATAACCATTTCCGTATAAATCTATTCCGTGATCTGATTCAGTATTACTGGTTGCAGTACGTCCAATAGTAATATGACCTGACGGGTTTATCACCATACGAACAGCCATTGTTTGCGTTGCGCCCGCACTCACAGAAGGTGCGTTTTCCCAAACATGGCTACCAGCGTTCATATAATATTGAGCGGCCGCTTGCGTGTTCCGAGCGATCTGATTTGACCCGTTGAAATAAGTGTTGTCAGCCAGTGCTGTAAGACTTGTTCCGGTTTTAGTACACCAAATAGCACCAGAAGAGCCAATTGTCAAAGCTCTGTAATTTGCGCCCCAAGCTGGTACTGTATCCCCTATTCCTACGTTTCCAGCTGCACCGTTAACAAATAAAGCATGTGCATGATCATCACTCTCAACACGGAAATCTAGGTCTTTAGAATTATCATTGAAGACAGTCTCAGTAGCGTCCATTAAAATTCTGGAAGTACCTTCTACACCAGCTAATAACGTAACTATTTCTAGTCTTCCATCTTCAGTACCGTCCGAAGCATCTACTATTCTTGCGTCAAAAGCAGCATAACCAACCTCTTCTGGTGTTCCAGCATCATTTGTACCAGTAAAATTAATGTACCCTATGGCATCACCGTCTGCTGCTGATGCTGAGTTTCTAAATAACTTTAAACGAGGGCCAAAACTAGCATCAGCGTCAGTGCTAGCAAGAACTAAATTATTGCTATTATCAGCAGTAGTGATAGTTAAAGTAGAAGTTAAAGATTTATCTACTAACTCTTCTGGTGCTTTTGTTAATGCCATAAATTATTCTCCCTAATTAAAGGCTACTAGCCTCGTCACGCTCTTTGCGTGTTTTGTAATCTTCCCTGGAGGTGACGAGCGCAACGAACGCCTCTTGCGAGCTTGGAATCGGATCTGTAAAGCTATCGTCATCCATTAACTTTGTAGTCCAGGCTTCTCTGAAACGCTTCCAGCAGTTGTTTTGTTTTCCTGTCACAGCGTCCGTTATCCAATCTTCTATGGATAACAAGTCGTTCAACAGGATTTTTTGCATCGTATCGTTTACTGTTATTTCTACTTTAAGATCTGCCATGTTTTATCTCCTTTAAGATAGGTTATTTCGCCTTTGTTGTTATGCTACTAAGATGCCTGAAAATGTTGTTGAGCCGGGGCCGCTGTCAATGTCAGATGTTGCAGATCCTCCAGCACAATAAACGTACACATAGGCAGTATCATTCTCATCCATGTCTGCTAACGCGCTTACATTTTGTGTAAAATAAGCTGGAATTGAATCAAATCCATCTGGATCAATAATAGAATAGTAAGTTCTAAGCGTAGTTTTAATAAAACAAATTACATAGTCATGTGCTGTGTTTAATTGGTTCCAACGAATATTTACATTTAACTGATATTTTCCAGTAACAGGCGCAGTAAATGTATTTCCTGTAAAATTACTGCCTACATCAAATACCTCTGTTCCAAAGACAACAGTAACGTCTGAGTCAATAGCTATATTAAACTGAGAAGCACTATTCCTTACGTTAAACGCTGGTTGCAATGGCTTGGTAACGTGGCCAGCATTGTCTATTATTAATGGCGTTATGTGAGTTCCAGAGGCCATCGGATCTCCGTCAGCAGCATTACTGACACCAATAGTTAAATTGCCATAACCACTGCCGCCGTTGCCTATCGCCCAATTTCTTCTTGCTGCGTTAGAGCTTGTGTCGGTCAGGTAAATCTTTGACATTCCCCCGTAGGTTGAAGTGTCTCCCTTAATATCTAGTTTTGCTGCGGGTGTAGTTTGACCGCCGATTCCTAAGTTTCCAGAATTATCTAGTTTTGCTCTAAAGGTATTATTGGTATAAAAATTTATATCAGCGTCTTCTTGTTGATATAGAAACGCATCGCCTGTTGTATTGCCTTCAAGACCCACATAAAACTTATCTGTGTTGTGGTCATTTGCAAATGCAAGACTTGCGCCTACTGCGTTACCAGAGCCATGAAAATCAGCTAAAACATTACTGCCTGAAAATGTACTTTGGCCAATAGCTATAGCATTACTAGGAATAGCTAATCCACTTGAGTCCAAGATCATCCGCTCAGTACCACCAGTGTCAAAGCGTATCTTGTCTTCATCGGAGGACTCTTCTACCTGGATCTTGGTATCTGCATCAGCGTCTACTAATTGGGCGGCTGTAGTGATTGAAGTGTTAGTGAGGGTGATAACTTCTACCAGGACTCCCGTGGGTGGGGCAGTGCTGAAAGTTAATGTAGTGCCTGAAATTGAGTAGTTTGATTTGCTTTGATAAACCCCATCGAAATAACACTGGGTATTTGCCTCATGAACTGGTGCCACGCTTAATTCAATCGTCACATCCGAGTTATCCCCGGTCATCGTGTTGATCGTTGCGTTAGAGCCGCCGACCGTTGTGGTCGAATGGAACACCGTGATTACCCGACCGTTTGCCGGAGGTGCGCTAAACGTGAGCGTAGTTCCTGAGACTGAATAGGCATCATGAGCCTGGAACACACCATCAACAAATACGATTAGGTTCTGCTCAGTATCAGGCGCGGTGCTTAACGTAAAGGTTGTGTCTGAACCATCACCCGCAAAGATATTGGTATCCATGTTAGTGCCGCTGCCGCCGCCAGCGATCGATCCCCATTCATCGGTGTAGCCCTCAAACTTGGCAGTCTCAGAGTTATACCTAAAGTATCCAGCAGCCGGAGATCCTGGGCGTTGCGCGGTCGTACCTGTTGGCATATGGACAGCATCAGTATTAGCACCCATATCCAAAGCAACATCTGGGCTTGCCTGGTTGATGCCGACACGATTGTTACTCGAATCGACCTTCAAAGTGTTTGTATCGACCGTTAGATCGCCGGATATTGTTAACGAGGTTAACGTGCCTACGCTGGTGACGTTAGCCTGGGCAGCAGTTTGTAACGTGCCCGTCAGGTTGCCTGAGAACCCTGTCGAGGTGAGCAATCCTGTTGAGGGGTTATACGTTAAGCCAGCGTCTGTCTCAGCTCCTTGAGTGCCACTCACACCATCCACAAAGACCGGGTATACAGTTTCGTTAGCGGTGTCGTTTGCCGTGACGGTGAATGAAGTCGCCAGGGCCGCTGTGCCTGTAGTGTCCTGGTTAAGCGTACCAATCACAAAGTCTAAGGTGTTGTCGGCATCCTCATAGGTCACAGTGATGTTAGTTTCAGTGTTAGAACCGACCATCGCGCCAACGGTATCGGCGATGTACTCATTCAATGCGGTGCCATCCACCGTGATCGCGTCTGCTTCGAGGGTGCCATCGATGTCAGCATCACCTGAGACATCTAAAGAGCCCGCATCGAGTTCACCAGTTAAGGTAATGTTCCTGAAGCTCGCGACATCTTTGTTAGCGTCCACGGTCACAACTTTACTAGCCACAACAGTGCCGACTGCCGAGCCAGTATCCGAATAATTAAGTTCTGCCGTGGTCGCCGTAACTCCATCTAAGATATTGAGTTCGGTTGCCGTTGAGGTCACGCCATCCAAGATATTGAGTTCTGATGCTGTACTGGTAACACCATCTAATATGTTCAGCTCACTGACTGTCGAGGTAATCCCGTCCAGAACATTCAGTTCGGCTGTTGTGACTGTCGCGCCGTCGAGTATCTCTAACTCGGCCTCGCTGATCGTCGCTGATCCGATAGTAATTGAAGTGGTAAAAGTCGGTGTCGCAAGAGGTGCTTTTGCATCAAGCTGGGTTTGGATTGCGCTAGTAACCCCGTCCACATAATTAAGCTCAGTGGTCGTTAGGGTTGCACCATCGAGGACTTCCAGTTCCGCTTCTGTAATAGTCGCAGAGCCAATCGTGAAGGATGTGCCGATTGTCGGCGTGTTTAGAGTGGGTGAGGTTAAGACTTTATTAGTAAGCGTCTGCGAGCCTGTTAAGGTCGCAACGGTCGAATCGATAGCAACGGTTACTGTATTACCTGTAGCCGATGAATCTAGTCCTGTTCCACCCGCAATGGTGAGGGTTTCAGAGTCAAGATCAATGGCGATAGTGCCGGAGTCCGATGTGAGGTCTAAGTCTTGCGCAGTAACTTGAGAATCAACATAAGCCTTAATGGACTGCTGAGTCGCTAGCTTTGCCGCGCTGTCAGAAGACATATTATCTTCATCCGCTACACCAGTTATACCAGCAAATGTGGTCTTTAAGACCGCTTTGATCAGCCTTAAGTGATCGTCGGCTTGGCCCACGGGATCCGTATTTGCTGGATTAGTGCTAACAAGACTGTCAACGGTTGTTCCGGTTTCTAACGCCATTTAATTACTCCTCAGAGTCTGATTCCTCTTCGTCAGAAGACTCCTCTTCGGCCTCTTCCTCTTCTTTGACAGGCTCCGGCTCAGAATCCAGGTCTTCACCTAAAATACGTCTGATAGCGTCCTGTCGAGGGCCAGCAGCTTCTAATATCTGTGCGATTTGTTCGTCTGTTAAGTTGGGCATTTATAATCTCCCGCTGAATGTTGATTTGACGGTGACAGTCGAGCCGGAATAGTTCTCTAAAGAGGATTCCTGGTCTAATGTCGCTAGGATTTCACCGAATCGACTCGCCCAAACTTGCAACATGGGCATTTGATCACTGTGAAGGTAGGGCTCGGCTTCGATTAGCGAGCCATATAGAAATAGTGCGGGTTCTGCCGTTAGCAGATCGTTAGTGCCGCTATCCGATCCACCTGTGACAGTGGCCGGTTTGTGATAATAGGTTAATTTGTATGTCCGTCCCGCATCAGGGAAAGGCCATAGCTGTATATCGGTTCCGTTTCTTGAGAATTCACTCGGCTCATCGACCTTAGCTGTTCGATTAGAAATAGAATCCAGTGAGACTCGCTCGATCGGAGTGCCATCGACCGTTAATAGGATCGCTTCCCGGTAATCACTCGGTAATGCCAGGACATCGGTTAATGGAGACTCGCTAGTTCGATCAAACGTGGCTGTTTTCTCTAACAATCGATGACTCAGCGTTCGATAGATCGTGTTCTCAGCGTTCTTAATGAACGAATCCAGCTTCGAGGTTAGGTCTGATCGATTAAGCCAGTCAGCCAGGTCAGTCTTGAGCACCCCATAAGTCATGTCTGATAGCTCTTAGCAAACAATCGAGGGTTTTCTGCCGTCATATGCAACAGAAATGCTTTCTTCAAGTGCTTATCGGTTGCCCAGTCGTTCATCGTTTTACCGCGCTTGGCGACAAAATCCTGAATCATGGTCATTGGCACCGAGCCCACATATTGATGCTCTAGCGATTTACTGAATCGCCCAGGCATTTGTTGTGCTCGCTGCTTCACCAGGTCAGCCGTTTGCTTAACGTCCTGGCTGTAGCCTCGATAGTGTTGCAGCTTACCGGAGCTGTCATGCTCGGACGCAATCCACCGCGACACATCCCCGGTAGCGGAGATAATTCGTTTCTCAGTCATAAGGTTTCCAATAAAAAAGGGCTCCGAAGAGCCCTTCAAGGGTTATAAGCTTGCGCTTACGGTATGCACTCTGAACGCGGAATCCCGGTTCAAGAGACAGTAAGACAATTCAGTGATGATTTGTCTCGATTCTGCATCCATTGGTAAAATCTTCAAAACAGCTCGCTAGACTGTTCCCGCACTTCATCGTGCTGCCTTACATTATCTGCAAGGACGAGACCATATCTTCACCCGCGAAGGGTGCTTTGCGCTTCCAGCCGCTTGGCCGTACTCCCCGTAGGGATGGTCGTTGAACCTTCCTGTTTCCAGGCTTGGCTGCTGATTGCCCACACCATGATGTGTTTGGGGTTTCCAGCAGTTCACAAAGTTATCCTATGCGGCTTTCGCCACTAGGGGGCAATGCTTACCCGTTTTACTCAAGGCAAAATCTTGAGTAGGTCTTAGTACCGCTGTAGCCGAGTAGTTGAAATCAATTCCAACCATCGATAGCGGTTCCATTTCTCGGTCTTGAACTACGTTAAGTTCACCAAACGATCTGTTCAGCATGAGTCGTTAGCTCATACCCGCTGCTCTTAGCAGCCGCTAGTATTCACATACTAGGCCGGACTATATCATCATCCTCTAAGGATGCTCCGCGCTTCGGGCTACTTAGCCCTACTTGCTTTCGCAATAGTCTCTGCACCTTCTCTTTCGAGCTTGGCTCAGGATTGTCTCAATGAGATTTTCCCTGAATTCACGGAGTTTGCAATGCGACTCACGCCGCAATGGCCCAATGTTTAGGCGAAACGTAAAGGTCTACGTTATTGACGATCTTAGTAGTATCTCGGAGCTCCCTGTTGCGTCCTGATGCCGCTGCAAAGCTTGCAACGTATCGAGAAACCGCTGGGGGAACCATCAGCGTATCTGGGTTTCCGCCCACTGCATGACAATTTTGGTGTGCATCGAGCATGGATGTTTCCAATTTCGATAATGTGTCATCTGAGGTGGCATCTTGCATCAAAGTGGCGTTGTTAGGGCCTCCTTGAAGCTGAATTGCCAGGGCAGCGAACTTTCTCGCAGCACTCGACGATCCCGCTGTTGCTGTCTGGAAACTTCCTCCAGGCTTACCCATAATTGCCAGCTCAATATCCTTCGCAAGCTCAGAATATCGCTGTTCCAATTGATCATTTGTATTCAGTGTGAGTCGTTAATTCACACCCGGTTTTAACCAGCTTCATATCACTATGAAGATTAGACTATGTCTTGCACTTGCTTGAGTGCCTCTGCGCTTCCAGCCACTTGGCTGTACTCCTTTCGGATAGTCGTTGCACCTTCCCCTGGCGGGGCTTGGCTCAAAGTTGTCTCAGTGAGAGTTCCTTTGAATTCACAGAGTTATTGCCCGCATATCGCTATGCGGCGACCCTCTCAATTAAGGCCATTTCAGAATCACGGCCGTACTTATCTACGGCTTCTAAAGTGCCAGTAATCTTGGCGACCTTAGTCATGATCTGGGTGTAGTTGTTCAGAGCTGTGATCGCTACCGAAGTATCCGATCCGGCATCTGCTCCTTCCACGGCGGCGTTAGCACCGCTTGAGTTCAAACGGTCTTCTGACCATTCGTGGAGCTTACCAGTTGCTCTGATTGTTTTGCTGAGGCTAGCCACGGGGCTATCTACCGGAGAGATTTGATAAATCTCGTCCTGAACGTCTTCAGCTTGACGGGTTTGTGTATAAGTATGAAAAGCCATACAAAGTCCTTAAATTATGAACCTCGTTCAGCTTTGAGCTTCGCCTCCATCATTGCTCGAAATGAACCATCACCTTTAGCATTTGGAGACTCAAACACCGCATCACGCGCACTCTGGAATTGTCCTTGTGAGTTGCGATTGCGTTGTCTTGCTCTCTGCCGTCTTCGGCTCGGTTTGGATTTAGATTCTTTGACCTTCTCCAGCTTCTGAGTGGCAGATTCCGCATCTCGTAAAGCGATCAATCCTTCGATCACTCTCCAGTCAGCGACTTCTTTAAACTCTTCATCTGAATAGCGGCCTGTTTCGACTGCAAACTCTTTAAGATCCCCATAGAAATTCTCATTCCATCGGGGTTCGATGCCTCTTAGCACTTCAACCGACTCATCAGCCTGGGCTTTTTGAAATTCATCGAACTTCGCTTTAAGCCCTTGGTTCGCCTGGCTAAACATATTCGCCCAGTGATCATTCTGGTCTCGTGCTTGCTTCAGGTTCTGTTGATACATCGCGTACTGATCCTGTGATAGGCCAGTCGGGTCAACTTGCTTCAGTTGGTCTAGATTGCCTTGCGCAGCATCCATAATGAGCTTTTGCTGTACCGCCAGTTCAGCGGAACCGCGCTCATAATCCTTTTTTTGCTTTGCAGTCTGTTGAGTTCGTTTACGGAATTCGACATCCCACTTGCGGCGATCTGCTACAAGGTTTCTGATGTCATCTTCACTGAACTCATTACCGTCTATCGTAAAGACTCTCGGTGCATCGTCTTCTTCGGGTTGCTCGTCTGAGTCCGAATCAGCTTCTGCTGTGTCATCGAGTTGGTCTGCCTCATCTAAATCGGTATCTTCCGATAAGGGCTCCGCATTGTTGTCTAACTCTTCTTCAGCCTGGGGTTGGTCGTTTGACTCCTCTGTTAGGCGATTAAGAGCTCGTTCCCGAAAGGTCTGAGGGGAAGACTCCGGCGCGGATGTCGGTTGGTCTACCTCAGCGGAAACATCTGGTTCAGCCATAATTAGCTTCCTCATGGTTGGCTTGCGCTTCGTTAATCAAAGCGGCAGTTTCATATTCGCTGATAAACATCATCAGCGTTTCTTGAATTTCAGTTATTAGCTTGAGCTTTAGATACAAAACGTCCCGTTCTTTTTGATCGAGTGGGCTGCTTGATGCGATCTCCCGTACTACTTGCTCGTTCATCGCTTGAAACACTTCCTGAAACGCTGAGTCCTCGATCAGACTCTTCGCGTACTCGGCCCGTGTTCGTATCGTCGCGATGTTCTCTTCCTTGATTGGCGGCAATTTTGTTCTCACTGAGCTCTTGAAGAAATCGCTTACGCTTTTCGTTATTAAACCCACTCTCTTGCTCCTTGCGTTGACGCATCCGTTCTATATACCCCTGTCCTCTCATAATGCTGCTGGCCTCTTTTGAGTTCTTTCTAATTGATATTCTGCTGCTGCCTTTTGCTTCTCGAATTCCAGCTTGTCATCAGCCCTGGCATTATCAGCCCCGGTATCAGCGACCTTAGTCTGTACCTCAAGGCCCTTCAGCCTGACTTTGATGTCTTCCCTGGCGTTTGCTGCCTGGGCAAGCTGCTGCTGCATCATCTGATTCTGCATCTGCATTGTCATGAGCTGCTGCTGTAGTTGTTCGTTCTCTTGTGCCTTCTGGTTGGCCATCTGTCCGGCTTGCTGTACTTCTTGTGAATCAGGTTGACGCATATAACGGGAGGTATCACCAATGCCTACCAGGTCACACACATCATCGATGAGCGCGTGTTTCTGCTCCATGCCATACAGCATTGCGAGGTTCTGATCCTGACTAATAAGCTGGTGCATTTGTAACAGGAACGCTGCCTTGGTCTTGGCTTGTTCCGGGGTTAGCGCGACTTCCACACCACATAAGGTACGGTTCGGCCAGGACGAAGGCTGCATGGATTGGAATTCTCCAGCGATCTCCATCATGACCTCGCCGGAATCGTTCTCAACACCTAAGTTATACATCTGAATGAATAGCGGCTTTAAGAAGGTTTCTGCAAAGTCCCTGACTCCGCGCATCACTCGCCGGTTACTGGCGTTAGTTAATCGCTCGATCATGCTATCGGCATTTTGATTCGCTACCGCATCGGCGTTCAATCCTTTAGCTAATCGGGACATCCCCGATCGCTGTTCCTTCTCTTGTTCCAGACTTTCTAAAACGTGCATGGACAACGGAGATAGCGGATTCGTTGGTAATGGCTGTAGATCCTGATTGATGTCCTTCATCCACACCACGGATCCGATGTTGTTTTCTAATAACTCTCTTGGGTTCTTGATGAATCCATGACGCGCCTTCCATCTTGAGGTGTTGGTCATCGCCTGGTTATCAATGATCATTCGGAGCAAGTTTGATTTAGTCCATTGGATGTCAGCCTGTATATCCGCTTCACATAAGCCAAACTCACTATGACTAATTGGATACTGAGTCCATTCCTGAACTGGGTATTCATCAACCTCAGTCCACTTGGAGCCGTTCTCTTGTGTTAAGAGCTCGCCAGATGAGAAGACAAACTTATACAGCTTCGTACCATCGACTGAATCCGCACTGACAGTCGGCGCGTAGTTCTCCAGGTTCATATAGGCAAAGATGCAATAGATCGTGACGTTCTCTGCTTCATCAGCCCGGTTATTCAGCTTATTCCGACCATAACTGGAGTCATGCGACTTCCTCGATTGATCTTCCTGGTTCTGTCTGAATCGATAATCCAAGCGTAGATTCATGACCTCTTCTTCTTCAAAGCCACGCTCGATTAATTCGTATTTCGGTAGTTCTTCTTGCCAGCCGACATAGCTTGCGTACTTAATATCGCCAGCATGAGGATCCCTAAAGAATGATTCGGGTCTTAACAGTTCAACGCATACCTTGCTGGTGTCTTTCTCGACGGTCGCTTCACCACTGAAGATTGGTATGCCATCAGGCCCCATGCCAGTCTGTTGTGCCTGGACATCGCCGCCTTCCTGGGCGATCTGTCCCTGCAATGCCTGTAACTGAGGAGCTGCAAGGCCCTCAAAGGATTTAGTCACTAAGGTGGAGTCTTCTTGCCAATAGGTGTAGACAACACACTTCTTGGAGACAAAAGCATCGTGCAGCGCATCGCGTAATAACTTCGCGCCTTCATTACGGTGCATGAACATATGCTCGACATAGCTTGTGGCCAAATGAGCCGTAGTATCCTCGGAGTTCTCTGGCATAAACTTAACCACGTTCCGGCCTGACAAAAAGGTTTCCAGATACATCGCCTTCTGCGACTCAACCGCATCCATGACATCGGCTGAGATATGCTGCGATCGATTGGATTTCTCATTGCCCAGGGCATCAAGGGAATACAGCTCATGGTTACGCCCACGCTGATCACTGATCTCAGTACCCGATACCAGGTCGGATTCAATGATGTTTGATTCAAGCACTTTGACTAGCTTGCGCTCATCCACATCGAATTGTTCTTGCTCGTCTGAATATGCCATTAACGTAATCCACTAAGTTGTGTGGCTGGGCTCCAGCCATCAAAATCGTTTTCTATACTGTCGTACTCTTCAACCCATCCCGAGTTAAAGAGCTCTGTTCCTTCGCCAGCTCCCATGAGCCCGTAGTGCAAAGACTCAACAACGTGCGAGGTCGCATCCTTGACCGGCTTGTCATGAAACCGATCACCATCGCTGGTTCGTACTCGCTTGAACTGATAAGCACCAGCTAATCCCCGGATCAACGTCTTGCAGCGAGGATCAACCAGAATCGCTGGCTGGCCCTCGATCATGCGTCGAAGGTTTATGTCCAATGCGGTAGTGCGCTGCTCGAATTCATTAGTCGGTGCTGGCCAGGCATATATCCCTGACTGTTCCAACATCATGAAAGGGGTTTGGTCATCCGTCTGAGCCATCTGCGAACCCGCCGGATCGCCGTAACTATCCACATTAAAATTGGGATAAGTTTCATTAAGAATCTGCTTGAGAATCTCACCGAATCGTAACGCTCCCATATTTGTGGTGACCAGTTCTTGTAATACAAACCATCGGCCATCATTCTGCTGCTGCAGGATCACTGCTGCCGGAGTACGCCCGAAGTCGATGCCTATGGTTAGGTCTCGTCCGGCCGTGGGCACTAACTCATGATCTGCAACGTGCTGTGTTTGGCTGAAGTCTGGATGTACTGGCCTTCCATCGATCACCAGGATAAATTCATTCGCCAGGTTAGCTCGTATCCAGTCCTCACTATGAGCACTGATCTGCCTCATGTAATAGCCATCTGGCAGATTATTCAGGTTCTCAGCTCCGTGATTCTGTCGCCAAGACCCATCGATCTTTTGCACTGCACCAGGTTGTATGTGGAATGACCACTCATCCGGCTTGGTCTCTAATGCCAACTCACCTAGCCAGTGATCAGCACTTGGCGCGTTGGAGTCTGCCACCATGCCATAGTAATAATTGCCTAACTGCGCTCGACTAGGGAATCGTCCTACCCTGGCGAGCAGCATATCGATCACTTCCTTGTTGAGCTCTTTAACCTCATTAGCCCAGACACCTGTTGCCTGGATACCTCTGATCTTTCTCACATCATCAGGTCGATCAAAGGCTAAGAACAACACTTCACCAAGAACTCGCGTCCCATCCGATCGTCGATAGTCCAGGTACTGAGTAGGATTAGATCCGTTTACGAATCGTCCTACTTCTAAAGGCCCGGTAACTTCTCGCCAGTCCTTAATGGTTGTGGACTGTAGATCCACATAAGTATTTCGTACCACGATCCATCGGGATCGCCTGATGCCATTATCATCGGCTTTCTGCTTATGGATTCGGTTAAAAACTTCAACAATACAGGCTTGTGTCTTACCTGATCCTAGTGGACCAATTAAACAGCGCACAAATTTGTTGGATTGATGAAAGTCTTTTAGGACTAAGCCTTGCGGTGCGTAGCGTAGTACCGCATGAGCTTCAGTCTCAGCTATCTGTCTCGTGCTCTTCTGGGTCATTGATTCCTGTCAGGTCTACTGCGACTAAACGCATATCGCCCGTAATGTTGGATTCGATACTCTTACGCTTGGGAAAGATATACCCAGCGATCTCTTTAGCGCACTGTACTCGGTGTACCATTTCAATCGACTCATCCTGGGCGATTGATGCCATCTGTATCACGGGGTTATAGCCTGGATACGTTTTGTGCAGCAGCTCGACCAGCTCTTGTTTGTTGTGATTCGGAGTACCTTTTCTTCGGCCTCCTGTCTTTTTGCCTAGTGCCATCTGTATTTTTCTACTTTAGATTAGGAAAGTACCCGGCCAAGGAAGGAATAGTTGAAAAACCTCAGCCGGGCACCCAGGGGTCTATTTCTTTTTCTTCTTGGCTTCTTCATTAACTGCGTTACCAATATTTAAGGCGATGACGTTGACGTACTTCATGATCTTGCCGAGGAACTCATCATCAGTTGTGCTAGGAGTTGCTGCTGCGATGATTGCTGCTACTGAGATAATGCTCGTTATCCCAAAAATAATGTTTGTTATGTTTTCCATTAGTAAGTCCAGATTGTTGGTGCAGCGAAATCGTCACTGTCTGCTGTGTCCAGGTGAACAAATCGTTTTGAGTGTTCGCCCTTTTGATTCCATCCTATTCGTTTGATTCCTGATGCCATCGCCAGTTGTGTTAGCTTGAAGGCATTTTCTCCTGTGACGTTTATGTCGATCGCCAGTCCTGTTGAGTGAGATCCGGGTTTCGCTTTCTTTGCTTCTATCGGATGATCGGGACATCGATACCCGCTCGTTACAATAAAGGGAAATCCGAGCTCTTCTCTCAGGTCTTCAATGATGGCCATGAAGTCTTCATCGATGGCGCGTTCACCACAATGCTGGCACTCCAGTTCTTGTTCAGTGAAATACTTCATTTGTTCTTTAATGCCTGGATAGCCTTAATCGTGTAATAGGTGCCGCCCGCCAATAACGAGAAGATCAACGCAACGGATTCAATGTTTGTCAGGACAGCGGCCGCACTTCCGACCACAACGACATCAGCTACCCGATCGGTCGTTACGTCTTCCATTTGTTGCGTCCAAAAAAAAGCCCCGATTTTTAGGTCGGGGCAAAACGTGAAAGTTTTAATCACTTTAGATTTAGCTCAAAATCCATTAGGGGAACTTTGAGATATACTGAATTTATCAATATTTGATGCGCACTGCAACCCCTAGTTGCGTGATGTAACTTATTGTTTTTGCTCCTCTTGCCAATCATCGAACGCCGCATCGATCCCAGCCAGAATGGTGTCCCTGGCCACTTGCTCACTAGGTGCTGTATCGAATGCCATCTTGCTAAAGAAGTTGATGCCAGCGAATACGGCTTCATGTACTTCTACTGAATCTTGAGCTAGCGCAGAGATTGCAAGCAATGCCTCGTAGTAGTCGTTGATCGCTCTTTGATTAACCTCGTTGCTCATTCGTTGCCCCCTGTTGCATGAATGGTCTGGATTTCAGAAACTCTAACATATACTTTGCATAAGCCGTTAAGAGCTCCTCGCCCTGGAAGGTAAAGGTTTCAAGGTTGTTCTGGACAGCCTGGTCGTAAGCCGCCTGGAGCTCTCCCACTCGGCGGCGATTAAATTGTAGTGTTTTTCTAGTCATTCAAATCTCCCTTGGAGCCGCTATGCTGCGGCCCGTTGATTGTTGATTATCGGTGCCCACTGCTCGGCCATCGCATCTGCTATCCCCTGATGGAACTTAGACCGTATAGCTGCTCGCTCGTCTGATGGAGGACACTTATGGATGTCATCCCTCGCTGTTTCGGCAGTGAGATCGCCAGTTCGCTTTAACGCTGGAAGCCCCTTCAACCATAAGTGAGTCATCTTCTTGACGTTATCTTCAGCGTCTACGTCCTGGGCAAAGTGCCAGGGCTGGACGGTCGTACGCTCAAACGTGCCATCGTTTACACAGTCTTTCTCGTAATTGTCGCCCCAGATTTTTTCTTTTGCGTATTTGTGCATGACCGGATTCTCGACACAGATATAAGGAACATCAGCGTCCATCATCTCGCGGAACAAAGCTGCTCCATCGTCCAGGTCGGCCCACATATCGAGTTTTGATTTTCCGGTAGGTGGTTCGTGTAACCATCTGACCCCTGAGTTACACAATCTGGTGCAAGGAGGGTGCGCAATTATGAGCATATCCCAATCTTGCAATTTCAATGCTTCTCTAACATCCATCTGCAAATGGCGATTGGTAGGCGTGTCGGCTGGTTTAATGTCACAAGACCAGGCATCAAACCCAGCCCAATAAAACGTATCGCGTACCGTACCACTACACTCGCAAGCCACTAATACTTTGATTTCTTCGTTCTGATTTTCCATTTCATTTCCTCGTTAATACCCCCTTATTATGAACTATTGTATCTTAAAAAGATACATATTTAGGTAATAAATATAGTGGTTCGCTTGTGCCCAAATATCGATAAATGATACGATCTGAAAACGTGCAAAAAACAGGGGGGGTTTTACCGCAGACTCTATGGCTGATTTATGGTCGGAAATTGAAAAGAAATTCTCAGTGCGCAAGCTCGCCATTGAAATGGGTGTGGCTGAGACCGTTCCGCATAAGTGGAAAAAGAGTGGGGTGCCGGTTAAGCATCACCGAAAGCTGAGTGCGCTCACAGGTTTATCGAAAGAAGAGCTTTATTATGATTTGTTATCTAAGGTCGATGAATGACCGACTAGCAGATACTCGACTGAGGATCCTAAGTGCTTTGCGAGCTCCTCAATCTTGTTTAATCGAGGCGAACAGATAGAGCTCTCCCACTGGCGAACTGTTTCATAGTGAACGCCAAGCTTGTTGGCTAAATCCTGTCTTGGGATTTTTAGGTGTTTTCTCCGGCAATAGATCCGAAAACAAATATCACTTTCGATCCGGGTCATGAATAGCGTTCGCTCATTGCTCCTTCCAGGTAGGTCTTAATCGATTTCAACCGTCGATAGATTTCTCTTCGATCGATTGAGAGCTCTTCTTCAATCATGTGGATTCGATACGAGATCGTTGAGGGCTCATCATTAGGAATTGCGCGATAATAGATTTTGACTAGGCGATGACCGTCTTCATCCGTTTCTCTCATCCGATTCAGGATCTCCCCAACGGCTTCGGCTTTTTCGACATCATCATCTGAGATAGGTACGTTGGATTCCCGGTATCCGTTTGAGGGTGTGTACCAGGGTTGCTCGGTATACCAGCCGACTGGCGGGCCTTCCCTCGACATATAGGCCCATAGCTCGATGTAGACTTCTATTTCTGCCATAGTTCTTTAATCTCTTGAACATGAGCTGGATGCACTTGGCCTGTCGAATATCTCAGGACTCTCCAGCCATCCATAACAGCAGCGTTGTACTTCATGAGGTCATTCTCAAAGCCTTTGCCCCGGCTATGACGGCCCTGGTTGAATACTCCCCCTTCGACCTCGATCGCAATCTTCCTGGTCAACGGCAGCAGCACAAAGTCGAATCGCCACTTACGATCCACGTGGAACTTATGTTCCCTGGCGAAAGGAATGTCGGCTTCTTTGAGCAAGACTTCCATGAGGAGTTCGCCCTGAGAGCTCTTGACCCCGGTGATCGGGGACTCAATCGGCATCTTTATCGTCTTTGACCACCTTCAATCCTTTGTTTTTGTCTTCAACAGGGTACGGTGGAAATGCATCAAAGGGTATTTGACCGTTTTCTGCTCTAGCTTGCTCAATGGATTTTTTGTACTCCTGTAATTCATAGATCCAATCATTCAAAAGATCCATTTGTGTATGATCCATCATGTCCGTGAAATCGTTTGACAGAAAAAGTTTGCCTTCTCCCCCAAAATTCTCATAGATCAACTCGCCTACCTTGTTACCGATCAATACGTCCATTTTTAGTTACTCCAGTTCACCATAGGAAAGTCATCCGGCCCTAACTCATCCAGGCCAGTAGCTTCTCGTTTTTTAGAGGTTTGCTCGCGAGTTCTGAAAAAACCATCGTAATCCGAGTACATTTTGTGGAATCGCCTGGCATAGAAAGCCCGATAGTTATTACCGATTTTAAAAGTGCTTTTACCATCCCCGCCCACGCCTTCGAGATCCCAGCGTATTCGCTCAAAAATACCGTTAACTGAGTAGTGCCTGTATCCCTTATTGATACGATCGAAAGTGAACTCTACAAACTTTTTCCACACCTCTGGATGCTTGCTGTGATACTCCTGTACCTGTTCACGCATTTCTTCGTATCGGCTGGTCATATCTTCAATACACCTTGCCGAGCTCGCCGAAACAGGGTTTGCATGATGCAAAATAGAAATTGTTCGGAGTGATCAATACGGCGTTGATCCCGGTTTTCACAGTCCGAAATAAGGTAGTTGTCGAATAACCGATGACACTTGGAACAGAGATCCGCGATGCAAATATCATGCGGTTTGAGCCCGGTGCCTTTTCCAAACTGTTGACTCCTCATCCCCTGATAGTGAGCTGCGACCACGGTTCCATCCATTACGCCGCAATTAACGCATGACTGATCACGCGCTGCCTCCAGCATTTTTTTGCTCTTTAATCTGCCTGGCGTAGGAATCAAGGGATTGCTTATATCGCTGCTCAAACCATTCTCCCCAAGTGTGCTTGTAACTGGGAGTCATACGATTCCTTCGCCGCCAGGCGAATCGAGCTGCATGATATTTGAGTTGTTCCCATTCAGACGTTTCGACTTGCACTGAATTCACTTCTGAACTTATCGAACCGGCTACGAGCCAGATCAATCTTTTTCTTTTTAGCTTCAGCGGCCACGTTTAGATCGACTGATTCGTTATAGGCCATCGGAAACTTTGGCGAGCTATAAAATTCGGACTCCGCTTTGGTTGCAGATGAGCCAGAGTTGATCCTGGCTAATATCTCCGAGCCTTTAAGTGCTTTGAAGTTAGCATCGTAATGCCCGGCCAATATCGCTGCTTTCTCCCACTCATCAATGGCGAGCTCCCAATCAGCTAAAGCCTCATCCATGTTAGAAGGGGATGTCATCAGTTTCCTCGATTGAAGGCTCCTGAGAGGGCGCAGAAGGCGGTTTTAACGTGGTTAGCACCTCACCCCTTTGTTCTACACCACCCAACATTTGAAAGTTGAAACAAACGATCTCAGTGCGGTATTTGGTCTGACCATCTTTTTCGTACTGTTGGTAGTCGAGCTTTCCTTCGACAAATATTTTCGAGCCTTTTTTGAGATATTTCTGTGCGATCTCAGCTTGTTTGCTAAAACAGGTGATGTTGTGCCACTGAGTCTTTTCCTGGCCGTTGTACTTTTCACTGGTCGCTAATGAAAAATTGGCTACTTGAGAGCCGCTTTGCGTAGTCCTGACCTCTGGGTCTTTGCCCAGGTTGCCGATCAGAATCACCTTATTTACCCCTGGCATATAGCAAACCCCCTATGTTTTAAAACTTTTGGTGGATTAGGAAATGGCATCGATGTGAACTGTAAGATGCCCCTAATATCATCGAATTCTTTGGCGTTGGTTTTTTGGCGAATCTTGAATCGTTTAGCCGCCGGGATCCGACACTCAGGACAGTTACCGGAAACGATGTCTCGAAACTCGAACACTTCCTTACACTTTTTGCATTTGCGTCTGAATCGTTTATCGATCCGGCGTTCAACTCCCCTGGCTTGCGCAGCTTCGCATTGGAGCGCATCGCAAAAGTTTTCCAGCGTCCAGTTTTTTTCGGAGATGAGTCGATTAATAATTCCAACTCCTTTAACGTAGTTACCTTCCCCTACCTTCTTGACTAACCACATCGTCATTATTCAACTATCCTTAATCTTCGTTCGTACTCTTCGTTTGCTCGCTCGTATTTGTCCTTCTGTTTTGCCAGGTAACCGTCTTGATACCCCTTAACCTCTAACCAAGATTGCAAACCTTTAGGACCGATTTTGGAATTGGATTGCCAGTTCAGATTCATTGTCTTCTGTTCTTCAATCCGTCGAATCAGTTCGTTCACATCATCCTTATCCCAGTCATCGTCAGTGGCTTGCTTGAGTGCGATCTCATACGCCTTCGATTTACGGTGTCGATTCGGAAACAGGTTTGTCGGATACGATTTCCATATCGCTTCAAACCATGTTGGATACTGTGTGTCTAAACCCATCGCTATTCCTGATTAAGCTGAACCAAGATCCTGAAGACACAAGCCCCCTACCCCCAGACGAGCCGAAGTTAAAGTGGCTTGTAAACAATCAAGCAGAACCTGAGTCCCTCGACATTTAGCCCAAGACAATTATCGGATGCCCTGTTTACCCCTTTCCGACGGTATGCTTTTATGAATCGACTCAACCGCCCATCGATGAGTAACTTTAAGTTACCTCATGAAACTTATTCTTAAATGTCGAAAGAATCAAACATTTGAACTGAATTGTTACTTTGTGTTACCTTTCGTTACCTTAAAAGTGAAGGAGTCCGAATAAAGTGACCGATCGATACGGAGAGACCGTTGGGTCTCGAATTGCTGCGCTGCGAGGTTCGATGCCGTTAGACGAGCTTGCAGAAAAAATAGGTGTGACCAGGCAAGCGATTGCCAAGTGGGAACGCGATGAAACTCATCCTCGAATGGTTCAGCTAAAAGCTTTAGCTGATGCACTAAACGTAACGCCCGTCTATATTGCATTTGGACAAGAGGATCCAGACGCTAGAGATGTGGTTACTAAAGCGATTATCGACAAAGTAGGGATGTTAGAAGAACAAGAGCGAGAGCACATTTTGACTAGTATCAATCTGCTGCTTGCAAATCGCCGTCACGAAAATGGGGGAAATAAAAATGGGCACAACGGGACTGCATAGACCAAATAGATCAGAAATGCTGAATCTCGGTCGCTGGGGGATTCAAATGAAAAAAGACTTCATTGAGCTGATGCTCAAATATGAAAATGGTGAGCACTTCATGTTCAAACACACCATTGATTGCTGTGACGAGACTTACACTATTTTCACCCAGGAATCTCTCGGGGAAGCTTACGGCCGCAATATGAAGAAAGTGTGGGAGGGGCAACCGGTCGAGATGGTGTTTAAGGCTCGCCACGAAGATGGAACACAAATTGAGGATTTCACGCTCGAAACTCTCGAAACCTATTACCGAGTGATTTTTAATCGATGGCCAGGGTTCACCACAAGCGCAAAAAATCTATTGGTTAAAGAACACATCACATCGCGAACGATAGGCTTTTGCAAATACTCGAATTTCATTTATCAATTTATGATTCCTATCGATCTCAGAAAAGTAGCGTTGGAATTTTCAAGATCGACAAACACATTCATCGAGGTTCACCAAGATGATGTCTTCCCATCCAGCAAATCGAAGGGGCCGCTTCAAGCGTCAAACACCAACGTCTTTTTGTTGAAAGATAATACGGTACAGTAACTTTAAGCAACTTTAAGTTGCACTAGGTAACTCTTTGGATTTATGCTGTTCCCTCGTCCTGGGGGAACGCATGAATCGAGATTCTAATTCTTACATAAAACATCAAACCGATCTTCGGGAGGCGTGGCTGCGCAAATGCGCATTACGAGAAAACTCGGCGCGGCCACCTCTCGAAATTTACTGTAAGAATTGCAAGGTCGAAAAGCCACACGATTATCAACCTCAAGAGCTCGATGTCGGACTCAAGGCCGGATTCATGTGCCTGTCATGCGATACAGGTTTCTGGTTGAAAGAAGATATTATTTTTGAAGGATTATGAATGGCTAAAAAAGCTGGTGTTATAGAAATACAAGGCAAGGACTACGAGCTCGTAGCATCGCGGGTATCAAAGTTCAGAAGTGAGCATCCTGATTGGACGATCCATACTGAGCTGATCAGCAACGAAGATAAGGTGCTGTTCAAATGCACTATCCTGAATGGCGAACAGCTTATCTCAACAGGACACGCTGAAGAAACACCGGGAACAACACACATCAACAAAACGTCAGCGTTAGAGAACTGCGAAACGTCAGCCGTTGGCCGAGCTCTGTCGTTAGCTGGATACGCTGGGAACTACAACCCGACAAAGGAAGAAGTGGAGGCAGCCGAAGCAAACGCTTTAAAGCTCTTACAGGGTATTAGTGAAGATCAAATTAAAAAATTGAAAACTGAGTGGTTAAAGGCATTTCCAGATGACGCTAAATATGAAGAGGTTGAAAAATATTTTTTCAAGCGAATAGAGGACTTTACACAAGCAGATTACGAAAATTGCTTGGCTCGTATAAAAATGAGAGTAAAACAAATTCTCGATCCAGTAAAAATAAAAAGAAACCGTCCAAAGCCGCAAAAAGGGCCAAAGAAAGTTGATTGAACAACGGACAGACGAATGGTTCGCCGCTCGCCTGGGAGATGTTACGGCTTCACGGGTTTCTGATGTGGTTGCCAGGATCAAAACAGGCTGGGGAGCTTCTCGGCAGAAGTACAAAGACGATCTGATTGCTGAACGCTTAACGCAGATGCCGACCAATATGTTTACTAATGCGGCGATGCAATGGGGAATCGATACTGAGGACGATGCTGCTCTTTACTACGAATTTATGACTGACTACGAAGTCGAAACCGTGGGATATATTAAGCATCCTGTGATTGAACGAGCTGGGGCTTCACCGGATCGCCTGGTGAACGATGTTGGCCTGGTAGAGATAAAGTGTCCCAATACTTCGACTCACGTTGAAACGATACGAACCCAAACCATACCGAAGAAGTATCGACTTCAGATGCAATGGCAAATGGCCTGTACAGAACGGGAATGGTGCGACTTCGTTTCCTTTGATCCACGCATCGTTGATGAGGATCTAAATTACTTTTGTGTGCGAGTTGAGCGAGACCAGGAACTGATCGATTACTTAACGACTGAAGTGCTCGTATTCAATGAAGAGATAGAACTAGAAATTGCGAGGTTAAAAAATGGCTAGACGAAGATGGGGCGATAACCTGACTGCTCCAAGGTACACAATTATTGCGGTCGGGCTGGCGTTCGGAATTGGCATAAGCCTGGGGCTTTTACTATGAGTAAAACCGCTAAAGAGTTTTGGCTAACGAATAAAGAAGTGTCCCAATTATTGGGAGTACATCGCCAGACTGTTTGGCGTTTAGTGAAAGATGGGAAGCTGCCCTCCCCCAAACCGAATCCAGTTTCAAAGCGAGATTTGTATGCGGTTGAGGACATATCTAATTACCTCAAATCACACGCTCAATAGGACTGTATCTTTTATTGATACATAGGTAACATTATGGAGTTTCTCAATGAATGTAACTGAAGCTAAGTTAATCGATATAACTGGATACACTAAGTCTCAGATTAAACATCGTAGGCAGAATAATTGGGAAATGGGCGTTCATTTTTGGAAGGATGAACGAAATGCAACCATATATGACCTGGAGCAAATTGAAAAATGGCAGAGACAAACACAAATGGGGTTGATGACGTTAGGGGTAAATGCCGAATTAGGTGGTACGAAGGAACAAAACGAAAAACTGAAGTCTTGTCGCACATTCCGTACAACAAAACTGGTATAGCAAAAGCACAGCAAATACGATCTCAATACATTCATGCTTTTAATACAGGTATCGAATTAGATGAGGGATTTACACCAGCACCAACTTTCGCGGTAATGGCTCAGAAATATCTTGATGATTTGAAAAGCAAACCTAACTCTGTAAATAGTCACAAAACGATTAAAGGCAGACTTAATAATTATTGGATGGGGGTGGTTGGAAATCTACTGGTTAACCAAATTAAAAAGCGACACATTCAAGACATAGTAAGAAGCAGTCAGGCTAAAGGCAACGAAAGCAAACACACAACCAACATCATATCAGCGGGCAGCGCAGTATTGAGTTTAGCTATAGAAGAAGAATGGATAACTGAGAATCCTTGCGTACAACCTCGAAAAAAAATAAAAACAGTTAAGAAAAAAATTGATCCATACACGCAAGAAGAAATGGATCTAGTTGTTCCGCTGCTCAATAAAACAGACAAATTGTTCTTTGCGATCAGATGGTATTGTGGCTTGCGACCAGGCGAAGTTGCCGCGCTAACCTGGGGCGATTATAGAGATGGCTACTTTAGCGTAACTAAGTCTATTACAGATGGCGAAGAAGGCAGAACAAAAACAGATCATGAACGTACTGTTCCTGTACATCCTAAAGTTCAACAGATGCTGAGTGAACATTTAAAGGTT
>Ga0315331_10000243_pt1 | contig 35763 bp, 28 predicted proteins | sample M160m34915metaG_FD_203456 | JGI IMG/M metagenome (GOLD analysis project Ga0315331, IMG submission 203456) | Ammonia-oxidizing marine archaeal communities from Monterey Bay, California, United States - M1 60m 34915 | ecosystem: Environmental > Aquatic > Marine > Intertidal zone | place: USA...
CGGCGACGGCGCAGCGATAACAAAGTCACGAACCCGGCACTTCCTGCACACGCATTGCCAATGCGAGAAGCCGCCGAACAACAGTCGCGGTTACTCGAATCGCAACTGCGTGAAGCCCACGTCTCCAACACGCTCAACGAGCCGCGCTCGTGCTACATCTGCAAAGAGCCATACTCGCAGGTGCACTGGTTCTACGACTCAATGTGTGCAAGGTGTGGCGACTTCAATTTCCAAAAACGTGGCGAGCTCACCGACCTCACTGGCCGCGTCGCGCTGGTGACTGGAGGCCGCGTCAAAATTGGTCAGGAGATCGTGCTAAAGATGCTGCGCTGCGGCGCACACGTCATCGTAACAACCCGCTTCGCGGCAGATGCTGCGCGCCGCTACGCCGAGCGCGAGGACTTTGCCGAGTATCGTGACCGACTGCAGATCTACGGGCTGGATTTACGCGACACGCCGAGCGTCGAGGCACTGTGCTCCCACCTACAAAACTCACTCAACCGACTAGATTTTCTAATCAACAATGCCTGCCAAACGGTTCGCCGGCCCGCGGCGTTCTACAAACACCTAATCGCGGATGAACGGCGTGCGAGCACAGCGCTCTCGGAGCAAGCACGCACGTTAATCGGCAGCCCGGACACAGCGGCCAGCAACAATGCGGTAGCCGAATCAACAGTGCCGAACAGCAACGTCACCGCCGCTGAGATGTCACAGTTCGTGGTGCTCGATGAAGATGCCGCCCACGACCCGAAGCTGTTCCCAGAAGGCACCTATGATGTCGATCAACAACAAGTTGACCTCCGCAAGATCAATAGTTGGCGACTCCGCATGCATCAGGTCTCGACACCCGAATTGCTAGAAGTCCAGCTGGTCAACGCCATCGCACCGTTCATTTTGAATGCACGACTGAAACCGTTGATGGAACGTGTACCCAGCGCTGACAAACACATCGTCAACGTGTCTGCCGTTGAAGGTCAGTTCAACCGCGGCACCAAGACGGACAAGCACCCGCACACCAATATGGCGAAAGCCGCGCTCAACATGATGACGCGCACATCAGCACCTGACTATCAGCGTTCGGGCATCTTCATGAACAGCGTCGACACGGGCTGGGTCACCGACGAAGACCCAGCTGAACACGCGCTGCGCAAGGAGCAAGAAGGCTTCCAACCTCCGCTAGACATCATCGATGGCGCCGCCCGCGTATGTGACCCGATCATCAACGGTCACCGGACCGGCGAGCATATATTTGGCCGCTTCCTCAAGGACTACGACGAAGTCGCTTGGTAGCGGTGTGGCGACGAGATCTTGATTTATTTGCGACAATCTCACGTCCCGACCACCCGAAGGCCGTCAGACAAGCAAACATCACATATCCACCACGAGGTGTGCCAAAGTTGACGCAGATCTCAACGACTCTGAGGATGGGCTAACGTTGCGCGCCAATTCACCCGAAGTATCGTTGGCACCGACCTCCCCACCAAGACTGGCCGCTCTTCCGTGCGCATTACACTAGTCGTCCATCAGTTCCCACCGAACTACTTCACCGGCACCGAGCAATACGTGCTCAACGTCGGGCGGGAGTTGCAGCGTCGTGGACATGATGTCGACGTGTTTTCGCTCGAGCCAGCATTCGGCGAGGCCACCGGGCCCTGGCGTGAATCGCGTGAAAACGTGCAAGGCCTACCAGTCCGGCGGATCAACTTCTGGCAGAACATCGGACGCGACTGGCGCCGCATGGAATACCGGCACCCATATATGGCCGAAGTATTCGCGGCACACATTCGCGAACGCAATACGGACGTGGTGCACAGCTTCCACCTGCGCCACCTAGGCGCCGATCTAATCGACCGCGTCATCGAGCAAGATCGCGGACTCGTCGTGTCGCTAATGGACTTCTGGTTCGTCTGCCCGCGCGTGATCCTCATGAAACCTGATGGCACGACATGCGACGGACCACCGGATGGCGGACGCGGATGCTTGCCATGCCACACACCCGACCTCTTCAAACAACTCCAAGAGAGCCCGATTGCTGACGAAATCGATCGGCTGCACGTGGCTTCACGTGGCGAGTCAAAGCCCGCATGGGAGCTGCGCCAAAAAGTCGCGACCATGCTCGAGCGGCCGGCGTATCTTCGAGAACGCTTGGCGAAAGCGCATACGATCGTCGCACCAACAAAGTTCTTACGCGGCGTCTTCTTAAAAAATGGTGCCCCAGCGGACCGCACCCGCCACCTTGCCTACGGCGTCGACACAGGTGCGCTCGCCGAAGAAGTCGCACGCGCGCGCCCAGCCCAACGACCTCTGACGTTTGGATTCTTCGGCACCTATTCGCCACACAAGGGGCCCAACGTACTGGTGGAGGCAATGGCGCAAGTAAAGGGTGATTGCCGGGCACTGCTACGTGGTCGCAAGAGCGACTTCGCAGACTATTCAGCAGCCCTCGAAGCCAACGCCAAACGAGATGACCGCATCACCGTTGATGGCCCATTCGCCCGCGAAGAGCTCGCGCTTGCCTTGGCGCAGATCGATGTGCTTGTCGTGCCAAGCACTTGGCATGAAAACGCACCGTTCGTCGTGCTCGAAGCTCGCGCTGCGGGCCTTCCGGTGTTGGCGAGTCACTTCGGCGGCTTGGTCGAAGTTGTAAACAACGAAGTCGATGGCGAGCTATTCGCGCCCGGCGACGCAACAGACCTCGCGCAGCGCCTGCAACGGCTGCTCGACGAACCCGAGCGCCTCGAGCGATACCGCAAAGCCGTGCAACCACCGAAATCGCTTCAAGTAGCAGTCGAGGAGTTCGAATCGGTATATGCGGACGCGGTCCAAACCAATGAGGCCACACGGAAGTGAGCGAACGATTCATCACGTGGCACGGACACCCGCACGCACCAGCACCCCTGGGCTGCATTCGCGCGGCACGTCGCAACGGACCAATCACCATCGTCGATGATGCCGGCCAACCCGTTTCTTTCGGCGCACTGCGCTGGCTCTACGAAGCTGTGCGGACAGCCTGGCAACGACTGCTGGGCTTAGAAATCGCGATCATATCGGCGGTATGCACTTCGCGAACGGCGCCAGATCCAGCGCCCGCGGCCACACAATCTAAAGGGCCGGTAGTCATCGTGCTGCCAGTGTTACCTGACATGTCGCACACGTTCGTCTACCGCGAACTACTAGCGATGCTCAAGCAACGCCCAGACTGGCAAGTCATCGTGCTCGAACCCAATCAGCAGGCTCCTTGTCACAGAGAAGCCAAAGAATTGCTCGACCGCGCAACGTTCTTACCTCGCGACGGAGTCACGCAAGCGCATGCCAGAGCCATCTCCTGGCTGCTGTGCCGCCGCGGCCGGCAACTAGTGTCGATGTATCGTGCGCAGCAAGATCCTGATTCGCAGCGGCTACTCGACAAACAAGTATTGCGCGATCCGCGCCACCCCGGCAACGCACTACAACTGGCGGACCTACTACGCCCAATACAACCGCGGCACATCCACGTCTACGCATCGACATGGCCAGCCAACGTCGCCATGGGTGCGGCACACTTACTCGATGTGCCGTTCTCGATCTCGTCGTATGTCGACTTCGAGTTCCCTTACTCGCACAAGCTGCTCCCCGAAAAACTCGCGCGCGCAACGTTCTTCCGTGTAGTCACTCAGTTCTGCCAGGACCAATTGCACAAGCTACATCCCGACACGCCGAAACAGAAAGTCCCGGTCGTCTACCTAGGCATTGACCTCGACAACTGGCAGGACCGGTGCACCCCACCAGCTCGCGGCGTAATCGTCAGTGCGGCGCGCATCGTCGAGAAAAAGGGGCTGCACTTGATGCCCGAGGCCCTCGCGCAACTGCAGCGTAGTGGCATCCCATTTACATGGCGTGTTATCGGTGATGGGCCCGAACTGGGGCGTATCCGGCAACTGTGTGAGCAACACGGCATCGCACAAAACGTCGAGCTCCTAGGTGCACAGGACAACGCCACGGTGCGCGAGGCCTTAAAGAACGCCGATGCCGCGGCACTGCCTTGCATCGTCGCTAACGACGGCGAACGCGACGGCATCCCAATATTCTTCGTAGAGGCAATGGCGCTCGGCGTGCCCGTGGTCACGACGCCTATCTCCGGTATTCCAGAGCTCGTGCGCGACGGCGACACCGGCTTCCTGCACGCGACCTCGGATGTTCAAGCGCTGGCAGACAAGCTCACGGCCGTGCTCCGCGACACCGAGCTGGCTCAGACAGTCGGCGCTCGCGGCCGAGATGAAGTACATCGCACACTCGACGTGCACGCTTCTGCCACACAGTTGATCAACCTGATTGAGCAATAGCCCGAGTCATGAACCCCGCCCTCCGCATCCTGCTAATGCTGCTGCTGCCCGTCGTGGCTGTGCTGGCAATTGCACTCGCGGTATTCGTGGTGTTACTCGACTTGCTAACCTTGCCAATCATCATCCTGACAAGGAAACGGCCGCGCGACAATCGGCCGGCAACACGCAACGCATCGATCATCGTCCTCAACTGGAACGGCATCGACTTCCTACACGACCTCATGCCGTCGTTGCGGATCGCGGTCGACAACTGCCCCGGTGATCACGAAGTAATCGTTGTCGACAACGGAAGTGATGACGAGTCCGTCGCTTGGTTACAAGCCGAGCACGGCTGGGCCAAACTCGTGCCCCTACCGGAAAACCTGCACTTCATCCACGGCAATGCTGCAGGAGCAAAGGTCGCCGATCGCGACATCGTCGTCTATCTCAACAACGACATGCGCGTCGAACCCAACTTCCTAATCGAACTGCTACGACCATTCGAGGAAGACCAGTCGGGCGAGCTCTTCGCAAGCAGTTCACGTATCGAGATGCAGGGTCACCGCTCAGAAACCGGCATGACAGGCGTCTTCGTCAAACACGGAGAACTGCGCTTCGTGCAGATTGCTGGCACTCACGGCCCAGACCAGCCCATACTCTGGGCAGGCGGCGGCAGCAGCGCTTTCGACCGCAGCAAGCACGACGTAATTGGTGGCTTTGAAGCTCTTTACGAACCATGCTATGTCGAAGACCTCAGCCTATCATGGCAGGCCTGGCGACGCGGGTGGCGATGTGTTTACGCACATGACAGCGTCGTACACCACGCCCACCGTGGCACCTCCAACAAGGTCTTTAGCAGAGAAGCCCTCGAACGCCTGAACTGGCGCAATCGTGAACTATTCTTCTTACGCAGCGTCACCGATCCATTGCTGCTACTGACTCACGCCACAATGTTGACGTGGAACATACGTAAGCACTCTAGGTTGCTTGGTATCCCCATGGCTCATGGTGTCCTGGCGATACTCGCATCCATTCCGCGACTGCCGCAGGCGATCTGGCAACGCACATGCTCGCGCCGACACTACCGCCGCTCGGACCGCGCACTGCTCCAACAAGTCGAAGTTAGCCCCCCGACCGCGCCAACAAGTCGTTAGCGAGTTCGCGCATTCGAGCAATCGCCGCCGCGTGCGAAAACTGCTGCTCGACCAACTGCCGGCCGTTGTGACGCATCGCATCCGCCGCGTCTGTCATCACGGCACGCACCTTGGCACAACCTTGTTCAGCAGTTTCGAATCGATGCAGGTGCACACCATCATCGGCTGGCAAGCCTTCGCAGCCAACTGCCGTCGAAATCACCGGGACGCCTAGCGCCCACGCCTCAAGAATTTTAATGCGAGTGCCACCGCCACTACGAATCGGCAAGTAGACCGCGTGCGTATCCCGGTAGTGCTCGACAACATCATCAACCGGCCCAATCACTTCGACACCGGGCATTCCCTGGAACCGCGCACCATGGCCCTGAGGGTCTTTCCCGACAAGGCGCACAGTGAGTTCAGGAAACACCCTGCGTAACGCTGGCACATGACGCTCAACCAATTCGGAAACCGCTTCAAGGTTGGGCGGATAGTCCAAAGAACCAACAAACAACAATCGTGGCGCCATGCCAGGGGCCGGCACAGGCAGTAATGACAGGCGCTCAAGGTCAACAGAGTTCGGCACGGACGCAACTCGCGCGTTGGGCACCAACTGCAATGCAAGCGCGCGATCGTGCTCCGAAACTGTCACCGTCAACTGCGCGCGCGCAATCGCACTCTGCTCACACGAACGCAACCCCCGCGCTTCCATACGGCGCGTCAACCGATCCGTGAAGCTGCGCTGCTCACGATCTTGGCGATCGAACATCGAATGCTCGAGATTGTGCAAATACAGCAATTCACATGGGCGCGGCATCACCGGCAAAGCAAACGTGCTGTCGGCCACCGCCACATCGCATCCGACCTGATCGAAGATGCGGCGAACCTCGGCCGCCGCCTGTTTGGGCCATCGACGCTGCACCAACTCGGATCCCCCGACAAGCCAGCTGCACAGCTTGCGCGACAAACTTGGGCGGGGCGCCTCGTGCGCAGGCAACGGGTGCACGACAATGCCACAATCGGCCGCAAGTGCCTTGGCATTCGCCCGATCTGCGTCGTTAGCAACCGCGGCCGCCAAATGCACCTCGTGGTCCAAGCACAGTGAGTCGAGCAATACCCGTGAACGGATCGCCCCACCATGACGAGCGGGGTGCGGAACATAGGGGGCTACGACGACGACCTTGGCCATACGAACGGTGCGGCTCGCACGGTATGCTGGGGCACGTGCCGACGCCACCTTCAGAGTCTATCGCGAACGAACTGCAAGCCCTACGGATCAGTCTTGAGACGCTCAGCCAGCGCGTCGGCGATCTCGCAGAAGACAACAAGCGACTGCGAGAGCAGTTGGCACAAAGTCAGAGCGCACGCACAGACCTGGTCGAGCAAATTGAGCACCTAATGCATCAATTGGCCCAGTCCAAGGGCAAGAGCTAGACCGAAAACTAAACCCGCTGAATACCAGACATCGGCTGGCAAACCGCGATTTCAGCCGATCCCACGCTCAAGCCGCCTGCCAAGCCAGCGGAAGAAAACACCCTTCAAGCCAGTCGGGTTCGCGCCCGCCTTGGCGCCAAGATATTGCCCCCAGCACTGCCACTTGCAGTAGTCCTGGGTCCACTTCAGAGCCGGCCCCTCCATTTCTGGCGGCAACTTCAGGCTCTTCACGTAATTGACGTGCTCTTCGGTCGAACCTTTCAAGGCGCCCTTCAGAGCCTCTCGATTCGGAATACCAACCAAACCGAACAGCCCACGAAGGTTGCGATGGTCACAGAACGTGCGCTTTCCCTCTGACCAAGCCGTGCGGTCATGACTATGGATCACGCAAGCCTCACCTTGGTGAGCAATCGCCAAACCAGCCTCAATGACCCGTTTGCCAAAGTAAACGTCCTCACCAAAGCGCCGCGGCCCAAGCGGAAAACGATCCCACACCGTACGGCGCACGGCCGAAGCCACGTTGTCGAATGCCGAATACATCAGCTGGTCGAAAGGCTTCAGATCCAAGAGCTTCTGCCCTTGCTTGAGTTGACGCGTGCTGAGGACTTCGCCGCGGCCAGGCCAACCACGGATGCGGCGATCGAGCACCGCTTGGCATTTTGGCCTAGGAATCTGCCGGCACCAGACTCCGGCGACACCGGATTCTTCAAATGGCGCCACCATCTTCGCTAGCCAATCCGTGCCCTGCAACGTCGCATCCTGCACCAGCAATACGATGACATCCCCAGTGCTAATGGCGATCCCACGATCTCTGGTCGCACCGTGGTCAAACTCGCTCTGCGGAATCGACTCAACCCGGAATCCCGCTGATCGCAGGCGGTCCTGCGTGCCATCTGTCGACCCGCTATCCACCGCGATCAATTCATCGAAGACGGTCCCCTCAAGCGCCGTGATAGCCGCGAGGACTTCATCGAGCAAAGGACCGGCGTTCCAGGTCGGCATGACGAGTGAAATACGCACGGAGAGCATGTTGCCGATTGCGACCGGGGAGCGCCAATGGCTTCTGTTACGGAAAGTGAGTCTTCGCGAGTTGCATGCCCGCGTGTGAGTCCTTATCCCAGTAAGCATAATCTGGTCATTGATGCGGAAATTGGCATGACTCAAGTCAGGCTCTGCAAGTGACCGAAAACCATGTAGCGCGGGTATCTAGACCGATCCAGCTCATGACCAAGTCGGAACACCCAACGACCCATCGCATCGACCGGCTGCAACTCGACGCCATCCGGCGTCAGGCGCAGCTACCGATCGCTACGAGCGACGTTCGATGGACCGCCTGTGCGGGACCAGCGACTTCTCTGGTCGTGCACCAGAACGGCACCGTGCGGGCCTGCGAAGGCACGGCCCTAGACCTTGGGAAAGGTGGACTACAAGACGCGTGGAAATCCGAGGCGTTTGCCAACCTCCGGACGGCATTGTCCGAGGGCAAATACCCGCTCGATCACTGCAAATCTTGCGTGCACTGGATGGGAGGCGATTTCATGGCATCGTCACCGCCCCTACGTGACTATCCAGCCGAAGTTCCTGAGGACAGCAGCAGTCCATCGCATCTGATCGTGCGCATGCCGCTGGCGGAGCAAGTCGCGAACGACGTGCTCCAAGAACTCGAACAGCTATTGCCCGAGCTCGACGAGATCACACTCGACGCAACAACCGACTCCGACTTCGCATCCGCCTTCGCAACCAAAGCGCTCGTCAAGTTAGGCGAGACTGGTAAAGCACCAAAACTGACCGTTCGGATGCGCGGCGATGAGATCGCTACCACTCGCAAGGCACTTCAAGATTGCGATGTCTCACACATCGAATGCACATTGAACAACGACGATGTCAGCATCGTCGCCCAAGTCGCGGCACTCAGTGCCGACGTTGACGCAACGTGCACGATCCGCTTCGTCTTCACTGCAAACAATTGGTTCCAGTTCGACGCCGTGACGCAAGCGTGTGCGGCAGCCAACACAGACCTTGAGATGCGCCTGCTCGACCGCGATGGCGAAGTGCAACTCGAAGCTCTCGCTGCCGACGAACTAACTTTCTTGCGCGATGTTGTAGGCACCGCCAAGTCGCACATGCGCATGGACGACTTGCCAGCAGCAGTAGCCCAAGCCCAAACATATCTAGAGCACGAATTACGACACACCCTGTGCACAAGAGCGCAACGCGAACTCAACGCTAGCAAACCGCTAGCAAGTAAGCCGCTGCGCTTGCCGCCACCGGAACACACCTGGTGCGACGTCAGCGACTCAAACGCACAAAGCAACTGGTGGCTCAAGCAGCTGTTTGGCCGCGCAACCCTGCCTTCGGTTAGCCGCTGGCTACTTGAGTGTATCTCAAGCCACCGAGACCTAATCAGCACGCAGGACGGCACGTGGTTGCGCACACTAATCCAGCGACTTGCGAGTGATCAGCACACCAACGAGCTCCTCGAACTTCTACGCGAAGTCTACGGAGACGCAAAGCAACGCAAGTTACTGATCGCACACGACAACGAGTTTGCCAAGCAGTTTGACCTAACGGGATTCGGTGGGCCCTGGGCGGAAGGGCTCGGGCTAATGCACGATCGCGCCCGGAAACGCCCGTTTGCGATTGGGACAAAAGCCGAACCGGCGGACGCACCGGCGGACATCACGGTCCTGATCCCCTCGTTCCGCCACGAAGTCTTCATCGAAGAAACGCTCCACAGCGTGCTAGCCCAACGCTACGGCAACTTCAAAGTACTCGTAGTCGACGATTGCTCGCCTGATGACACGGTCGCACGAGCGCGCACCGTCAAGGACGATCGCATTGACGTTCGCGTCAATCCAAAGAACCTCGGACTAGGCAGCAGTGTGCTTGCTGCCCTCGACCAGATCGACACACCGTACGTCGCGTTACTAAACTCCGACGACCTGTTTCATCCAAACCGCCTCAGCACCTGCCGGGACGTCCTCGAGCAAAACGACACCGTGCAATTGGTCACAACCGGCATCCAAACGGTTGATCAGAATGGCGGCCAACTCACGCCGACGAACGCCAGCCTCGTGCTCGACGGCAAGAAAGTGTTCGACTGGATCCAATGGTTTGCGCGAGTCACGCCAACAGAAGATCTGTCGCAAGAAGACCTATTCGCGTCACTGCTGGAGTGCAACTTCCTGGTGACGAGTAGCAACCTAGTTGCGCGAACAGACTGGCTGCGCGCACAAGCGGATGGCTTACGCAGCCTCAAGTATTGCCTCGACTGGCAACTGTTTATGCAAGCTGCGCTCGAAGGCACCCTGCACCATGTGCACGAGCCACTGATCGCTTATCGCCTACATGCCAGCAACACTGTCTGGTTCCGCGAAGGGCGCCGCTGGTCTTACTACTTAGAGGTCAACCGTGTCGCAGCCGTTGCGCTGCAACGATTCATCGCGAACGACCGGCTCGATCCAACTCAGAAGCTCGAACAAGTAGTCGATTCGGTAGCTCGCCATCTCGCAACGAATACCGAGATGGACGGACTAGCGCTGTTCCTCAACTGCGCTCTCGACGCACTACAACTCGACGAAGCCGCTACTAATCGTCCATCCGTGCAAGACCTCATCGAGGGCCTCAACTTGCGCGCCGAACAACAACGAAAGGCCTCTCAGCACTATGAAGGATCTCCGGGTTCGAAAGGCCAGCAGCGCCAAACACTAAAGCTCTTGCTCGGCACATTGGCTGACGAGCAAGCGCAGCTAGCCCGCGGCCAAAAGCAGTGGGTCCAAAAATACGCCGAGTCCCTCGAGCAACGAATCACACAGTCGGAGCAACAGCTCCTGCGTCTCGAAGATGAGAAAGTGGCCCTCTACGAGGACCAGAAACAACGGATCACATCCGCCAGCGAACTCCAGTCGCGCCTGAACGAAGCCACGCAGGCCGCGAAGGTTCTTCAGCGAGAGCACGACACCGTGGCCGCTCGTCATGACGACGTCACCGAACGGCTAGAAGCTCGCAAACGTGACCTAGCGGCATCTAGCGACAAGTTGGCCGCCTTGTACACGGACTTGGCGAGCAACCGCGAGAACTTGGCGAGTTCCCAAAAAGAACTCACCAAGGCCAACACTCAAATTGGCAGTCTGACAGAAAAGAATGCTCAGACTGAGGCCAGCCTCGCTGCATCCCAAGCAGCCCATGACACCGAAGTGGCAGATCGCAAAGAAACCGAAGCAGCGCTCCGGAATGAGTCAGCTCAGCATGCGGCGACAGCCGATCAATTAGAACAACGCAAGGCTAAGCTCTTGCACGAAGTCACGAATCTCAAAGAAGAGCAAGATAGATTGCTCAAAACACGTGAGTTCCGAACTGGCAACTTTATTTGGAACAAGACCCCTCTCGCATACATGTCTAGGCGCGGCAAAAAGTGGTATCGCCGCCTTAGAGACGCAAAAGAACGAACGAAGATGTTTTTCAAACGCCGCCGGAAGACCAACGGCACAGCGGTAGTCGCCGCGTGCTGGCAATGGCCGATCTACTCACACACATTCGTCTATCAGGAGATGATCAGCCTGAATAGTACCGGACTAGACGTCCAACTATTCCACTGGGACCTAGGCGGGACCGATCAGTTGCACGCTGCGTTCAACTCACTGTATGAAAATCGCACGCAGATTGAGCCAATCCGCGACAACCACCTAAAGGACAAAGAGCACTTCGAGAAGACCAAGCCAGGCAAGCTGCGTTCATTCTTGGAGCGCATCTCATCGCTATCTGGCAAGTCAGTCGAAGAGCTTGAGAACACTCCTATTGTGCTTCAAGGATGCACGTTCGCACGGATGGCAGAACTTGCCAACGCGAAGTACATCCACAGCTACTTCTTCTACGACCAGTCATTCATGGCCATGCAAGCGGCATGGTTGCTGGATCTGCCACGTGGGGTGTCCTGCTATGCCGACCACATGATGGAAGACTACCCGTGGAAGTTCGTGCCATTGCACATCGAACTCTGCGACGTCATCGTTGCAACTAGCGCCCGCATCAAGAGCGAGCTATCGCAGCTCTCAGGCGGCAAATTCGACGACAAGATCATCGTGAAGCCAAACGGCGTCGATGGAGAACGCTTCCCCGCGAAGACACGACCTGCGCGCAAGCCAGACGAACCTTTCGAAGTGCTATCGGTCTCACGAATCGAGCCAAAGAAGGGCCTGACACACCTCGTCGAAGCAATTGCCGAATTGAATACCCGCGGCCACCGCGTCATCGCGCACATAATTGGCGCCAAGGACGAGCACAGTAAGGGCAGCCTCGAATACGCCGCCGAGTTTGAAGACTGCATCAAGAAGCACAACCTTGAAGATCAAGTCATCCTGCACGGCATGATGAAGCAAGAGCAGATGCCCCCGATCATCGACAAGTGCCGGGCATTTGTGGCTCCATACGTCGAAACGGAGAGCGGTGACAAGGATGGCATTCCAACCGCAATGCTCGAAGCTCTGGCATCGAGCTTACCCGTCATCACAACTAACTCAGGCTCAATCGTCGAAGTGATCGACGATGGCGTCGAGGGCTTTGTGGTTGGGCAGCACGACAGCATGGCGTTTGCCAACGCTCTCGAGAAAGTCATCACCGACAACGATGTCGAACAGCGCATGGCCAAAGATGCTCGCGCCCGCTTCATCAAGGACTTCGATATCAAGGTAACTGAGAAACGACTGCACGAGCGCATCGATGGCTTCTTGAAAGCCAAGCGATAGCTCCACGTGACCGCCCAATGCGCCTGCTCTACATCATCCACCAGTTCTTTCCCGACTGTCACTCGGGAACAGAGCAGCACTGCCTAGCAGCGGCTAGAGAAGCGCAACGGCGGGGGCACGAGGTGACGGTGCTGTCACTGCATTTCGAGCATGGGCGCACTTACCCGCCAGTCAAAGTTTTTGACGCACCCTATGAAGGCTTACGAGTCATCCGCCTGAACCATTGGCAGGGAATCAACCCTAACGATGTTCTACGTGACTACGAAAACCTACATCTCGAAGGATGGTTTCAGCAGGTGCTAGACGATGTGCGGCCTGATGTCGTGCACAGCTTCCACCTTCGACAGCTAGGTTCGAATCTGTTGCAAGTTGCCAAGCGGTATGGCGCACGCCTCGTAGTGAGCCTGACCGACTTCTGGTTTCTTTGCCCTCGTTTCACTCTGCTAAAGTCCGACGGGCAAGTGTGCGATGGGCCACCAGACGGCGGCCAAGGCTGCATCAGCTGCCACCACCCAGAACTCGCAGACATCAAGCCAGACGCACACGCTCCGCCATTGACAACAGAACCGGAAGCACGTGCACATGCTCTGCTGACGCGTAAGCAACGTCAGTTTGCAAACCTCGAGCTAGCGGACGTCGTCTTTGCCCCATCACAATTCTTGGCGGACATGTTCTTAGCCAATGGACTCCAGCATGCTGGGTTCCAAGTTGTGCCTTACGGACTCGAGAAAGACCGCATCAAAGCGATCCCGAGCGAGCGACCACGTCAGCCACTGCGATTAGGATTCTGCGGCGTGCTGTCACCATGGAAGGGCGCGCACTTGCTGATCGAAGCAGTGCGTAAGAGCACCGCCTCGGTGCAACTCACGCTGCACGGGCGCACCGAAGAGTCGATGTTCCAGGATTATATCGATGGCCTGCAAACTCAGGCCAAAGGTGACGAGCGCATCACGTTCGCCGGAGCCTATGCCGAAGGAGATGCGGCCCGAGTATTCGCCGACATGGATGTATTGGTCGTACCGAGCACATGGTACGAAAACACGCCGTTCGTCATGCTCGAAGCCTTCGCAGCGGGCGTGCCGGTCATCGCATCAAACCTCGGCGGACTTAGTGAAATCGTCGAGGAAGACGTCAACGGAACCGTCTTTGCCGCCAACGATGCAAAGGCCCTACAGACCTCAATCGAACGCATCGCCAACGACAGCTCCTGGTTCGCCGGCCTGAACGTGCAGCCGCTCGCAGGAATTGCGGCGTGCTTCGACTCGTTCGACAAGGCCTACCGCGCAACCAGCTAAGCCTCAGCAGCTAGCGCCTAGCTGCGACGCTTGCGACCACCGAGAGTCACCAAGTTGAGCAGCTTGCTACCCCAACGGAACTCACTGCTGATCTTGAGTTCTTCCGCACTGCGCTTGGCAACATCAAGTTCACCTGTCAGCTTGGATATGCGCTGACGCATCTCAGAGACCTCAGTGAGCGATACGTTTGCAGCAGCAGCGGCCCGAGCCACTCGGTCCGCTTGGGACTCAGTCGGTGGCGCTTCGCCATCGAGGAAGCCTTGGTAGATATCGATGCTCTGCTGGCCGATGTGCACGTCGGTAAGGCGCTTTTCAACCTCGGCGCGAGCCGCAGCACCGCAACGCTCAGCGAGTTGATCATCCTCGATCATCTCCTTGAGAGCCTGAACGAACGAATCGGGGTCGCCATTCTTCGCCAATAGCCCTGTGCGTCGGTCCTCGATCAACTCCGGCATGCCGCCGCAATCCGATGACACAATGGCACGGCCGGCGGTCATCGCTTCGATACACGAGTAAGGGCAGTTCTCCCACAGACTCGGAATCAAGAAGATGCTCGCGGCCTTGAGGCAGGCGCGCACTGACGGCAGATCTAGCTGGCCTAGGTAGAAGAAACGATCCCCAAGATCGTTGTCCTTCACCCACGGCAACAGCCGATTTTCCATGTAGCCAAACAAGTCGCGGCCACCAAAGACAAACGCAATGTCTGGGTACTCAGCGAGCGTGCGCTGGACCATTTCCTGCAGGATGTGAACGCCCTTGCGCTCCTCCATGCGGTTGGCGAAGAAGATCAGCTTCTTATCCTTCGGAAGCCCGTACTTCTCGTAGACGTCGATACCGTCATCGTGATCGAACATCTCGACATCGATGCCATTTTGCACGACGTGGATCGGCTTCGACTCGTTCATCTTCGTCGCGACTTCGTCCGCGAGGAATTGACTACACGACATCAGTACTTCGGCCTGGTTAATACCAAGCTGCTCAACGAACGCACATGCTTCGCGGTCAATGCGAGGCGTGTCGTAGATATCCATGATCAAACGGGCCGGCGAGTGAAACTTGATCGCCGTCGGAACCTGCAACAACGTGCTGGTCATCATCGAATCAGCGCCACACTCCGGCGCTTCAATGAAGTCAAATGGCTTCTTATCGTGCACGTGGCGGAACGCTTCAAACGCACCGAAACTCGTATTCAGCCGGTTCTCAGCCCACCATGCTCGGCGGCTACGCATGCTCTCAAGAGCGCCATGGAACCACCCCTGCCGCTTGATGCGCGTGATCGTCAGACCATCGCGCTCGGTATGCGTCATGCCATTCTCAGTCGAGCCGGCAAAGACGTGCACGTCGTGGCCCAATTTGGCCAGCGCTCGCGATTGATAGTAAGTGTATGTGCCGATGCCACCAAAGCCGGTTTCTGGCGGATACTCGTAACTAAAGATAGCGATACGCATGACTTCGATCGGGTTTGCTAAAACTCTACACCGGCGCGGCCGCGCTCACTCAGACAAGGTCCATTCAAGCAATCTCCACTAGAGAGCTACTAAGTAGCGCCCCCAGGAGCACTCCCTCCCAACGCCTGCTGCCAGCGCCAAGCATCAATCATGGACTGCTTCAACGGCAGCACTGCTCGCCAGCCCAGCGTCTCACGAGCCTTTTTGGTGTCTGCAAAGATGGCGATCGCATCGCCGGGACGACGATCCGTGAAATCCCATTCAAGCTCGACGCCAGTGGCCTCGGTGAATGCATTGAGCACCTGTAACACGGACGAGCCAGTACCGGTGCCAAGATTGAACACTTCGACGGCCCCCTCGGTTTGACCGGCCACGAGGCGCTCCATCGCCAAAATATGAGCGTTGGCAACATCAACAACGTGGATGTAGTCACGCACGCAAGTGCCATCAATCGTGTCGTAGTCGTTACCGAACACCTTCAGAGCACCACGTAAACCTGCGGCACTCTGCGTAATAAACGGCACAAGATTCTGAGGCACACCTAGCGGCAGCTCTCCGATCTTCCCCGATGGGTGAGCACCAACTGGATTAAAGTAACGCAACGCGACAGCCTTAAAGCCATACGCGTTCGCCGCGTCACGAATGATCTCTTCACCGATCTGCTTCGTGTTCCCGTATGGCGACTCCGCCGGCTTCACCGGCGAACTCTCATGGATCGGCAACTCGTCAGCCTGCCCATACACCGTGCATGAGGAGCTAAAGATAAAGGCACAGTCAGGCTTCGCCTTGACGTAGCCCAGCAGATTGACCAGTGAGCCAATGTTGTTGTGATAGTAATCCAGCGGCTCGCCGACCGACTCTCCCACAGCCTTGAAAGCTGCGAAGTGGATGATCGCGTCAAAGTCCTGATGCTTCGCCAGGAATGCCGAGCACGCTGAGGACTCAGCGAGATCTACGTTCTCCCAAACCGGACGAACGCCACTGATTGACTCGATACCGTCCAACACCTCAGCACGGGAGTTTGCCAAGTTGTCAGCGACAACTACTTCATGCCCACGCGCCAGCAGTTCGACTGCCGTGTGCGAACCGATGTAGCCGAGACCGCCAGTGACGAGAATCTTGCTCATTGCTTACTTACGCACGTAGTTTTCGAAGTCGCGATGCTCTTGCTTATACAGAGCATCGGTCGGCAACTCTTTGAATGCCTTATAGGTGATCTTAAGGCCTTCTGCGCGCGACACCTTCGGCTCCCAACCAAGAATCTCACGCGCCTTAGCAATATTTGGCTGACGCTGCGTCGGATCATCCATCGGCAGAGGGTGATAAACCACCTTCTGATCCGTTCCGGTCAGCTTAATAATCTCTTCGGCGAACTGCGCGATCGTGATCTCATCCGGGTTTCCGATATTCACCGGATGAGGGTAGTCGCTCTGCAGCAGACGGTAGATACCCTCGACAAGGTCGTCGACGTAGCAGAAGGAACGCGTCTGGCTGCCATCTCCAAAGACCGTTAGGTCTTCGCCACGCAATGCTTGGCCAATAAACGCTGGCAATACGCGACCGTCATTGAGACGCATGCGCGGGCCATAGGTGTTAAAGATCCTGATAATACGCGTCTCGACACCATGGTAGGTGTGATACGCCATCGTCATAGCCTCCTGGAACCGCTTCGCCTCGTCGTAGACGCCACGAGGGCCAACCGGATTGACGTTACCCCAATAATCTTCCGTCTGCGGATGCACGGTGGGGTCGCCATATACCTCGGACGTCGATGCAACCAAGATGCGAGCGCCCTTGGCCTTCGCCAGACCGAGGCAGTTGTGCGTGCCGAGCGAACCAACCTTCAAGGTCTGGATCGGGATCTTCAGATAGTCGATCGGGCTCGCCGGCGAGGCAAAGTGCAGGATGTAATCAAGCTCGCCAGGAACGTGAATGTACGAACTGACGTCATGGTTGTAGAAGCTGAACTGCTCAAGCGGGAACAAGTGCTCGAGGTTCTTTAGATCGCCAGTAATCAGATTATCCATGCCAACCACTTCATACCCCTCATGGATGAAGCGGTCGCAAAGGTGCGAGCCCAAGAAGCCGGCGGCGCCGGTGATAAGAATACGTGGCATGTCTAAATACTAACTAGTGAGTCGCAGTCTGAAGGATGTCGTCTGAATCGCGACTAATTGGACAGTTTGCCTGCCGGTGAGGAGTCCGCAACGCCAATGCCACTGTAGTGGAAGCCAAGCTTCGCAAGCTCAGCTCCACTGTAAATATTGCGGCCATCAAAGATCGCGCGGCGCTTGAGTTCGGCGTGCAAACGTCCCCAGGCCGGCACACGGAACTCTCGCCATTCCGTCACCAGCAAGAGTGCATCTGCCCCTTTGATGGCGCCGTAAGCATCATCCGCATAACTGATCTTATCGCCGATCATGCCCTTGGCTTCTGGCATCGCGACTGGGTCGTAGGCCGTCACAGTGGCTCCAGCGGCGAGCAGTTGTTCGCAGAGGACCAAAGCCGGTGCTTCGCGCATATCGTCGGTGTCCGGCTTAAAGCTCAGACCCCACATCGCGAAATGCATGCCCGTTAGGTCGCCAAAATGCTGCTTAACCTTGCTGAACAAGACCGACTTCTGGTCTTCGTTAACATCCTCAACGGACTGCAGGATTCGCAACTTGTAATCGTTCTCGCTACCAGTGCGAACGAGCGCCTTAACATCCTTCGGGAAGCAACTACCACCGTAGCCAATACCAGGATAGATGAATCGATTGCCGATGCGCGGATCACTGCCGATCCCCTTGCGCACTGCATTGACATCAGCGCCAAGACGTTCGCAAAGGTTCGCGATCTCGTTCATGAAGCTGATCTTCGTGGCAAGCATCGCATTAGCGGCATACTTAGTCATCTCGGCAGACGGCACGTCCATGAAGTAGACCGGGTGACCGTTAAGCGTGAACGGCTTATAGATCCGCGCCAAGACATCTTGCGAACGCTGTGAAGAGACACCACAGACAATGCGGTCTGGCTTGGTGAAGTCGGCGATCGCCGCCCCTTCTTTCAAGAACTCCGGATTGCTGGCGACATCGAATTCGAGGTCCGAGTTGCGTGCGTCAAGCGCCGCTTTGATTTCGGCACGAACCTTCTCGGCGGTACCCACCGGCACCGTGCTCTTGGTGATTACGACGAGGTAATCATCCATCAGTTCACCGATCTCCTTAGCGACCGCGAGCACATAGCAAAGGTCTGCGCTGCCATCTTCACCGGGAGGCGTACCCACCGCGATGAATGCAGCCTCCGCGCCCTGGACAGCCTCAATCAGCTTGGTCGTAAATTTCAGACGCCCAGCGTTCACGTTGCGCTCAACAACGTCTTGCAGCCCCGGCTCATAGATAGGCAGAACTCCCTTATGCAGGTTCGCAATCTTCCCTGCATCGACGTCAACGCACGTCACGTCCATACCAACATCGGCCAAGCAAGACCCCGTCACGAGGCCCACATAACCAGTTCCTACAACAGCTATCTTCATGAAGAACTAAGGTTTGAGTATTGAGCAGAGCAAACTGCTCGTTTTCCCTGAGTATGCACAATCGACCGACGTCGTTCACAGACACAAGGCGGGCGCGCATTCTCCCATGCCACCGCCGCCAGGGGAACATTAGGCCTAGCCAGAGAACGCAAGATTCATGTTGTATCGACAGCCTGGCAACGGCACCAGATCCAGGCCGACTGAGGTAGGCAGATTGCCCCACCCTTCCCGCTTTCCACCAAACGTCCCACTGATTCACACCTCCTACCTCGTGAACCCCGCCGATTCTCGTAGTAGCCTGAACCACGTGTCTGAACCCAACCAAAAGAGTCTCGAGTCCCTTGCACCATTTGGCTACGACCAAGAGCAGCAGCAAGAGTGGCAGCAGAAAGTTAAGAACGGCACATTCGCCCAGACCAATAATTTGGTCACTGGCGAACTCGAGCCGCCCCCATCCGAACTCATTCACCAACTGCCAGAACCCGGCAGTGACGCGTGGCAAGAACTTCACGACCTCGGCACCCAAGCAATCAAGAACGGTGAGCTTGCCGTTTGCGTCCTGAACGGCGGTATGGCGACCCGCTTCGGCGGAGTGGTCAAAGGCATCGTGCCGGTCCGTAATGACAGATCGTTCCTTGGCTTAGCGATCGACAACGCACGCCAAACCGCGACGGCGGCCGATGGCCGGATCCCCGTCTATCTGATGAACAGCTTCGCGACCGACGCTGCGACCAAGGATCACTTTGCCACCAACGACAACTTCGGCGCAAATCCAAGCGAGATCGAACACTTCACGCAATTCGTTGCTCTGCGCATGACTCAAGACGGAGAACTGTTCCACCTCGATAACGGTGAGACGTCTCCCTACGGCCCCGGTCACGGCGACTTCGCAGCGGCGTTTCGCGAATCAGGCTGCCTGCAGCGCTTTCTAGACAATGGAGGCAAATACGTCTTCGTGCGCAACGTCGACAATCTAGGCGCACTGGCGAGCCCAATCGTGCTTGGCCACCACATCAAGAGCGGGCAGCAGATGACGGCCGAACTCGCTCCCAAGCGTCAAGGCGATGCCGGCGGTGCACCCTACACCTACAACGGCCACCTACAAATCGTCGAGCAACTGCGCTACCCGGAGGGATTCGACAGCAGCATTGTTGACGTCTTCAATTGCAATACGATCACGTTCACAGCGACGGCGCTTTCAACTCCGATTGAATTGGGTCGCTACTACGTCGAGAAGAAGGCTGAAGGTCGCACAGCCGTGCAAATCGAGCATCTGATTGGCGAGTTGACGGCACACTTGCCAACTAACTACCTCAAAATCTCGCGTGACGGCTCGCAGTCACGCTTCCTACCGATCAAGACGCCTGACGATCTCATCACGATGAAACCGGCAATCGACATGATCTACGAATCATAGAACCGGGTCGACAAAACTGGCATGCAACACGAAGTGCGTAGCATTCCGCCAGCACCTCGACGGGCGCGCCTCCAACCGATGCTCGCCCATCGCTGGCCGCTGCTCATATCCGGCGCAAGCATGGTCATTGTCGGTAGCCTGATTGCATGGGCCATGTTCCTGCAATCGAGCGGCACCTTCTCCTGGGGGCAGCGGCTCAACAACGGTCCGACCGTAGTTGTCGAAGGAGTCGTGCAAAAATTACGATCATCGATCCGCTTCGATAATCAGAATTGGGATGACGTGCACTACATCGCGTCATGGCAACCCGAAGGATCCAGCGAGCCACTGCAGGGTATCGACCTATACGGCTATAGCTTTGTGCCAGCTGGCAACTACAAACTCGGCGACACCGTCCCTGTCGAAGTGCTTACGACATCCCCCAATATCAACCGTGTGCAAGGCGGCGTACTACGCGCCGATCGGCGGTGGCTCTACGCACAATTCTGGATTGTAGCCATGGTGGTGCCAGGTGCGCTGGTCCTGCTGACTTGGCTCACATCCATGTTCCAGCTGCGACAAGTATTGATACACGGCGATGTCTCGGTCGGGCGCGTCATCGAGGTGCGCCCAGTCAAACACGTCTTGCCAGAGATGCTGACTGTCACCTATGAGTTCCGGGACCACCGCGCTCAAAAACGCAAGAATCGCCACTGGGTTCGTGCCCGAGGAGCGCTCGGCAATCGCCTCCAAAACTGGACCATCAACAGTCCTTCCGAAGCACTACCTGTACTACATGATCGCCGGTTCCCGCACTGGAACCGACTGCTGCTGCCGCAAGACTTCCTGCACACACTTTTGACACGCATCCAGGGTCTTCCAACCGGTGACTGATGACCCTCTCAATGTGCAGGCGCTACTCGGACCCGACGGGCCGATTGCTCGACGCCTGCCGGACTTCGAGGTGCGATCACAGCAACTCGATTTCAGCCAGGCTGTCGCCGAGGCGCTCAAGAACCGTCGTCATTTGATCGCCGAAGCAGGCACCGGCACCGGCAAGTCGTTCGCCTACTTGTTACCGGCAGCGATGTACGCCGAGAGCCACCAGGGCGAAGGCCCCGTTGTCATCTCAACGCGCACGATCGCGCTACAAGAGCAACTCGACGGCAAGGACCTACCATTCTTGCACGCTGTGCTGCCGTTCGAATGGTCATCCGTCACAGCAATCGGCCGCAATAACTACGTGTGTCTCCGACGCATGCACCAAGCGCAGCGCGAAAAGAGCCTGTTCGACGATCCAGAACGCAGCACGCAACTGCAACGCATCGTCGACTGGTCGGTAACAACGAAAGACGGAACGCGCCAAGATCTAGACTTCCCGCCACGGCCAGAGGTTTGGGAGGCAGTGCAAGCCGAACACGGCAATTGCCTGAATCGCTCGTGCAAACACTACAACCAGTGCCACTGGCAGAGGGCTCGCCGTCGCATGCAGACGGCGCAAGTGCTGATCGTCAACCACTCGCTCTACTTCGCCGACTTGGCCTTGCGCATCGCTGGCGCCTCCTATCTACCCGCCCATCGCGTAGTGGTGTTCGACGAAGCTCACCACCTCGAACGCACGGCGACAGAAAGCCTCGGCATGCGCATTGGACGCTCATCCGTTGGCTGGCACTTAAGCCGCATTCATAAACGCCGCAGTGACAAATCGCTGCTGGCTAGATTTGTCAGCCCTGCCGGACGACTGCTGTGGGAGGAGGCGCACGTACTAAGCGAGGCGTTCTTCGATTCTCTTCAAGAACGTCAACGAGCTGACGGCACCAACGACAGCCTCGCGCTACACGAAGCCGACATCGAGGAAGGCCTCTCGCCCGTATTACGTGCGTTGAGCAGCGAAATCGCCACTGCGGCGATGCGTGCCGAACAGGTCGACGCGCAAATGGAGCTACAAGCACGAGCCAACGGACTCGACTCACTTTGCGCGATGCTGCGTGCGCTATGCGTGCACAATCCGGATTCCGAGACGCCACTGGTGCGATGGCTAGAGCCATCACGCAATGGCACACTACTTTGCGGTGCGCCATTAGATGTCAGCTCAACCTTGCGCAAACATCTCTGGCAAGGCGGCGCAACGGCAGTGCTAACTAGTGCAACATTGGCAACCGATGACGACAACGAGTTCTCTTGGTTACGCGGCCAACTCGGGATGGACCAAGCGAGCACACTCCGCGTAGGTTCACCATTCGACTACGACCGCGCCGTCGATTTCGTCATCGAAGAAGCGATGCCAGACCCTGCGCGCGAGTCTCACTCGTATCGCCGCGAAGTCGCAGAACGCACGTTGCAACATGTGACCGAAAATGGCGGTCGCGCCCTGATCCTGTGCACATCGTGGGACTTCGTGCGCAACCTAGCCCAGACGTTGCGCCAACGACTCAATGACGAAGGCATCGAGTTACTCGTGCAAGGCGAAGCGCCGCTATCACGCCTGCTCGAACGCAAGCGCGAGGAAGAGACGTCGGTACTGATCGGCACGGACAGCTTATGGGAAGGCATCGATGTTCGCGGCGAAGCGTTATCACTGCTCGTGGTGACCAAATTGCCATTCGCGAGCCCCGGTCATCCGCTAACTCAGGCACGTATGAAGCTGCTCAAAGAGCGCGGTAAAGATCCGTTCGGCGACCACTCGCTACCGGAAGCAATCCTGAAGTTTCGGCAGGGCTTCGGCCGGTTGATCCGAGGCGGGTCGGACCGCGGCAAAGTTGTCCTGATGGACCCGCGGGTACGCACCAAGGGCTACGGCCGCAAGTTCGTGAATGCGCTGCCGTTCTCAGACGACTACCAAGCAGAACACTAGGATTATAATGGCTTTACGCCACACCCACTTAGGGCTGTGACCGCCGTGGCAGCAACTCCTGGCGACAAGATCCTGGAGCGGCCCAAACTCCACCACGACCGCAAGCCAGGCTCCGCAACCAGCAACAGGCTTGCGTTGTAGGCGTCAACAACGCGCCGCTCCAGCTAACTAGGGAAGTAGCGCTTCAGCGCGAGGAACCACTTCTCAAACACATGCCAGCTGATGATGGCCAACAACCACGTCGCGGCAGCGCAGGTAATCGTAAACACGATCGTGATTGGGATCGCGCCGTAGTCTTCGCGCATCGACAGCAATGTGGTCGGTTGCCATTTGAGTATGCGACTGGCGACAAACTCGATGACCAAGAAGTGAGTCAGGTAGATGCAGTAGCTGTATTTGCCGAGCGAGCGCAGAGGCAACAGCGTGAACAATGGCTGAAGCGAGCGCGCGGAACGCGCCAGGGTCAACAGGCCGACACCAAGCAGTAGCGCCGGGACCAGACCCCACATCTGCTGCCCCACGGACTCTGGAGTCGAGTCGCCTGTAGCGTATGCCGTGACGATCAAGCCAGCGATTCCGAGCGCCGTGGAGACGGCACCGAACCATGCGCGCGGCGGCGGCAACTGCGACAACAGAGCGCCAACAGCGAGCGCATCCATACGACATGGCGTCAGAAAGTGCGTCTTCTCAAATCCTGATTCAATCAGCACAAATCGCAAGGCAACCGCAATCACGATCATCGCGACACACACACGTCGCAAGGTGCGCTGACTGACAAACCAAACCACCGCTGGCCACACTAGGTAGAACTGCTCTTCAATCGCGAGCGACCACGTGATCAAGCGCGCAGGATCGAAGGCTCGCTCGCCAAGCAGCGGGTAGCGAATGTTCTGGTAGTAGAGCAGGTAGGACATCTGCTCACCGCCAGTCGCCGGAGGGCGATTGGGCAGCACGTAGAGCAGCAAACAAATGACCAAGTAGTAGAGCGGGAAAATGCGCAGCGATCGACGCATGTAGAAGTTGCGGAAGTAAGGGCCCGCAGACTGTCCCTTCGCACGCACTAGGATGCCGGTGATCAAGAACCCGCTCAGCACGAAGAACACATCGACGCCGCTCCAACCGAGCATGGCGAGGCGGGCGTACGTGTTCTGCCCCATATCGACGCCAAACAGTGGCGCGATGTAGAGGCAGTGCATGACCAGCACGAGCAAAATTGCGAGACCGCGCACTCCATCGAGGGCGGCTATGCGTTCGGGCTGTGGCAAGGCAGTCATGCAGATAGAGATGTTGCGATGCTTGCCCCCTTCACACAACAACCCCGCCACATGTATATGTGGCGGGGTTGTTGCGCGTCTGGTGCGCAAGGCACCAACTCCGTCGGGTACGCCTAGGCGCCGTACTTCTTGATGGCTGCATCCAACTTCGGTAGCACCGAGAGGATGTAGAGCGCAACGACGCCAGCAGCACCAGCGATGACCAAGAAGAACCAGGCAGGTTCCATCGAACCTTGCAGCACTCCGAGGAAACCGGAGAACTTGTTACCGACGGCCGTGGCGAAGAACCAGCCACCCATCGTCAAACCGACGAAGCGCGCCGGACTCAACTTGGTCACCAGCGACAGTGCCATCGGCGACAAGAATAGCTCGCCGACTGTGATCATGGCATAGAAGCCCATTAACCACATCCCGCTGACCTTGACCGCGCCGTTGTCCGAGGAGAAGCCAGCGATGACCATGAACAACGCCGCACCACCAGTAATGACCATGCCCGCAAGAATCTTGCGCGCTGTGCTGAAGTCGACGCCCTTCCTAAGCAGGCGAGCAAAGAACAGCATGATCAGCGGCGTGAAGACCACGACGAAGAACGCATTCCACGATTGGTAGAGCTCCGAGTTAGCAGTCTTCAGATACTTGCCGCCCTCTTCGATCTGCGGCGGATCACCTTCGTAGAGCTTGTCGAACTTCTCCTGGGTCACCAGGTAGGTCGCGTACTTCTTGGTGCCATCAGTGCGCACAAAGGCGACTCGCTTGATGGCGTCCCCCTCGGCCTTGACGCTAACCGTCTTGACGCCATGCGAGTCTGTGCCTTCCTGGAGCGTCACCGCCGCGAAGACATCAACACTGAACTTCTTCCACTGCCTCTGTTCGTCCGAGAGCTCGCCGCCAATCGGCAGTTCCTCGACCTTGACGTCTAGTGGCATACTCTTCGTCAATTCATCGAGATTGGCCTGCCCCATCTTCTTCTGGCCAAACATCTTCCCCTGATCGCCGGTCGCGATCGGCAACAACGTCGACTTATTGGGACGCGGGATGTCTGCCGCGGCATTGCTGTAGTAGTTCGGATAGGCATTGCCCGCGAACACGGTGTCGCCGCCAACCTTAACAGCGTCCGCGATCATGACGATCGGATCGTTCTGGCCAAGTTGGCGCGCAGTGCTGTCGTTGGCCCACGTCGTCATCGCGCTGCCGTTGAGGTGCAGCACCATGAAGAACGTGCCGCCTGCCAGATAGATCGGCAGCAGTGCCTTGAGTCCAGGCTTCTCGTCTTCGGCCGCCTTATTGGACAGACGTGCGAAGAACAGCAGGATCGGAATCGCACCGAGCAAGAAGCCAAAGTCTGTCGGCTTGACGAGCTTGGTCATCGACTCCGGCAGTAGGTAGTTGGCTACCGCCCAACCAATGACACCGATAACCAGCGCCGGACCGAGGATCTTGCTCATGATCTCGGAGAACGGCGTGTCTTCTGGGTTGGTCTTCGGTGGCGGATCAGCACGCTCCAGGACCTTCCAGCTCGCGAGCAGGATGGTGACCGAGATCAGCATGCCGATGCCAGCCGCGATGAAGATCGCTTCCCAGAAGAACGCGTTGCGCATGATCGCCGCCAAGAAGTTGGCGATGAACGCACCGATGTTGATCCCCATGTAGAAGATGTTGAACCCAGCATCGCGCTTGGGGTCTCCCTTCTCGTAGAGGTTGCCGACCATTGCTGAGATCGTTGGCTTGAAGAAGCCGTTACCGCAGCAAAGGAAGACCAGGCCAACCGGGAACGCCCAAGGCTGCCCAGTTGCCAACAAGAAGAAGCCGGTCGCAAACAACAGCCCCCCAATCAACACCGCCTTGCGATAACCAAGGAATCGGTCGGCAAGCAAGCCACCGACGTATGGCGTGAAGTAGACGAACGCGAGGTAGAGACCATAGATCTCGTTGCCCGTGTCCTTCGACCAGCCTAGGCCGCCGGTTTCGGTGTCCGTCGCGTAGAGCAACAGGATGCCGACCATTGTGTAGAACGCGAGGCGCTCCCACATCTCGATGAAGAACAGGCGAAAGAGACCCTTGGGGTGGCCAGTAAACATGGTTTCTAAAGGGAGGAAGTAGCGAACGGAAAATCGAATGAACTTCGACCGTCAGACGACAGCCGCACGAATGACTGCAGGAGGCTCACTTGACGCCGTGCTGCCACTTCTTGAGGACAGGTGCAGACACCATCAGCAGCAATCCTGCGCCAACGGCAATCCAGGCGAGCATGTTGTAGACGCTGAGATAGGTCTCCAGCGTCTGCTGCGTGACCTCTTCTGCAGGGCTCGCCATCAACGTGGTTAACTGGGCTTGCATGTCTGCGCTACCACCCGCCAGCTTAGCAATCTGCTCGGTCACGAAGGCCGAGCCGGCATCGGAGTCAGCAGTCAGCTCCTTATCCTTCAACCCATCGAAGATGGCCAGGGCCTTGGCCAATTCTGGCTTAGACCCGGCCAGCGCATTCACGAAGCCAGCGATCTTGTGGCCAGCAGAGATGGACAAGAACCAAGCTCCCATCACCATGCCGACGATCTTCTTCGGCGCCAGCTTCGTCACCGCAGACAGGCCAACAGGGGAAAGACACAGCTCACCCGTCGTGTGAAGCAGGTAGCACATCACGAGGAAGATCAGCGGCACAATGCCACCAACACCCCACGCGGCGCCCATCACTAAGAGGCCATAGCCGGCGCCCAACTGCACGAGAGCCAAGCCAAACTTCGCCGGGATGGAAGGATCGCGATCCTTCTTACCAAGTGCGACCCACATTCCTGAGAACACCGCACCAAAGATGACAATGAACGCAGGGTTGAAGAATTGGCCCCACGAAGTCGGCATCGTCCATCCGAAGATTTCGCAATCGACATTCCGGTCAGTAAACAGTGTCAGCGACGAACCGGCCTGCTCAAAGAATGCCCAGAACAGTGCGTGGAAGACCCAGAGCACCATCAACAAGAACAACCTCTCGCGCTGCACCTTGTCGCTCTTTAGTGCGACACCGAGGATGGACCCCATGGTCACAATCAGACCAATCAGGACAAGGTAGGTAACCAACTCCTGGTTCTTCAGCAGTAAGTAGAGAACAGGCGCCGCACACAGTGTCCCCAGCGCAACCTTGGCGATCCGAGCAGGCTGCTTCTCTGGATCGGGCGCGGTCCCATGGTCGGCCAAGCGGCCTCGACCCATGTGGAATGTGAAGATGCCAAGCAGCATGCCTAGGCCAGCAAGGCCGAAGCCCCATGTGTAGCCGTAGTTCTCGCCAATCCATCCGCACAGGAGTGTCGACGTCAGCGCGCCGATGTTGATCCCCATGTAGAAAATGGTGAAGCCAGCATCACGGCGCGAATCACCATCAGCGTAGAGCTTGCCGACAAGAGACGAGATGTTCGGCTTAAAGAGACCGTTGCCGCAAACAATCATCGCCATACCCGCATAGACGGCAAATTCTTGCTCAACCAAGAGCGTGAACTCGCCAATGGCCATCACGATTCCGCCCATGATGATCGCGGCTCGGTAACCGAGTAATCGGTCCGCGATGATGCCTCCGAGAATCGGCGTGAGATAGACAAGCGCGTTGTAACTCGCGTAGACATTCCCGCTGAGCTCGTCGCTCATGCCGAGGAAGCCCTTTGTCAGATACAGCACCAGCAGGGCACGCATCCCGTAGAAGCAGAATCGCTCCCACATCTCCGCGAAGAAGAGCATGTAAAGCGCGGGGGGATGGCCAGTGCCGGAATCATACTCCGACTTAGCCGTAGCGGGGGAATCACTCAAGGCGAGGTCTCCTGACTAGATTAGGGTTCGAGAGAAGTGAAGAAGGCTACCCACGGGGAGGCCCACGGCCACAACGAAGGCGATAACGGGACACGTGTTTCGCCAGGAACCACATCAGCACCATTGGCCTGGGGCTCGCAAGCTGCATGTCCACGCCACTCTTCCCAGCTACGGTCTTGCCTGACTAGGGCCGCTCCCCCATCCTGTTGGCTCCTACGTTAGACCGTCCCTCCCAAAAGGATCACCGAATATGGGCCGCCAGTGGCTAGAGAAGAACAAGGCGATCACCGCCAATAAACGGGCCAAGATCACCTCAAAGCTTGGTCGAGAGATCACCGTCGCCGCCAAAATGGGGACAGCCGACCCAAGCATGAATCCTCGCCTGCAGATGGCCGTCGACGCCGCTCGCAAGCAATCGGTATCCAGCGACGTCATCGCGCGCGCCATCAAGAAGGGCTCGGGCGAAGGGACGGACACCGCCGACTACGAGATGATCATCTACGAGGGCATGGCGCCGCACAACGTCCCCGTGCTCGTCGAGTGCATGACCGAGAACCGCAACCGCACCGCACCCGAAGTGAAGTCATGCTTCAAAGGTGGCCAATTCGGCAGCAAGGTCACCTTCATGTTTGATCACGTCGGCATCATCGAGGCGACCCATGAGGACGGCTCCAAGGATGCTGAGGAAGCAGCAATCGAATGCGGCGCGAATGACTGCGAAGAACTCGACAGCACACCCGAAGATCAAGCTGGCGGTCTATTCCTCACTGAGATCCCAGACCTCTACGCGGTCGCAGAAGAACTTCGCAATGCTGGCTGGACCGTTGCCTCTGCGGAGTTGGGCTATCACCCCAAGGACCCGATCACGCTAGAAGGCGAAGCGCTGGAACAAGTGCAAGCATTCTTGGAGCGACTTGACGACTTGGATGACGTGCAAAAGCTGCACGTTGCGCTGAAGTAATCGGGTTCTCGCTCTAAGCAAGCCTCGAAACGGCGCTCCATTCACGCCGCCGTATTGGAGCAGAGAACACTCCTCAGCACTTCTGCAGCAAGAAGCGGTGATAAACCATCTCCCGCTTCTGCAGACTGGTGAACATGCGTCCGCCACTAAGCCCGGCAAACTCACCGAAAAGGTGGCGTAGTCGCGGCGAGATGATCTCTTCGATCAACTGCCGCTTGCGCGCATCGTCGCTCGATAGCGCCGCAACGACTCGCTCTGTGATGTCAACCGACTCAAGCACGCGAAACCCAGGCAACTCAGCAAGCTTCGCCGCAACGCCATCCATTTCTTCGGGAGTCCGAAAGTCTGCAATGGCAAAGTGCCCAGTCGGCCGCAACACCCGTGACACCTCGCCAAAGAACGCATCCACGTCGCCATAACAGTGACTACTCTCGACGTTGAGCAACACATCGAACGAAGCGTCTTCGAACGGCAAGCCCTCAGCGTCGCCGGTGACGAAATCCAGATTCACGACGCCTTGATGCGTTCTCCGGCACAGCTTGACCGCGCTCTTTGAGAAATCACAGCCAACATATCTGCGAGGGTTGTGCGTGCGAGCTAAGTAGCTAGCACCTCCCCCTCGACCAGAGCCCACCTCGACAACGTCTTTGCCTGCTAGTTCTGCAACCGACAAGACCTGCTCGTAGAGTTGTATACAGAGTCGATCTGGCTCGTATTCCGGAGCAAGGGACAAAGCTGCAGCCCCATCTTCAGGCTCGTAGCCATAGTTCATGAAGGTCCAAGACTGCTGATCGAACTTCTTCGCCAAACGTTGGTACCACCATCGCCAAAGCAGTCGCCGCAACAGCGGTGACTTGTCGAGTGCAGTGACGGCTATCTGGATCAGCATCGGTGTAAGTTTGACCTCGACGGACGAGATACTTGTCCAACAATCTGAGCGTCAACGCCAGAAACAGAAATCGACATGGCTCTAAGCCCTACCCTTCGCACCAGTGCATCACTCCATGAGAGCCGTGTCTCATGAAATGGCCAGATGACTAAGATTGCTGGCGGCGGACCATCCGGCCCTCTTTCGAGGTGATCTAGAGCGGCACGGGTGCGGCTAGGAACTACGCTGCGTCGCGATGCAAGCGGCCGCAAAACGGTGGGCAACGTCTTGCCAATCAGCCATCGGCGGGCGCACTCGTGCGGCTTTGGCATCCTCGAGCCTGCGCGGCGAGTCCAGTAAGCCGTGCAAGCATGCATGGATCTCGTGGTCGGCAGCGTCGCTGGGCAACAGCCAACCATTCTTCCCATTTTGGACGAAGCTCTCAATCTCGCCCGTTGCTAAGGCCAGCACTGGAAGGCCAGCCGCAGCAGCCTCTGCGACCGCCATTCCAAACGACTCGCTGCAACTCAGCGACACCAGCAAATCCGCGCGCGCAAATCGGGATGCGACCTCTTGGATCGGAACGGCACCATGAAGAACAACCGACAAGCCTTCGCTATGCTTCTGCACACGCAACAACTCTGCGTCACCAGGCTCGTAGGAGCCGATCAGGTCGAGGTGCCAGGGTTGCGGCATGGATTGAAGTAAGCGGACAAGCCGAGCCTGGCCCTTTGCCGCACTAATGGTGCCGACGCATACAATTTGACTCACAGCATCGCGGGCGCGGACAACGCGGTCTTGGTCAAAGCAAGCGTCAAGCCCCGGGCTCACAACCGCAGTCGAACGACTCTGCCCAGCCACAGCCGCCGCAGTTGTTTCGCTGGTCGCAAGCACATGCATTGACTGTTCACACCAGTCAGCGCGCGTAGGAACCATGTGCAGCAAAGCAATGGTATCGCGTGGCAGTGGCTCACGACTCAACTCTGCAAACAAGCCATCGACAACGATCATCGCTTGCGGCTCTTCACGGCGCAGCCGATCTATCAGAGGCCGCAATTCCTTCGGAGTGGCCGCGACTTTCCGCCCTTGCTCAGCAGTGAAGTTATCGAACACGCTTGATTGGTAGCGGTAGCCTCCTGAAGCGACCCCCTCTTTGCGGTGCGGTTCGATCAGTATGATCACCGAAGCTCGCCTTCGTAACTGGCCCAAGCGACACGGCTCTCTTCAAGAGTCACGCGCAATTGGCCTTTAAACTGACCAGTAAGCGACGCACTGATCTGCCCGTGCACCCATTTGGCGAGGAACTCCGTCGTTGTGTTCTGGCCCGTAAATTGGGGCAATTCGTCGAGGTTCGTGAATCGCAACGGGTCGAGCACTTGCTGCAAAGTCTGCGTCGCCAAACCAATATCGAGCACGATGCCATTCTCGTCGAGGCGGTCCGCGGCGTATTCAGTAATGACCTCGTAAGTGGCTCCGTGCATGCGCTGCGCCGGGCCAAACACAGCGCCACTCAAGCTGTGAGCAATCATCACGTGGTCTTTAACAGCTACGCGGAAGGTCTCGAGATTAGGTTCCATCGCATCACTCATAGCGAACAACTGGGCTCAGCGCAGCGGATTGACCAGCATAGATTGCGGCAAAAGTGCTCGGCAAGTCAGCAAACGCCAACTCCTTGCCCAGCAACGCGTCGAGTCGTTCATCGCCCAAGAGTTCCATGACAGCGGCTGCACGCGCTGCATATCCCTGTGAGCGATGGCTGTTAGCTATGGTGCCAACTTGCGATGCAAGAATACGCTTTCTCTGGTAGTGAAAACTGTGGCCAAGTTGCAGGTTTACGCTGCGATCGCCATACCAAGAAAGCTCATGCACCTGGCCTTCGAAGCCAAGAACATCGATAGCCAACTGCAGGCCTTCGGCCGTCGCACTGGTATGGAACACACGAGCAAACGAGCCCAGCTTCGCATCCTCGGGGGCGATTACCTCTGTAACCCAAGGGATTGCCTGGGCCATTTGACGGCGCGTAGCGTCGCGTTCGATCACAACGACTCTCCCGGCGTGCTCTAGCGACAAGACAAACGCAACCAACAACCCCACCGCACCAGCGCCAATGATCGCGACCACCTCAGGGCCAGCGAGATTGGCATCCCAGACCGCGTTGCGAGCAGTCTCCATATTAGGGAACAGCGTTGCTCGCGCTGCCGGCATGGAACTGGGGAGCCAATGCAATTCGGTGCGCGGAACAATCGCATGGCGTTGATGCGGCCGCATGACAAATGCTTGGCGACCAATGTCGGGCCCATCAGTCACTGCGCCGACAAAGCTGTAGCCATAGAGAATCGGTAAAGCAAACGAACCCTGCATGCCGTGACATGCCATCGCGTCGGTACATTGCAGAGGCACATGACCTAGCCCCACAAGACGTTCGGTGCCAACACTGATCCCGCTACATATTGCTCGTAATAGGACGTCACTCTCAAGCCGTCGCGGCAACTCCACGTCGCGTAACGCCCCCCGCCCGGGCGCTTCAACCCAGTAGCCCGTCGTGCTAACGGGATCGCTGCCATGTTCGCCTTGTGTGGTTACCAAAGTCGTGATTACGGGATCCTAAGCATCCGGCACGCACATGAGTAAAACATGCCCATCGAGTATGGCGTGATCCATGTGCAGCTTCCGACCTTTGTCCACGTGATCAACTTCGGGCAATTTCAGCCCAGTCAGGCCCGACCCGAGCACAATCGACGCAATATGCACCTGCAACAAATCAACGCACCCAGCCTGCAAGAACGATGACAAGATCCCGGATCCGCCTTCGAGATAGAAGGAGTGCAAGTTGCGTTCGCGCAACTTGGACAACACGACTTGCGGATCCATACGATTGTCATCGGCCTCTACGCCGTGCACAACGACCGAGGGCTCAGCAACGGTACGCGCCGATGATTTTCCGACGAACACCTCACACCCGGGTGCCTGCATCAGATTCAGCTGGTCGGCTGCTGTGAAGACTCGACCTCGACCGCTAATTACAACCCGACGCGGATCCGGGCCAGAGACATGGCGAACCGTCAGTTGCGGATTGTCATGAATCGCAGTTGTCGCCCCAACGATGACACCCTCCAGAAGGGCCCGCATGCGATGGCTGTGATGAAGATCTGCTTGGTTACCGATCCACTGCGACTGACCATTCTCACATGCGATGCGCCCATCCAAAGTTTGGGTCAGGTGCCCAGCAACGAAACTGCGGCCTTCGCGTTGAGCCTTAGCAGCACCAAGGAGGACCGGCAAATAAACACGCGCTGCCGTTGCCAAAGCCGAATCAAACACAACTCCAGTTGGCGACTCGATCCGAGGCAAGCCACGTTCATCGATGAGATACAGAGAGACACAACCGCGTGCATGCGTGACTTGAGCAAGCATCTTCGGATCATCATCAACCAGCAGAACCTCATCGGCGTTCTGCCACGAAAGATCCGTGGAAGGCTGACACCTCCAATCACCGCCCTTACAAAACGCAAGGCCCGTAGATCCTTGACGGAGTACTTGCCGAGCTTCCAGCAGAGCTGGCCACGGCAGCGCCTTAGATAGATTACAGGACATCGAGCGGGTCGCTGGCGAGGGCAGCCAACAGATCCCTAAAGACTATCCATTGAATCAACTGGCGTCACCCAAAGCCCGAGGCAGAAATCGTAACTACCGTGGCATGGACCGGTCAATTTGCCAAGCCCACAGCAGACGCACTCGACGCCCCCGCGTGAGGTATGCTAATGGTCGATTGCCGGTGCACGCATTAACAACATGGACGCGACTGCAAGCACTCGTCTGGACCCCGATGCTCTTACTCGGCGGCTGGCTTGAGAATGCTTGGTGGACGCAATGGCGCCTAGCCGTAGCGGGCCTGCTTCTTCTTTCCATAGTATCGCTCGCAGCGGTGCTACGAGTTGGCCGGCGCATTCCCGATACAGTGACGATGGTCAGAGCACTTGCTCTAGTACCTTTGGTCGCCGTTCCATTTACGTCGCAGTGGATATTCTGGTCTTTCGCTGCATCCGTGTCATTACTGGATCTCGTCGATGGAGCACTTGCCCGCCGCCTTGGCCCGACCACCCAGGGAGCGGTTCTGGACATGGAATCCGACCAACTAACCGTCGCGACCTTCGCATTGCTCCTAGTCGCAGCTGGCGGTGCGCCGCACGTGTTGTTACTCCCGCTAATGCGGCCAGTCTTTGTCCTAGCGGCTTGGTACTACGCAATACCAGCCACCGACCCCAAACCAGTCAATGGCGACAACCGCCGTGCCAAGATCATTTGCGCGACGGTCATGACAGCCCTCTTACTCGGGCTACTGCCAGGCGTGAACACATGGTTGCGCGACATCGCTAGTGGTTTCGCCGTGCTGTTGTTGCTGTGGTCATTCTCTCGTGACTGGCAGTTCTTGCTGCAACAGCGGCGCAGTGCGAGGGAGCTACATGGAGTTCGCTGATGTAATCGTGATGTCGGCTTACGGCACACTCGTTATCGAACTGACGGCATTTCCGATACCGAGTGAGGCCAGCACGCTGGACCTGTTAACGCGGAATCGCGACGACGTAGAATCATCTGACAGTCTGTCGTTAGCTCGTAATCGCACGCTGGTCGACAAGACATTCCGGTTCTTGCTGCCAACGACCATCGGCGTGGCGCTGTTTCTACTGCCACTACTTGCGACCTGGTGGCCTCAACTGCGTCCGGTGTTCTTTCCGGTGACGCTGGATGAGCTCATCAACGTCGGGCTAGCAGTCATCGTTGCTGGTCGCCTACTCACGTTCTGCTCGGTCCTGCAACTTCGGTCAGCTAAGCGCCACGCGAAACTCCCCATGGGCTTGTTCACGTATTCGCGCAATCCCGGATTAGTCGGAATGTTCACATTCTACCTAGGCCTTTGCCTAACTTTTGGTGGCCCTTGGTTGTGGCTTGGCATCCCGATCTACTTTTTCAACATGCATCATCGAGTACGCCTCGAAGAAGTTCAGCTCACGGCGACCCATGGAAACCGCTGGCTGGATTACCAAAAAGACGTCGCACGCTACCTTCCCTTACCCGGACTGAGGTAAGACACATGGCCCCACCACCAGTCACTCAAGACGAAGTCGCCGCATGGTTCGACGCGACCTATAGCCAGAAAGGGCTGCGGTATCTGCGGCCACCCCGCGCATACCCGATCTTCATCCAGTTGCTCGGTCTTACCAACGGCCAACGATTGTTAGACGTAGCGTGCGGTCCAGGGTTGGTCTTGCGAGCAGCACGCGAACGTGGCGTCCACGCGAGTGGCATCGATCTTTCGGCGGAGGCCATCGCATTAGCCCAACAACTCCTCCCTGGCGTAGATGCACAGGTTGGCAATGCTGAACAGTTGCCGTTCGCCGACGCCACCTTTGACGGCATCACCTGCTTGGGTTCTCTCGAGCGCTTTCTTGAGCGCGAACGGGCGCTTACTGAGATGGTGCGCGTCGCAAAGCCAAACGCACGCTTCTGCTTCTTAGTACGCAACGCGAGCACTCTGGTCTGGCGGTTCTGGCGCGAACGCTTGGGCCATCGCGAAGTCGCTGGCCACCAGGATGCGATGACGCTGTCCGCATGGCAGGATTTATTTTCGCGCAATTCACTAACCATCGAATCCGTTCTGCCAGATCAGTGGCCACGACAACGTTGGCGGCAGCGACTTCCAGGACAGCACCCTCAACCTGGCCGCCAAGAACGTGTAGCACGTTCATTG
>Ga0315331_10000244_pt1 | contig 35674 bp, 27 predicted proteins | sample M160m34915metaG_FD_203456 | JGI IMG/M metagenome (GOLD analysis project Ga0315331, IMG submission 203456) | Ammonia-oxidizing marine archaeal communities from Monterey Bay, California, United States - M1 60m 34915 | ecosystem: Environmental > Aquatic > Marine > Intertidal zone | place: USA...
TCTACCTGGCGCAGTTTACCTACGGTCTCTTAAGGCTTACCTCGCTTGCCTGCCTTCTTCTGATCCTACTCTGACAGGATAAATAATATCTCTCTAGATCGAACAACTCATAAGGGGTGCTTTAGTCTATGCGGTAGCGCTTTCGATGGTCCACGCTCAGTTCTTCGCAAGCATCTGGCACCGTCCGAGCTGTATAAAGGTTCGGAGGAAGTTGCCAAGATTGTAGGCGAGCCATGCAACTTTAGCCTTTTGGTGTTTTTAGCAAACTTCCGGCATGAGAGCCGTGTTCACTGGTCCGCGTTCTGGCCTTCCGTAGATATGCTGTTCGTCGGTGCGGCGCTAATTGTAGAAAACATCATTCTAGCAGCAGTTCAGGCGAATTTCGTTGTATCCGCGGCACCGCCTGTGGCGTTTCGTTCAAAACGGGAAAAGAGGCCGCCAAAGTGTATCCTGACGTGTGGGTGAGCGCCCACGCTTTCCGCAATCAAAAGAGCCGAAACAGCAGGCGCGCATTTCCCTATACATGAACACTTATAAGGGCCTGCCCGCCTGCTCGGCTGGCGTTTCTGCTAACTTGCAGAGGCCAAAATATCAGTCCATCTGATAGTTTGGTGTGGATTTTGACAGGGCTATTTCCTCCTCATCCATTTCCTCAACGATGTTCTCGAAGAGCGGTGTGGACAAATAGCGCTCACCGGTGTCCGCGAGCATACACAGGATGACAGAGCCAGGAGCAGCTTTTTCGGCCACCTGCATAGCGATAGCCAGGGAAGCCCCTCCGGAGATGCCGGTCAGGATGCCTTCCTTCTGCGCCAGGGCCTGCGCCCACTTTATACCGTCTGGACCGCTCACTGGAATTAACTCGTCATAGAACTTGTTGTCGATGGCTTCCTGCAACACATAGGGAATGAAGTCCGGTGTCCAGCCTTGCACCGGGTGGGGTTGGAAGGATGGGTGGCTTACGGCAGGGGAGTTTTCAGCAGTGCGTTTCTGGGCATGGCCGCTGCCGACAAGGGCGGCGTTGTCTGGCTCGCTCAGGATGACTTTTGTGTCTGGGCGTTCTTTGCGTAGGACGCGGCCAATGCCGGTTAACGTGCCGCCAGTTCCGTATCCAGTAACAAAATAATCCAGCCGCTCACCCTCGAAATCCGCTATGATTTCCCGGGCTGTCGTTGCCTCATGAATATTGGAATTGGCCGAGGTTTCGAACTGGCTAGCGAGGAACCAGCCATTCTTTTTAGCCAATTCCACTGCCTTGTTATACATACCAAAGCCTTTTTCTGCGCGTGGAGTTAGCACTACCTTGGCACCATACATGCGCATGAGCTTGCGACGCTCAATGGAGAAGCTGTCGGCCATGATGATAACCAGCGGATAGCCCTTTTGGGCGCAGACCATGGCGAGGCCTATGCCGGTGTTGCCGCTGGTAGCTTCCACCACGGTCTGACCTGGCTTCAGTGCCCCACTCCGCTCAGCTGCTTCAATGATATTGACGGCGAGGCGGTCTTTGACCGAGCCAGCGGGATTGAAGAGTTCTGCTTTTACAAAAACACGCACGCCAGCTGGTGCTAGATTTTTTACCTCAATGCATGGCGTGTTACCCATGGTCTCAATTATATTCTCGTAGAGCCGGCCACGTCCTTTTGTTCTGCGTATAGAAATGTCTTTGCTCATCATTAGTCTCCTGATTGTGGGTTCTGTTTGTAGGCAAGGATGGGACTTAGCTTATGTTCTATCCAGTAGTCGTGAGTGTAAATTGCTGGCCCATCGGAGAGTAAGGTTAATCCTATTTACCGCTACGGGATTTCCGTAAACCTTGGAAACTGCCCACAGCATTAGTTTTGACAAATTGGGAGGTCCTAATCAGGTGTAGTCGTCAAAATACTTGCATGAATCATGCCAATCTGAATGCACCCACCTCTTGTAGCGACGCCTCTCAAGTGCGCAACAATTAGGCAAAGGCTGTTCAACACCTGCACAAAATTCTTGCAAACAAGGAATCGCCTTAAAACCTCCCCAGACGTTATATCCTCCAGCAGCCGGTTCGCTTGCGCCCACTTGTTTAAGCGGCAAGCACCTCCGCCTCTGGCAGAAATAACGATTCTGCATCAAACAGCTATGCTGCACGAAGGCAATAGGCTGACCAGAGGATGCACCATCACTGAGTGAGCTTTGTAAATACCACTTCAGTAGCAAACATATTTCTCCAGAATCGTGTGCTTCGGTAACATCAGTTACATATCCGGTAACATGAAAAATGGACAAATCCCGCCAAATAACACGGTTACATCGTTTTGCAGTATTCTTTACATGCTTTCTTGCCACTTTTTTTATACCCCCCCCATTATCTCTGCTCTCTTTTTTATTTTAAATAAAAAAGACGTTACCAACGTTACCGCAAGGTTTTCTGCAGGGTTTAAATATTACCGGGGATGTAATCTCGACGTTACCCATGCAACTCGCAGGTCTGAACGGTAGCCTGATCGGTGAAGTCCTAAACGTTCCATGTTTTTGGCTCCCATTTGGGTGGAAGCGCCAGCCCACGCACCGGTTTACTGTCGACAGACTTCCTCGCCTGCCCTGGCTTTCCCTGATGGCAGGCGCGCACCAAAATCTCTGATGCCTTGCGCTTCAGACTGTGGAATTCTGCATCTATTCCTAGGTGAGTTTTATCTGATGTTGTCGTGAGATGAGGTGGATTTGCCTTATCAAATAATTAATTCTAGAAATATAGTTTTTGTGAGGAACTCGGTGGGATCTTTACCTCTAACCAAGGAGCGCAAATGCCTCCCGCTTAAAGAAGGTTGCTTAGCTCATGTCGCAAGACTTTCAGCATATTGTTTATGAGGTGAATGACGGAGTCGCTGACATCACGCTAAACCGGCCGCCACTTAATTTGATCGACCGGGATATCACTCTGGAGTATTTCGCTGCGCTTGAGATGGCAGATCAGGACCCGGAGGTGCGCGTGATGGTGCTTTCCGGCTCCGGCAAAGGATTGTCGGCTGGGGTGAACCTACAGTGGCTCGAGCAGTTCGACGCAGCCGCGATGCACGACTTTCTGCGCTTATACTACGTCGAGAGCATTCAGCGTATGCGGGCGTTATCAAAACCAGTCATCGCTCAGGTGCACGGCCATGCTCGGGAAGGCGGCTGCACGCTCGCCTTCGGCTGCGATATTGTGATCGCGTCTGACGATGCGACATTTGGCTATCCAGGCGTGCCCAATTTGGCGGCGCCGCCGGGCATGCATACCTGGATCCTGCAAAAGCTGATTGGGCGCATGAAGGCGGCTGAGCTCATCCTTACGGGCAAAGCGATTTCCGCACGGCAGGCGGACGACTGGGGCCTGATCACCCGGGCCGTGCCAAGAGACCGCCTGCGCGATGAAACCTTGGCCCTAGCAAAAGAATTGGCAGCTTTGTCCCCTTTGGCTCTCAAGCGCACGCGCGCCTTCATGTATGCGCTTGAAGACATGCCCTTCGTCGACGTGCCAGCGGCGGCATTGGAAGCTGTTTCCACTGCCTTCAATAGCGCCGACAGCAGAGAAGCGCGCTTAGCCTATAATGAGAAGCGGCCCCCGATCTGGACCGGGAAATAGGATCTGTAAGCCAACCTCTCTTCATCGTGCTATGTCAGAGCGGTCTGCCTTAACCTGACTTTTGCCGCCGGACATCGTTGAGGGCTGGTAAATCCGTGCCGTTGCTTCAGCCGCCCACCCTCGAAATCCGCCTCACGATCTTGATATTCGTTCGCTACCCGGTTTATATACAACCGACATTCGATTTCATTGCTCCAAGTTGAGTACATGCTGTTTGAACGGGGCACCGATATCAACCATCAGACCGTACGGTTCTATTAGAACCGCTTCGGGCCGCTATTCGCTTCCCAGATCGGCAGACGGCCTGGTCGGCACCCACTGAGTGGGTCAGTTGTGCAGCGGCAGGTAAGAGCCCTGTTCTCGAGTTCAGATCGTCAGGACTGCCTTGCCTGCGTAGGTCCGGTCAATCAGGCCGCCGGCGACCTCCCCGACGGCAGACCAGTCCTTTTGGACGGAAACGTGGGTTTTGAGCTTGCCATCAAGCATAAGGCGCATCAGGCGGGTCAAGCCCTTAGAAGCGGTTTCCTTTTCGGACTCTCGATACAGGTGGAAGCCGTCAACGCGACCGTCGCCGGAAAGCAACATGGCGCGAATCGGGATGGTTGCCTCGAGCCCGCCGCTAATGCCGTAGGTCACGAGCCGGCCGCTCATGTCCAAAGCCTCGATCAGCTTTGCGAAGAGCGGGCCGCCCACGCCGTCGACTATTGAGCGAAACTTTGGCATGTTCGCAAGCGCAATGCCGTCCGCCGACACCACTATTTCTGCACCAAGATCGGCGATGGCCGCTGCATGCTCGGCCCGGTGCAGCAGCGCTACTGGCTTTGCCCCCATAGCAGTCGCAAGCTGGCAAACGAAGTGACCGACGCCGCCAGTCGCGCCGGTCACTAGAACACGGTCACCCGCCAGGCGCTCGCAGCGCTCCAATGCGTATAGGGCTGTAAGGCCCGCGACGGGCAGAGTTGCGGCGTCGATGTCTGAGACGCCTTCGAGGATTTCCGCCATGTCTTGTACGGGAACAGCCGTCCGTTCCGCCCAACCTTCGAGCCGGCGAGAAAAGCCCACGACCCTGGCCCCTTCAGCCGGCCCTTGGCCGTTGGCAGCGGCCTTCGCGACGACGCCGGCCAGGTCCCAGCCGACGCGCACCGATGTCGCAGACTGGCGGGCGCGGTTGACCTCACCACGATTTAGCGAGACGGCTGTGACGCGGATGATCGCCTCATTGGAATCAGGGCTCGGCTCTTGCACGTCGCCGATGGTGACCCAGCCGTGGGCGTTCTGGTTGGAGATGACGGCTTTCATAGTTCAAAGGCCTTTCATTGTTGGGCCAGGCTAAAAGTTCACCAGGTGATGTAATTGCATCAAAAGTAGAGGTTATGGCACGGACAAAGCGGAACCAAGGGGTGATATGCGCATCCTCGGAACTCCCCTAGCTTCAGAAGTTTAAATAGTGTCTCGCTGCGCTTGAATAGGCACCTAATTAATTCACAACTTCTTTTAATCAAAAGTCATGCCTAGGCATCAGATACACTTGCTCTGACGCGTTTGAGGCTATTCCTAAGACGGACCCGCTAAGGGTCATACCGGACTGGCGTCAAAATCCAACTCAACCGTTCCCTGATCAGGCTAATTATATTTTACCACGCTTACCTTGTATCTTCCGATTCTTCTTTGTTGAGATAAAAACTATCCCCATGGGTAAAACACTTTTGGAGGACTGTTCCACTCGTTTACGTGTCAATTCCTTCTTAGGTCGTGTTTCGGTTATCTGCGATGACGTTCCTGTGGAACACCCCCGCAAAACTGACCATTTGTGGGCCGAAATTGCCGAGGCCGAGATTGTCCTTTTGGACGGTGACCTTGTTTATTTGCCCTGAAACACAGGCTTGCGTTTCTCTATGAACGCTCGGACCGCTTCCTTGTGGTCGGCCGTTGCAGCACTCTCGACTAAGCGCTCGGCCTCCCTGTCGAGCGCCTCCAGAAACGTAAGGTGGAGAGCGTCCTCCAGATTGCCCTTCATCAAGCTGAGAGTGACTGCAGGGCCGTCCGCTAGCAACTTCGCGAAGGCGAAGGCCTCCTCGCGGAAGGTCGCTTCCGGCAGCACACGGTTAACCAGCCCTATGCGCAGGCAGGCCTCAGCATCGACACGATCTGCTGTGAACAGCAGTTCCCGCGCCTTCGCCGTGCCGACGAGTCGCGTCAACAGCCACGCGACTCCATAGTCACCAGCGAGGCCGACCCTGGCGTATCCCGTACTTACGAAAGCCGAGGCAGAGGCCAGGCGGATGTCGCAGGCCAAAGCTATAGCGAGCCCCGCTCCGGCGGCTGGGCCAGGAAGCGCTGCCACCGTCGGCTTGCGCAGTCCGACGAGCGCCCCAGTCAGTGTGCGCTGCCGCTCCTTCAACTGTGCTGTCTTCTCCGCCTTAGTCATCGCGGGTTTTGGTAGTCGGGTGCCCATGCTTTTAACGTCGCCGCCGGCGCAGAAGGCAGTTCCTGTCCCGGTGATCAGGATCGCGCCGACGTCCGGGTCGTCGCCGCGTTCTCGGATCATGCGGCGGAGTGCCGGCGTGAGCACGTCGCCCAGGGCGTTACGGGCCTCAGGCCGGTTGAGCGTAATACACGCTACCCGTTCTTTGACTTCGCAGAGGAGTTGGTCCGTGCCCGTATCGATAACGCGCTTCATTACCAGCGCCTAGGAAGCGGTTGCCTGGAAACTCGGCCGATCTTTCAATTTCGCCATATAGGCTGAAATTGTTGGGCTTGCCTCAATCGCGGCTTTACCTTCCGGGAAATTAGACGCGGCGTTCAAGATCGGCGCTAAAAAACAATCCGCCATAGTGAACTCGCCGCCGCCCAGGTAACCGTCCGCCAGCCCTGCTTCGATCATGCCGAACATTTTTGGAAACCTCTTGATTGCCTTGTCGATCTTGGTTCGGACCACGTTACCGTCTTTATCTTTATGGAAGGCATACTCAACGACATAGTTACGCATCAGCAGCTGATCTACTTCAGTAGCCACGAAGGCCGTCCACTGATTAACCTTAGCGGCGCCTTTCGTGTCATCAGGTGCCAGCTTTGGCCCGTCGAAGGCGTCATTGATATAGCTGGCGATCGCCAGTGACTCTGAAAGTTCTAGCCCATCGTGGCGCACTGCTGGAATTTTGCCGGTAGGGTTCAGAGCATTTACCGCGTCTGAATGCGGCATTTCCGGTATCAGCTCGTAAGCGATGCCCTTTTCTTCCGCAACCATTCGAACGGCGCGGACGAAATTCGAACGCGCAAAGCCAATAATTTCCAAAGTCATGCCAAGCTACCCCATAATTTGCATTTCCACGAACCGATTTAATACGACGGTGCCAGAGCCGGTTCAAGTGATGATGTACGTCTGCTACCCGCTCTCATTTCGTCAGATTGATGGCTTCAGCGCCAAGATTAGTCGATTGCGGCCCAGCGTTAGAGGTAGGGCCAAACAGGCTCTCCACTGCCATCTCACCCGGACCACTTGGTTTTGGATGACGTCATTAATTTGCTTTCACGTAGATCAAAGGAACCAAATTTTTTTGTATAAAAACCAAAGGGCAAACCGCTATGTTTTTACTTGTAGGTATATTGCTTTAGGCGTTGCTCAATGAAGACTTCGGACGCCGATATTAGGTCTTTGAAGTTTGCAATAAGCGGCGTATCCTTAACGTCTTTACGACCCTATTCCAGGCTCGAAACCGGCACTGTGTTCTGATCATCGAGGCGCTAAAAATTTGCTTTTTGCAACTGAGGTTGTCGCCGCGATCTGGGCCATGATTGGTAGTTTCAGCCGACTGGGCTTTATCTTGTGGGGTCTGAGAACGAGCATGAACAAGATCGCCTACCCGACAGAGATGATCATTTTGGGGCGATGAGAGTCGACAACATAAAACGTCACGATCTAGGCCAGCAATTGAAGGGATAAAGTGCAACGATATCGAGATTTATCTTGCCAATTCAAGAACTCGGCCATGGCCGAGCATAAAGCCAGTCCCGCTAAACTTCATAAGGCCTACCGGTTAAAACCATGGTCGGAATCTTAGAAGCACGGGTCACCGGAACCTGCTAATTTTATCTTGGCCAGCGTGAGCATGCTGAACACACCAAAAAGGTGAAGAAGACAATCGAGGATATGGTATCGGCCAGGTCCAGTGCATGCATGCATGCATGCATGATGCGTTGCGCCAACATCCCTAATGTGTCGATGGCCTCATTGACCGCTGAGTGGAAACGTAACCGATATCTAGTTAGTAAATTGATTAGCTAGATATCGGTTGCGCTTCCCACCTCTAGCTAATGATACATCCCTCTGATAATATCTGCTGTGGTGGTATTGTTGCCTTCCTGCCTGTGTCCGATCAAACTGGCGTCCGGTCGACTTCCTTACATACATATTGTTGCCATGAGATCCTTCGCGCATGCTCGCGGCTCCGATAAACTGTCATTAGTTTTTCCTTTGTAGGGGCCGTTTTTATGCACGACCTTGTCATCCGCAATGCCAGCCTGATAGACGGCACAGGTGCAGAACGACGTGTTGCTGATGTTGCTGTCATCGGAGAAACGATTGCGGAAGTTGGCCGCTGCATTGGGCCGGGGAAACGGGAGATCAAAGCGGATGGCTTGATCCTAACGCCGGGCTGGGTCGATATCCACACGCATTATGATGGCCAAGCAACCTGGGATCCTTTCATGTCACCCAGCGCCAACCACGGCGTGACCACAGCGATCTTTGGCAATTGTGGAGTCGGTTTTGCGCCGGTCCGCCCCGGTCAGGAAAAGTACCTAATTAATCTAATGGAGGGGGTGGAAGACATCCCGGAAACCGTTCTCTCTGAAGGTATGGATTTTACCTGGGAGAGCTTTCCCGAGTATCTTGAGGCCCTCGACAGCATGAAGCGGGTCATGGATATCGGTGCGCAGGTTCCTCATGCTGCCTTGCGGTTCTATGTAATGGGCGAACGGGGCGCAAACCATACTGAGGTCCCAACAGAGGCAGAGATCAGTGAGATGGGCCGATTGCTGGAGCAAGCCCTGGCTGCGGGCGCTCTCGGCTTCACCACCAGCCGCACCATCAAACATAGGGCGGCAGATGGCAGATTGACCCCCACTCTCTCAGCCGCGGAGCCAGAACTGGCCGGACTGGCGCTCGCCATGAGACGGGCGGGCAAGGGAGTGATTGAAGTAAACAGCGACTTCAGCGCGGGAGATTTTACTATCCTCCGCCAGGTGGCAGAACTTGCAGACCGGCCGTTGTCGGTCTTGCTTTTGCAGGTCGACAACGCTCCAGACCTCTGGCGTGAGACATTGGCCGAGATCGAGAAAGCAAATAGGGATGGGCTGCACGTGACCGGTCAAGTCGGCTCCCGCTTTATCGGTATGGTTATGGGGTTGGAGACGACTGTGAACCCGTTCGTCAGCCACCCTGCCTGGAAAGAGATGGCAGACCTCGACCCGCGGGAGCGTTATCGGCGGATAGCCAGTAATACAAATCTACGACGGTCACTCTGGCATGACCTCCCAAATAATGGCCATACCCGCTGGCTCGGCAAGGCGTTAGACCGGGCTTTTACACTCGGCGTCGACATCAACTACGAACCCGATCCGAAGGATGCTGTGGCATTGCGGGCAGCCGCGCTTGGTCGGGATCGCTTCGATTTGGCTCTTGAACTGATGCTCGAAAACGAAGGCCGCGGGCTGCTTATCCATCCGTTCGAGAACTATACTGAGGGCAATCTGGAGAATGTTCGCATCATGCTGATGCACCCTAACTGCGTTGCGGGCTTGGCGGATGCGGGGGCGCATGTAGGCGTTATTGCAGATCATTCATCGGCCACTACCCTGCTAACCCATTGGGGCCGGGACCGAACCCGCGGTGAAAAACTGCCTCTGGAAGTCTTGGTGCGCAAACAAACAATGGCCACCGCCAGCGCCTATGGCTTTACAGATCGAGGCGTAATTTCAGTTGGCAAGCGGGCTGACATTAACCTGATCGATTTCGATGCTTTGCGCGTATGTACCCCAGAAGTGCGCTATGATCTGCCGGCGGGTGGGAGGCGGCTGGTGCAGTTACCAGAAGGCTATCGGAGCACGTTCTGTGCGGGCGTGGAAACCTTCAGCAACGGAGAAGCTACCGGCGCGTTTCCAGGCCGGTTGATACGTGGCTAAGATTTGGCTCAACGAGTGCGTTACGCCCCGCCAAATTGCTGCCAAACAATTAAAAAATTGGAGTCAAACGAGCATGTCTGCGTTCCCGACTTTGGGCAAGCGACATTTAGCCAGGGCTGCAAACCAGTTCTGCTCAAAATATTACGGCGTATAAGGTGTACCGCATGGAAGCCAACGCGCTTGTTTGTACAGAGGGGAGGTAGCTCAATTTCGGACGAAACCAGACTTGGTCGTCAGACAAATTGGGCTTGGGGTTATAGCCATTTACGGACTGGAGCAGGCCCAATGAATTGGTCTACCTAGAGGGATGATATTAACTCGTCAAAGGAGGATAAACCTATGGCTGAAATTTTAGACAAGCCGGAATTGGCCCTGTCATAAGGCTTTGATGTTAAATTTCTGGAGAAGTCGTATGGGTTCCCGGACGGGTCCTTCTGCTAAAAAGCCTCCAACGGGTGAGCGGAAGCGCATTTAATGCCTAGTCGCGGGATTCGCTTTGGACAAGCTGTCAATTAGTTAGCCCTCTATCTAAATGCAACAAAACAGGCTTTGAAACTCTGTCACTAGAAAACTCACGAGGTTGCTCGTTACCCGTAAGCAATTGAGCCAGGAAGCCCCCCTTGGGGCAAGCGGGAGATATAATCACCGTCAAACGAAAATAAAAAGAAATGCCTCTGTAACTCTTCTGGCCAAGGCTACGGCGTTTCCGCTCGGAACGTTTCCATTTCCTCCCTTACCAGCGCACAGAACGCCCATGCCCGGTCTGATAGTGGACGGTTAAGGGCATAAACAAATTTCATTTCAAGCGATATCCGGGGCTCATAGGGGCGAATCACGATACCACGGCCAGCGAAGGCCCGGGCGGTTACAGGCTCTAAAATGGAGAGACCGGCCTTCTGACTAATAAGATCACAGATTGGTGCCGAGTTTGTTGCCTCCATGATGATTTTCTGCCGGATGCCCGCATCCTCAAGGCTCTGTAGGATCTTACGTTGTGTGATGCTGTAGTCGGATATGATGAGCAGTGGCTCCCCGTCGAGATCACGCGGACGAATCATGCTCTTCGCGGCCAGTGGGTGATCTTCAGCCAGCACGCAAACCGTGTCCAGCGTAGGAAGGTCGACCGCAGTGACGCCTGGCGCATCAGAGGGCGTCACGGCAACGCCGACGTCATATTGATGCGTCCCTACGAATTCCAGCACCTCGGGCGAAGGGCAGGAATGCAACGCCAACTTTACATCCGGCCAGCCCTGCCGAAACCGGGCTATAACGCGCGGCAACAAGTAGAAGGACATGGCGACTGTCGACGCGATCCGAAGGTCGCCGACCCTGCGCTGCTGCAGTTCCTGCGCCACACGGCCCAGCCTATCCAGTCCGTGGAAGCTCCGCTGGACCTCTCGGTAAAATTCGGCCGCATCGGCGGTTGGCGTCAGGCCGCCTCGAGCACGTTCGAACAACGGGAAGTCGATTTTCGCCTCCAGGTCGCGGATCAAACGACTAATGGCGGGTTGACTAACCCCCATCAGCTCTCCGCCAACAGTCATGCTGCCGGTCTGATAGACGGACCGAAACGCTTCGATCTGACGAAGGTTGAGCCGAAGGGCCATGTAGATCTCTCCATAATATTTAGTTATGCGACGATGCATAATTTGCATTGGACATTATTGAAAGACTAGCCGTACGGTTTCGCTCAGATAAAGACAAACTTCCTGACGGAGGACGCTCGGCATGCACGCCCAGACTGATACGACGCCATCAATAGATATGACCCCAGCCGAGCATACCGCCAAGATGGCTGGCTACATTGACGCTGGTGCCCAGCGGGCGATGGAGCTCAGCAATCGCGGGCCAATCCAGCTGGATCCTGAAGGTAAGCTGCATCAGACCATTGTCGAGGCCTACTGGCGCTGCGGCTTCTATGTGTTCGAAGGCGTGGTTGGTGCGGCAGAGCTGGCTGATCTGGGGCAAGATTTGGAGGAGACGCTTGCAGCCGCACCAGCGCGCCCGGATCCGAACAGCAGTTCCGGCAACCCAAGTGCGTTTGGCGGTGAATACGCCAAGCCGCCTTACCGCTATGCAAAGCCGCTCAGCGATCCATATGGCGGAACAGACCTGAACAATGGCCGCCACCCGATCGCGATGCAAAGTCCGACGGCGTCCTCCGACGCCCCGGAATGGACGGTCAATTTGCTGGACGGTAATCTCCAGCTGATGGACGCCAGCCTACGCCTTTACGGCCACCCCGGATTGCTGGCGGTTGCAGAGGCAATCCTCGGGCCAGATTTCGTGCCGTACACCGAAGTTACCTTCATCAAAGAGCCTGGCCTCGGCCCAGCCGTTGCTTGGCACCAAGACGGCACCACCCACTGGGACGCCAAGGACTGGAACGAAGGCGCGCACGGCTTTAATTTTATGACCCAGCTGTATGACAGCACGCCGGCGAATTGTGTCTGGGCGCTGCCCGGCACGCACAAGCTAGGCAAGGTGGATTTCAAGGCGCTGACCGCGGCAAGCGGGTCTGATCAACTGGACGGTGCCGTGCCGATGATGTGCGCTGCTGGCGATGCTGTTATCATGAACCGCCAGCTTGCCCACGGCTCCTTCGCCAATACATCGACCGAGCGCCGGGTAACGCTGAACGCAGGGTTCTTTCCGCGTAGCCGTGTCCTGAACGTGGCGACCCGAAAATTGACCGGCGAGGAGGTTATTTATACCGCTGATCGTATTCATGAGCGCAGCCGAATTATCCAACTTGGTATCGACGCCCGCCAACAACGGTTTCCCGAAGAAACGCCTTTTATCTATGCACCACTGGTTGGCGAAGAGGAGCAAAACCGCTGGAGCGAACTGGCACGGGAGACGCTGTTGAAGGACTATAATCTGCGGGATATGTTCATCTGAAGAGCTGTAGATGTAGGTGCCTATCGAGATATCCAATAATCTCTCGCCTCTATCCGCTTGATAGCTGGATCAAAGACAAAGCCAGCTACCTCGCACTTGGCCCGGTTTTCTTCCAGCCATGCGCGATTATTATTCTTAATCTTAGAATCTAACGCCTTCAAAACAGGTGGTATTTGTGATCGTGCAATTACCATTCGTGCTAAAATCGGTTTTATTAACTTCTGAATTTCAGAGCGCTTAATCCCATCAAGCCGAAGGTCGGCGTTATGTTTGTGCGAATGCATCTCGTGAGAACGTATGACTCGGCTTATCAAGGGTCCAATGATTGGCCGTTACACCTAGAGCAAACCGATCGCGATAAGCTTTATCAAAGGTTGGAATGCCCAGGCGTACGTCCGCGTTTCCACGAGTTAGTTCATTCTCGATAGCATTGACTAAATGTGAGCGTCGAACAGCTGCAGTAACTTGTTTGCGGCTCACCTCGCCGTTCTTTAGCAACCGTTTTGCCTTCAGTGCAGTCTCACGCGCATGTGCGAGAGGCTGGTCCAGCCCATAATTTCCGAGATCATTCCAACTTTTTTGGTGCGTCAATGGAATAGTTGCCGCCACGACTTAAACCCGCGGAACTATAGGCTCAGGCAGGAGACCCGACGCGCATTAGCAACCCCAGACTTCCATTTACGCAGGATCATTTCCGATATGAGCTGATACGTAGGTTTGATGATAATTTTGGTACACTTTTCATCACTAAACTCATACGGCTTATTCAGACTGATATTGACAAAAATATCAATAAATTTGTGTTATATAAAATTAAAATTACCCAAAAATCGTCAATATTATAGATAGCTTTTAATCTCTTCTCCCACTCCGCACCGCATTCGCAGGACCTAATCTGAAAATTATCGACCCCACCGAATTTTCAAGTATCTCCATTATTAAAATCCTATTACGCAACCATCCTTGCGTGGATCAGAGCCTCCTGCCAGCGTGCCGCGCTCATGGTCAATCCAGATACCTTGGCTGCCGCCATGTGGGCCACTAACTCGCTTAATATTATGACCACGAGCCGCCAGATCCGACGCCAATACATCACTCACCCCATTTTCAATCTCAACCGCATTTTCGTAGGCAAAGACCCGTGGCAAATCCATGGCTTCTTGTGGGTCAAGGCCATGATCTAGGATCGAGGACAGCAGCCAGCAATGACCAACAGGCTGATAATGTCCGCCCATAACGCCGAACGGCATCACAGACCGCCCATTCTTGGATAGCATGCCGGGAATAATCGTATGCATAGGGCGTTTACCCGGCGCAATGCAGTTCGGGTGGCCGGCTTCCAGCACAAAACCGAACCCTCGATTTTGCAACACAATGCCCGACTTCGCGGCGACAATGCCGCTGCCGAAACCTTTAAACAGTGAATTGATGAATGAGCAGGCGTTTCCATCTCCATCCACGACGGAGATATAAACAGTATCATCATGCCGAGGCAGGCCTGGTGGCGGCAGTAATTCTGCTGCCTTTTGATCATCAATATTCGCAGCCAATGCATTTGCATAACCCTGTGACAGCAGCGTCTCCACTGGCACATCAGAGAATTTTGGGTCTGCGACAAAAGCATTCCTTTCCCGATAGGCCAACCGGGTAGCTTCGATCATGCGATGTAGACGGTCAGGTGACATTGGATCACCACCGGCAGGCATAGCCTGTGTGAGGTTCAGCATCAGTAATGCGATCACGCCCACACCATTCGGCGGGCATTCAAAGACGTCATACCCACGGAAATCCGTTTTGATCGGTGTCACATACTCGCCGCTGACAGCATCAAAATCAGCCAGCGCATGCCCGCCACCCTTTGCATTGAGTGTGGCGACAATATCCTCAGCGACGGCGCCTTCATAAAAAGCACTCCTGCCCTCAATAGCGATTCGTCTAAACGTCGCCGCTAGTGCTGGCTGGCGCAGGATATCACCTTCGCGAGGAACGGTGCCTGCCGCGTTGAGATAGACCGACCTAGCCCCCTCATCCTTGGAAAGCTTTGCAGAAGCGCCAGCAAAGTCTGCCGCTGTCCGGCCATGAACGGCGAAGCCTTCTTCTGCGTAACGGATGGCTGGCTGCAAAACCCGGTCCAATCCAAGTCGGCCATGATCGGCAGAGAGCGTCGCCCAAGCGTCAATTGCGCCAGGGATCGTAACCACATGCGCGCTCTCATCATCAAGCGCAGTGATACCGCGCTCCTGGAAGAAAGCCATGTCTGACTTGCCTGCGGCCTTGCCAGACCCGTTGAAGGCAACAGGAACCTCTGACCCTGCAGGCTGGTAAAGGCAGAAACAGTCACCGCCAATGCCAGTTGATCCGGGCTCGGTCACGCATTGCACGGCGCAAGCAGCGATCGCTGCGTCCATGGCATTACCGCCAGCCTGCAATATCTCAATAGCGGCGAGCGTCGATGACGGTTGGCTTGTTGCCGCCATTGCTCGCGTTGAGCGAACGGCAGAACGGCCCGGCAAGTGCAAATCACGCATGGGTAAGTCCTTAAGTCAGACTTTCGGCAAGGAAAGCGTTAAGCATTAACATCCAAGTTACCGCAAAGGCGGAAGCTTTGTCTCAGAGAACAGCTTTACACAACCAGGCCCCTATAACGAAGGAGCAAATTATAAGTACGCACCGACTCGCCGCTCTAAAACTCCGCGAAATTCTGTTCGAGCGCGGTATGGAGTAAGCACAATTTCAACCAACTCTTGATCGGGAAGCCATGCATTTCTTTGAAATGCCACGCGAACGGATCCACGACCTGATCATTGAGATTTAAGGCACGGCGATCAGCAAAGGCGTGAAAGCCAAGCTGGAAGCAACACAGCGAATACGCTAAAGCGCGCCTTGAAACTGTTGGAGACGTCCGCGACTCAGCTTGATCACTAATAATCTAGGTGGCTGAAAACTGCAAAGTCGCCAACCGCGCATATAGACCATCCGCAGCAATTAATTCGGCATGCGACCCGCTGGCGGCAATCTCCCCCCCCTCTAGCACCAGAATACGGTCAGCGTTCTGAACGGTAGCCAACCGATGCGCAATGACAAGCGTTGTTCGGCCTTTCTGCAGGCGGTCAAGTGCTACTTGTACTTGCGCCTCGCTTTCGGAATCGAGTGCGCTGGTCGCTTCGTCCAAAAGCAGGATTGGCGGGTCGCGCAGAATAGCACGTGCAATCGCGATCCGCTGGCGTTGACCGCCAGAAAGACGCACACCTTTTTGCCCAAGGTCTGAACCAAAGCCTTCAGGCATCGCCTCAATGAAGTCAAGCGCAGCAGCCGCTTCCGCTGCCGCATGCACATCTGCATCGCTTGCATCAGGCCTGCCAAAACGGATGTTCTCTGCAACGGTCGCTGAAAAGATTGCAGGCTCCTGCGGCACGAAGCCATAAGCACCACGCAGCGCCTGTGGATGAAATGAAGTAATATTCTGGCCATCGATCGTTATGAACCCGCTGGCTGGATCGTAGAATCGCAGCAATAACTGGAAGATCGTGGTCTTTCCCGCACCCGATGGTCCAACGAGTGCCACTGTCTCACCCGGCGCCACATTGAACGACACCTCATTCAACGCAGGCGCATCAGGCCGTGACGGATAGGTAAAGGACACAGCACCAAACGTCAGTGCGCCCGTCACTGGGTTCGCCATTATGCTTGGCGCAGTCGGTGCCTGAATATCAGGTTCCTCCTGCAGCAGCTCAGTCAGACGTTCCGTAGCGCCGGCTGCACGCTGGAGATCACCCCAGACTTCGCTCAATGCACCAACGCCGCCCGCTGTAACAATTGCGTAGAACACGAAAGCTGAGAGTTCACCCGCAGACATTTCCCCTTCAAGCACCCTATGGCCGCCCAGCCAAAGAACAAATCCAACAGCGCCGAACACCAGCAGTATGACGACAGCCGTCAGCAAAGCCCGGGCACGGATACGACGCACTGCGGTGCTGAATGCCTTCTCAAGACGGGCAGAGAACCGGCCAAGATCAGCCTCTTCCTGCGCGAATGCCTGCACGACCCGGATCGAATTAACGCTTTCCTCGATATGCCCGGCCACATCAGCGATACGGTCCTGGTTCTTACGAGAGAGCTTGCGGACTTTGCGGCCAAATATAACTATCGGTGCAATTACAACTGGGATAGCAAGCGCCGTGGCCCCCATCAGCGACGGGCTCGAAATCGCCATCAGTGCGAGACCACCAATAACCAGCAAAATGTTCCGCATAGCGACTGAAGCCGCAGAACCAATGACAGTTTGCACAACCTCCGCATCAGCAGAGAGCCTGGAGAGCACTTCGCCCGTCGGGCGGGTTTCGAAAAATGCGGGGCTCAATTGCAGCACGCGGCCGTAGACGGCCCGGCGGAGGTCAGCGACGACACGCTCGCCAATCCAGGTCACAAGAAAATAACGCCCATAAGTGCCGACCGCCAGCAGTAAGATCATGACACCTAACCAAGTCAGCGCGGCATCCAGCACACCGGGATTATCGCCCGAAAATCCATTGTCGATCAGTTTACGGAGGCCCATCCCGATTGTCAGAACAGCGCCGGCTGCAACAGAAAGTGCAGCAAGCGCCCCAGCTATGCGGAGCTTATAGGGCTTCAGAAACGGTGCTAGAGCGCGCAGCGGCTTCAAATTCTGGCGTTTAGCTTTGTCGGCGACAGGTTTTGACAAGGGCGCGCTCAATCAAATTAAAGGAATGGAACCACGGGTAACCAGCCCAGGGAATGGGGTCAACTAGGCAAAGAGCCACATTGTAGTAAGCCCTGTCGCGGAATTGCCAGTTAGGCGGCCCATTCGGCAGTATGAGAATCGAGGGGTGCTGCCGGAAGCGCCCAGTGCGGTGGCGTTTTGGAAAGGACGGTGGCCATGCCAATACGGCGCAAATGGCCGAACGGCCCCTGTTCATCCAGCATATGCGCTGCAATCGCGGCGTCGGTTGGTTCCGCAGCCCCAATCGCATCGAGTAGGCCAAGCCCCTGAAGCCAGCGCCCGGTCCAAGCAAGAGCGGCGCGGACCCGATAAGCACCGCCTTCGCGGCGTTGGCGTACCAACGCTGAAAGTGCAGCGGCAGCCATCAGGTAACCGGAGCCGTGATCCAAAGCCTGTGCAGGTAGTGGCTTCGGCGCACCATCTGCCAGTCCCGCCGCACGCCCGCCGGCGTCTGCAATGCCCGAAACCGTTTGCACAATCGAATCAAAGCCGCGACGTCCAGCCCACGGCCATTGATAACCAAACGCGCAAAGCTGCACCGATATGATTGACGGGTTGAGCTGCATCACTGCGTCCGCGCCAACACCAGCTGCATCAAGCGCGCCGGGCCGATAGCCTTGGACAATGATATCTGCGTCTCGAACAAGCGCTTTAAACGTCTCACGCCCCGCTTTCGACTTGATGTTCAACAATGCGTTTCGCTTACCGGCCCCACCATCCAATACCAGCGGTCCACGGTCCGGATAACGGGGCGGCGTCAGGCGGAGGACCTCAGCGCCAAACGCGGCCAAAGTACGGCCGCAGACAGGCCCTGCGATCACCCGCGTCATATCCAAGACCTTTACCCCTTCAAGGGGCCGAGCGGGATTAGCCGACCAAGTCTTAGGTGCGGAATCGCCAATCTTATCTAAAGTGATCAAAGGCGCACCCTCGAGCGCCTGACCGGCCGGATGGGCGCGCCATTCTGCTTGGGTGCGCAGCATACCGCCAGGTAAACGATGCTGTATGAGTACTGCCTCGGCCTCCGCCGCTGTGACTTGGTTCAGCGCTTGTTGCATCCCAGCACGGGAGACTTGGGATTTGAATGCCGCCGTGGCACCAGCCATATGGTGGGGATAGTTACAGTGCAATTGCACCCACCGCCCATCACCACACCGATAATAGCCAGAAATCTCGTCCCAAATGTACTCAGGCTCCTCTCCAACGATATGAGCATGACGTTCAGAGCGGAAGCCTATAGAAGCGGCATCCCGATCGATCGAAACAGTTTGGTCCTCACCGGTTCGCGCGCGCCAAACCTCCGCTGCCATTAAGCCAGCAGCACCTTCAGTGACTTGCGCCGCAAGGCCAACTTTGAAAACTGACGGCAAACCATGCCCTTCACCGGTGAAGCTAATTTGGTCAAGCGCTAACGACTCGCCGTCAAGCGCAGTCCATACGCCCTTGAATACGGCTTTGGTTTCCTCAGTCATGGAATATCTATTTCGCCCCAGCTGCAACAGCAGCCGCTTCCATTTTTTCCAAGGTCGTCGTTGTGGAAATAATATTGGGGTCCATTTTGATGGTAACAACAGACGGCAAACCACTGGCGATCGCGCGATCAAGGGCCGGAGCGAACTCTTCCGTGGTCCGAACCGTCTCACCATGACCGCCAAAGGCTTTGATTAGCGCTTCGAAATCTGGGTTTTGTAGATCAATCGCCATTGGACGGCCAGGATGCCGCTTCGCCTGATGCGCGCGGATCGTGCCGTACATGCCATTGTCGAATACAAGAATAATCGGCTTGCCGCCATACTGCTTCGCTGTCGCAAGTTCCTGACTCGTCATCATAAAACCCCCGTCCCCAACAAAGCCGATGACGAGCTTTTTAGGATAAGCCAAGGATGCACCAACCGCCGCTGGCACTGCATAACCCATGGCCCCGCTTGTGGGTGCAGCGAATGTTCCTAGCTGCTGGAACTGCATATAACGCATTGCCCAACCGGAGAAATTCCCTGCGTCTACAGTAATAATCGAATCTGGCTGCATCCGCTCCCGGATCGCAAGCATGCATTTGCCCAGATCAAGCGGCCCTTTCGCAGGTGCTGGATCAACCCATGCTTCAAAATCTGCTCGCGCCTTCTGACGCAACGCGGCCCAAGTTGGGTTCTTCACTGGCGTCATTGCCTTGGCTGCAGCCGCGAACTCCGCCATTCCCGATTGAATGCCAAGGTCTGGCTGATACACACGGCCAATTTCTTCTGCCAATGCATGCACATGAATGAACTGCTTAGACGGCTTCGGCGTCTCCAGCATTTCATAGCCCTGGGTCGTAATCTCACCAAGGCGTGCGCCGACGACAAGCAGCAAGTCAGCGTCTTTCACCAATTGCAGCAGCTTCGGCGCAGGTGCCGTTGATAGATCACCCACGAAGTTCTCGCCCATATGATCCATAATATCGAGCCGGCGGAACGAGCATGCCACTGGCAGATCATTCGCTTTGGCAAAAGCTTCTATGTCATCCGCCGCAGCCTGGGTCCATCCTCCGCCGCCAACAATCATAAGCGGTCGTTTTGCCTTACCAAGCATACCCATTACGCCGTCGACACCTGCAGGAGACGGCGCTGCGCGTACCGTGTTGAATGGAACCGCATCCTGGATGCTGCTGAATTCACGCAGCATGTCTTCAGGCAGCGCCAATGCCACCGGGCCGGGACGCCCTGACGTCGCTGTCTGAAAAGCGCGGGCTAGGTATTCTGGAATACGGTCAGCGGTCTCGATCTGCGCCGTCCATTTCGTTACCTGTCCAAGCATCCGGCGGTAATCAATTTCCTGAAAGGCTTCGCGGTCGAACTGATCTCGCGCCACTTGGCCGATTAGCATGATCAACGGTGTCGAATCCTGGTGTGCCGTGTGAAGCCCGATTACGCCATGGCAAGCGCCAGGCCCGCGCGTCACCATGACGACGCCGGGCTTGCCTGACAGCTTACCATAAGCTTCAGCAGCGTTTGCCGCACCGGTTTCGTTGCGGCAGGTAAACAGATTGAAGTCGTTGTGATCATAGAGGGCGTCCAGAAGCTCTAAGTAGCTTTCACCGGCCACGCAGAAAGCTGTGTCGCATCCGTGAATGCGCAACTGGTCGGCGAGGATTTGCCCTCCATGGCGCATATTACTGGCAGCTTTTGCTGTTTCTGGCATGAATCTAGGCTCCTGGGCGTCAAGCTGATGTTCGGTATTATATTTCTCGTAGGAGACACTGTTAGCGCCCCTTTCGTCAATCCAGCTTGGGTTCCAATATACTTATGCGCTTTCTGCGGCAGTGCGTCGCACTTCTGAGATTGACAATCATTCTCATTGCGAATCGTTTTCATTCTCAGTAGCATTCAATTGCGTCGAATGGCGACGCGGCCAAAGCAGAGAGTGTGCCGGATGATTATTCGGATGCTAGGATTAGGCGGCTTAATAGCGCTGATGCGCATGGCTGATGCAAGGGAACAAGGCGGTTCCACTGTCTTAAAATGGCCAAGTGACGATAGAGCGGCACAGCCACCGGCTTCGCCCGATAAAGATTGATAAAGATGGAATTCCAAACACTGCTCGCGGCGGCGATTAGCCTGTCCGCAGCAACAGCAACAACGGCGGCGGCCGCCGATGAGGTCAACGTCTACTAGTACCGCCAGCCGTTCCTCCTCGAGCCGTTGTTCGAGTGGTTTGAGGCGGAAACCGGTACAAAGGTCACTGTCTTGTTCTCTAAGAAAGGCCTTGCTGAGCGCCTAAAACCTGAAAGCCCCCAACTCGCCTGCGGACCTTGTCTTCACCGTGGATAGTAGAGGGCTAAATGATGTGAAAAAGGCAGGCGTAACACAGCCAGTTTCTTCCCACGTCCTTACAACGACAATTCCGCCACAATACCGCGATCCTGCGGGCGACTGGTTTGGGCTAAAGACACGCGCTCGGGTCATTTACGCAGCCAAAGGCCGCGTCGAAGGTTGGAAAACGCTAACATATGAAGATTTGGCCGATCCAAAATATAAAAACCGCGTCTGCACACGAAGCCGCAAGCACGCATACACAATTGCCCTTGTCGCCTCCGTGATCTCCCACCATGGTCGAGAAGGTGCAAAAACTTGGCTGACTGGCGTCAAGAGCAACCTAGCCCGCCGTCTGCAAGGGAATGACCGCGCACAAGTCAAGGCGATCAAGGATGGTCTTTGCGATATGGCGCTTGGCAACAACCACTACTTCGGCAAAATGATGAGCGATCCAAAGCAACGCCCCTAGGCTGAAGCCGTGCATGTAGCCTTTCCAAATCAGCAGAATCGTGGCGCGCATGTAATTATCTCTGGCATGGCGATGGCGAAGCACGCACCGAATCCAAGTGCAGCGAAAAAAGTTGATGGAATGTCTGGGCGGCGCGGAAGCACAACCCATCTACGCCGAGCAGAACTATGAGTATCCGATCCGTGAGGGTGTGAAATGGGCACCTCTGTTATCCGAACTTGGCGCATTCAAGTCTGACGCTTTGCCGATTTCTACGCTAGCGGAGCTGCGCAAAGGTGCGGTCAAATTGGTCGACGAAGTTGGGTTTGATGGCTGATCAATTACCGTCGTCATTTCCTTCAGGATAGTTGTATTTGACGAAGGGGCGTTTATTTGGCGCAAATCGGTGGGAGCCTGCGGGCTCCTCCTTTTTTGTTTTTTGCGCAGGCGTCGCACTCCGCGTCCGAGAGCGGTTCGCATAGCCGTGGAACCCAGGCAATGGCTTCGGCGCATATTTCGCGCCGGCTGCTGCCATGAATGCTTGCCATATTTCTGTTGGCGGACCGCTACCTAACAAATTTTTGATCGGGCGGTTATCATCATGACCAACCCAGACACCTGCTACTAAGTCTGCGGTGTAGCCGATAAACCAAGCATCACGACCAGATTGGCTAGTACCGGTTTTTCCAGCGGCGTCACGGTCAATCTTGGCTCTGACGCCAGATCCCCATTTGACAACGGCCCCCAGCATATCGGTCATCCGTAGCGCCACGGCAGGATCAATCGCTTGCGAAGGCTCGCTGACAGGCGCGTAAAGGACGGCACCATCACGTGCTCGAATTTCCTGGATGCCATGAGGCGTTGCGAACCGCCCATGGTTAGCAAATGCGGCATAGGCACCGGTTAGCTCCAATAATGAAGCCCCGCCTGCCCCAAGAGTCACACTTGGTCCATTCGGCAAGGGGCGATTGAGGCCAAGGCGGCGGGCAGCCCTAACTGCATTCTGTCGCCCTACGCGTTCCGCTAACCGCACGGCAGCCGCATTCAGTGATCGTGCCAGTCCAGCTCGCAGCGTGACGTCGCCATAGTACCGGTCTTTGTAATTCCGCGGTTGCCATTCACCGATCCGGATAGGTCCGTCATTAATCCGATCGCCCGGCTCCCATCCGGCTTCCAATGCGGCTAGGTATACAAAAGGCTTAAATGTGGAGCCCATCTGACGCTCTGCCTGCGTTACTCGATTGAATTGGCTAACGCGGTAATTAACGCCGCCTACCATGGCTCGAACCGCCCCATCCGGCGTTATGGCAACAAGTGCGGCTTGAGATGGCCAGTTCGCAGCGCTCACATTCTTCGGGCGGTTATTTAGAATACGCGCGACCGCAGCCTCCGCCGCGCGCTGAAGGTCCAGGTCCAGCGTTGTCTCAACAAGAACGTCACTGTCCAGCCCAGACATGAAACCTTCGGCTTGATCCAGAGCCCAATCTGCAAAATAGCGCGCTCCGCCGCCACCGGGTGCGGTTAGCGCCGTTGCTGCCGCGCTGGTAACACCCATTGGCTGCGCGGCAGCAACGGCGGAAATAAACCCGGCATCGGCCATCGCATTCAGGACAAGTTTGGCGCGTACCGCTGCAGCTTCTGGGTTTTGGTCTGGAGCGAGACGCGATGGAGCTTTAAGTACAGCTGCTAGCAAGGCAGCCTCCCAAAGCGAAACCTCCGTTGCCGGTTTACCGAAGAAGCGCCGCGCGGCAGCGTCGACGCCATACGCGCCGCCGCCAAAATACACGCGGTTGAGGTAGACCGTCAGAATTTGGTCCTTACCAAACTTCCGCTCAATTTCCAATGCAAGCAGTGCTTCCCTGGCTTTTCGCCAATATGATCGCTTATGCGTGAGCAGTAAGTTCTTCGCCAGTTGCTGGGTGATCGTACTGGCACCTTGGCGTATTTTGCCGCTGGTAATATTGACGAAGAGCGCCCGCGCGACGCCCCATGGGTCAATCCCACCATGCTCATAAAAACGCTTGTCTTCGATCGCGATCACCGCGCGTGGCAAGTGCGCTGGCAGGTCTGCTACGGTAACCATCACACCGTTCAGTTCACCATATGAGGCTAGGAATGCGCCGTTTTTTGACAACAGTGCTGCCGTCGGGCCACGCTTCAGCCGCGTCGCTTCATCCAATGATGGCAATGTCAGATAGAGATATCCAACGAGACACCCTACGGCAACGAAACCCCATATGCTGACAAGCATTGCTGCCCGAAAAATACGCCAACCAAGCCAGCGTTTACGGCCATCGGGCTTGGCGGCTGATCTTCGGCGCGGCGAAGGAGCATCTGCCTTAGGCGCGGGATTCGCAGGCGCTTTGAGGCGCGCAGACGGTTTTGGGTCTTTGCGTGACCTAGGCTTCTTGGCGACGGCTTTTTTCTTAGCGGACAGTTTCTTAGCGCTAGACGACTTGAACCGAGCGCCCGCTTTAGGCGTAGCAGCCTTCTTTTCCCGGGTATGCCTGCGCTTTTCCGCCATCTGCTAACTCGTTGATCAGGCTGCCGGCGCCATGCCAAGCGCACTCATATAGAGATCCAGGAGCGCTTCCTGCTCGGCCCGGTCATTGGAGTCCATTTTGCGAAGTTTTAGCACCTGCCGCATAATTTTAACATCAAAACCATTGGCCTTTGCTTCTGCAAAAACTTCCTTGATGTCGGCAGCCATGGCGGCCTTTTCTTCTTCCAAGCGCTCAATGCGCTCCATGTAAGCTTTGAGCTGCTCGGCAGTAATGCCGCCCACATCAGACATTCTTCAATTTCCATATATTGGTAGTGTGTCGGGACGGCGACCGTAGGCCTAGACCTTGGCAGGATCAAGGCAGCTCAGAATTATCCGCGTGCGCGCCTATTCTGGCCCTTTGCATGCCGTTTTGGCTTCGGCTCGGAGCGCATTTTCAGCTTAATGCCCGTAATCTCGATCACACTGAGTTCTGTGATCGCTGCGATCTCTTCAATCGTGAAGGTCGTTTCACGCAATAGCGCGCGAGCATGCGTTGGTGGATGCATACGACGACTGCTTCGGCGTTGCGCCTGCTGCCGACGGGGCGGGAGCTTCTCTGTATTTTCATTATCATCGAGGCCGCGTTTTTTGGCCTCTTCAACCGCTTCGTTCCAACGCTTATGATCTGCGTCAGTTGCGCGCCAGGAATGGCTGTCGGTAGATTTCTTACGCGACATTCCCCAACGTTCTTCGAACCCTGGGGGCGCTTCATTTGCGTCTCCAGTCCATGGTCCATTGCGCTGGGCTTCGTTCTTGGCGCGTGTGCGCGCCGCTTCCTCAGCCAGATTCTCCTCGCGACCCGTGTGGTCTGCGGCGGCGTCTTCCAGGCTCATTCCCTGCTTTTTCGCCAGACGTTTGGCTGCAGCGAGCGCAGCTTCCCGCTCGCCCTGGAACGGACTCTCAGCAGCAAGCTTCAGCAAATTGTGAAACCGCCGACGCTCATCTCTTGTAAAGCCGCCAGAAATCTTCCCTCTCCTTCGGAATTATTGCAAAAAATATTTTAGAAAACGCCTATCATTTTGGCGACCCTGCTACACCCTAGCAACATCAGATGGAACCGGCGTAAACCGCGTCGTAGTAATTTATGTAGTATCATCTGCACTCAGGCCGCAACGCTTAATAACGCGCGCCGATTCGTACTTATGGGAGACGCCCGTCAATGTTTGGCTTGAGCTTCGCCAAGATCTTGCTGTTGCTTGCTGTAGCGGCCATCGTTTTTATCGGCTGGCGTAAGCTAACCGGCTTAGGGGCAGCCGTCGATCGGCTTGGAAAGGCCGCACAGAAGGCCAGTGGCAAAGGTAAGCGGGGGAACCCAGCGGACCCCGAAGTTGTCGACCTTGTCAAAGACCCGGAGACAGGCAGCTATACCCCGCGACAAAATACCCGGCCTAACGACTGAGGTTTTTTGGCCTTTGCTTAAACCCGCATTGACCCCGCACATGGCCCTTGTCTAGTTTTGCGCTCACATTAACTGTGGCGACGCACAACCAAGCGCCGCGCCTGCCGCCCGGAGGCCCTTTAGATGGCTGCCCAACCTTTCAGCTTTCAGGATTTGATCCTGAAGCTATCCGCCTATTGGGCCGATCACGGCTGCACTATTCTTCAACCCTACGACATGTCCGTCGGCGCAGGCACGTTTCATCCAGCTACAACATTGCGCGCGCTGGGGCCTGAGCCTTGGAAAGCGGCCTATGTTCAGCCTTCCCGTCGCCCGACAGATGGTCGTTATGGTGAGAACCCAAACCGCCTTCAGCATTATTACCAATACCAGGTGATCCTGAAGCCGAACCCAGAGGACATTCTGGACCTCTATTTCGGCTCACTTAGTGCCATCGGAATTGACTTGAACGCCCATGATATTCGCCTGGTAGAGGACGATTGGGAAAGCCCGACGCTGGGTGCCTGGGGGCTTGGCTGGGAGGTCTGGTGTGATGGCATGGAGGTGACGCAGTTCACCTATTTCCAACAGGTAGGCGGCTATGACTGCATGCCTGTTTCGGGCGAAATTACCTATGGCCTCGAGCGCCTCGCCATGTACGTGCAGGGCGTCGACAATGTTTATGACCTGGATTTCAATGGTCATGGCCTCAGCTATGGCGACGTATTCCTGCAAGCCGAACGCGAATTCTCCGCGTACAACTTTGAACATGCGGACACGGACGTACTATTCCGAAATTTCGCAGATTCTGAAACCGAATGCCAGACGCTCGCAGGTGAAGGTCTGGCTCTGCCAGCCTATGATCAGTGCATTAAGGCCAGTCACACGTTCAATCTGCTGGATGCGCGCGGGGTTATCAGCGTAACGGAGCGCGCTGCTTATATTGGCCGTGTCCGCACCCTCGCCAGAGCCTCTGCAACGACTTGGCTACAATCACGCGGCCATCTGCTGGCGGAGGGCCAGTCCAATGGCTGAGCTTCTCGTTGAAATTCTCTCAGAAGAAATTCCCGCCCGGATGCAAGCCGCAGCCGCGCGTGACTTCGCCAAGTTAATCGGCGACCGACTGAAAGACGCGGCGCTCATGCCAGAGAATATCCGCAGTTTCGTGACACCTAGGCGTCTAGCATTGGTGGCTGACGGCGTTCCACTCAGGCAGGCGGACCGCGAGGAAGAACGAAAAGGCCCACGGGTCGGCGCGCCAGAAAAAGCTATGGAGGGTTTTCTGCGCGCGAATGGTCTCAGCTCCATCGACGAATGCGAAGTCCGCCAAGTCAAAGGCACGGATTTCCATTTCGTAGTGCGCCGGATCAAAGGCAACAACGCTACAGAGGCTCTTCCCGCTCTCATCAGCGACGCGATCCTATCCCTGCCATGGCCGAAGTCCATGCGCTGGGCGGATACAGAACGCCGCTATGTCCGCCCATTGGAGCGAGTCTCCGTTAGCTTTGATGGCCAGCCGCTGACCGGGAGCATCAATTTTGGTGGAGCTTCCGGTGTCAAAGCCTTCGGCACGGAAACACGCGGCCACCGGTTTATGGCCGGTGATAAAGTCGTGCCCGTCCAGAATTTTGGCGACTACAAATCCGCACTCGAAGCCGCAAACGTTCTTCTAGACCCAGCGGACAGGCGTAAGCGCATTGAAAATGGGCTTGCTTCGGCTGCGAAAGTAGAAGGCCTCGTCGTCAAGAATGACCCTGGCTTGCTGGATGAAGTGACTGGTCTGGTCGAATGGCCCATCGTTCTGATCGGCCAGATTGATGATGAATTCATGACTGTTCCGGCAGAAGCACTAACGACCTCCATGCGCTCCCACCAGAAATATTTTGCCCTTGAAAATGCAGATGGCAGCCTAGCACCCCGGTTCGCCGTCGTTGCCAATATCGATAGCACTGAAGGTGGTGCTCGGATCGTCAACGGCAATGAACGCGTTCTCCGCGCTCGGCTGGCTGATGCCCGCTTCTTCTGGGATCAAGATCGGAAAACACCGCTGGCTGATAGACTGCTAGCACTGGAAAAGGTCGTCTTCCACGCTGACCTTGGTTCCATCGCCGACCGTTCACGCCGCATTGAGGCGCTTTCCGGCGCACTCGCAGCCCGCATTGATGGCTCAGATATCGCCCAAGTGAAGGAAGCAGCCCGCCTCTGCAAAGCAGACCTTGTTTCCGGCATGGTGGGGGAGTTCCCGGAACTTCAGGGCGTAATGGGCCGACATTATGCGCTCAATCAAGGTGCCGCTCCCGCAGTCGCTGACGCCATCCGGGACCATTACGCACCCCAAGGCCCGAGCGACCAATGCCCAACGGCCCCCGTATCCGTCGCCGTTTCACTTGCTGAAAAGCTCGATACGCTGGCCGGATTCTTTGGCATTGATCAGAAGCCAACCGGCAGCCGGGACCCCTATGCGCTTCGCCGTGCCGCCCTTGGCGTGCTTCGGCTGATTCTTGAGAATAAATTGACATTGCCGCTCCGTACAGTTTTAGCTGAGACCCATGCTGGATATTCAAAATTGCCTGAAAGTGCGGAAGCAACGACGGATGCACTTCTGCAATTCTTTGCAGATCGGTTGAAAGTGCTTTTGCGCGACGACGGTGTGCCCCATCACCATATTGCTGCCGTTCTGGCGCTGGGTGATGAGGATGACTTCGTTCGCCTGGTCAGCCGCACCCAAGCGCTTGGCCGACTTCTGGCAAGTGAGGATGGCGGCAATCTGCTCATCGCATACCGCCGCGCCGCCAATATCACGGGCATCGAAGCCAAAAAAGATGGCAAGAGCTACGATGCCGCTGCTGACCCGGCTCTCTTCGTGCAAGCTGAAGAAACCAGATTGCATGCAGCCCTCTCAACGACCGCTCCCAATGTCAATTCAGCTATCGCCGCAGGCAACTTCGGTGAGGCAATGGCGGCTTTGGCCGGTCTCCGCCAACCAGTTGATGCGTTCTTTGAAGAAGTTACCGTAAATGCGGATGATCCAACAGTACGTGCCAATAGGCTCCGACTGCTTGTAGAAATCGGCACAACGATGCGCGGCGTGGCTGACTTTTCGTTGATCGAAGGTTAGGACGCGGGCTGCGGCCCATATGTTCCGGAATAGGACGAGCCAGACGATGACAAAATTGGTGTACAGCTTCGGCGGCGGGTCTGCGGACGGTCGTTCCGAAATGCGAGAATTGCTGGGTGGCAAGGGTGCCAACCTTGCAGAGATGGCCAGCCTTGGCCTGCCGGTCCCACCGGGTTTTACGATCACCACGAACGTCTGCACCGCCTATTACGACAATGGCCGCAAGTATCCTGATGACCTTGAAGCCGCTGTCACCAGAGCGCTTGAAGCCGTCGAAGCAACGACCAACCGTAAGTTTGGTGACCCTGCTCGCCCGCTTTTAGTGTCCGTGCGCTCCGGTGCGCGGGTCTCCATGCCTGGAATGATGGATACGGTTCTGAATCTAGGTTTGAATGAGCAAACAGTCGCAGGCCTCGCTATCCAATCTGGATCCGAGCGTTTTGCCTGGGATAGCTATCGCCGTTTCGTACAGATGTATGCCGACGTTGTTATGGGTGCTGACCATGGCATGTTCGAAGAGCAAATCGAGCTTCGCAAGGAAAGCAAAGGCATCGTCCTAGATACGGACTTGGATGCAAATGATTGGCGCCAGCTTACGCTTAAATTCAAGCAATTGGTGCAAGAGGACTTAGACGAGCCATTCCCAGAAGACCCAAAGGCCCAGCTTTGGGGTGCCATTAGCGCTGTATTCCAAAGCTGGCAGACACCGCGTGCTGCCACGTATCGCCGCCTCCATGATATTCCTGCAGGCTGGGGCACTGCCGTCAACGTACAGGCCATGGTGTTTGGCAATATGGGTGATACTTCCGCGACTGGCGTTGCCTTCACCCGCGATCCTTCCACCGGCGAGAAAATTTTCTATGGCGAGTTCCTGGTGAATGCGCAGGGCGAGGACGTTGTCGCTGGCATTCGCACGCCACAGTCGCTCACCATCCACGGCCGCGAAGCCCAGGAATCTGAGCTGCTTTCGATGGAAGAAACCATGCCTGAAGTCTTCGGGCAATTGCTTGAAGTACAGGCAGACTTAGAACGCCATTACCGCGACATGCAGGACATCGAATTCACGGTTGAAGAAGGCCGCCTTTGGATGCTGCAAACCCGCTCCGGCAAGCGCACAGCAAAGGCTGCCGTCCGCATCGCCGTTGAAATGGCAGGCGATGGGCTGATCACGAAGGACGAAGCAGTATTGCGCGTAGATCCTGCATCGCTGGACCAACTTCTGCACCCCATGCTGGACCCGAACGCAGAACGGACCTTGCTCGCACGTGGCCTACCAGCTTCCCCAGGCGCTGTGTCAGGTGAGGTCGTGTTCAACGCTGACGAAGCCGAATCCTTATCTCAAGCTGGCGTAGATGTCATCCTGGTGCGGGTAGAAACTAGCCCCGAAGATATTCATGGCATGCATGCAGCGCGCGGCATTCTTACAAGCCGCGGCGGCATGACAAGCCATGCTGCCGTGGTCGCGCGCGGCATGGGCCGCTCCTGCGTTGCGGGTGCAGGTGAAGTAGTTGTGGATTATGCCAAGGGCGTATTCCGCGCTGGCGGTCGTGAAATCAAAAAGGGTGAGCGCATTACCTTGGATGGCGGGCAAGGACACATATATCTAGGTGCGGTGCCGACACTGAGCCCCGAGCTATCTGAAGACTTTGAACGGCTTATGGAAATGGCAGACAGTGCCCGTAAGCTTCGGGTCCGCGCCAACGCCGAAACCCCGGCAGACGCAGAGGTGGCGCTCAGCTTTGGCGCAGAGGGCATCGGCCTTTGCCGCACAGAACATATGTTCTTTGATGCAGAGCGCATTGTATCCATGCGCGAAATGATTATGGCGGATGATAAAACTGGGCGTCAGGCAGCACTCGCTAAATTGCTGCCAATGCAGCGCCAAGATTTCCACGATCTCTTCCGGATCATGGCGGGGCTACCGGTTACCATTCGCTTGCTAGACCCGCCGCTACACGAATTCCTGCCTCATACCGATGACGAGATGGCTGAAATCGCCCGCGTCTCTGGCAAGTCACTTGATGCGATCCGGGAGCGCGCCGCGCGGCTGACTGAAGCTAACCCAATGCTTGGCCATCGTGGCTGCCGTTTAGCAATCACCTACCCCGAAATCTACGAAATGCAGGCCCGCGCGATTTTCGAAGCGGCAAGCGCGCTCGCCAAAGAAACCGGCAAACCTGTCATTCCCGAAGTCATGATTCCGCTGGTCGCGACCAAAGCCGAGATCGAGCGAATGAAAATGTTGGTTGATGCCGTTGCTAAGGCCGTCGCCGACGAGACCGGTCAAACGGTGGAGTACCAAGTCGGCACAATGATCGAATTGCCCCGCGCCGCCCTTCAAGCTGCTGATATTGCAGAGCATGCAGAATTCTTCAGCTTCGGCACCAATGATTTGACTCAGACCACGTTTGGCCTCTCTCGAGATGATGCGGCGTCATTCCTGGACAGCTACCTCCGCCAAGGCGTGTTGGAAAAAGACCCGTTTGTCTCGCTAGATTCAGAGGGCGTTGGCGAGTTGATTGAGATTGCGGCTGAACGCGGCCGCAAGAGCCGTTCAGACATCAAACTGGGCATCTGCGGCGAACATGGCGGCGATCCAGCGTCAGTCGAATTCTGCCATAGCGTTGGGCTGCATTATGTTTCCTGCTCTCCCTACCGCACGCCGACAGCGCGGCTCGCGGCTGGGCAAGCGGCAATCAAGGCAAAAGCCTAAGCCGCATACTTTCCTGCTTGGGTGCCTACTGCATTTCATGGCAACATACACCCCGCAGGGAGAGTATATGCTTACACAAGTCGCAATTATTGGAGCTGGGCCAGCAGGCTTGCTACTCGGTGCGCATCTAAGCGCTACTGGCATCGACAACGTAATTATTGAAAAACAATCTGCCGATTATGTCCTCAGCCGCATCCGGGCAGGCGTGCTTGAATCTGGGACCGTGCAGCAGTTGCGAACACTGGGCCTTGCCGCCCGCATCGACGTTGAAGGACTGGTTCATGGTGGACTGGAAATCGCCTTTGACGGCAGGCGTCGCCGTATAGACCTTGGTGCTAGAACTGGCGGTCGAAAAGTTACCGTTTATGGCCAAACAGAAGTGACGCGAGACCTGATGGGAGCGCGCAAAAATTCAAATGCCCTAACAATCTATGATGCAGATGTCGTCCTGCCTGTTGATTTTGATGGACAGACCCCAAAAGTTCAATTTAAGAAAAATGGACAACAATATGAAATACAATGTGATTTCATTGTAGGCACAGATGGCTATCACGGCATCTGTCGGGCCAGTGTGCCTTCAAAATCAATCCAGGAGTTTGAGCGCATTTTTCCATTTGCATGGTTAGGCGTGCTAGCTGATGTGCCCCCCGTATCTGATGAGTTGATCTATGTGAACCATGAGCGCGGCTTTGCTTTGTGTTCCATGCGCTCACCCACGCGCAGTCGTTACTATCTACAATGCGCTGTAGATGAAAATTCAAATGCTTGGTCAATCAACCGGTTCTGGGATGAAATTCGCACGCGCTTAGATGCGGAAGCGGCGGCCCGCGTCACCACCGGCCCGGCGCTTGAGATGAGTGTGGCGCCACTTCGTAGCTTCGTTGCAGAACCGCTTCGCTTCGGGCGAATGTTCCTGGCAGGCGACGCAGGCCACATCGTGCCACCAACAGGTGCCAAAGGCCTAAACCTAGCTGCAAGCGATGTATATTATCTGGCTGGCGCTCTCCGCGAGTTCTATGAGGAGAAATCGAGCGCGGGACTTGACGCCTATTCCGGCAAGGCCTTAACGCGGGTCTGGCAAGCGGTCAGGTTCTCATCTGAATTGACGGCGCTCACTCACCGTAATGATAAGGCGTCCCCCTTCGATCGCCGTATACAATTGGCGGAATTAGCGCGGCTTACGGATAACCTTTCTGTCCAAACTGCATTCGCCGAAAGCTATACTGGCCCCCCCTACTAGGACTCCGCCCATGCCGACAATCCAATTTGCAAAGCCAGCCTTCGATGTTGGTTTCGCGACCAATGACATTGCTGGCTATACCGCCTTCTGGAGCGATAAAGTTGGCCTGCCCTATGACCACATGGCGAAGCTTGGCGGCGGATTTCACCAGCATCGCTGGACCCTGGGCAATAGCATTATCAAGGTGAATCACACGCGCACGGCCTTATCTGACTTACCAGCAGGAGGATATGCACGTCTTTCTATCGCTCATAAGGACGCCACCAGTCTTCAAACTCCCGACGGCGTACCAATCAGCCTAACTCGCACGGAAACTAGGGACCTCACGCTCCACGCCAGAACGCATGACCTAGATGCCTTCATGCGGTTTTACAGTGAAGCGCTTGGGCTACGATCCGATGGCAGGGACACGCTGAAGCTTGGTCGGAGTAGGATCATTGCCGAGCCAGGGGCACCTACCCGCGTTGATGGATGGCGGGAGCGTGGCCTGCGATACATGACAGTGCAGATATTTAATTGCGACAGCTTAACTGCCGCCTTGGAACGGTCTGGCGTAGAAATCGGCATGGCACCAAAAACCGTAGGCCAAGTCCGCTATAGCTTTATTCGTGATCCTGACGGGAACTGGCTCGAGCTTTCTGAGCGCGCTTCATTGACAGGGAAGCCTGTCCCCGCCGGTTGACCTGTGGCCCCTTCAAGCAGCATTCTGAGGGCTGAATTCGACGAAGGCCGCCGCCCATGCCAAAACGACTTGAAGAGGACCAGATCAACCACTACCGAACACACGGATACTGCTACCCCGTACCTGTTCTGTCACGCTCGGAGTATACGGAGTATCGCAGTGATCTGGAGCGCTATGAAGCCGAAATCGGCGCGCCCTTAGACTTTCCAGAAAAATCCAAACCGCATTTACTTTTCAACTGGGCGGACCAAATCGCACACCACCCGGCAGTATTGGATGCGGTTGAGGACCTGCTCGGTTCAGATATCCTGCTGTATCACATCACGCTGTGGACCAAGGAGGCAGGCGCGCCTGCGTATGTTCTCTGGCATCAGGACGGTGCATATTTCTTCCTAGACCCAGCGGAGCAAGTCACGGCCTGGGTCGCGCTGTCCGATGCGCCGGTTGAATCTGGTTGCATGCATGTATTGCCTGACACACACCAATCGACATGGCTAGAGCATTTTGATGATTTGAGCTCCGACAATATGATCAAACGCGGCCAGGGCATCCGTGGGCTAGACTACAAGACCGGCGCGCCGATGCCGCTTAAAGCTGGCGAGATGTCGTTGCATCATACAAAGCTCATTCATTCCAGCGGTGCCAATAACTATCACGACCGGCGCATTGGCGTTGGCTTGAGCTACATCCCCGCGCACGTGCGGCCGCTTGGCGAGCCGCAACCGACAGCGCTGCTCGTTCGCGGGCAATGGGCGCATGAAGACTTCATCAAAGAACAGCGCCTCACAGAGGCGGAAACACCCGCTGCCCGCGATGCGCACACAGAAGGTGTCAAGCGTTTTCGGGCGCGCCAAGACCGTGGCTCCACAATCGCCCGTGCAGACCATTCTCCCTGACCTTAGGACGACTAAACCTTCATGGCCCAAAAATCCCTTATCCATCTGGCGCAATTTCTTGTGCATGGCCCGAGCTATCATAGCCTCGGCATGTGGCGACATCCAAAAACGGACCACGCCAACTTTCGTTGGGATCGCCCCAAGCTATATGAACACATTGCGCAGACTTGCGAGCGTGGCTTGTTCGACATGGTCTTCTTCGCGGACCTCAACTACATCTCAGACTCATTTTCCGGCACGATGAAGCCCGCGCTCCGCTATGCCGCCCAGGCTCCAGAACATGACCCAATGCCGCTGTTGGCATGGCTTGGCGCAGTCACTGAGCGTATTGGCCTAGCAGCCACCTTCTCTACCTCCAACCAACATCCATTTTACGCGGCCCGGATGTGGGCGACGCTAGATCATATAACCGGAGGCCGGGCCGGGTGGAACGTTGTCACATCCATCAACCGCAACCAGGCCGCCAATTATGGCAATGAACGTGCGCCGACCGACAAACGCTATGAACAAGCGCATGAATTCATGGAAGTCTGCCTAAAACTTTGGGCTAGCTGGGATGAAGATGCGGTCGTGATGGACCAAGAAGGAGCTGTATTCGCCGACGCATCCAAAGTTCATCGCATCGAACACGAAGGGAAGCATTTTAGAAGCCGTGGTCCGCTGAACGTCGTTCCCTCCCCCCAGAATGGCCCCGCCATTATGCAGGCTGGCACATCGCCCAAGGGCCAGGATTTCGCGGCCAAATATGCAGATGCGCTGTTCGCCATTCAACCACGCCCGGAAGATGCTAAGGCTTACCGCGATTCCATCCACGCCCACATGGCAGACTTCGGTCGTGATCCAGCCCATTGCGCCATTCTTTTCGGCGCCCAGCCCATCATTGGCGAAAGCGAAGCCCATGCGCAGGAATTGCAGGAAGAACACAACGCGCTTGTGCCGCTGGAAGCTGGCAAGACTATCCTTTCCGCCCACTTGGACTATGATCTATCTGGCATCCCAGATGACGCATTGATGGCCGAAAGGAACGAGCCCGAACTGCACCGAATGCGCACCCGTTTCTTTAAGCCTGACGGGTCGTCTATGACACTAGCAGAAGCCGCCGCCCGCCATGGCCAGTCCGTCGGCTTGCCGCAGTTCGTTGGCACAGCGCTCAGCGTGGCAGACCAAATGGAAGTCTTCATTGATCACGCTGGAGGAGACGGCTTCATGCTAAGCCCTATTCATTCCCCCGGTGCCATCGAACAGTTCGTCGATGAAATCGTCCCTGAATTCCAGCGACGCGGCCGCTACCGCACGGAATACGTAGGCACAACGCAGCGCGACCTGTTGCGGCAAATTTTGTAGGACTAATGTTGCTATGAGCGAAGCAATCCGCTGCTCCATCATCCGGGGCGGCACCAGTAAGGGTGTCTATCTGAAAGAGAGCGATCTGCCGCT
>Ga0315331_10000245_pt1 | contig 35418 bp, 31 predicted proteins | sample M160m34915metaG_FD_203456 | JGI IMG/M metagenome (GOLD analysis project Ga0315331, IMG submission 203456) | Ammonia-oxidizing marine archaeal communities from Monterey Bay, California, United States - M1 60m 34915 | ecosystem: Environmental > Aquatic > Marine > Intertidal zone | place: USA...
GAGACGCGTGGGGGGGATGCCCCGGACGGGCGGAAGGTGAAAGGGACGCTGCACTGGGTCTCCGCCGCCGAGGCGGTCGACGCCGAGGTGCGACTCTACGACCGGCTCTTCGAGCAGGAAGACCCGATGAGCCTAGAGGATGGGCAGGACTACGCCGATGCGATGAACCCCGACTCCAAGCAAGTGCGCTCACACTGCAAGGTCGAGCCAAGCCTCGCCGGCGCGAGCGAAGGCGACCGGTTCCAGTTCGAGCGCGTCGGATACTTCGCGGTCGACCCGGATTCCGCCCCGGGAGCGCTGGTGTTCAACCGAACGGTATCACTACGGGACGGCTGGGCGAAGGCGCAGAAGAAGGGCTGAGCGGGCTGGCGCTCCAGGCGCGTCCCATCGAACTCCCATGTGGGGTTCACCGCGCACGCGCTTCCCTGTAAAGTACGCGCCCAAAGGAGGACCGGATGGCCATTGGGATTACGGTGTTGATCACGATTCAGGAAGGGAGCAACGAGGCGTTCGAGGCGGGCTTTGCCAAGGCGTCTGCGGTGGTCAAGGAGCAGGACGAGGGGTGCGAGATGTACGACCTCTTCCATAGCGTCGAGCAGCCGCTGCAGTACGCGATGGTCGAGCGCTGGGCCAGCCAGGAGCTTCTGGACGCCCACATGAAGTCGCCGAGCATGGCCGGGATGGCGGCGTTGGGGCCGCACTTCGCGGGCGCGCCGGTGATGACCCAGTACGAGCTGAGCTGAAGCCGGCCTTGGACCGCCTCCGCCGGGTGCGGCGCTGAGACGGCCAGGAGACGAGGGGGCCATCGAGCCCAATGCGTCCCGATGTTCGGCTGGATCCGGGGTGTCCCTGGTCATCGCTTAGCGCGTTGCGTCGCCCCAACGTGGATTGGTGCGAGCTGCAGCAGTGTTCGTGGGTTGTCGAGCCCGCGAACACTGCTTCGAATCTCGCCTACTTGTTGGTCGGAGTGGGCCTCATCTGGCTGGCGCGCGGCTCCCGATCTCGGCATCTCCGTTTGTTCGGTCCTGCCGCAGTCGTGGTCGGGCTGTGCTCCGGGATCTACCACGCGTCCTATACGTTCGTCTTGCAGATCCTTGACTTCGCGGGGATGTACGTCTTTACGTATCTACTCTTGACGATCAATGCGAGGCGGCTGGGTTGGCTCCAGCCCGAGCGTTGGTTTCGCTGGTTCGTTCAACTTGTCTTGGTGACGACGCTGCTCACCGTCGCGCTCGACTTCCTCGAGGTCCCCATCCAGTCGATCGTGGGGCTTCAGATCGGCGGGGTCGTCATCAGCGAGCTCTGGATCTGGCGACGGGACCCGCCGCCGTCGTCGCGCGCCTGGTGGGCGGGGCTCGGACTCCTCGCGGCGGCGAGCCTCTTCTCGTTGTTGGATGTGACGCGGACGTGGTGTGATCCCATGCATCCGTTCCTGCAGGGGCACGCGATCTGGCACGTGCTGTCTGCGCTCTCCTTGTTCGTCCTGTTCTTTCACTACCGACAGTTCGAGGGTCAGCTGGAGGGGGAGGGGGCTTCCTTCAACTCCACAATGATCTCGTAATACGGTTTCTGACCGACGTTGACCGCTCGTTCGATCCCGCCCTTCGTGACGAACAGGGAGTTCCCTCGCCCGATGTCGGCTTCGAAGTATTGGTCGTAGACGCTGCGGGTGTCTGGCGCGGGCTCGACCGCGACCCGGTCTCCTTCGATTTGCACGAGGACGTTGTCGTAGTGGTGCTCGTGCAGGGCTCCGCGCTCGCCCGGCGCGAGGCTCAGCTCCCAGATACGAACCTTGTCATTCTCGAATAATAGGGTCGTCCCGACATCGCCGAGCTCATCCGTCTTGCTCATGGCCTCGTCCTTTCGCGCTAGCGGTCTCTCCCGAGACACCCGAAGGGTCGCACATCAGGGCGGGTCCGCGCGGATTCGTTCGCCGCGGGGCCCGCGTCATGGCTTCTGTCGGCGAGCGGCTTGCAACGGCCCGCCGCTCCGCTCATGCTGGGGGCTGCCGATTAAGGAGGGGACATGGCGAACGAAGAAGTGCTGCGGCGAGTGGCCGATGAGCTGGAGATCCGGAATTTGTTGGCGCGTCTCGCGCATCTCGCAGATGACGGAGATCTGGATGAGTACATTCAGCTCTTCACCGATGACGCGCGCTGGGATGCGGGCGCTGCCTTCGGTTGCAAGGTGGGGCACGAGGAGATCCGCGCGGGGGCCGTCGAGCGGCGGTCGACCGGGACAGCGGGCCCGGGTAGCCATTCGCGCCACGTGATCACGACAAGCGCTGTAGAGGTGACGGGTGACCGCGCGACGGGCTGCTCGATCTTCCATTTCTATGTGAACACGAACGAGGCACCGCAGCTCGCGCTGCTTGGCGTGTACGAGGACGAGTTCGCCCGGACGGACCGGGGCTGGTGTTTGGCGCATCGAAAGATCGTGGGCGCTCGGCAGCCTCCTGAGGATCGCTGAGGCGGCAGGCCCTCGGCGTCTGCGTGCTTTACAGCCAGTTGGCCTTCCGACTACGATTCGTCAGAGGAGACAGGGCTCGCCCCGCGAGACTCGGCCTCCGGGCGCGGCACGGTGAAGTCGTTCCGCGTGCGAACTGCACGGTCGTCTCGGCGGCCGTACCTCACACTGACGGAGGTCTGCATGACCGGACGACGACTCTTCTCAGCGGATTCGCATGTGGCGATCCAGGACGAGATGGTGAAGGCGAACCTGCCCACCGCGCTGCACGGCGTCTGGGACGAGGGGATGGCGAAGTACGACGCGATCCGATCGGAGCAGATGGCGGGCGGTAGCCTCGAACTCGAGGATTTCGTGGACCTCGACGCGGCTCGTCACCCGGGGTACTACGACGCAGCGGCGCGCCTCGAAGCGATGGACGCGGATGGTGTTGAGTGCGAGGTGATGTATTCCGAATTCGACTTCACGAGCAAGGTCTATCAGGTCGGCGCCGATCACTGGCGCGAGTGCGCGCGCGCGTTCAACGACACGCTCTATGAGTTCGCGTCTGTCGACGTCAAGCGGATCTTGATCACGTACCAACTACCGCTGATCGACGTGGACTTCGCGGCGAAGGAGGTCTATCGCCTGGCCGATCGCGGTGCGCGGTCGATCCAGATCCCGAACTTCCCCAGCGAGTTCGGAATGCCTGATTATCACGATGAGCGATACGAGCCGCTCTGGCACGCCTTCGAGGAGACAGGAGCGGTCGTTGCGCATCACCTGTCGGTCCACCGGTCGCTTTGGGACACGTTCCGGCGGGATCCCACGCCGCAGAAGGGCATCTTTACAGCGATGCCGTGCTTCCCGATCGCCGAGACGCTGCAGTGGTACCTGCTGACCGGAATCCTCGAGAAGCACCCGAAGTTGAAGCTCGTGTTCGTCGAGCCCGGGTTGTTCTGGATGCCGGGTTACATCCAGATGCTCGATCGCCGGATGCACCACCACTACGAGTTCCCTGGCGTCAAGGAGCTGCCCTCGACGTACTGGAAGCGGCAGATGGCCGCGACGTTCGTGCACGAGCCGGAGGGCGTGGACCTGCGTCACCAGCTAGGGGTGGAGAACGTCCTCTGGTCCACGGATTTTCCGCACCCTGTCTGCAACTGGCCTGACGCCGGCGAGAAGATCGTGAAGCAGTTCGCGGGGGTCCCGGAAGACGAAGTGCACGCCATCACGTGGGGCAACGGCGCCCGCATGTACGGGATCGATTGAGCCTGTAGGGCGCGGCCCCTGGAGGTGTGGTCTGCTGGGCCATGCCAGGGGCTCGGCGGCGCGGTGGGCGTTACTGTATGGGCGCCGTCGGGGACGACGAGCGAGATCAGGAGGACGAGGATGACGGAAATCGCGATTCGAGGCGGTAAGGTGGTGGATGGCTCTGGCGCGCCCGGGGTCGAGGCCGATGTGCTGATCCGGGACGGCCGAGTGGCGGAGGTCGGCCCGAACTTGCGGGCGGACGATGAGCTCGACGCCAGCGGCTGCGTCGTCACGCCCGGATTCATCGACATCCACACCCACTATGACGCGCAGGTCTTCTGGGATCCGGCACTGACCCCTTCCTGCTTCCACGGGGTCACGACCGTCGTCGCGGGCAACTGTGGCTTCACGATCGCGCCGACGCGCGAGGAGCATCGTGAGACGATCGCGCTCACGCTCGAGAACGTCGAAGACATGAACCCCGCGACGCTCGCCGCGGGGATCCCCTGGGATTTTGAGACCTTTCCCGAGTATCTCCAGTCGGTTGAACGGCGCGGGACGATCCTGAACTATGCGGCTTACGTCGGCCACACGGCGCTGCGGCTGTTCCACATGGGAGATGCGGCCTACGAGCGCGCGGCGACCTCCGACGAGGTCTCAGCGATGGCCGCCTCGGTGCGAGAGGCGATGCAGGCGGGCGCGGCAGGCCTAGCGACGAGCTTCGCGCCGACCCACGTTGGGATGAACGGGATGCCGGTGTGCTCCCGTCTGGCAGAGCCGTCCGAGTTCGAGGCCATGGCGATGGAGCTTTCGAAGCTCGGGCGCGGCGTGATCGAGGCCACGCTGGGGACCGGCTTTGCCTTCGACGAGATCTATGACTTCCAGCGCCGCGTGGGTGTGCCGCTGACCTACACCGCGTTGCTGGCGATCCCGGGGATGTGGCAGCACGGCGCGTCGGTGCACGGTGTCGAGCGTGAGAAGGGGACAGGGGTCTGGCCCCAGATCTCCTGCCGAAAGATCTCACTGCAGGTTCAGATGAAGGAGCCGTTCCCGTTCGACCAGGCGGAATGTTTCGCGGAGCTGCACTCGGTGTCGGATGAGGAGCGCCGGAGGCGGTATCGCGATCCGGCGTGGCGGGCCGCGGCGCTCAAGGCGCTGGAGAACACGCCGCTGCCCACGCGCTGGGAGAACTTCGAGCTCGCGGAGAGCGAGGTGCACACCCACCTCATCGATCGGAAGCTGGTGGACCTGGCGGCCGAGCGCGGCGTCTCGCCGCTCGACGCGATGATCGACCTCTCCTTTGAGGAGGATCTCGAGACGCGCTTCCGTTACATCCAGGCCAACGACGATGAAGAGGGGATCGCGCATCTGCTGCAGCAGGACCAGATGGCGCTCGGGCTCTCCGACGCGGGTGCGCACGTGGGCATGTTGTGTGATGCGCCACTGCCGACCGATCTGCTCGGCAACTGGGTGCGGGAGCGTGGGGTATTGCCGCTCGAGCGCGCTGTGCAAAAGCTGACCTCGGAGCCCGCGTCGATCTTTCAGTTCGTCGACCGTGGGACGCTGCGTCCCGGGGCGCATGCGGACGTCTGTGTCTTCGACCCCGACACAGTGGCGCCTGGGCGCGTGCGGCGTGTGCGGGACTTTCCGGCGGACGCGGACCGCTTGACGGCCGATGAGCCGGAGGGGATCCGGCACGTGCTCGTCAACGGAGAGCCGATTCAGGTCGATGGCGTGAGTCGAGCGCTCGAGATGGAGTCGAAGCCTGGGGTTCGCCCCGAGCAGGGCGACTTCCGTTCGAGCTAGGTGCCGGGCGGGCAGTTGGCGGAGGCTAACTCGAACGCAGAGGCTGTCCGTGTCGCGATGAACCCCGTGGTCCTCGGCATTGCTGCGCTCGTGGGGCTGGTGGCGTGCGTGGTGGCGACCTGGGGCGGGCCTTTTGGTGCGACGGTCGGCAGCGCTGATCTCTACGCGATGTTCCTCCCGAAACACGCTACGTGGCGCAGACATACCAGGACTTCGCGCTGCCGCTCTGGAACCCCTACGAGTTCGCGGGGCTGCCCTTGCATGGGACCGCGCAGGGGAGCGCTCTCTACGTACCACTGGTCCTGCCCCATCTCTTTCTCGACCGAGTCTCGGCGTTACAGGTCGCCTACTAGTCGCACATCATCGCGTTCTGTGTCCTGACGACCGGCTATCTGTGCGACCGCGGCCTGCGGCGAGGCGCCGCATGGGTGGCATCGTTCTTTGGCGTCATCTGGTTCTTCGAGTCCGCGAACGCGGCGGCGGCCAACCAGTCGCATTACATGTTCGAATACGCGTACGTCCCCGCGATCCTCTGGGCCTGGCACCGTTTTGCCGACGGGAGTCGGTTGGCGGGCGTCTTGTTACCGCTGCTCGTCTGTTTTCAGTGGCTCCCGGGTTACCCCGAGTTCCCAATGGACACCGCGGTGCTGCTCGGTTTGGTGGTGCTCGTGGGGCCGGGCCCGCCCGCGGTGCGTCGTGTCGCGTGGGTCGTCGCGCTCGTCGCCCTCGGGACGCTGATCGCGGCGATTCAGCTGCTCCCGTTGGCGGAGGCGACGAACGAGAGCCTTCGGATTCGCTGGGCTGAGGGTGGCTTTGGCCCCCTCCTCGCGGGCTTCGCTATCGGCCCCTCGACGTTCTCTCGCCGGCTGCTGGATCCGGTGGGAGCCGCCGGAGTCATTTTGCTCCTCATGGGGCTCGTGACGCCCTCCGTCGCTCGTCTTGGCTGGGCCGTGGCGTTCGGCTTCGCTTTCTTCGCGGTGACTTGGCCGCTCGCGCAGATGTACGAGGTCCCTCCGTATAAGCGGTTTCGCTTCGCGTGGGGCTGGGTGCACCTCGCCCCGTTCTTCGCGGCGTGCCTCGCCGGGCTCGCGATCGACGCCTTGACGCGTCAGAGGCGCTCGAGCGCGCTCGCGGCCGGCGTGGCGGTTGCGAGCGCGGCGCTCGCCGCTCTCGAGGGCGACCGGCTTGGTCTCTCCGTCGCATTGGTCTGTGTGGGGGCGCTCGCGTCTTTGGCGAGAAGGAGCTGCGTTCTGGGAGCCGCCTGGCGGACCGGCTCCCCGCCCCGATCGGTCACGAACCCGCGGTGCCTCCGCGGCGGGTGGCCAGGCTCGTTCGACACATCGGGATGTGGAACGCGTTCGGTAACCCGGCAGATAAGATGGCGCTGTGGCGCGGGATCGCAAAGAACCCGGCTATTGCCTCGGTCCTAGGCCTCGGGCTCGTAACAGGGACGCCCCAGCAGATGGCGCCCTTGCTGCGTGCGGGGTATCGCCGCATCGGCCGGTTCGACGTATGACGGCATCGTGGTCTTTCGTCCGCCGGTGCCCCGTGTCGCGCTCTATCACGACGTGGTGCTCGCGCCGAATGAGGAGGCGAGTTTCAAGCTCGTGACGCAGCGGGGCTTCGACCCGTTCCGCCGCGCGGTGGTCGAGGGCACCGCCTCCTTCCCGGCGCCCGCGACGAGTGGCGGGCTCCTGAGGTCGCTGAGATCACGGTGGACGAACCCGAGCGGGTCGTCATCCGCGCGAGGTTGGCCTCTGCGGGATTGTTGGTCCTGCGCGACGCGCAGTACCCCGGCTGGACCTCGGCCCGCTCTTTCGCTCTTCGGGCTCGGCTGGGCGCTCGCGGAACACGCCGGGGTGCGCGAGTGGATGCCACTCGATCCGTCCATCGTGTTCGATGGCGGGTGGCGGCTCCTCTCTGGGCAGCTGCCCTACCGTGACTTCGGGACACCGAGGGGCTGGGTGCCCATCGCCCTGAAGGCGTTCTTCTTCGTCGTGACGGCCTGCGCGGTCGGGGTCTGTGCAACGGGATGTTTCGGGGTCAGGAGCCCGAGTAGTTCGGAGCCAGCGACCGCCGGTTGGCGTGTACGACCCCGCGGTGAAGGTCAGACCACCCCCATGGCGGCTTGCTCGGCCGCCGCGAGCGTGCGGTCAACGCGCTCGGCGATCGACTCGACGCTGCTGATGTGACCGCCGCCGCTCGCGCCGGCGAGCGCGCGAGCGTGGACCCCTTCGATGATGCAGGCCATCTTCCACCAACAGAAGACGGTGAACCAGGGGAGGTCGGAGACATCCCGATCGGCCGTCTCGGCGTAGAGGTTGATCATCTCGTCTCGGCGTATGAACGCGGGATGGAGCGTCGGCGGGGATTCAAGGAACGTGTCGGTGTCCCCGGGGTCGTTCCAGTACATCATCGACCAGGAGAAGTCGGCGAGCGGGTCACCGATCGTGCACAACTCCCAGTCGAGGACCGCGGCGATCTGGTGGTCTGCCCCGAGGATCGTGTTGTCGAACCGGTAGTCGCCATGGGCGAGGCCAGGGGGGCCGCTGGGGGCCGGGATCCGGGCAGAGAGCCGCGCGTGGAGCTCCTCCAGCAGAGGAAGGTCGCGCACTCGGCCGCGGTCGTACTGCTTGTACCAGCGGCTGAGTTGACGCTCTACGTAGCTGTCATGACGCGCGAGGTCCGCCAGCCCGGTCGCCTCGAGGTCGATCGTATGAAATGCGTGCTGGGTATCGATCAACGACTGGGTCGCGGTGAGGCAGGCTGCCTCGTCCATGTCGGACGCGTCCGCTTGTGCGCGGAGGATGCGCCCCTCGACAAAATCCATCACGTAGAACGGCGCTCCCGTGACAGACGTGTCTGCACAGAGCCCGTGGACGTTAGGGACAGGGACGTCGCTGTGCGCCAGCGCGGACATAATCCGGTGCTCGCGCGTGACATCATGGGCTGTTGCTAGCAAGACCTTGGCGGGTGGACGGCGAAGGACGAACAGCCTGCCCGCTGCGTCTTCGACCTGGAAGGTGAGGTTGGAGCCTCCCGCTGCGATGACATCGAACGAAAAAGGGGCGCGCGCGCCGGTCACGTTCGTCTTCATCCAGTCGGTGACTGCGGGGGCGTTGATTGCTTCGTGCACGTGCGTTGGCCTCGGTATCGCGCCGGACCGCTCCGGCGCTTCTTTGCGCGGGGAGTCTACCGGTAAGGCGAGGAGCCGGGAATCGGCTCTTGAAACAAACGGAGGAAGTCGTCGAGGGCAGTCGGGTCCGATGGGGTGGTCAGTTGCTCGGCCTCTCGGGGCGAGGCCGCATCCCGCTCGCCGTTGATGAGCTCCATCCAGATGCGGGGGGATGTCCGAACGCGCAAGGTTGCGTCTGGTGCGTCGCCGCGCTCAACATCCGCGACGCCGTGGCGCACCTGTATGGTCCAGGTGGACGCCAGGACTGCAGGGGCGCCGGGATCGATGAGCTCCACGACGGTGAGGTGGTCGACATCTCTGGCCCGTGCCGCGTTGAGTCGCACGGGCAGGGCACGCATGAACAGGTCGACCGGGAGTACAGCGCGCTCGTCGAGGGGAGGAGGGGCGGTCGCTTCCGGGGGTGCGGTCACGTCGCGGTCCCACGCGCGGGCCTGCGAGAGGGAGTAGTTTCGAGCGATCGCGCTGAGGCTGGTGCGGCCGAGCTGCCGCAGCGCAGACGCCTTCACCGCACGCGCGTCCTCATGGCCTGGGGCGATGACCAGCACGTGTTGGATGAGCTCTGCGGCCCAGGCAGCCTGGCCTTCGGCGAGGGCATCATCAGCGGCCTCGATCACCGCGTTGATGCCTCCCGCGAGCGCGATCGTGGCGCGTGCCCGGTCGACTGGGTTGGGGGGAGAGAGGGTGGTGGCCTCGCCATCGAACCAGCCCAGATAGCCGGAGAAGATTGCACGAACGGCCCAGGCGACCGTGCCGTAGACCTCTTGGAGGTAGGGGTGATTGGCGAGGTGCGGGGGCAAGACGACCTCCTGCACGAGCTGGTCGGGCGTGAGCCCCTGGTTGATGCCCCGGACGGTCTGGTCGTGGACGTAGCGGATGGCGTTGCGGTAGGCGAGTAAGGTCGCTTCGATCTCGTCTGCGCCGCTCATGGGACCCATGTGGCTCGGCACCAGGTGCTCGGCGCGAAGCGCGCGCATGGCATCCAGGCTACGGGCCCAGGCGAGGGCGTCGATGGGGTTCCCGCCGCGCAGGGGCGAGAGGTTCGGGAACGCCTTGTAGATGTTGTCCCCGGGCAGTAGGACTCGCTTTTCAGGGAGCCACACGAAGATGTGGTCGGCGGTCTCACCGGGTGCATGAACCAACTCGATGCGCAGCCCCGCGATCTCCAGCGAGAGCGACTCCGAGAAAGTTCGTTGAGGGTGTAAGAGGCCGAGATGGCCGCCGCGGTCGACCTCCCGCGCGGGGCCGATCCCGTTGTGGAGAAAGCCCTGTTCGCCCTCTTGGAGTGTCGTCCCAAACATCCGGTTCGCTCGCCTTGAGAGGGCCGGTCGTAGAGCTCCGAAGCTTCGGGCGATGGCTTCCGCCGTGCTGGTATGGGCGATGACCTCGGTCGCTGAGCGTTGGGCCTCGGAAACGAAGGCCTGGCTCCCGAAGACCTGTTCGGCGTGGTGATGCGTGTAGATGATCGCGCGGATCGGCTTGTCGGTGATCTGCTGGAACGCCTCACGGACCGCCCGCCCGGCCTCGATCGTCCCCATCGTGTCGATGACGATGACGCCGTCGTCCCCCTCGAGGAGGATCGAGTTCGAGAGACCGAAACCGACCGCGACATGCACGCCTTCGGTGACTTCGATCACCCTCCGTTCGAACGCCTTCGCCTGGTCTGTGAGCGCGTGCGGCGCCGGGGGCCCCTTTGGGAGCTCCTCGTGGAGTTCGACGACCCGGATGGGCTCCTCGTGGCACGAAAGCACCAGCACGGCGATGCCAGCCCAAAGGGGCATCGCGAGTCGGCGTTGGGGGCGCATTACGCCGCCCTGCCGGGAGTTCGGTGCGAGCGGAGGTGGGGCGTGGTCTCCATGGGTGTCCTCCCTGTTTCGGCGATTCGCGGGCAGGCCGCTTGCATCGCCCGCGTTAGAATACGGACTCTATCTTCGGGCGTCGCACTGGAGCGCCGCTCGGCAGAGAGGGCGGGCAGGGCGTGCCGCATCGGCGTTGGCGAGCAGCGAGGAGGGGACCATGACGAGGAACTGGATGACGACATCGATTCGAGTGACCGTGGTGCTGTGGTTCTTGGTGGCCGGTCTGGCCGGTCTGGCCGGTCTGGCCGGCGCAGACGGGGAGTTGGAGCGAACACCGGCGCCTCAGGGGGCGAGCGTCTACTTGATCGCGCCGGAAGACGGTGCGGTCGTCTCGAGTCCGGTCCTGATCCGCTTTGGACTCGCGGGCGCGGGCGTCGCACCCGCCGGCGTGGCGAACCCCAAGACGGGCCATCACCACCTCATCATCGACACGGAGCTCCCGCCGCTCGATCGCCCGATTCCCAACGACGCGCAACACCGTCACTTCGGCGGGGGGCAAACCGAGGTGCTCCTCGAACTCGAACCGGGCACGCACCAGCTGCAGCTCGTGTTGGGGGATTACTTGCACATCCCGCACGACCCGCCGCTGGTGTCCGAGCCGGTCACGGTGACAGTGGAGTGAGGGGGCGGGCGCGACGCGGCGTCTCGCGCGGGGTGGGGTGCCAGAGCGCTCTCCGCGCTTGCCGGCCCGCGAGCATCGTTGGGTCGGTCGGGCGGGGGTGTGGCACGTCCGAGGAGTTTGCTTGGCAGCCGAGGGCACGATGAAGGACGAAACAGGGAAGCCGGACACGGTCTTTGCGCAGGACGTCGACCCGGCGGAGACCCAGGAGTGGTTGGATGCGCTGGAGTCCGTGCTCGAGCGGGAAGGGGTCGAACGCGCGCACTATCTCGTCGAGCGGCTCGTCCGGCGTGCCCGGCGGCGCGGGGCATACCTCCCGTTCAGCGCGAACACGGCGTATATCAACACCATCCCGGAGCCGCGGGAGCAGAAGAGCCCCGGGGACCACGCGCTCGAGCACCGGATCCGCTCCATCATCCGCTGGAATGCGATGGCGATGGTGGTCCAGGCGAACCGCGAGAGCTCCGAACTGGGCGGTCACATCGCAAGTTTCGCTTCTGCAGCAACGCTTTACGACGTAGGCTTCAACCACTTTTTTCACGCGGCGAACGAGCAACACGGGGGCGATCTAGTCTACATCCAGGGGCACTCGGCGCCGGGCATCTATGCGCGGGCGTTCCTCGAGGGAAGGCTGACCGAGGACGACCTGCACGGTTTCCGTCAGGAGGTCGACGCGGGGGGGATCTCGTCGTACCCGCACCCGCGGTTGATGCCCGAGTTCTGGCAGTTCCCGACGGTTTCGATGGGCCTGGGCCCCCTGATGGCGATCTATCAGGCGCGCTTCATGAAGTATCTGCATGACCGAGAGGTCCTGGACACGAAGGCGCGCAAGGTCTGGTGTTTTGCGGGTGACGGCGAGATGGATGAGCCGGAGTCACTCGGTGCGATCTCGCTCGCGGGGCGTGAACGCCTCGACAACCTGATCTTCGTCGTGAACTGCAACCTCCAACGTCTCGACGGGCCTGTGCGCGGTAACGGGAAGATCATCCAGGAACTCGAGGCGGTCTTCCGAGGCGCCGGTTGGAACGTCATCAAGGTGGTCTGGGGGAGCTACTGGGACCCGCTCCTGATGAAGGATAAGGACGGGCTCCTGCGCAAGCGCATGGAAGAGGCGGTGGACGGGGAGTTTCAGAACTACAAGGTCCACGGCGGGGCGTACACGCGCGAGCACTTCTTCGGCAAGTACCCGGAGCTCCTCGAGATGGTGGCCAACCTCTCCGACGATGACATCTGGCGTCTGAACCGGGGTGGGCACGACCCGCACAAGGTCTACGCAGCCTACGCGGAGGCTGTTGAACACGCCGACCGCCCAACGGTCATCCTCGCGAAGACCGTGAAGGGCTACGGGATGGGGGAGGCGGGCGAGGGACAGAACACCACGCATCAGCAAAAGAAGATGGGCGATGACGCGCTCCGTGTCTTTCGCGACCGCTACAACATCCCGATCTCCGATGAAGACCTGCCGAACGCGCCGTTCTACAAGCCCGCCGAAGAGAGCCCTGAGATCGCGTACATGAACGCGCGCCGGAGCGCCTTGGGTGGCTATCTCCCGGTCCGCCAGCCGTCCCAGGAATTGCTCGAGACGCCGCCGCTCGAGGACTTCCACCAACTCCTCGAGGGCACCGGGGAGCGCGAGATCTCGACGACCATGGCCGCGGTCCGGATCCTGCAACTGCTGGTCCGCGATGAGCGCATCGGAAACGTCGTGGTACCGATCGTGCCCGATGAGTCTCGGACGTTTGGCATGGAAGGCATGTTTCGGCGACTTGGGATCTACTCCTCCGTTGGTCAGCTCTACGAGCCGGTCGATCACGATCAGGTCAGCTACTACCGAGAGGACAAGCACGGTCAGATCCTGCAAGAGGGGATCAACGAGGCGGGCGCCTTCGCCTCCTGGATCGCGGCGGGAACGTCGTACGCGAACCACGGTACGCCGATGATTCCGTTCTACATCTACTACTCGATGTTCGGCTTTCAGCGGATCGGCGACCTGGCCTGGGCAGCGGGAGACGCCAGGACACGCGGGTTCTTGCTGGGCGGGACGGCGGGGCGGACGACGTTGGCGGGAGAAGGGCTCCAGCATCAGGATGGCCACAGTCACTTGTTGGCTTCCACGATCCCGAGCTGTGTCGCGTACGACCCCGCATATGCCTACGAGTTGGCGGTGATCGTCCAGGACGGCCTGCGTCGCATGTACCGCGACGGTGAGGATGTCTTCTACTACCTCACGGTGATGAACGAGAAGTACTCGCAGCCGGCGCTGCCGCCGGGGGCGGAGGAGCGCATCCTCAAGGGGATGCACTGTGTCCGAGAGACCCCGGACGGAGACGGGCCCGCGGTGCAGATCCTCGGCGCGGGCGCGATCTTGCGGGAGGGGCTCGCCGCCGCGGAGATGTTGGAGTCGGACTTCGGGCTGCGTTGTGGCGTCTGGAGCGTGACGAGCTTCAACGAGCTGTCGCGTGAGGGGCGCCGGGTCGACCGCGCCAACCGCTACCGCCCCGAGACCGACCCGGAGCGCTCGTTCGTGGAGCGCTGCCTCTCGGAGACTTCGGGTCCGGTAGTGGCCGCGAGCGATTACATGACGGCGGTGCCCGAGCAAATTCGACCGTACGTGCCCCGGCGCTTCAGTGTGCTGGGGACCGACGGGTACGGGCGGAGCGATACACGCCGGAAGTTGCGTCGGTTCTTCGAGGTCGACCGGGGAGCCATCTGCGTGGCTGCGCTTTCCGCGCTGGCCGACGAGGGCGCGGTCGATCGGGGTCGCGTCACCGAAGCGATTCGCCAATACGACATCGATCCTGACAAGATCGATCCTGAGACGGTCTGAGGTCGGCGGTGCCGCATCAAGTCGAAGTTCGAGTCCCCGACGTGGGCGACGCCGAGGAAGTCGAGGTGATCGAGATCCTCTTCGGCCCCGGCGACCGCGTTGAGGTCGAGGACCCGATCGTCACCCTCGAGAGCGACAAGGCGACGCTCGAGTTGCCGGCCCTGCACGCCGGCTCGGTCATCTCAGTCGCGGTCGCTGTCGGGGACCGGGTGGAAGAAGGCACGCTGTTGCTGGTCCTGGAGGTGGACCCCGCAGCGCTCGAGGAGGCCGTGGAAGAGGCCCCCGCGTCGAGCGCGGCAGAGCGGCGTCTGCTCGAGCCCGCGGCGCGGCAGCCGACGGTGTCGGACCCGAGCTTTAGTCCGCAGCGGCCCCCTGTGCCGCCTCCGGTGCAGCCCTCGGGCAAGGAGGCCCACGCCGGTCCGGGTGTGCGCCGGATAGCCCGCGAGCTCGGGCTCGACCTGGCCCTCGCGGAGGGGAGCGGTCCGCACGGCCGGATCCTGGAGGACGACGTGAAGCGGGCGGTGCGCACGGCGATCGCCGGCGCCGAGCCGCCGCTCGGTGGGACGGTCGAACTGGCGGACTTCACGGCATACGGCGAGGTGGAGGTCCTCCCGCTGAACCGCATCCGGAAGGTGGCGGCGCGCAATCTCAGCCACGCGTGGCGGACGGTCCCGCACGTCACACAGCACGATGAAGCCGACCTGACGAGGGTCGAGTCGTTTCGGCAGGCACACGCGGCCGCCCTGGCGGAGGAGGGCGTGCGGCTCTCGCCGCTGATCTTCGCGATCAAGGCGACCGCGATCGCGCTTCGCGACTTCCCTCGGATGCGCTCCTCGCTCTTAACGGGTGGGGAGGCGGTCGCGGTGAAGGAGTATTTTCACCTCGGTGTCGCGGTCGATACCGAGTTTGGTCTCGTCGTCCCGGTGATCCGGGACGTGATGGAGAAGAGCCTCCGCGTGATCGCTGTGGAGCTGGCGGAGCTCGCCGAGCGCGCGCGTGAACGGAAGCTGCGTCCAGAGCACTTCGAAGGCGCTGTGTTCAGTATCTCGAGCTTGGGTGGGATCGGCGGCACGGCCTTCACGCCGATCGTCAACGCGCCTGAAGTGGGAATCCTGGGTTTGTCCCGTACGCAGGTTCGCGCCACCTGGGACGAGGAGGAGGCGCGGTTCGCGCCGCGCCCGGTTCTGCCGATCTCGTTGTCCTATGACCACCGGGTGATCGATGGCGCCGAGGCCGTCCGCTTCACCCGTGAGGTCGCGCGGCTCTTGAGCGACCCTGCTCATCTGCTCCTCTAGGCGTCGCCGTGACCGATCTCCTCGAGGCGTTCGAGACCGCGTTCCGCCTGCTGTTGTCGTTCGACGCCGGGTTGCTCGAGATCGTGGGCTTGTCGCTGCGCGTTAGCTTGACCGCCCTCGGGCTCGCGACGGTCGTGGGGCTGCCGCTTGGCGGGGCGCTCGCGGTGTTCCGCTTTCGCGGTCGCGGCGTGGCCGTCGTCGCGCTCAATACGATGATGGGTCTGCCTCCGGTCGTCGTGGGTCTGCTGGTCTATCTCGCGTTGTCGCGATCGGGCCCGCTGGGGGGGTGGGGCTTGCTATTTACCCCCTCCGCGATGGTGATTGCGCAGTTCCTGTTGATTACGCCAATCGTCGCTTCGCTGGCGCGGCAGGTCATCGCCGACCTGTGGGTGGAGTATGAGGAACAGCTGCGATCGCTGGGCGCGACGTCCTCGCGGGCGCTCCCCACCTTGCTGTGGGACGCGCGACAGAGCCTGCTGACCGCGGTCCTGGCCGGGTTTGGTCGGGCGATCGCAGAGGTGGGGGCCGTGATCATCGTGGGGGGCAACATCGCCCACGTGACCCGCGTCATGACGACCGCGATCGCCCTGGAGACGAGTAAGGGAGATCTCCCGCTCGCGCTGGCGCTCGGGATCGTCCTGCTCCTGCTCTCGATGGCGATCAACGCCATCGCGTCGGTGCTGACAGCGCGCGGAGAGCAGCTGGCATGAGGGCAAGCCGGTCGATCCTGCCGCTTCGCCTGTCCGGCCTCACCTGGGAGCGCGGTGGGGAACAGCTCCTGGGGCCACTCGACCTGGAGTTGGATGGGGAGAACCGTGTCGTCGTCTTGGGGCCCAATGGCGCTGGGAAGAGCTTGTTGTTGCGTCTGGCGCATGGGTTGATCGCGCCGTCCTCGGGCAGCGTGGCGTGGGAGGAGCCGGATCCTCGACGCCAACGTTCGCGGCAGGCGATGGTGTTCGACCGCGCGGTTCTGCTGCGACGGTCGGCGCGCGCGAACGTCGAGTATGCGCTGGCGCTCCGGGGCGTAGCGGCGGTCGAGCGAGGCGCGCGGACAGACGAAGTCTTGGAGCAGACCGGGCTCCTCGACCTCGCCAACCGTGCGGCCCGTGCGCTGTCCGCGGGTGAGCAGCAGCGTCTGGCTCTCGCCCGCGCGTGGGCGCTACGCCCTGAGATCTTGTTCCTCGATGAGCCGACCGCGTCGCTCGACCCCGCCGCGGCGAGACGCATCGAGCAGCTGATCTTGCAGATTCGTGAGGCGGGGACGGCCATCATCTTGACGACGCATGACCTTGGCTTGGCCCGGCGAATCGCGGAGGAGGTCGTGTTCCTCTACCGTGGACGGGTGCTCGAACACGCCGCGGCGTCTGTCTTCTTCGAGGCTCCTGCGACGCGAGAGGCGCGGGCATTCCTGCAGGGAGACTTGACATGGTAGTGCGCGCCTGGATCCCGGCGCTCGTTTGTGCCCTCATTTTTGGGGCGAGCCCTGTTGCGACGGCCGAACCCGAATTTATTACGCTCGCGTCAACGACCTCGACGGATAACTCGGGGTTGCTGGAGCATCTCATCCCCCTCTTCCGTGAGGAGAGCGGAGTCGACGTTCGGGTCGTCGCGGTGGGGACGGGACAGGCGATCCGGCTCGCTCGAGCGGGCGACGCCGATGTGCTCCTCGTGCACGACCGCGCGTCGGAGGAGACCTTCGTAGAGGCGGGGCATGGCCTGGAGCGCGTGCTCGTCATGGCGAATGACTTCGTGGTGGTGGGGCCGTCGGGCGACCCTGCTGGGGTTCGGGGCGAGACGGACATCGCCGTGGCGCTCGGTCTCATCGCAGAGGCGAAGGCCCCGTTCCTCTCGCGGGGAGATGACTCGGGTACGCACAAGGCCGAGCTTCGGCTCTGGCGTGCGGCGGGAGTCGACCCGGGGCCCGATTCGGGGACCTGGTATCGCGAGGCGGGCCGGGGGATGGGGGCGACGCTCAACAGTGCAGCGTCGATGGGGGCCTACACCTTGTCCGACCGCGGCACGTGGCTCTCGTTTCGCAACCGGGAGGGTCTGGTCATCGTCTCTGAAGGCGATCCACAGCTGGAAAATCCCTATGGGGCGATCGTGGTCAACCCCCAGCGGCATCCGCATATCAAGGTGGAGCAGGCGCAGGCGTTCGTGGCGTGGCTGATCTCGGAAGCGGGCCAGCGAGCGATCGCTGAGTTTCGTGTCGGCGACGAGCCGCTCTTCTTTCCGCGCGCGAGCCGTCGCTGACTACTTGGGGTCCTTGAACGCGGCGGGGCGCTTCTGGAGATTCGCCATGATTGCTTCGAGTTGGTTGGCTCCGCCGATCAGCTCTCGCTGCAGGCTGGCTTCGAGCGCGAGTCCCTCAGCGGGCGACGCGGTCGCCGTCTGATTCAGGAGTTGCTTGGCGGACCGAATCGCGTCGGGCGAGCGCGTGGCGATCTCTCGCGCGAGGTCGTAGGCGGACTCTCGCGGCGTGTCGGACACGTGGGTCGCGAGCCCGAGCTCGAGTGCTTCGGTGCCCGACAGCGTTCGGGCGGTGAAGGTCAACTCCTTCAACACGTCGAGCGGGAGGAGGTGTCGGAGCGTCTGGCTCCCCGTGACGTCCGGGATGAGTCCCCACTTCATCTCCATGATCGAGAGCTTGGCATCCGGCGTGACGAAGCGGATGTCGGCCGCGAGCGCCAGCTGGATGCCCGCACCGAAACAGACGCCATGGACCGCGGCGATGACCGGGACGGGCAGGTCTCGCCAGACCCACGCGAATTGCTGGACGTGGTTGGCCGGCTCCCCGGGGTCGGTCGCGAACGGGTTGAAGGCCTTGCCCTCGCCGCCACCGTCGGCCGCGGCGCCAAAGGAGGAAGTGTCGAGACCCGCGCAGAAGCCGCGCCCTTCACCGGAGAGGACAACCGCTCGCAACGCGCGGTCGCCGGCGAGGGAGCGCCCGAGCGCCGCGACTTGCTCGAACATTGCGTCGTCAACCGCGTTGAGTTTTTCGCCGCGGTTGAGTCGGACATCCGCGATTCCGGCGGAGTCGATCTCGACGCGGACTCTCTCCTCGGGCATGGCCCACCTCCTGCTCTGAGCTCGAAGGCTCCAAGAATAGCGAAGGCTCTGTTGCGCGGCGGCCCGGGCCTAATGGGTTCCTGGTGGGGAGCCGATGAGAGGCCAGATGCAAGCCCCCGAGTCGCTGACGTACACCCGGCTCGCGGCGCCGCGCCTCCCGGTTCCAGGATTGTCGGAATGTTTTGATCTCTTTGAAGAACGTTTCGACGATTTTGGGGTCGTGGGGCTGCTCGTCCTGCAGTTTCCGGGCTTGACGGGGCTTGAGAGGGAATACGGGGGGACGGCCCGGCGAGAGGTCTTGGACCGCCTCGGGGCCCTGGTCGAACGGGTCGGCCGCGGCGCGCGGGCTGCGCGTGACCTGGTCGCGCTGGGGGAGCCAGGGCTCGATGAAATCCTGGTGTTGGTCTTTCCGGAGGCCTCTGAGAATCGTTTCTATCGCGAGGGGCTTCCAGGCTACGCGGACGCCGTGCGCGCCGCGGTCGAGGAAGCAGGGCCGGCATTGGTCGAGCCCTATGGGTCGCGGCAGCTCGAGGTGGTCGGGGGCATCGCGGCTGCCGTCCGCAATCCCAAGTTTGCCGCGGAGACGCAGTTTCGACGGTGTCACACCGAGGCGAGGGAAGACGCGGATTGGCGTGCCCGCGGGCGCGCAAGGGAGCGCCGGGCGGAGCTGCTTGACGTCGTTCTGGGACGGCGGATTCAGTCGGTCTATGAGCCGATCGTCGCAGTGGAGAGCAAGACGGTCCACGGCTACGAGGCACTCGCGCGCGGGCCGGTGGGCGGCAACCTGCATTCGCCGCTGGACCTGTTCGGTCTGGCTGAGAAAGAAGGCCTGACATACGAACTCGATTGTCTGTGTCGATCGAGCGGTCTCTCGGGGGCCGTCGGCTTGCCGAGCGGAACCAAGCTCTTCCTGAACATTCGACCCACGACCCTGCACGACCCACACTTTCGCGCCGATCCCCTCACGCGGGCGCTCTCCGAGTGCGGGTTGCGCCCGGAAGATGTCGTCTTCGAGATCTCGGAGCAGGAGTCGATCCGGAACTTTTCGTCCTTTCAGAAGGTGCGTGACGGGTACCGGGAGCTTGGCTTCCAGTTCGCGCTCGATGACACGGGCGCCGGCTACGCGGGACTCGAGGCCCTGGTCGAGATCTCACCCGACTACATCAAGGTCGATCGGGCCTTCGTTTCCGGCGTCGATGAAGACCCGGTCAAGCAGACGATGCTGGCCGCGCTTCAGACCGTGTCCGAGAGGACGAACGCTCGCCTGATTGCCGAGGGGCTCGATACGCTGGAAGAGTTGGAGATGCTCTCGGTGTTGAACATCCCGTTCGGGCAAGGCTGGCTCTTCGGGAAGCCGACGCCGCTGCGTGCCGCCCCTCGCTGAACGCTAGGCAGCCCGGCGCAACACGAGGATCAGGTTGTTTGCGGGCATCTCGACGACCTCGTCAAGCTGTAGTCCGTGCGACTCCGCCTCTTGTACGACCGCCTCGAGGCTCCGGATCCCCCAGGTGGGATTTCGCGCGCGGAGGCTCGCGTCGAAGTCCAGATTGCTCTGGGAGGTCGCCACGCCCTCGCGCAAGAACGGTCCGTAGAGGATGAGGGGGGCGCCGGGCGCGAGCCGTTGGCCGACTCCCTGGAGCAGCCCTCGAGCGGCGGGCCAGGGCGAGATATGGATCATGTTCGCGCAGAGCGCGGCCGCGAGGCCGGGCGCGATGGCCCAAGATGCCTCGCTCGCGTCGATCGGGATCGCGGCCTGGAGGTTCGGCAGCCCCGTTTCCTCGCGCCAGGCGTCGATGCTCCGTCGTGCGTCGGGGTCCGGGTCACTTGGCTGGAACTCAAGATGCGGCAGCGCGCGGGCGAAGTGGACCGCGTGTTCACCCGTGCCGCTCGCGATCTCGAGGACCTGCCCGTGCTGAGGCAGGACCCGTCGGAGGACTTCCAGGATCGGCTCCCGGTTACGGGCGGCCGCCGGTGAGCTCCGCCGGGCGTCGCTTTGCGGTGCGCCGGAGTCCGGCTTCGTTCCGCTCATCGGTTATCTCCTCCCAAGTCGATTGGCGTGTCGTGGGTCACCCTGCGGCCGACTCGGCGACCAGCGCTTCACTTCGGTCCCAGAGACGCCGCGCGAGCTGCTCGTCCTGCGTCCACGCCGCTTGGGACTGCTTCTTGGCCTTGTAGAAGTAGCCTCCCGATGGCGTCGCGAACTGCGGCTCGTGACAGAGGGCGATGACGTATCGGGCCGCGCGTTCCGCGGGCATCGCGAACACGGCGGCGATTTGAGTCACGAGCTGTCCGAACCGGCCATTGTTGGCGCCGAGGCTGCTTCTGACGAAGCCGGGGTGGACCGCATGGGTGACAACCTCGGAGTCGGCCAGTCGGCGGCTCAGCTCTTGCGTGAATAAGATGTTCGCGCCTTTTGAGCGCCCATACGCTCGAATCCAGCCGAATCCGTCTTCCAGGCCGAGGTCGTCTAGGTCGATCGACCCGCCGAACTTGTGCGCATCGGAGGCGATGTTGATGACCCGCGCGCCGGGGGACTCCTTGATTCGCTCGAGCAGCAGCGTGGTGAGGAGGAAGTAGGCGAGGTGGTTGACCGCGAACGTCGCTTCGATCCCATCGAGCGTGACCTCTCGGGACAGGTTCGTGACGCCCGCGTTGTTGATCAGCAGGTCGATGCGCGGAGTCGTCGACAGCAGGGTCGCGGCGGCTCCGCGGATCGCAGCCTGGGAGGAGAGGTCAGCGATCACGATGTCGATCGCGTCATTCCCTGTCGCCATGACGATCTCGCCTCGCGCTCTCTCGGCTTTCTCGGGGCTACGGCAGATGAGCTGGAGCGCGGCGCCTTCGCGAGCGAGCTGTTCTGCACAGGCGCGGCCGAGCCCGGAGGTTGCGCCAGTCACGATGCAGGTCTTTCCTTCGAACGGGCGGGACAAGGGGTTTCTCCTCGGTCTTTGGGGGTTGGTATCGACTTCCGGTCCGGCGTGGTCAGAGCCACCGCACCGCGGCGTCGAGCGTAGCGAGCCCATCGGGTGTGGGGCCGGTTGAGGGCGTGGTTCGACTGGAAAACGAAGCCTCGCAAAAAGACGTGGTCAGCGCGCGAATGGCGCGCTGGGCGCGATGCCCTGGCAGGCTCTGCGCGTAGGCCTTCGTGGCGCGCGGTTGCCCGGGCCGCGGGTTGGACTCGTGTTGCGCGTGCAAGAGCTCGATGCCGTCACAGAAATGGAAATGATCGGCATCGATGAGTCCCACGGCTGCGGTGTTGGGCCCGAGTCGAGCGACCAGGGGGCGCACGCTCAGGTCGAGGTCGACCAGGACGTCGTCGATCCCCGCGATCACCAGCGTAGCGACGGCCTCGGGGAGAGGGAGCTCGCCAGGGCGGTAGGCGCTTCGCCCGATGAAGGCCTCGGAGGCGGGCGCGAGGGCACAGACGGTGCGGACGCGGGGGTCGATGCCCGGGAGCTTGGTTGCGGTCCATCCACCGAAGGAGTGTCCGATCGCGGCGACGTGAGCCGACTCAAGCGCGATGGGTCCGAACGCGCCGTTGAGGGCCGCGTCGACGGCTGCGAGGGCATCCCTTGGTCGGTTCTCGCGGGCGCTGCGGTGGACGGAGATGCGCTCCGCTTCATCTGTGATGCGCGCCATCTCGTGGAAGGTGTTGCCCGCGTGATCGGGGGCGACGACGGCGATGCCCCAGCTCGCGAGGTGGGTCGTGAGGAAGGTGGATTGCCGCCGCATCCCTGCGTTGCCGTGGGAGAACACCGCGAGTGGGCAGGTCTCCCCGCGCGCGGCGAGGTCTTCGACGGCTTCGTGGCGTTGCCCGAACGGGTGGGAGGCCTGGGGTCCGTTCCTCGGCTCTGCGGCGGGATACCAGAGGTCCGTCTCGAACGACCGCCCGGGGGTATGCGGGTCGTCGAGGGTGAGGGTCCGGAGGCCAACGCCGTAAGGCCCCCGCTCGCTGCGCTCGCTGGGTTGGATCACGCGGCTCGCCAGGGCGGGTCAGTTGCGCCGGAAGCTTCGACCGACGCGCTTCCGGTTCCGGTTGATGTCGCGAAGCGCTGCGATCCCCGATTCGGCCACGTCGGACCCGGCGACCTCGTCGTCCTCGGCCGCGAGCTCGTCGAGGTCGACCCACTGGGCGTACGTGGCCCGCGTGCGTTCCGTGATGATCCCGGCCTTCAGCAGCGTTTTAATCAGGACGCGGAAGATGTTCGTGCTGCGGGTCATCCCGGCTCGTCGGTCTTCGTCGGAGAAGGCTTCCAGCACGGCGCCGCGCACCCATTGCCAATCGAGGCCGAAGGGCTCGTAGATCTGCTTCTTTTGCTCCGCGTTGACGAGGTTGAACAGCAAGACCTGAAACGTCTCAGCCGCCCACATCTCGACCTGGGCGTGCTCCTCCTCGGAGAGCGAGGGGACGGTTCGGTCCGCCCAAATCTTCCCGAACTTGTGGTGGAAGGCTTCATCCGTCATGACCATCTGGACGAGGCGCTTGAGCAGCGGGTCGACGGTCTCGGCGTGAAGCGTCGCGAAGGCACCCATCGCGAGGCCCTCGATGAGCATCTGCATCCCGACGAGCTTCTTGTAGACGAGCGGGGACTGGACGATCGAGTCCATCAATGACGCCAGCGTCGGTCCGGCTGCGAGGGGTGTCCCCCACCGCGTGCCGATGTAGCGCGCGAAACCGGTGACGTGCCTGGCTTCTTCCCTCGCCTGATTGGCGGCGTACTCTTGCGCCCCCGGGTCCCGCAGGATCTGGCAGAGGCTCGCGGAGAGCGACAGCGCGCCCTGTTCCCCATGGAGGATGCTCGAGAGCATGAATCGCGTGCTCTGGTTGGCCAGTTGGATCTGTTGCTGCGGGTCGAGACGGTCGGCGACCGCGCACTGGAGTTCGACGCAGAACGCTCTCGGCATGATGAGCTGTTCGCCCAGGTCCAAGTCCGTGTGGGCGTCGAAGTCGAGGTAGGCCGGGTCGTTGGGGTCCCAGAAGTGGTCCACGGTGGCGGCGATGATCCCGTCGAAGGCGGAGGTGCGGTCGCCGTATCGGTCGACCTCGATCAGCTCGCGGAAGGCGTCGCGGTCGACGGTGTTGTAGATGCGGTCGTGGGTGAGGGGGGATTCGCTCATCGGGGCTCCTGAGGCGTGGTTTGCGTACCGGAGTACTGGATCTGGGCGAGGGTCTCGATGACCTGTGACTTCGTCGCGGCGTGCGGGTTTTCGACCCACCAGATCACGACGCGAGCGAACATCCCCACGAGGGCCTGGGCGAAGACCTCCGGCTCGACGCCCGGGGGCAGGGTCTGCCTCTCGCGGTGGGTTCGCGCGGTTGAATCGGCGAGGGCGTTGAGCACGTCCTGTTCGAGCGCGGCGGCGTCGCGTTCGCCGCTGAAGAGGATTCGAATCACCCGCTGGTTGCGGCTCGCAAAGTCGAGCAGCGCGATGGCGTGTGCCCGGACGCGGTCCTGCCCCTGGCCACCGTTTGAGACCGCCGCACGCAGGGCCTCGCGGAGGTCTTCGACCGCGCTGTGCACGATCTCGTGAAAGAGCGCCTGTTTGTCCGAGAAGTGCAGATAGAAGGTCCCCGCGGCGAGTCCCGCGTGGTGTGCGATGTCGTGCGTCGTGACCGCGTGAAGCCCCTGTTCCGCAAAGAGCTCCAGTCCACTTTCGCGCAGGCGCTGCTGCGTTGCGGCGCGGCGTTCGCTTCGGGACGGGCGAAAACGCGAATGACTTTCAGTGACGGACATGTCAGTGTTCGACGGTATCTCTCGCGAGAGGCGTTTTCAACCGGCCGGGGCGCACGTCGAGGCCTTGGGGGGAGGCTCCAAATGCTGCAGGGCCGCGTAATCCTCCTGACGGGCGTGGGGCCGGGGATGGGCCGGTCCGTCGCGCTCGCGCTCGCGCGCCAGGGGGCCGCTCTCGCGCTCGGGGCGCGAACCGAGGCGCGCCTCCATGAAGTGGCGCGCGAGGTGGCCGCCCTGGGCGTCCCCGTCTTGGCGCGCTCGACCGATTTGACAGACCCCGTGGCTTGTCAGGCCCTCGTCGATGAGGCCGTTGCCCGCTTCGGTCGGCTCGATGGGGTCGTGCAGAACGGCCACCATGAAGGGGACTGGTCGACCGTCGAGGACGCTGTCCCTGCGTCGTGGCGAGAGGTCATGGACGTCAACTTCTTTGGCGCGCTGCATCTGGTGCAGTCCGCGATCCCGCGCCTGCGCGAGGGTGGGGGTAGCATCGTATTGGTCAACTCGGGGGCTGCGGTGCGCGCACCCGCCACGATGGGCGCCTACTCCGCATCGAAGGCCGCCCTCGCGTCTCTCACCTGTACGCTGGCGAACGAGCTGGGGCGAGATCAGGTGCGGGTCAACGGCGTGTATCTCGGCCCGGTCCTCGGCGACAACCTCCTGCGCGCGGGCGGCGCCGCGGCGGCGGCGGCGGGGACCTCGCTCGATGCGTGGCTGGAGAGCAAGGCCGCGGAGTTGCCGCTCCAGGAAGTCCCCACGCCGGATCAGTGCGCCGGTATCGTGGTCTTCCTGTGCTCGGAGCTGGCCGCGGCCGTCACGGGGCAGAACATCGCGGTCAACGGGGGGCAGTGGACGACGCAATGAGCGAGGGACGCGTTTACCGCGTTGTGCAGTGGGCGACTGGAAGTGTCGGCCAGCTGTCGATCCGCGCGATCCACGAGCGCCCGCGGCTGGACCTGGTCGGCTGTTACGTGACGCGCCCGGAGAAGATGGGTCGCGACGCGGGAGACCTGGCACAGATAGATCCGGTCGGGGTCCGCGCGACGGGCGACATCGCGGACGTCTTGTCTAGCGGCGCGGACTGCGTGCATTACGCGCCCCTCCATCCGGATGATGATGAGGTTTGTCGCCTGCTCGAAGCGGGCCTCAATGTGGTGACCCCGACGTTCTATGTCCATCCCGCAGCCTTGCCAGTCGATCGGGCCCGTCGCCTCGAGGACGCGTGCCGGAGGGGCGGGGCGACGCTCCACGGGACGGGGATCCACCCGGGCTTTTCCGGGGATCGACTCGCGCTCACCCTGGCTGGCTTGTGTCGGCATGTTCAGCAGATCATTGTCGAGGAGGTCGCGGACCTCGCGCCGCACCCCTCGCGGGAGATGATGTTCGATGGCCTCGGTTTCGGCGCGACGCCCGAGCACGTCCGCGCGAACCCTCCCGCGGTCCTGCAGACGATGGACGCGTTCTTCGGCCAGTCGCAAAGGCTGGTCGCGGAGGCTTTCGGCGCCGAGGTCGACGGGTTCGAGACGGAACACCGCGTCGCGGTCGCGACCGAGACGATGCGCGTCCGCTCCGGGACGATCGCGCCGGGCCGGGTGGCGGCCCAGCAGTTCGAGTGGCGGAGCCTCGTGGCGGGCGAGCCGCTGGTCATCTATCGCGGGTTTTGGAAGATGGGTGACGCGCTCGATCCGCCGTGGTCCTTCTCGACGCTCAAGTACTCGGTGGTCATCGAAGGGGAGCCCGCGATGCGCTGTGGCTTCGAGCCGGGTTCGACGTTCGTGGGAGAGGCAGACCCAGGCTTCGACCCGGGCGCCGCGGGGCGACAGTGGACCGCGATGCTCGGCGTGAACGCGATCCCGGCGGTCTGCGAGGCGGCGCCGGGATTCCTGACGATCGACGAACTCGCGCCGGGGCGGGTCTTGCCGCCTTTGGGGCCGAGGTGAGGGTTGTCTCGGTCTGATCGCCTCGTACTCGCTGCGATTTTGGGGGTGGGGCTCCTGCTGGCCTGGCGTGCCCGTTTCGTCCTCGATGACGCTTTCATCAGCTTTCAATATGCCCGGAGCCTCGTGGAGGGGGCGGGGCTGACGTGGTTTGGCGTCCGGGTCGAGGGATATTCGAACTTTGGCTGGGTTTGTTGGCTCGCGCTCGGGATGGCGCTCGGGTTCGAGCCCGTGGCGTGGAGTCAGGCCAGCGGGCTCGCGGCGTTCTGTGCGGCAACGGTGTTGCTGTGGCGCGTCGTGTGGGTGGCGACGGACGGCGCGACGCCGGCCGTCGTGGTGGCCCTCGTTGGGTTCGTCACGAACTTCAGCGTTCACTCGTTCGCGACCGGCGGGCTCGCGACGATGCTGCAGACCGCGCTGCTCCTCGCCACCTTTCACGCGATACAGCTGGCGCGGCGGGAGGACTCGGTGCGTTTGGGGACGCTCCTTGTCGCGTCGTTCTGCGCTGCAGGCGCCCTGTTGGCGCGCCTTGATTCGGCTGTCGCGCTGGCTCCGATCGGGTGCTGGGCGCTGCTCGGGGTCGTCGTCGGCGGCGCGACGGAGCGTCGCGGCTCCCGATTTCTGGCGCTGGGGGGGCCGGTGACCCTCGTTGTGGGTTGTTGGTTTGTGTGGAAGCTCGCCTACTACGGGAGCGTCCTACCGAACTCTTTCGCCGCCAAGGTGACGGGGGTCGATGGTCTGTCAGACGGGCTCCTGCAGTGGTGGCGGTTCTTCGTCTGGTACTCCCTGCTGCCGGTGGTCGGAGCCCTTGCGGGGGGCCTCTTGTTCGTTAGGGCTCGGCTCGCGGTTGCGGCGCGCGAGGCTTCGTGGGTCGCGCTGGCCATCCTCAGCGCGAACCTGGTCTATCTCGGGGCAGTAGGCGGCGACTTCATGGAGTTTCGGTTCCTGGTGCCGGTCGCTCCCTTCGCCTATCTCCTCGTGGGGCTCCTCTTCGAGGGGTTGTGCCGAAGCGCGAGCGTCGTCTTCCGGCGCGTGTTGGCGGTGCAAGTCGCGGCACTCTTTGCGATCAGCTCTGCCGTGCACGCGACGACCTACTACACGGATCCGGACCTGCGGATGGATGGCATCGATCAGCTGGGGGACTTCTATGGTCTCTATCCGGATGCAAGCTGGGATCGTATCGGGAGCGCGCTCGCGCGAGAGCTGGGGGAGGTGAACCCGCGGCTTGCCGTGACCGCGGCCGGGGCCATCCCGTTCTACAGCCGTTTCGAGTCGGTCGATCTGTGGGGATTGAACGACCCCGTGATCCCGACGCTCGGCCTGGTGGATTCGTATCGGCGACCGGGACATCGATTCCGTGCGCCGTTCGATTACCTCGAAGAGCGGGGTGTAAACCTGATCGTGGGGTCACCGACCGTGGTGCCGTGGGAGCGCCTCCGCGATTCCGAGGTGCGAGCGGACTGGTTGCGGGGCTGGGCGGCTCTGGCCACCCCCGTTCAGGACTCGGGGCCGCGGTGGCTCGACGTGGTCGCGATGCCCCTCGATGCAGAGAACGCGCTCCTCCTCTGGGTGCTGAAAACAACGCCCGCGCTCGAGAGCGCGATGGCAGGGTGGATGCGTTGGACCGTCCCCTATCACCCGCCGAAGCGGTCCAGGGCTTCGGCCCCTGACTAACGGCTCGATCCGTTCGCGTCGCTCTCGCACGCCGTGTTGCAGCCGACGTTGGTCTCGAGGGTCTCAGGGCCACTCGCGGGTTCCACCTGAATGGTGGCATGTCGGATTTCGAACTCCCGCGCGAGCAGCTCATTGCAGCGGACCAGGAGGTCGGTGGGGTCAGCCCCTGCGGAAGAGACGGCGTGGCAAGAGAGAGAGACCTCGCCGCTCCCGATCGACCAGACGTGGAGGTCGTGGACCTCGAGGACCTCGTGAACGCGATGGAGGGCGCGTCGAATCTCGCTGACGTCGAGGTGCCGCGGCGCCGCCTCCATCAAGACATCGAGCGCGTCGCGGACCAGGTGCCACGCGCTGATGATGACGAGGATCGCGATCGCGAACGAGGCGGCCGGGTCGGCCCAGCGCCAGTCGAACAGCCAGATTGCCGCGCCCGCGCTCATGGCGCCGAGGCTCCCGAGGGCATCGGCGAGGACGTGGAGCCACGCGCCGCGGATCGACAGGTTGTGCTGGCGGTCTCCTGCGAGGAGCCAGAGCCCCAGCGCGTTGATCGCGAGCCCCCCCGTCGCGATCGCGAGCATGGTCCCGCCGTCGACCGCGGGTGGCGCTTCGACACGCCCGAAGGCCTCTCGCATGATCATCAGTGCGACGGCGACGAGGCCGGTCCCCTGGGCGAGTGCGGCGAGGATCTCAGCACGCGTATTCCCAAAGGTCCGGCGGGCCGTGGCTGGGCGCTGGACGACCCAGAGTGCGAAGACGGCCAACGCGAGCGAGGCTACGTCGCTCGCCATGTGGCCGGCGTCGGCGAGGAGCGCGAGCGAGCCGGTCCACCAGCCGCCAAGGGCCTCTGCGGTCATGTAGGTCGCCGACAGGAGGAGCATCAGCATGAGACGTCTACCGCTCATCGCGTGTGCGTCGTGGTGCCCTGCGCTGCCGTGCGTGTGGTCGTGCATGCGTCGCCTTTTGATCGGCCTGCCGGTCGGGGGGCTGGAGCCCTTGTCGGTTGGTAGGCCGGCCTAGCGCCGGTCCACCGCGTTGGCGATGCGGTCGAGGATCTCTTGCAGGATGGGGCCGGAGGTCGCGAGGTTCAGCCGGGCGCAGCGCTCGAGTCCGGGACCGAACGCGAGGCCGTCGGACAGCACCACCTTCGCGTGTTCGAGGAAATAATGAGCCGGGCGCTGTGGGAGGTCCAGGTCCGTGCAGTCGAGCCACAACAAGTATGTCGCCTCGGGGCGGGGCGCTCGGATCCCGGGACATCGTCGTTCGAGGAAGCTGCAGGCTCGGTCTCGATTGTCTTGTAAGTGCTGCCGGACGCGATCCAGCCACGGCGCGGAGTGCCTCCACGCGGCGAGCGTGGCTTGGATGCCCAGGAGGCCGATACCACCGCGGGCGTGGCGTGGGATGCAGCCGTTGAATCGGTTTTGCAGGTCGGCGCTACCGAAGTGCGCGACGGCGGTTCGGAGCCCCGGGATGTTGAAGGCCTTGCTCGCCGAGTTGAGCGTCACGGTGCGCTTCCCGACCTCGGGAGAGAGGGAACCGAACGGAATGAAGTCGCGGTGGTCGAAGACGAGGTCGGAGTGGATCTCGTCACTGACGACGACGAGGTCGTTCTCGAGGACGAACTCGGCGAGCCGCTCGAGCTCACCCCGCGTAAACACCCGCCCGGTTGGATTATGGGGGTGGCAGAGCATCAGGAGGCGCGTCCGGTCGTCGCAGCTTCGGGCGAGCGCGTCGAAGTCGATCTCGAAGCCGCGGGTCCCATCGACCAGGCGATTCTCGACCAGGCGGCGGCCGCACTCCTCGACCGACTGGAGGAACGGCGGGTAGATCGGCGTCTGGACGATGGCGCCGTCGCCCGGTTCAGAGTAGGCGTCGAGCGCGATGTACAGCCCCTGGACGACCTCCGACAGGATCTCGCAGCGATCGGCGTCGATCTGCCAGTCGAACCGACGGGTCATGCGCTCCGCGAAGGTGTCGGCCAATCCGGTCTCCCGGAGCCCGATGGCGTAGCCGAGATCATCGGTCGAGAGCGCGCGCGTGAGCGACGCGCGGATCGGTGCGGCGATCGGGAAGTCCATCTCGGCCACCCAGCACGCGATGAGGTCTTCGCCTTGGTAGGTGTTCCACTTTTCGCTGACTCGGTTCCGGAGTTGCTCGAGGCTCAGATCGTCGAGGTCGACCGGGGGATTGCGCAGAGCCAGCTCGGCGGCGCCGAGGAGCGACGGGGAGAGCTGGGGGTGCACCGCCCGGAGCGCCTCTACCGCGCGGTCGACGGGGTCGGTCCACGGCGGTGAGCCCCACGCTTGGATGGTGTCCGTCCGTTCTCCGCTATGCCACGAGAGTTGCGGACCTTCTGGGGAATGAATCACTTCGAGTTGGACAGGGTGTTGCTTGCCTGACCAGTGGGCTTGTTCGACTCGCATGATCGGCGGAGTGTAGCGGCTGGCCCGGAGGGCGGCGTCGTTCAGCTGGCAGATCCGGTGGGCGGGGGCTCGTTGGGGAGTGTGAAGCGGAAGGTCGACCCCTTGCCGGAGACGCTCTCGAGGTAGATCTCCCCGTGCATCGCCTGGACGAGGTTCTTGACGATGGACAGCCCGAGGCCGGTGCCGCCGAGCGCTCGCGCACGAGCCTTGTCGACGCGGTAGAAGCGCTCGAACACGCGGTTCTGATCTTCTTCGGGAATGCCGATGCCCGTATCGGTGACCTCGACCGTGACGGTCTTCTGGTCGACTGAGGGCCGGATCCAGATCTTCCCTCCTGCTTCGGTGTACTTGATCGCGTTGTCGAGCAGGTTGCTGATGACGTGCTCGAGGGCGCGAGGGTCGGCCCAGGCGAGGACTTTCGCCTCGCCCTCCACGCGAACGGACACCCCTGCGTCGTCGAGGCGAGCGATGGCGTCCTCCGCGAGCTGCGCGCAGATGTGGCGAACGTCGGTCTCTCCTGGGCGGAGGGGGCTTCTGCGCCCTTCGATTCGGGAGAGCTCCAGCAGGTCTTCGACGAGCGCGTTGAGGCGTCTCGCGTTGCGATCGATTACGCGCAGCGCGCTCTCCGTCGCAGCGTCGAGGGCGGGGCCGGCCAGGAGCATGTCGGCGTAGCCTTGGATCGAGGTCAACGGCGTTCGCAGCTCGTGGGAGGCGTTGGCGATGAAGTCCGTCCGCACCTGCTCGAGTCGACGAATCTCGGAGACATCGTGGAAGACCGCGACCGTTCCTGCGCGCGGCCCTCCGCTAGCGACGCGCGCCGCGTGCATGAGCACGGCCCGTTCCTCGGGGCCGACCCCCTCGAGTTCTCGGATGACGACCTCGTCGTTGCTGGCGGCGGCGCGTAGGGCCTCGTCGATGGCGCTGTTGCGAACGAGCTCGAGCGGCCGTCGGCCATCGATGTCAGTCCAGATGTCGAGGAGTTCGCGCAGGCGAGGGTTCGCGAGCGTGACCCGGCCGTCCTGGTCGAGGACGAGAACGCCTTCGACCATCGCCGCGAGGACAGCCTCGAGTTGCTGTTTGTCGTCAGCGCTTGCGTCGAGCGCCGCGCGCAGAGCGGCAGCGTCACGATCGATCGCAGATGCGATTTTGCCGAGCTCCGAGCTGACGCGCGGCCGGGAGCGTCCTTGGCCTCGGCCGGCACGAATCGCCTCGACACCGGCTCGGAGCTCGGTGAGCGGTTGTCGTAGCGAGCGTGCGAGGAGGGCCGAAGCGATAGCGACGAGGAGCGCCGTGAGGCCGAGGGTTGTCGCGGCGCCGAAGTCGGCCCGCGCTGCGAGGTGTGTTCCGCCGACGACGACCATCAGTGCACAGAAGATTTTCGGTCCCAAGCTCATCATTCGGTCGACACCTGCCCCTTTTCTTGGGGTTGGGGCTCGCGATGGGTCTCGTGGAGTGACGCGCCCGGTACGAGCTGGTGTTCATCGCGACCCCGAGAGGGTAGGCCACGGCGTGGCGAGAGCGAAGGGGATTAGTCCTGGAAGCGGTAGCCGACGCCTCGGATCGTGTCGATCAGGTCGCCGGCGGGGCCTAGCTTCTCGCGCAGGCGTTTGACGTGGGTGTCGATCGTCCTGAGGGTCACCGCGATATCGGACCCCCAAACCCGGTCGAGGAGTTGCTCTCGCGTGAGGACTCGTCCTGGCCGTTCCATCAATGCATGGAGCAGGTTGAATTCCTTGGCGGTGAGGCTGACCTCTGTCCCCTCCACCTCGCAGCGGTACCGATGGACATCGAGGCTGAGCGATCGGTGCAGAAGCCGACGTTCTGTTTCAGGGGCCTCGCTTCCGCGTCGCAAGACCGCTCTCACTCGCAAGACGAGCTCGCGCGGGCTGAAAGGTTTTGTGACGTAGTCGTCCGCGCCGAGCTCGAATCCGACGATCCGGTCGATCTCCTCCGCTTTTGCCGTGAGCATGATGACGGGTGTTTCGCGGAGCTCCGAGTCGGCGCGAATCTCGCGGCAGATGTCCGTGCCCGACCGGTCGGGGAGCATCAGGTCGAGGATCACGAGATCCGGCGGCTCCTGTCGCAGCCTCGCGAGCGCGTCATCGCCATTTTTGCAGGTCGAGACAGTGAACCCGGCTTGCGCCAGGTTGAGCCGGATGAGCTCGGCGATGTCCGGTTCGTCTTCGACGACGAGGATGGTGGGACTCATGGGTTTGACCTTCGCCGGTTGGCCGGCTCCTGTTTTGAGTGGTTGAGCCGCTCGCCGGCGAGACGGGCCGCTCTGACGATCGTACCGAGAAGGGCTCGTTCTAGGGCGAGCAAATGGCGCAAGAGCGGTCTGGACGGCTCCTGCAAGGCGCTCATCGATGGTCAGGAGACGAGGTACCGGTTGGCGTGCACGCTCTCTCTGGCCGTCGATCCTGCGTTTTGTGATTCGCGTCATCGTGTCTCCACGGCGCGGGTCGAAAGGCACGGACCCGGGATTGGCCGATCGGGCCGATGAATAGTCGTTGAACGTGACGGGGGTGTGACGGAGTGGTGGCGAGTTGAACAATCGCGAAACGGTGCGCCGCACGGCGCACCGCCCGGCCAGGCCGTGCGCACGGAGTGGGTGCCGTGGCGGCCGCCGAGTGAGCCGGCAGGGTTGCCCGCGAGGCCGGCTTCTCGGCGCTATCTTTGCGGTGCCCGGGACCGCTCGATGGGAGCGGGCCACCGTGGCTCGTGGGGGCACCATGTCGCAGGAGTTCGATGTCGTCATCATTGGTGGAGGTCCAGGAGGCTATCCGGCTGCGATCCGTGCGCGGCAGCTGGGGCTGCGGGTGGCCCTCGTGGAGCGTGAACATCTGGGTGGCATCTGCCTGAACTGGGGGTGCATTCCGACGAAGGCACTCCTGCGGTCCTCCGAGCTCCACCACACGTTGCACCACCTCGACGACTTTGGGCTCGCGGCGGACGACGTTCGGTTCGACCTCGAGAAGGTTGTAAAGCGGTCTCGGAAGGTGTCGAAGCGGCTCGCAGCGGGCGTCAAACACCTCCTGAAGAAGAATGAGGTGGCGGTCCGAACGGGGCACGCGCGGCTCGCGGGCCCGGGGCGTGTGGCGGTCGAGGGCGCCGACGGTGATGTCACCGAGTTGACCGCGGGGTCGGTTGTCATCGCGACAGGGGCGCGGGCGCGCGTGCTCCCCGGTCTAGAGCCCGACGGGGAGCGGGTCTGGTCGTACAAGGAGGCGATGGTCCCGACGGAGCTGCCCCGGCGCCTCCTCGTCGTGGGGAGCGGCGCGATCGGGATGGAGTTCGCGAGCTTCTATCGCGACATGGGCAGCGAGGTGACCGTGGTCGAGGTGCTGCCGCAGATCTTGCCGGTGGAGGACCACGAGATCGCCAGCTTCGCCCGCAAGCAGTTCGAGAAGCAGGGGGTCGTCATCGAGACGGGCGCCACGATTGCTTCCCTCGAGCACGGGACGGACGAGGTGACCGCACGCATCGTGCAGCAAGGCGAGGAAGGGTCGGAACGTGAGGCGGTGTTCGATCGGGTCATCCTCGCGGTGGGGATCGTGGGGAACGTCGAGGAACTCGGTCTCGAGGGCACCGGGGTCGAGGTCGATCGCGGGCACATCGTGACGGATTCTTGGGGCGAGACTGGTGAGACCGGCGTGTTCGCGGTGGGGGATGTCGCCGGTGCGCCCTGGCTCGCCCACAAGGCGACCCACGAAGGGGTGATGGTCGCCGAACGGATCGCGGGCGTGTCAGGTGTCCACCCACTCGACAAGACGAAGATCCCAGGGTGTACCTACTGTCGTCCGCAGATCGCGAGCGTGGGCTTCACGGAGGAGGGCGCAAAAGAGGCTGGGTACGACGTGCGGGTCGGTCGCTTCCCGTTCGTTGGGAACGGCAAGGCGATCGCGCTCGGGGAGAGCGAGGGCATGGTCAAGACCGTGTTCGACGCGCAGACCGGGGAGTTGCTGGGCGCCCACATGGTCGGCGCCGAGGTGACGGAGCTGATTCAGGGGTTTGTCGTCGCGCGAACCCTCGAGACGACGGAAGCGGAGCTGATGCAGGCGGTCTTCCCTCACCCGACGCTGTCGGAGATGATGCACGAGTCGGTCCTCGACGCGTACGGGCGAGCGCTCCACATCTGAGCGCAAGGAGCGCGTTCTCGTGCGTGCGTGGACGAGCTGGGAAGGGAGAGGCAACGTGCCCGACAAGCGGATCGAAACGAGTGAGGGGGCGTCGCGCGGCAAAGGACGCCCGCCCTGGCTGCGTGTGCGCCTCTCCGCGGACCCCGAGGTGGCGCGCACGCGCGCGCTCATGCGTCGGCTGTCACTCAACACGGTGTGTGAGGAAGCGGCGTGTCCGAACCTGGGGGAGTGCTGGGCCGAGCGGCACGCGACCGTCATGATCCTCGGCAGCATCTGTACGAGGGCCTGCGCGTTTTGCAACGTGGCCACCGGTGCGCCAGGTCCGGTGGACCCGGACGAGCCCCGGCGGGTGGCCTCCGCGGTTGGTGAGTTGGGCCTTGCACATGTGGTGGTCACCTCAGTCGATCGCGATGACCTGGCGGACGGCGGCGCAGCGCACTTCGTGGCCTGCATCGGGGCGCTGCGAGAGGAGGCCCCGGACACGACGGTGGAGGTGCTGACCCCGGATTTCCGCCGGAAGCCGGGGGCGGCGCTCGCGGTGGCAGCAGCGCGACCTGACGTCTACAACCACAACCTGGAGACGGTGCCGCGGCTTTACCGGGCGATCCGGCCGGGCGCGAGCTACCGCGCGTCGCTCGCGTTGCTCGGTGATGTCAAGCGAGCGGCGCCTGGGGTCTTTACCAAGAGCGGGATCATGGTCGGTCTCGGGGAAGAGCCCGAGGAGGTCTTCGCGCTGATGGATGATCTGCGCGCCGAAGGTTGCGACTTCATCACGCTCGGTCAGTACCTCCAGCCCACGCCGCGTCACGCGGAGATCGCGCGCTACGTCGTGCCTGACGAGTTTGAGACCTACGCGGACGCGGCGCGCGAGCGCGGCTTCCTCGTCGTTGCCTCATCGCCCTTGACGCGGTCTTCCTACCACGCGGGCGACGACTTCAAGCGTCTCCAGGCCGCGCGCGAGCAGCAGTTGGCCGGCCAGGGGGCGGGCTGAGCTCGCTGGAGTCCCCGTAGGACTCAGCTGCCAGGCGGCTTGAGCGCGCTGCGTTCGTGCAAGAAGTCGATCGCGTCGCTGGCCTCGTCGCGCTCAGCGACGAGGAAGCGGTCGACCGCGGCGCGCAGCCGGGGGTCGGTCAGGAAGTGGCTGCTGAAGGT
>Ga0315331_10000248_pt1 | contig 35243 bp, 21 predicted proteins | sample M160m34915metaG_FD_203456 | JGI IMG/M metagenome (GOLD analysis project Ga0315331, IMG submission 203456) | Ammonia-oxidizing marine archaeal communities from Monterey Bay, California, United States - M1 60m 34915 | ecosystem: Environmental > Aquatic > Marine > Intertidal zone | place: USA...
TCTGCCAATGCTGCGGTCCCGCCGCTGAGCCGCGCACGGCATGAAATGATTTTGATGTCACCTGCGGGTTGGCTCGATTGGAGCAGAATTAAACGCCCCTCTGCGACTTGAACTCGCGCACGGTTTCCACTCAGCTTTTCAATCTGAACGCCTTGCGGATTTCCACCGACGGCTTTCCACTCAATTTCTTGACTGGTTTCAATGTCAATTTCGTTTGCCCATGGCGTCAAGCAAAGGCACGCAAGGTGCAAGTACCCATCCTTCTGTACGCTCTTCACGCGAACAGTGTTATGAGCTCTGCTTTCTACGTCGATCGATTGCATACCTGCACGGGGCATGGTCCGAAACGATTGCAATAGGATGTCAAGTTGAGGTCGTAAAATGCGACCATTGATCGGAAGTTGGACGACAAGATTGGTGGGATCAAGCCGATCAATCAGATGACATGTGTCTTCCAGCAACTGTTTCTGATTCTGAACCAGAGCAGTGTCGGCAAGTTGTAATTTCGTATTGAAGTAGACATTGGAAGCCACTGCACCCTCTTCGGATGGCACTGGAACACGCAAAGCATTGCGCACCAATAATCGTGAGTCGGTATAACCATGTGCGTTTCCAAAACCTATCGGGAAGTTTTCCGTGGGCTTGAACGCTTGACTATCTGTCTCGGCAGGCTTGGGTGGTGCGGTTCGACTAATCGTCGGGTCAAACTTCAGGTTGAGTGTGGTTTGTGGTTCACACTTTTGCAGTTTGCGGAAGCAACGATGGGTTGCCTGAAGCACCCAGTCGTTGTACGTCTTTCGCCCCTCACCTTGCGACCAGGCACGTAATTGTTCAGTCGCGACAGTCACCTTGAGCGATTGTGCGAAAGTGGTCAGGGTGGCGTCACTTTCAAACATCTGCTCAATGGGTTGCAGATGGCTTCCGGCACCGCAGTCGATCGTGATTCCGGCGAAGTGGTCTGACTGACCACATTGAAATACTAATTCAGTCAGAAGTTCCTGAAGACTCTCCTGCACAAGTGGATGCAGCAAGTTGTATTGAAACGCGTTGCCCTGCTGACTTCGTGTCAATTGTTGGATAAGAGTCGGACGTTGCAGAAGGGCCTGTTCGACGGGTAGCAGCATGAAATCAGGATCAAGATGCACATGCGTCTTGAGACCGCGGTTTGCCAATAGGGTGATGGTTGTTGCCAAGTGATTGGTGCTCGCGTGCACTGAGTCTGTTCTTGGCAATGCGCTTCGTGTCTGAAAGAGTGTGTTGCCACCGGCGTTTGCGGGTAACATGATCCCGTTCATCCCGTTGGCTTTGGCGAGATCGCACATTCGATTTAGCGCTACCCACAGGTCAAAGGCGTTGATGGTTGTCGCATCAAAATCAGCCAATGAATATCTTTCTGGTACATCCTTGGACAGGGAATCAACCCAGTTGACGTCGTTGATGTGGAGGATGGTGTTTCGTGGTTGGAGCAATGAGGCGAGTTCATCTTCGTCGGCATTAGGTGGGGTGAGATGTTGTGGGCCTGCTTGAACTTCGATGGATTCCAGTTGCAAGACATCATCGCTGAGATTTGTCAGCCAGATTTGATCATCTTTGGCTGGGTAATGCACGAATGTGTAAGTTCGCCATTGTTCTTTCAAATCAATTGTTTTTGTGTTTGACAGAATGAATTTGGTAGCGGGACGATCGCGATTGTAAAGTCCGCCCGCTTCAATCTGCAGTTGGACATTCTGAGCCGCCGGCAACCGCAGTTTTATTTTGTGAGGTGTGCCAGGGGTGAGTACTGGCAAGCTGGCTTGAAAAGGGTCGCCAGTTGGTAGCAGGGATACTGCTTCTCGAGAGTACTGCGTCTGTTCAAGTTTTGTCTCAGGTTCATTGGAAGTGACACCTGGGATGAAACGGGTGGTTGTTTTGGGTAACCACTGACCCACAGACCAATTTGATTCTGAGGGTCTGAGTGTACCGGCGATCTGCCAGTTGTCTGTTTCGGCTGGTGCGGTTGTTCCCGGTTTGGGCACCACAAAGAATGGACGACCGATTTTCACCAGAGGTGCTTCGCGACCTCGCAGTCGATCCCAAATGCGGTCATCGTCCTTTGAAAGATAACAGCGTATTTCGTAAACCCCCGGTGTTGCAGGAACCGCCTCAGTGATAGGAACCACGTCACTGTTTCCAGCGGCATTGATGCTGATTGATTTCCGGTGTCGTACCACTATTTTCTGGTTAGAGACTCGAATAATCGAGTAGTGCAAGGTCAGCACGGAAGACGCTTCGCGTGTCATGGCATTGACAGCGGCAGCCAGTTCGAGAGGGTCATTGGGCTCGTAGACCGGGACTGCCTGTAGACCGGTGAGTCGCAGTTCATCATCTTCTGCCCGACGGATTGACCAAGTAGAGTGTGGGCTTGCAGTCTTTGATGCTGCGAATGAGGTGTCGGAGAGGAGTGTCTTTTTCTGTAGCAGGTCCGCAAAGTTAATTTCACGTATGGGTCGACCAGTTCGAACTCTCTCAGGATTACGTGGGTCGTCCAGTGTTTCGATCACAATTCGCGTATCGACCGTACCCTGTACTCGCAAGCGGACACGCACGGACTTGACTTGTGCACGAGGGTGAAAGGTCAGTTGAGTCGCGTCTTGACTCAGCGTGAAGGCTGCAACGGTTTTATCGGAGTCTGATTGATTCTCAAGTTCATGGATCATGTACCGCTGATTGGCGGAGTCATCAAGCAATCTCAGACGTAAGTGGCAGTACTGTGCCTCCTCGACGGCCCAGTGAAAATCCAGAGCAATATCGACGATGTTGTTTCGTGACGTTTGCAGGTTAAGTGCAGGATCACCTGTCGCGGCTTGTTCTCCCATGAACAGTAACATGAGAAATGGGAGAACAGCGAATTGCAAGCATGTGTTGGCGTATCTCCACCGCATTACCATGGCAGGTAATTTTGAGAGCAGACCTTTCGGGCGAAGACTTCCGTGTCCAGCCATTGATGAAATTCGAGGTGGAAAAATTTGGCGCAGGCGAAAAGGGGGAACGCCCGACAATGACGCTTCCATACATCCCGGACAGTAGCTAGATGGACTTGTTTAGGTAAAGGTGTATTTGCGATTCCAAGCTACGGTTTCACATGGCGTTTCACGTCGTTCTTCACGTTGATTCGCTATCTGCTGCTGGTTTGGCAGCTTGCCACGGATTATTCCAACTGCTCCAACTCTCAAGGTAAGATGCATACGCCTCGCATGTCCCTGCTCTTTCCTCAATCCACTGTCTCGCAGCCTCTACCAACTCGATCTCTTCTTGCAGCGAGATTTTTCCCGTGAGCACTTGGGTCCGCAGAAAGACGAAATAAGTATCCAGAACATCGCAGCGGCAGTAGTCACTGATGGCCATTTTATGGCCTGCATCCCATTGTTCTTGGACCTTGTCTCCTGTGAGCCCCATCTTGCCGGGTTTTCCAAGTAACTGTGCGACGAGATTCAATCCACCATTGCACCGTGCAGCTCCATGATTGGTCAGCACGTCCTGCAGATCGAGGTGGGCAGTTGAGTTGAACCGGTTTCTTGGTGATTTGTAGCCATCTGATCTGAACCACGCTGGCAAGGAGATGCCAAACCGAAATGCGGCAAGCTCCATCAAGGGAATATCAAATGATCGTCCATTGAACGTGACCCATTGTGGATTTTTATATGCTTCCCAACCTCTCCAGAAATTTTCAGTGATTACGTGAGGTCGAAATTCGGGTTCATCAATGGACACGATGTCGAGCAGTTGTAAGTTGGTCGCCACTTTCGCGATCACGACTGCGATGGGTATTTGGAATGTATGCGGAATGAAGGTTGTTCCGCGTTGTTCCATCAGTTCGTCCTGATAGGTAGCGATTGCTTCGCTGTCGCTCAGATTCTGGTCGGGATAACGAACCTTTGAAATCAGGTCTCCATCAGCAATGCTCTCGACGTCAAATACGAGGTGTGCGACTTTCTCGCTCATCTTCTGCTTGCCCGGGATGTGTTAAAAACAGTTTCTGATTCAGTGACACAATGTACAACTTATCGGGTCTGTGTTCTAACGGAGCCGATTCAAACGTCTTCTTTCCCCGTTTTCTGCAAATCAACATGACTGCTGCCAGTGCCGATCGCGTTCTGATCAATCGTGATAGACTTCTTCAACGTTTTTTGTCCTATGTGCAGGTGGGTACCTCTGCTGACCCAAGCAGTGATGGCTATCCAAGTTCATCCGGTCAATGGGATCTAGGAAAGTTGCTGCTCGAGGAACTTCGGGCATTGACCATCGAAGACGCGTGTCAGGATGAGCATGCTTTGGTTTGGGGAACCGTTCCTGCCAGCAACGGGGAAAAAGGACCAACGGTAGCACTGGTTGCCCATCTCGATACATCTCCCGAGGCACCTGGGGAAAATGTTCAACCTCAGGTGATTCAGTCCTATGAAGGTGGTGATATCACACTGCCCAGCGGGAACGTGATCGATGTTGCATCATGCCCTGCCCTGAAGTCCATGCTTGGCATGACCTTGGTCACCACCAACGGGAATACGCTTCTGGGAGGTGACGACAAGGCTGGTGTGGCAATCATCATGGAATTGGTGGCAACCCTGGTTGAGCATCCACATTTAGTACATGGCCCCGTGAAAGTGCTATTCACATGCGATGAAGAAATTGGTCGTGGTACAGATAAAATCGATTTGGAAAAACTCAACGCGACAGTCGCCTATACACTCGATGGGGGCGGTGCTGCCGTAATAGATGAAGAGACCTTCTCTGCCGATGCTGCAATCGTCCGCTTTGAGGGACACAATATTCATCCATCGATTGCAAAAAATCGGATGGTGAATGCGGTTCGAGCAGCGGCAGATTTTGTGGCGAAGTTGCCCAGAGAAACCTGTTCGCCTGAGACCACCGATGAGCGTGAGGGATTCATCCATCCGTATACGCTCGAAGGTGGTGTAGGATCGGCGACGGTTGAGCTGATTTTGCGATCTTTTGAAACAGAAGATTTGAAGACCTATGCCGAGCAATTGCAGGAAACTGCAGACGCTGTCGTGCAGACAATGCCGGGTTTGAAAGCCAAGGTGGAAATCGTACGACAGTATCGAAATCTGAGAGATGGTTTAAGTCATCTGCCTGAAGCGGTAACACTTGCGAAGCAGGCTTTTGAGAATCTTGGCGTAGAGTACAAGAGTGAAAGTATTCGTGGTGGGACTGACGGCAGTCAATTGACTGAAAAGGGATTGCCGACGCCAAATCTGTCCAGTGGGCAACACAACATACACGCCGTCACTGAGTTTGCTTGTTTAGACGAAATGGCTGCTGCAGTTGAGCATCTGGTAGAATTGATGTCGCTGTGGAGCCAATACAGAAGTTGAACAGAATTCAGGTGATGGTTCTGGTTATTGGGCCATCATGAATCGTTGCCAAAGTGGTTGATGCCTTTATCAGTCAGTCAGCATCGTTGTGTTGGGTAATAGCAAGTTCATGTGATGTCACCGTGATGGTGGCTGCAATGTTAGGGTGGCCAAGGCTGGCGGCCCCCGTATGCACTCGCAGGCTGGCTGTCATCTTTGCCACTCCCGCATGGTGGGTGTGACCGCACAGTACGGTCACTTTGCAATCAGGTCTCCGGCTGCTGAATTCCAAAAGTGCGTTGCCAACCTGTCCGGCAACGAAAAAGGGAGCCCAATTGTCGTCAGTCGTCTTGCCCTCATACCAACAAGCTTCTCGAAATGGAGGTGCATGCGTGAGTACGAGTACCTGATGAGTGTCGGATGGTAACTGTTCTAGTTTGGTTCGCAAACGCTTTGCCGACTCACTGCCAATGTCGTGAAGCTTTTGTTTCCATGTAAATTGGCCGGATGCTTTGAAATCGCCAATGCGTTCAAAGTCGTTCAGATGAATGGTTGATTCTTCGTAATTTCCAACCGTTCCATCGGCCCAGCCATCCTCGCCCAAGAGGTACGTTGCTGCAGATATGGGTAGGGCAGAAAGGTCTGTCAGGTAATGCAGTTGGCTGGAAGCCCGGCATGCGTGAATTACATTTTGCCGTGTGGCTTGGAAAGTGCTTCCATAGAAATCATGATTGCCCAGGATAAAATAGACGGGCAAGTTGATGTGGTCAGCGATGCGTTGCAACTGCGGCACAACGTCATCGCCTTCGGAGATGTCGCCCGTGATCACCAAGCCATCGGCTTTCTGGACGCTGATCTGCCGAACCCACTGTTCCCACGCATTTATGGGAACAGAGTTCAGGTGCAAGTCGGTTGTCCAAACCAAACGCAAAACTTAAGCCGTTGCTGAGATTCCGGCTGCTGCTGCCAATGCTTCCGCCTTGTCGGTCTGCTCCCAAGTGAAACCATCACCTTCGCGACCGAAATGACCGCCAGCTGTTGTTTGTCGGAATACAGGGCGGCGTAGTTCGAGGTGCTCAATGATTCCTCTAGGTGTCAGAGGGAAGTGTTCACGCACCAGTTCGCACAGTTTGGCATCATCGATCTTGCCAGTGCCTTCACTGTCGACATGAACGCTGACGGGTTCGGTAACACCAATTGCATAAGCGAGTTGTACTTCGCAACGTTCAGCCAGACCAGCTGCAACGATGTTCTTGGCCACGTAACGCGCCATGTAAGCAGCTGAACGATCAACCTTGGTTGAGTCCTTGCCACTGAAAGCACCGCCACCGTGACGACCCCAACCACCGTAGGTGTCGACGATGATTTTTCGGCCGGTCAAACCACAGTCACCATGAGGGCCACCCACGACAAACTTACCGGTCGGGTTGATGTGATAATTGATATCACCTTTGTCCAGTTCGGCAGGCAGCGAAGGCTTGATCACCTGTTCGGTGATGAATGACTTGATCTCTTCATTGGACACATCAGGGCTGTGTTGTGCGCTGACCACGACAGTGTCGATGCGAACAGGAGTGTTTCCTTCATATTCGACAGTGACTTGACTCTTGTTGTCAGGACGCAACCAGTCAACTTCCTTGTTGAATCGCGCCTCGGTGATGCGATTGATGATGCGATGTGACAGAGCAATCGGTAACGGCATCAGTTCCGGAGTGTCTTTGCACGCGTAACCGAACATCAGCCCTTGGTCACCCGCCCCAATTTCTTTTCCAGCCGCATCGTCGGAATCAACGCCTTGAGCGATGTCAGGACTTTGAGTGTCAAGCGAAACCATGACTGCACAGGTATCGCCACAGATTCCCATTTGGTCGTCGGTGTAGCCCACTTCATTGATGACTTCACGTACGACATCAGAGTAGCTGACTCGGGCGTTGGTTGAGATTTCACCCGCGATGACTGCCATGCCAGTGGTGACCATCGTTTCGCAAGCCACACGACTGTTGGGATCCTGCTCTAGCAAAGCATCAAGAATACCATCGGAAATACGGTCCGCCAGTTTGTCAGGATGGCCCATGCTGACGGATTCACTAGTAAACAGATATCGAGCGTTGCTCACGACGGGATTCTCCAGGCTCAGCCACCGCGGGGGGTGGACTTGGTTTTTGAACTTTTGTACCGCAATACATTAATTGCCCAACGGCCTTCTGAGAAGCGTCCTGATTGCATTGTTACCTGACATCCGCGCACTTTTTGATGAAATGAGTTAGAACAATAGGTGCCATGAAACCGCTTGAAACCTCTCCGACGTCTACCGTGAACGCTGAATTAGCGGAAATGGTACCTCCTGAACGGACAAAATCTGCCCTGCTGATGTCGGTGATTATGCATGTCATCCTGTTGACGGCGTTGGGTTTGATTTGGTCCCAAACGTCACGGGGGACTGATGCTTCGGTGGATCGACCGGTGGGCATAGCCCTCGTACACCGTCTGCCCGATCGTGATCGTTATCAGGAGATCAAGGAAGTTGTCGAGCCAAAACAGGAAGTTACGGACGATATGGCAACGAGCTCAGCGGCCTCGTCGTCGGCACCACCTGCTGACTTGTCTTTACCGCTGGATTTGCCGGGGGTCTTGGAATCGATGCAGTCCACGCCTAAGCCAGTTTCTGGTGATGGCTTGGCTGGCCAGAGTGACTTGTCAGGAGATGCATTCTCGAGGGGAACAGGAGTGCAAAGTGCCAGTGACTCGGCCGAGGCAACCACCATGGTGTTCGGAGTATCAGGGAGCGGTTCGCGGTTTGTTTATGTGTTTGATCGCTCCGATAGCATGAATGGTTTTGGCGGCAAGCCACTAAGGGCTGCTAAGTCTGAACTCATTCGCAGCCTCCGGACACTCACGGACCGCCAGAGCTTTCAGCTGATCTTTTACAACGATAAGCCAAAGGCCTTTCAGCTTTCAGGTGTGCCGGACCAGTTGTTTTCCGGAGAGAAATCTTACGTGCGTCTTGCTGAAAACTATATCCGTTCGATTTCCGCTTTTGGTGGTACTGAGCATGAGTCAGCCTTGAAGATGGCTCTGCGTATGTCACCCGACGTTGTATTCTTTCTAACTGATGCAAGAATTCCACGATTGTCGTCCAGTGAGTTGCGTGAGATCAGAAATCTTGCTGATGCTAGTGGCGCGACCATCCATACCATCGAATTTGGTGCTGACCCCGCAGCACCCACTGATACGTTTCTTCGTGATCTTGCCGCTCAGAATCGAGGCCAGTATCAGTACGTTGATATCCGCAGGTTAGGAAAGGTGTCTCCCGTCCCCCAACCAACCAATGACTCTCAGCCAGCAGCGAGCCCTGATTTGCCATGATCTCGCGTAAGAGCAATGCAGTTTTCATACAGTTGTTTCTGAGTGTCGGATTTTTCGTGATACCAAGGCATGTACGTACCATGCGTTTGTCAGCGCTGTTGCTTCTGTTTGTATGTTTCGTCAACTATTCAGATTGGATCTCGGCTGCAGATCGAATTTGGTTGGAGCCCGCTCGACCAACAGTTGGACAAGGAGATTGGTATCCGCGTAGCATCGAGGTGTTATCAGGGCGTGTTGTTGCTTTGGATGCGGAACAATTTCGTGTGATTCCAGAAGGCCAGAATGCGGAAACCGTTACGTCCGCAGCCCGTGTGCTGTGGGTAGAACCAGAACAGGTTTCTGATCTCGAAAAGGGGATGATTGATCTTTTCAGAGAACACAAGTACGCACAGTCACTGTCGGGATTGCCAGATGCGTTGAAGAATCGTCCTCCAGTGTGGCGGCAGCAATGGCTTACCATGCTGTCTGCCAATAGCGCCTGGCTGAGTGGTCGAGCCACCGTCGCATTGGAATTGGTAGGGCAACTGGATCGTCGACCTCTGCCAGCGATGGTGCTGGCGTGGTTGCCGATCGCTTGGGAAAATGGGGCTCAGCCTCCGGCAGTGGTTCGTGCTGCAAAGGAAAGGGCTCAGGATTCTTCTGCCGCTGTACGACTCGTGGTGGCAAGCTGGTTGCTATCGTCTGCAGATCGCAGTCAAGGATTGCAGATCATTAACGAGCTGGTGAAAGATTCCACGACATCGAAAGACATTTCACAACTTGCACGAATTTTGTCTTGGCGGATCACGCCGCCTCCGCAGGTCGCTGCTCTGCGGGCAACTTGGGAGAAGCAAATTGCGGCGTTGCCCATGGCGATTCAGACGGGCCCGAGTCGTTTGTTGATGAATAAGTTGCGGGCATCAGGTCAGGCAGAGGAGGCGCAGCGATTGCAGTTGTCGTTAGAGTTGACGCCTGTTTATGGACTCAAAAAAGTCCTTTCCAATTCTCCCAATCAGTGAATCGAGCGAACCCTCCTGGCTGTATTCCAGGTGAGGTCTTGTCCCCGCAGCCAGACTCAACTCTCCTTGAATCACTGGACCGTTTGACGGGCAATCGCGTCACTCAAGGTACCCTGCGTTAGTTTTAGGCATTCCATTCAGGGTGCGATCGTTGCGGTCGCTTAGTTGTAAAGAGCCGGGCGTCCTACAGGACTCGTTGGCGGGGGAGCTTCCCAAACACGAAACTCAGCCCAGACGGGCAGGTGGTCAGAAACTTGCAGGGCCTGTTCTCGACTTAGTCCGAGGTTACGCTCCAAGTCATAAACACCCCAGCGACCGGTGTATTCACGGGTTGCCTGCCCCTGGAACAGAATGTTGTCATATGCTTTATTCTTGCGAGTGTTGGTGGTTACACCACTGACAGTCCATTGCATTCCCGGAAGTTTTCCCAGTCTGCCCAACTGCTTTTCACTTGCATTCAGGTCCCCCAGCAGAATCACATCATCTTCGTCTGCTCGGGCCTTTTGCATTACTTGAAACACGTCAGCCAGAGCATCTACTTCTTCAGGAACTTCATCCGGATCGGTGTGAATATTGACCATCCAAAATGTGAATGCCTGAGCAGGAGACTGAGTTCTCGCTCGGAATCGAGTTACGAACGGCTCGCGATGCAGCAGGTCTTTAGGGTCATTGACGGTGCCGACTGATGATGGGTCATGTTCCACCGTGTTGGTGTTGAACACATACGTGTATTGTTCTTTGCTGTTGCTTCGGCCCAGTCGAGGACCGATCACAAAGTTGTATCGGCTGCCATTTGAATTGACAGTGGTGACCAGATCTGGAATGACATTGTCTGCTTTTGCGCGAACCTCCTGAATGGCAACGAGATCGAATTGCCGAATCACGTGAGCTAATAGTTCTTTCATGCCAGGTTTTGATATCTTTGACTGCCCGAGTACTTGAATATTGAAACTGGCTATCAATAAATTCCCATTGCCTTGGCTTCCAGCAGCCGTGGTCGGCTGGACTGCACCCTGCTGTTGCCCATTGGAAGGCTGCCTGGCGGATGCAAGGCGACCGGTAACAGCTGTGGCGCCGTAACTACCAGATGCCTGATTGCTAAGCAGGCCGTTTGCTGATTCCGATAGCAGATTTCCACCACCCGCCGCTAAGTTCTGTCCCTTATCGGTAAACTTTGCAATCAAGGGGCCAATGATCGGAATATTGGGTTTCAGGTAGCCGGTGATTCCACCTCCTGAAATGCCACTGAAGATCAACCACATTAATAATGAAAACTTGGATTTCTTGCGAGCCATGCCAGGCCTCCATGCCCGTGATCGCGTTTTGCAATTTGATCTGTCTAGGTTTGCGTTTGCTGCAATGATTTCGCGGCAACACGCGAAAGTCGCGACTCTGGTGATTGTGCCGCTTGTTGTAGTGCCTGCGTTGCTTCCGATGAAGTTGCCTGCATTCGTCCAAGGCTCCACGCTGCTTTTTCCTGCACCGCCGAGTCCTGAGAATATTGCAGCAAAGTGACAAGCACTTGTTGGTGAGCCAACGCATCAGGACCGGCTCGGCCCAACAGGGTGACTGCCCAATACACGGTCAGTGGTTTTTCCGATTGTGCCAAGCTGACCAGTGAATCAATCGCGGACGATGGCGGTGGTCCCAACTCTTCCAATGCAGCGACTGCCCAGTCGCTGACCGACTCGGTATCGCTGCACGCCGCAGTGAGTTCACTTGCAGCGTATGCGGCTTCTGGACCCTGTTGAGCAAGATATTCAGCTGCCGTTGCACGCTCACTTGGAGAGCCATGCAGCAAATGCTGAAGCGTCGTAGCGGAATTCATCAGCAGGAGCTTATCCTCGGTTTGCTGTCATTGTTTTGCTGTCATTAGGATTTCCTGAATAGGAATCGCAGCAGAAAAAGAAGGCATGCAGTCGTAATTAGTGGAATCTTCAAATTGCAACAAGATCCACCCTCAGTAATTCTGTGAAGCGAATCGCCTTCGTTGTCGAATTCAGAAGGTCCAAACCAGCGTGCCTGAGACGGCTGGCGGTTTTTTCAGGGGATCACGTGAGAATGAAGCTCCAGGTTGATTATCGAAGGGTTTTTGCTGTGATGCTTGGATTTGCAGCGGGACTGATTTGGTCTCCACGTTCGATCTGCTATCGTGACCTGCTGTCGGTAAAAGTACTCCACGCCACCGTTAAGATCGTCGCTCGACGGTAGGTGATCAGCAACGCGACGCCGCAGGATGAAATGGGGTAGCCAACAAGATAAAATCAGGATTCACGTGAACGGTGGTGACAATCGGGCGTGAGCGGTTGCGCTCTCGGGGGTAAGATCCGTTCAAGGTGTGTGTGTGGCGAAAGTCGTAACGTATTTCTATTTGGTTTTCTTATGACAACGATCTTTTCAAAAATCATCGCAGGTGAGATCCCTGCTGATGTGCTGCATGAGGATGAGCTTTGTCTTGCATTTCGTGATATAAATCCGAAGGCTCCCACTCATTTTCTAGTGATCCCTAAAAAGGAAATTGTTTCACTTGCTGATTTGTCCGATGAAGATGAAGCGATTGTGGGACGTTGTGTGCTGGTTGCATCGAAGGTCGCGGAGGCAGAGGGGTTGAGTGCTGGTTATCGGCTCGTTGCGAACACTCGTGAGGACGGTGGCCAAGAGGTCATGCATTTGCATTTTCATGTCTTGGGTGGTCGTAAACTTGATTGGCCTCCCGGATGAGTGTGTTTTCAGATGAATTTATGAACCCAGTTTGCTGCTCCGGTGTTTGATGACCAGTTTTGACTACTTAATGCAACGCCAACAGAGTCTTCGAGAACACAAGCGGTTTCGAAACCTCGTTGCACGTCAGCTTGATGGCGTTCATGTGATCGATCCTGATGGTCGTCGATTGCTAAACTTCGGTGCGAACGATTATCTCGGGTTGGGCATGGAAATGCGTGGCCACGAGGGTAGTCACGATGAGCAGTTGGTCGGTAACATCGACTCGGACTTGTGGGTAAACGGCGGCAGTGGTGCCAGTGCGCTTCTGTCTGGCTGGACGACCTGTCACGAGCGATTGAGTACTCAAATTGCAGAGCTCGAAGAAACGGAAGCTGCTGTTTTATTTCCTACTGGGTTTGCTGCGTGTAGTGGTGCAGTGAGCGCCTTGGCTGAGGCTGGGGACTTGATCCTGAGCGATGAGCTGAATCATGCCTCGTTAATTGATGGCTGCCGATTGTCACGTGCTGAGTGTGTGGTGTATCCGCATCGAGATTGGCAGAAAGTCGATCATGTTTTGCAGCAGCGACGGCAGGAATTTACTCGCGTTTGGATCGTGACAAATACAGTCTTTGGGATGGACGGAGATGTTGCACCCATGGATCGCTTGCAGGAGGTTGCTGAAACGCATGATGCGAGTGTGATTGCGGATGAGGCACACGGGACGGGGGTGCTTGGGAATGATGGTTCTGGTGTTTGTGATGCACTTGGCGTAAAAAATCAGATAGCGATCCGGATTGGCACGTTAAGCAAGGCGGTTGGTAGCCAAGGTGGTTTTGTTGCGGCTCCTCGCGTTGTGGTTGACCACTTGGTCAACCATTGCCGGTCGCTGATTTACAGCACCTCGTTGGCCCCAGCAGCAGTCACCGCGGCACTCGCTGGTATCGGTGAGATCAGGACTCGGCCGGAGCGGCGGCAGAGGGTTCAAAAGCTGGCTCGCCACGTGCGGTCGGAACTTTCGATCGCTGTAGCGAACGATCTGGAAGCGTCGGTGCCGATTATTCCGGTTGTGGTTGGAACGGACCCACGCGTGATTGAAGTTTCGGCACAATTGGCAAAGAGTGGGTTTTATGTCCCAGCGATTCGGCCACCCACAGTGCCTGAGGGCACGGCAAGATTAAGGATTTCACTCTCTGCTGCCCATCGCACGGAGATGATTGACGAGCTTTTGGTTGCGATTCGGAACTTCATGTAGTCCCTGTCACGCTTGCTGCATTCCGGTGTATGTCCGGATTTTTCTTTGCGCGGATGTGTTTTTAAGCGATACTGGTTCGCAAACCAAATCGCGCAACAGCGGAATCATCAACCAATGAGCGGTGTGCTGCACCGTGACATCACTGACGATTCTGTGGCGAGCGTGGGTGCAAAACGATGGATCATTTGTCTATCCGGCATCCGTGCGAGCCATGCGAGCTGTCATTCAATTCTCCGATCGTTCTTAGCGGAAATATTTGCCATGTTCCCGGTTCCCCCGTCAAGTTGTCGGCTCGCGTCCATTATCTTATTTGCCTGTTTGCTGGTCGGCCTGCTGCCAGTCCATGCCGAGCCTGTGAGTTGGATGGAGCGTTATGCCTTGTCGAAAGATCGTGAGACGCTACTCACGGAGTTGATTCCCGGAAGTGACGAGTATTACTTTTATCATTGTCTGTTCTATCAGACAGCTGGGAAGTTGGAACGTAGCGAGGCATTTCTGGCAGACTGGTTGGCATCGCGCAACGGTAAGGAATCACCGGCCATCATTGCGATGACAGATCGTCAGCGTTTACTAAGCTACGAAAACGCGCCCCAACGATCTGTTGATTATTTGGTGAGGCGTCTTGGCATTCAACTGAACCATGCACCCCCAGCAACACGGCATGAACGTCGTTTTCCCAGTGAACTTAACGCGTCCGTTTTGTCCGTGGATCAGTTGGTGAAAGATGCGTTGCAACGTCGTGACGTTATCAAGGTAGCCGGGCTGCGCTTTCTCGCAGATCGTTTTTTGGAGAACAAGACCGCAGGATTCAATATTAGCCTGCGTGATTTCTTAGGCCGGGTAAATGGAGCGTATATCGATCGGTTGGGTGAGTTGGTTATCAGGGAAATCAAGAGTCGGTCCGCTAACAAGCAGGTGTTTGGAGACCTGAAGGCACACCAGTTTCTGACGGCGAAGGAGCTGGAACAATTGGCCAAAGAAGTTCCCAAGATCGCTGTAGACGAAAAGTTTGTCACGGCAACACTAAGGCGACTACGGCCTCAAGGCGATCTGGATGCGGCTCAGCAGTTGAACGTCCGTACTGAGTATCTGATTCGTGTCGAGTCCTACCTGCGGAAGCTTCCGCTAAGTTACGCTGGCATGCGAGCAGCGGCATTGTATCGATTGCTTCAAGTCAACTTGCAGCAGGGCGTTTACGATCGAGCCTTGTTTGAACGTTATTTGAAGCTTCCTCGTTTGAGTCCGTTGGTAAATGACGATCTGGTCCGGATTGTTGGGCCAAAAGCACGGTTGTCAGATGACTTTACTGATCGTGCGCTTCTGCCGCCGGTAGGTAACGAAGAGCCAGTTGTGCGAGCTTATTTGGAGCACTTTCTCAAGAATGAGCCCAATGCTGATGCATTCGAAAAGTATCTCAAACCTGATTATTTGCGTCGTGTGTTTGCCGAAACAAAATTATTGGGTGGCGTCGGCCCGGATGAACAGTGGTACAAGATGCTTGACGCAGAGCAGCGTAAGGAGATTCGCGATCGTGTTGAGCTGAAATTATCAACGGAAAATCCGCAGCATTTTTCGGAGCTGGAGAAGACCACGTTAATCGTTGATCTAAAGAATCTACCGGAACTCGTTGTCCGGATTTATCAGATCAACACACCCGCGTACTATCGTCATCATACAAGGTTGGTAAATACGGACATTGATCTGGATGGTTTGATCGCGACTCACGAGCAGAAGATCCAGTACAACCAACCAGCGGTGATTCGGCATCGCGAAAAAATTGAACTGCCAAAAATCTCTGGTCGCGGAGTGTGGGTCGTTGATCTCGTTGGTAAGGGTTTTCGCGCACGGGCGCTCATCAGGCGTGGTCAGGTAAGTCACGTGCAATCGTCAGACGCCAACGGCATGGTATTCACTATCATCGACGAGAATCGGAAACCAATCCCTGGTGCAACAATGTGGTTGGGCTCACGTCAGTTCATCGCCGATGACGAGGGACGTATCACTCTGCTACCGGTGATCGCGCAGGACGCAAAAACTGCCATTATTAGCGATGGCTTTATCGCAGCACCGCTTCCATTTGCCCATCTCCAAGAACGATACGAACTGACCGCGGGCATGCACCTGGATAGGTCACTGTTGCAAAGTGGTGGGGAAACTGAGGTGGTGATTCGGCCACGATTGATGTTGGGCAGTACACCCATTGCTGCCGAAACATTAACAGATGTTGTGGTACTGATTGCTGCACGGGATTTTGATGGCATCATGATGAATCATGAATTGAGAAATTTAAAGCTCTCTCAGAAGCAGGAGCTCGTGGTACCTATTCGCGTTCCATCACGTTTGGCAAGTCTTGAGGTCACGTTGAGTGGATCGATTGCGCGGCTGGCAGATGGGAAACAGCAGGCCCTGAAGGTGTCTCGGGCATGGGATGTTGCAGGTATCAGGCAAACGCGTTTTACGCGTGATGCATTTCTCACTCGGCGCGGTGACGAATATTTGATTGAGGTAAGGGGGCGTAATGGGGAGCCAGTTTCTGGTGCGAGCGTGGCCGTAAAGTTAGTAACGACTATTCGAAACGGCCCAGTTGCCCAGACGTTTCAGGCGGATGCACAGGGCCAAATTCAGCTTGGAAAACTCAAGGGTGTTGAGGCGATTAGCTACGCAGTATCTGGCGGTAAGCTCACGCATCAGCGTGAATTGATTCGTGATGGTGTGAATTGGGCTGACGAGATTCACACGACGGTGAAGCATGAAATTGTACTTCCTTTGCCTGATTCCGTGGAGAATATTGCTGATCGTTATCGTTTGATTGAAGTTCGTGGTGGCGCGTATGGGGTGAATCAGACAAATCGGTTGCAGGCGAAGGACGGATTGCTTCGTATTCGGAAGGTTCCGGCGGGCGATTACCACTTGATTGATCTGGAGACGGCTCGTGTTGTGAACATCGCGGTTGTTGATGGGCCAATCATCGATTCCGTTGCGGTTGGGATGATACGCCATCGGCAAATATCACTGAGTCAACCACTCGGAATTGCATCCGTTCGTCGGCTTCCTGAAGGTATTCGCATTCAATTGTCAGGTGAAACCGATCTGGCACGGGTTCACCTCTATGCTTCCCGCTACATCGAGAAAGAATCACCGCTGCAGGACTTGAAGTTGCCGATCTTGGGGCTTTCAGGTCGCAGGGTTTACCTGCCGCAGTCCGGTTATGTCAGCAACTTACGGTTAGGAGACGAATACCAGTATGTGCTGCAACGTAAATATGCCCGCAAGTATTCTGGTGTGATGCTGCCGCAGCCAGGCGTTTTGCTGAATCCCTGGGAGACCGAGGAGACGACAAGCGTGAGCCAGCAGGCAAAGAAAGCCGAAAATATGCCAGCAGCGGCCGATAAGATGGACATGTCCGGAATGTCCAGAAAGCAAGTCGCGCGAGCAGATCGATCGCAGAGCGTAGCTTCTGATTATGATTTTCTTGCAGACGCTGGAATCATTCTTCCCAACCTTATTCCAGATGAGAGTGGTGTCGTTTTTGTTGCCAACGAGTTGATCAAGGATTTACCGATTCTGCAAATTGTTGCCTGTGACCCTGCGGTTATCCTGCAAAGGACTGTCACTGGTGAAGCTAAGCCAATTGAATTATCTGACTTGCGATTGGCTGAATCTCTTGACGCTAAGATTCCCTTCACATTTGAACGTGCGGTCTTGGTTGCTGGGCCAGACCAACCTCTTGATCTTGCGAGTCTTGGTTCCGCCCAATTGCAGGTTTATGGATCTGTGGCACAGTTAATGGATCTCTACAAGACTTTGGTGGGTGATCCCCGGCTTAACGAGTTCGATGACCTTGCGAAGTGGCACACGCTTGATCGTGCAGCCAAGCTTCAAGCTTATTCGCGTTTGGCCAGCCATGAGTTGCATCTTTTTGTCTGGTTTCATGATCGTGTTTTCTTTGACAACGTCGTCAAACCCTTTCTTGTGAATAAGAAAGAAAAACAGTTTGTAGATCATTGGTTACTTGAGTCTGATTTATCTCAGTATTCACGACTGTGGAAATATAACCAGTTGAATGCGGCGGAAAGAGTCTTGTTGGCTATGCGTGATTCCGACATCCGCAAAACGGTGCGGAGACAATTGCAGGAGATTGTGGCGACTCAAGATGACAACTATGAGCTTTTACGTCGCGGGATCGAGAGTGCATTGAAAGCCAATCAACTTGGGATGCTCAAATCAAAGACCGCGTTGGGCAGTGGTTTTGCTGAAGAACAGAGGGGAATGGATTTAGGCGGGGGCCTTGGAGGCATGTTCGGCGGCGGCGGTTTTCGAGGAGGCCGCTCACAAAGCGAGCAGAAAAAGCAACGTGATCAGGCCGGCGAAAAAATAGACAAACTCAAAAGCGAGGCTAGTGCGGGAAAGCGTTACCGTGGTCGTGCAACGGATGCTTTGGGTAGAGCTCCAAGATTTTTCCGGAACCTGGACACCACCAAGCAATGGGCTGAAGGACAATGGGACCGTGTTCGCACCGTTGCCAATCGTAGTCCTGGCGACTTGATCAAAGTCAGTCCGTTCTGGAGAGATCTCGTTGAAATGAGCCTCGAGGAAGTCACCGTCTCAGATAATATTTTGCGACCTGTGGGGGGACGGCATGACGCGCTTGTTGCACTGGCGATGTGTGGCTTGCCATTGGCCGCGGGAAATATTGGCTTGCCGACTGATCGTGAGAAAGCCTATTTGCCGGAGCATGAGGTTGCCGTTGTTACCAAGCAACTCAAGCGTCTTGAGATCGATGATGAACCAACAAAGATATTGATTGGGCAGCGGTTCGAAAAGATTGATGATTCGGGTGGTAAACAGAGCCAGCAAAGATCTGGAGCGTTAGAGGAATTTTTAATTGGTGTTGGCTATCACGGGCACATCGTTGTTTCTAATCCGAGCATGCAACAGCTGACGGTCGAAATTTTCTGGCAAGTTCCTGAAGGCAGTTTGCCTCTTGGCAAGAACCGCTTTACCGATAGCAAGACCATCACTCTTCAGCCATTCAATGTGCAGGCGATTGATTACCAGTTCTATTTTCCCGAAGCAGGGAAGTTCTCGCATTACCCTGCAACAGTGGGCGTTGATTCCAAGCTTCTGGCACGTGGTGAATTGAGAGAATTCAATGTCGTGACCGAGTACAGTAATGATGATGAAGTGACTTGGGAAAACATTGTTGCCAAGGGTGATGTCAAAGCGATTGAAACGTTTTTGAGCAACGCCAATTTGAGGGAAATCGATTGGTCGTTGATTACCTATCGAATGAAAGACTCAGCTGTTTACAAAGCTGTAAAAGCAGTGCTTGCCAGTGAAAAAATGAACGAGCCGGAACTCTGGGCCTACGGGTTTGCTCATCGCGACCCACTGGGAATGAAGACGTACTTGGAGTCGCGTCAGGATTTGTGTGCCCGTGTGGGACCTGTTCTCAGAAGCAGTCTGCTGCAGATAGATCCGGTAGAGCGACGGATGCAGGAACTCCTTGAGTACTCTCCGCTCGTCCGGGCTCGGATTCATCGCTTGGGCGAAACCAACCAGATTCTGAACCCAACATTCCGAGCTCAGTATGAAAAGTTCGCTCGTGTCCTGGGATTCTCTCGACAGATTTCAGATGAGCAACAGTTGGTGCTCTCCTACTACCTTCTGATTCAGAACCGTATTAGCGAAGCCATCGAAACTTTTGGTCAGGTAGATCCTGAAAAGATAACAACGCGGTTGCAGTATGATTACATGTCAGCTTATCTCGCGATGCATCAAAATGATTATGCAGCGGCAAGCGAGATTGCGGGCCAACACGCGGATCATCCGATTCCACGTTGGCAGGTTCGCTTCTCACAATTAGCAGCACAGTTGAGGCAGCGCCGGTCTTTATCTCAAAACGAACAGTTGGTGGGCGCAGATCAATCACAGGATCGCGAGCCAATCCTAGAGGGCAGCGGCGACCTGATGGTGATGGATCGTGAAGTTCAGCAGGCGAATGCGGCTGAGCAGCAACCGGAAGTGGTGCTGCGGGTTGAAGGGAGTCAATTGCGGATCGACCATCGTATGACCAAGCAGGCAGATCTTCATTTTTATGGTGTTGATCTGGAATTGCTCTTCAGTAAAGCACCCTTCGTCAGGAGTGATTTGCAGCGAATGGCGATGGTTGAACCAACCCGCACCGAAACGTTGAAATTTGATTCTGTATCTGGTGTGAGCCAACTAGAACTCGATGAGGGCCAACAGCGACAAACATTATTGATTGAGGCCGTCTCTGGGGCTTCTCGATCAACGGCTCTTTATTATGGAGGTGATTTGACGACTTACATTTCTCAGGGATTTGGTCAACTTCAAACCACTGATTCGGAATCGCATCTGCCCATTGCCTCGACCTATGTCAAGGTTTATGCCAAATACCCCAACGGACAGGTAAAGTTCTACAAAGACGGTTACACCGATGCCCGCGGGCGATTTGATTATGCCAGTGTTAGCGCTGCAGATGCACAGGGAGCCAGTCGATTTGCCATTCTGGTCCTTGATGAAGAAAAAGGAGCAACATTGCATGATGTTGCTGCGCCGAGTCGTTAGTACGAAGGAGCTAGCGACTCGCTCGAGGTCGGGTTCAATACTTGGACGTAAAGGCTCACTTGGAGTACAGGCTCCGAGGCGGATTAGGAAGCACCGTCTTGCAGTGGTAACATGGATTTCGGTTTGGGGTTGCTTTGGAATGGGAATGAACCTCTTCTATAGAAGTCGCTTGCAGGTCTTTGAGACGGCAGGAAACCTATCGTGACAGCTTGCCCATGAGTCAGGATTACGGGAGAACGTGGAAATGAAAATGTCCATCCATTTTGTTCTTGGTTTGCTTGTGCTTCTCAGTGTTCCCGTCAGTGGACAGCAAACGTTCGATCTGGTTGAGCCAACGGGCGAAGTGACGGCGACAGCCCGCATTGAGGGTGGAGAAATTTCGGTTCAAAGTCGCGCTGGCCAGCGGGCGACTTTTCGTCGTGATCCTTCGTTGGATTCACTGAGTGGTGACTTCATTGGTTATTACAGTCCCACGATTGATCGGGCATTGAGGTTTCCACGCTCAGGTGTTGGCTTGATGCAAACGGCAGGCTTGGGAGATCCACGTCCACGTTTCATTAATACGCGGCGAGCTGTGAGATTGCGCCGTGGGCAGATGGTGTCACCCTTTACGTTTGGCGCCCCCATCTTTTTTCCGAGTCAGTTGTTCCCACGTCAAAGGTCTCATCCCCGGCACCAGTTTCACCCTAGGCCGCATTTGTATCCTTGGCAGTGGTATGGACCGTCGTTTGATCCGTACATGCAGGGATACACGGGATGGTGGCGACGTCCGCAGTCCATTTTGGTTGATAGCGTCGTTGTTCCCAATCCGCCGTTGCCGGCAGCTCGCCTGAAGCTGGTCAATGATGGTCGTCGCGAAGTCCAAGTAGGGATTCGTGATCTGCAGGATTCTGCAAAAAGCCGAACAATGCGGATTCAGCCGAACTCATCTGCTGATGTGGAATTGATTCGTGATACGGGCGGCAAACGCATTGAGCAGTTTCGTGTCATGAATCCTTATGGCTATACACGGACCCGTGAAGTTGTGACCGAATACGAGCCATCGATTCGATACGAGCTTGTGATTCATGAGTGGGCAATGCAGTCGGTTGCGATTGATCGAACTGGTAAAAGTCCGAATGTGATTGAGGACATCAACTTTCAAGGTCGCGGGATTGGTCGTTTTTTTCTGCCTCCAGGCCCATTGCTTCAATCGGGAACCATCGGAGTCTACAGCGCTGCGTTGAGGCAACAAAACAGTGGGGCTGTGCCGCCTTTGGTTCCTCAGGAGGACTTGCCAAAACGTAGGGGCCGTGCACTCGAGAACGCTGTACTTGAGGCTCAACGGGCTGCACAAAGTCGGGCAGCGGGGAATTAGTCAGCTGCTTATCGGTTTGCGATGCGAGTTCAGTGAGAATCGCCGCTTGGAGAGTGACTCAGTTGGTTGTCGTTGCTCATACTTTTCTGATGAATTCTTCAGCATAGCTACGGACTTCACTGCCATTCAACACATGCACGGTGCGCAATTGCTGAACCTGTTCATCACTGAATGAATTTAGGGGGACATGTACAAGATGTTTGCGGTATCGTCTCGCCAATTTCCGAAAGCCGTTGCCCGGTGGCAATGCTGATAGCACAGCGATTTGCTTCCCTCTCGAATGGACGCAGGCTGCAGCTAACAAGCGTTCTTCAAGGGTTTCTGTATAGTCAAGTCTTGCATCTGTCCACACGTCGGGGATCCCTACCGGTGGATAAAGAAAGAGCGCCCCTCCATAAATGCCCATGCCGATCCCTGGACCAACCATTTCCTCCTCATAATTGGTCGCATAGAAAGACAGAGTTGACTCGTCTTTGTGTTCCGCGAACCAGGTTGTACGCCATGGGTAATCACGGGGGTCAGCAGGCGAGTCGAACAGCATCACACAAGCATCAAGTGTGCCTCGACTTGGTGGGACGACTTTGACATAGATTTGTTTCTCATACCAATGTCTGAGAGTGTCGCGGATATCAATGCCATCTTTGACACTAGTCGTGAACTTTTCGGTTTTTGCCAAGTCGTTGCCCATGATTGAGCGGGCGCGTTCAAAAACTCGTGTTCTGAAATTCTCTATTCGGTCATCTTCCGGTGGATAGCTGCATTGGCTGTACGGATTCCATCGGTACTTCCATTGATCTGATTCTGATTTGCTGGGTCGTCGTTTCAGTTCAAGTGTGCACCATGTCATGGGTGGTCCCGGTAACCGATTGACAAGGGACATGATTTCTCCATCGGGAAGTCGAGCCTGGTCAATTCCCAAAGTGACTTCCTCCAGATCAGTGTGCTCCTCATCTGCTTCGGAGTAGCGATAGTCATTTGCAAGTTCAGCGACGTGCAACGCGAATTGATCCCCCAAGATCTGTTTGGCCGCAGTCACAATCGTGATCAGGTCTGGCGTCATGCGACGATGAATCAACGACAGATTTCGAATGTATTGCAAACACTTTGACAGATGCAGAGGTGTGATACGTCTAGCCCGGTTACCGAGGTCTCGGCGGTAGGCTTCGCGAGCAGCAATTAGCAGTTCTTTGACTCCATCGATTTGCAGATCATCATCCTCTTCCAATTCTGATCTTGCTCGTTCGTAAAGACCAGTGATGTAGGGTAACTCACCAAACAGAAACATCAGCGTGCGATTCTTTACCGCATACCTAACCGGTTCCTGCACATCATCGTCATCGGGTAGTTCCAAAGATGCTGTTACTTCACTTTTTGGGGGTGTGGCAGAACTGATTCCTAATTGTGTGTAAGCATCACGAATCCACGGCCAATGCAAAACACTCGTGACCAATAAAATTCGTTGGTAGTGATTTTCCAATTGCCGCAGACGCCACGCCATGTGAACCATACGTTGGCGTGTTTGTTGGTCTGTCGGTGGGACAATGGTTGGTAAGACTGCCGCTGCGAATTTTTCGGGTGCCACGTGGCGGACCGCGAATGGATCGGGCATTGTCGTGGCATAAGGACGAAACGGATCCGTTTCCAAGTCAATGTATTCTCGGGGAATATGTTCACCCATTGCCGCGCGAATCGACATGATTACGCTCTGGCACGGATCAATCGGGATATAGCTGCAGGTGGCTGCGTCCAGATCCTCGATTTCTTCCCCTTCTTCTGAATTCCATTCGTTGAGCTCCCAATTGTCCGGTTCTGCTGTGAAAGCAGTGGTCGGGGGTTGGATCACGATGGAGGGGCGTGGTAATTCCAGAACCGCTGCTTCCACGGCGGTTCGAAATGATCCCGGTAACGGGACAGCGATACAGTCGAAAGCGTGTTCAAGCATCCAACGCCGCACGGTGACCGCAAACTGCCCGCTCCCATGAATGACGGGAAGAAGAGAGATTTTGTCACCGATTCTCAGCAATTCTGGGATATTCTTGTCGTCATTCGAGCTCATAGAGATTCACCCTTTACAAGGATGACCTTCCTATCAATAATCGGTCCATCTGGTTCAGCCATATACATTGCTTTGGTGAACTACCGGAACAATTGCTCCGGACATCGGGTCGGCGTCCAGATCTTATCTAAACCCACTATTATTTTAGCGGCTATTCTATCGTGAACGCGGGCGTCAATTGATGTCTGCGTTCTCTTATTTTACGGACTTCCGCTTGTCAAAAGCTCTTTGTATGACCTTGTGCGTGCTAGAGACTGCTTTGCTCGGCTAAGAGACTGGACATGATGTCTTCAGCATCAGTTGTATCACAATCGAAGCAGTGCGTTGATTGGGTATCGTTTTCCCTGACGAGAATCATCGAAGCTGTGGCAGGGGCCAGAGTGTCTGTTCTCGGGTCGTTTGATCAAGGGCCGAACGTCTTGTTCGAATTACATTGCCATGGCGTATGGCTTATGGATTTGTTGGTCAACGCCATGAAAATGAACTACGGTCGACCGGACTGTCAGATTTAGTGTGACTGCAGAAACTTGACGACTAGTTGTTGCACCTCTGGATTCTTCATCAACGTGCTATGTACGACTGGCACAGTGGTGAACGATTCACGGCCTTCAAGTTGGGTTTCTTCGACTTGCACAACAAAGTCACTGGCTTCACCCAGAATTGGATTGCGAACCTTTTTTTGGCTCAGATCGCCTGCGATGATCGAGAACGGGAATTCCGGAATCGCAAGGTTTCCAACCAATTGTTGCCAGTTGGGTCCAAGCTGCAGGCCAGTTTTACCTGCAACAAGGCCAAACACTTTGGTGTAAGCGAGACGTCGAGCGATAGCAGCACCCTGATTGGGAGGCCCTAACATGACCATGCAACCGCACCGCCGCAGCAGACCATCTGGATCACCTTCTTCTTTCAAATCTGCAAGCAGATGACGAACGACGATATTTCCCATGCTGTGAGCCACAAAGGAAATTTTTGCGTCTTTGGGCAAGCCAGTAAGTACCTCTTGAAGGGCTGCGGCGTGATCTCCAATCGTATTTCTGGTACTCGCGTAGCTGAAGCGCAAGACCGTTCCACAGTCAGCCGCCTGCAGCGTTTTTTCCATGGATCGCATCGATTGGTGCGAGCGCATCAGACCATGCAATAGAACGACGTATTCTTTGCCTTCGGATGTATCTTTCTTGTCGCTCAGCAAATCATCCAAAGCCACTTCACACTGTTTCCTCGTTCCCCATGCGCGGCGGACGTCAGCGGCATCAAGAAGTCGCCAATGATTGGTCATCCAATTCGATTGGATACGGTAACCATGGGTGTGTTGGTGATCTGTCCAGAATTGTGTCCCACCATAGGTCTTGAAGGGCACATTGTAGGGAGCTGTTGATTCAGTGGGCGATTTTTTATTCAACGAATTTGCTTCCTCAACGAGGCTGTCCTGATCATTTTCCTGAGCATCAACGATCTGATTCTGAGAAGCCAGATGTGTGATAACCAGACCAACTAGAAGAAGAATGAGACTGTAATTCATGGGACGAACGCCAATCGAGCAATATTTGTTTCAGGGTGGGACAGAATCAGAAATCAACAATGAGTCAATACACTGCGATCGAAGTTAGAGCCCGTCCTGCGTGGAATATAGCGTTTCAAAAGCCTTAATCTTCGAAATATTTGATTGGCACTGGTTAGGTGTCTCGTTTGAAAACGAGACAAGATCGCTTCTCCATGGCCAGATTCATCATTCAGTCGTATGACATCACAAGCTTCAAGAACTCCCGCTCATCGACGACTTTTACTGTATGTCCTGCTTCGCTAAAAGACTGCGCAAGATGAGCGTTATCGGGACCATCATTGGTTGCAGAAGATCTTTTAATTGATCCCATGACGAGATAATCGGTTTGCTGATCGACTGTTTCCTGCCAAGTGCCCCCCAGTCGTGCTGTTAAGGTTTCGGCATCGCTGGGGCTCATCCAACGCAATTTTCCAGAAAACACGATCCGTTTTCCACTCAACGGACGCACAAACTCGCCACGAACCAAAATTCGCTGCATGTCGATTTCTGGTTCAGATTCAGCGACATTTGGGTCATGCTTTCCACTGCTCGCCAATTGATTGGGAAACAGGAAAGGCAACCCAGATGCCGAGCCAGGCGGTGGTGCTTTGGGATTCGCGCCACTTGTTTGCCTCTTTGATTTTCCTGTTGCCCCGCGGTAACCCCAAGCTCCAGCTTTCCCGCGGTTCAGTTTCAGAATTTTTTCGAGGTGATCCAGCGAGGTCGCTTCGCGATCAATCCCAGCTGCTAACAGAATTTTTGCACAGGCAATCGAGTCTTCCAGTGCATCATGATGCTGAAAGCGGATGCCGAGCCAGTTTGACAGTGGTTTCAATCCGTAACGACGATGATGCGGCCACGTGCGACGGGCTATTGCTCGTGTGCATGTGAAATGAAATTCGGGAATCGATTTCTGATGAGTACGAAGGCACGCAAGTAAAACTTTGATGTCAAAACTGGCGTTGTGTGCTACCAAACAGTCGTTACCGATTTTGCTTGAAATCTCTGACCAGATATCGCCAAAGTTTGATTCTTCGCGAACTTGAGCTGGGGTGATGCCGTGGATTCGAATATTGCCTTGACTGAAATAAAGTGGTTCGGGCCGGATCATCCACATGAACTGGTCTACGACTTGCCCGTCGCGAACAACGACAGCACCCAATTGACAGGCGCTGTCAGGTTGATGGCTTGCGGTTTCGAAGTCGATGGCGGTGAAATTTGCTGCAAAATCCATGATATTCATCACCGATTTGAATTCGATGATCGCTGCTCCTTTTGAGTGATGTGAGTCTCACTTTTATCATGTTAAGGATTTGAAGCCAGCTGAGCAATTAACATCTCGCTGTCAGGTCGCACGTCACCGACGTGAGGCCAACCTGGAAGGTAAGTACGCGCTGATTACTGCTGATTCAAGTTCACCAGATCGTTGCTGCTTTCATCACTTGGGTGGCTACGCTTACAGTGAATTTTTATTTGACCCTTTTGATTTGCGGTGTGGGTAAGCAATTACCTCTCCTTCGGCTACCACCCAAACGCCATCAGTCGGTTTTGGTCGAATGGTACTGCAGCCGGTAAAGCCACCGATGGCAGGAAGGACTAAACGTTTTTTGTGCCACCAGAAACAGGGTAGTCTGCCGGTGCGGTCTGCCACTGAAATCAAACGCACTGCCGGATGAAGGTGCCCGCATAACATGAGGGCGACATCTTTCGGGATGTTCTCGGGCTCGTGTCCAATTGCCAAGCCATCGGCAAATTCTCCCATGGGGACGACCTCAATCTTCCAACTGGCCGGCAGAGTGCCTAGTGGGCGATCATGATTTCCAAGGACCAATTTAATTTTCAACCTCGGGTGTTGTTGGCGAAATCCCTGCAGTTGGTCATGTGTCTTTGTCGAGAGCGATGATCTGGCATGAAACATATCGCCAAGAATCACGAGTGATTCCGCACTAGTCTGCTGTACCATCTTGGTCATAGCCAGCAAGGTTCCAGCGGTGGATCCATCGGGTACCGGAATGTTATGGAATCGAAAGGTAGCTTCTTTTCCAAAATGTGTATCAGCAACGAACAAAGTATGATGCTGACTCCAGTAAACACCTTTCTCAGGAAGCAATTCCAGTTCGTAATCCAGCAAACGAATCTTTACCTTACCACTCACTTTTCACCATCTGCTGCGGCTGATTCGAGTTGTTCCTGCATTCGAGCAATACGGTCTGCAAGTGTCTCGCTGCTGACCCGTTCCCGCAATTTATCGACCAGCAGGGGGAAAGCCAGCGGAGTCACCCGTGGCGGTTCTTTGAGCATGATTTGGCTTTCATTGATACGTTCCATGGCAGAGTGCATTCGGGATGCTTCCAGTTGCTGGTCGAGTACTTCACGGCGGCTTTGCTCCAGTAGTAGATTGCCAGGATCATATTCACAGAAGACATCAAAAAACAGATTGCTGCTGGCCTGCAGTTGTCTGGCGTTTTTGCGTGACCCCGGTAGTCCCTGTTGAATGAGTCCTGCGATTCTGGCGACTTGTCGAAATTGCCGTTTCGCCATCTCGGTACAGTTCATGCTCTCAAGAATATCAGCCATCAAATTTTCAGTTGAAAACCAGCCCATGGCAGTTTTTGGATCAATGTCTGTTTTCGATGGAGATTGAAGTACGATGCCATAGTCATTGCATGCCATTGAAAAAGTAGTTTTACGGATTCGTGAGATACGATAGGCAATGAGGGCTGCCAAGCCCTCGTGAACCAGTCGTCCCTCGAACGGAAATAGAAAAATCTGATAGCCGGTACGGGTTTTGATTTGCTCAATCAGCAACTGGTCTGATCTGGGAATGATGCTCCAACGCTGTTGAATCTCAAGCAGATTTTTCAGTGCTTTCATTTCACGTCCCACCAGTTTTTGATGGGATGCCTCATGTAGTTTTTGGCGAAGTGCAGTGCTCAGTTCACTCGACAAGGGCATTCGTCCGCCCATCCATCGGGGGACAGTGTCGGGGGTGCCTTTGGATCGTTTCACGTAGGCAACGTTGTCGCGAACACAGACCATCTCGACAAGTCTGCCCGCAAAGAGGAATTTTTCTCCAGGTTTAAGCTTGGATAAGAATGACTCTTCCGCGGTACCAAGTGTTTTGCCCTTCATGTATTTCACATGCATCGCAGCATCGGAAACAATGGTGCCAATATTCATGCGATGAGTGGTTTGCACTCGTCGTTGCGTGATCTGATAGAAGTCATCTGTGCGCTCCACCCGTTTGAATTCGGGGTAGGCGTCAAGAGAAGCACCACCGCGAACCACAAAGTCCAGCACCCATTGCCACTCGATGTCGGTTAGCGATTCATATGCTTGCGTCTTCCGCACCTCCTGCAGCAGCTCGGGTGAGTGGAATCCACCCCCGATAGCGATAGTCACCAAGTGCTGAGCTAGTACATCAAGAGGTTTTTGAAGCAGAGGTCGCGCTTCAAGCTGCCCTTCACGAATGGCATCCTGTGCTGCAGCTAATTCGATCAGTTCAATTGCGTTCGTGGGAACAAAGGCCAATCGACTGGTCGCTTCAGGTTGGTGGCCACTCCGGCCAGCACGTTGTAGCAGTCGAGCAGCACCCTTTGGGCTTCCAATTTGAATGACCAGATCTACTGCGGTGTAATCGACTCCCAGATCAAGGCTGCTGGTGCACACTACAGCATGCAGAGATCCGTCTCGCAGTCCTTTTTCTACCCATTGTCGTACACTTGTATCCAGCGATCCGTGGTGCAAGGCAATGCGACCGGCCCAGTCAGGTCGCTGCTTCAGTAGTTGTTGGTACCAGATTTCGGTTTGCGATCGCGTGTTGGCAAATACCAGAGTGCTGTTGACTGACTCGATTTTTTCGGCGACTTGCGGCACCATTCGCGTTCCGATGTGGCCGGACCACGGAAACGACTCGATTCGGGCAGGGATAATCGACTCAAGCTGCAAACGCTTTTTGCTATAACCCTCGATGACTCTGACCGGTTGGTCTGGTTCAGAACCGACCAACGCCTGCTTGGCTTGTTCCAAATTCCCGAGGGTTGCTGAAAGTCCCCAAGTACGAAGCGCAGGGTTCAGTTTTCTAAGACGTGACAATGCGAGCTCTGTTTGGATGCCTCGCTTGGTCCCCAACAGTTCATGCCACTCATCAACGATAACACCTTCCAGTTGGCTAAATTGTTCGAGCAGTTTCTCATGTGTCAGCATGAGCGACAGGCTTTCTGGAGTGGTAATCAAGGCTGTGGGCAGCTGTTTCAACTGACGAGCTTTTGCGCTGGCTTTACTGTCACCTGTTCTTGATTCAAGCCGCCAAGGCAGGCCTAGGTGATCAAGTGGTTGTCTCAACGACGCCTCGGTGTCCCCAGCAAGCGCTCGGAGTGGGGTAATCCAAAGCACTCGCAATCCTGGTGGCCGTTTTGGTTGCCACTTGTCTCGATTTCGATTTTCTCCCAGCCACTTCAGGATTGGCCCCATCCAGACGGCAAGGGTCTTTCCCGTTCCCGTGGCAGAGTGAACGAGCCCACTTGATCCATCGCGGTAGGCACGCCATGTCGATCGCTGAAATCGAAATGGTTTCCAGCCTATCGATTGAAAAAAACGATCGACAGATTGAGAGGGTGTTTCAGGTGTGGATTGTTGAACAGTATCCATCAATGGTCACCACCCGTTGATGAGCCAGGTAGCAGGTCAAGTACATCCTCAAGCGTATTCGCATCTTTCGCTGCTTTGTCATGCCTCCATCGGCTGATGCGAGGAAAGCGTGTTGCTATTCCACTTTTGTGCCGCGTGCTGGCTTGCAAGCCTTCAAAGGCAAGTTCCATGACCAGTTCTGGCTGTACGCTTCGAACTGGCCCGAACGCTTCTTTTGTGTTTTTTCGCACGAAGCGGTCAACTTCCCGAAGTTCGGCGTTGGTCAGACCGCTGTAGGCTTTTGCAAATGGTACCAGTTCATCATCTTTCCACACTGCGAATGTGTAGTCGCTAAATAGACTTGATCGTTTGCCATGACCCTTTTGTGCATAAATGAGCACAGCATCAATGGTGTATGGTTCGACTTTCCACTTCCACCAGGTGCCGCGTACCCGCCCCACATCATAGGGAGCGTCGACGCGTTTCAGCATCAGGCCTTCGGAGTGACGTTCACGGCTGTGTGTTCTTATCTCTGTCCAGTCCGCCCAAGATTGGGCGGGAATAAGTTCAGTGATTTTGAGCTGCGGATGTTGCACTCGTGACATTAGAATTTCCAGGTGATCCCGGCGTTGTCTCCATGGCAGTGAACGAAGGTCATTTCCGTCCTGCTCAAGTAAGTCAAATGCGTGAAAGACAACTGGCACCTCAAGTAACAGTTTCCGCCCGACTTTCTTACGATTGATTCTTCGTTGTAATTGTGAGAAAGGAAGAATCGTACCATCAGCTTTGGTAGCCAAAATCTCACCATCGAGTACTGTTCCGGTTGGCAGAAGGGCTGCCGCCGCCTCAATTTCGGGCCAACGATTCTCCATCAGTTCTTCGCCACGTGACCACACGAAGATTTGCGAATTGCGTTGGATCAATTGGCCGCGGATCCCGTCCCATTTCCATTCCGCGGCAAAGTCATTGATCTTTCCCAAGGAGTCAGGAGTACTGTCACGATCGATCGCATGCGCCAAACAGAACGGATAAGGTTGGCTGACGATAGCATCGTCGACGTCTGGGTTTGATAATCGCAGGAACGATTCAGGCGTTGGGCTCCAGCTTCCCATCAGGCGATGGGCAATCACTTCGGCGCAGATTCCTGTATGTTCAGCCAGCGCGCGAGTCACAAGACGCTTGCTGACTCCTACGCGAAAAGCACCGGTGATCAATTTGAGAATGACAAATCGTACGTCTGCAGGGTTTTGATGCCAGATATCGGTCACGACCTTGCGTTGCTGCTCTTCATTCATATTGCGAATGGGCTGTAATCGTTCTTCGACCCATTCGCTCAAGGACCCTGTCGTTTCGGTTTTCTGTTCAGGTACCACCAGCGAGATAGTTTCAGCGAGGTCACCGACCGAACTGTATGATTCGTCAAATAGCCAAGCAGGGATGTTAGCTTCCTCTGCGGCCCATTGGCGTAACAGTTTGGTTGGGATGAGGCGGCGGATTTTTTCTCCGGACAGAAAATAGATCGCCCAAGCAGCGTCGGCGGGCTCAGCACAACCAAAGTACTGAGTCATTGCTTGGACTTTGACGGTGGTGCGAGTGGTTGAATCCAGTCGCTTGTAAAGTTCGGAAAAAAGCTTCATTCTGATTTTTCCTCGCCGGTCTTATCAGTCTCGCTATCTTCCTCGTCGTTCGCTGATCGTTGCCACCGATCGAGCGAAATTGCGTCGCGACCGCCCTCTCGCAGGTAACGGGCGACGACTGCTGAGTACCCATGGGTGACCCAAACGGTTTCAGGATCACAAGCATCCACTGACTCAAGTAAAGAGGGCCAATCAACATGGTCGCTGAGCACGAAACCCCGGTCGAAGGATCTCCGACGCCGTGAGCCTCGAACCGCCATCCAACCGCTGGCCATTGCTGTGCTGATTTTGCCAAAACGCTTTAACCATGGCGTTCCGTGTGCACTCGGGACAGCGATAATCATGGCTCCAGCCCAACGCTGCGACTTTTCAGCGTTGGAGGTGTGAATTGTGGGTGGTAGGGAGACTCCTGTTTGACGATAGGCTTCATTTCCTTTTTCTACGGCACCATGGCAGAAGATGGGGCCTATGGATGGATCTAGTCCAGCAAGGATTCTTTGGCTTTTACCCACGGCGTACCCATAAAGGACGCTGCACTGCTCTTGGGAACGATTTTCACACCACCAATGATTGATCGAGTCGAATACAGAGTTCTGTTCGGGCCATCGGTACACAGGCAATCCAAAGGTCGACTCTGTCACCAGCAGATGGCAACGTAGCGGCTGCCAACTTTCGCAGGTTGCATCACTGCCCAGCTTGTAATCCCCGGTAACGACTTCGATCCGTCCACGGTATTCAAGCCTGACCTGTGCAGAGCCAAGAATGTGACCAGCCGGATAGAAACTCACGTTGACGCCTCCGATGCTGATCGTTTCACCGTAATCAGCAAATTGAAATTCAGCATCAGGACTCATTCGCATGCGTAGCAGATGCTCACTCGATCTCGCTGCCAGGTAAAGTCGGCTACCCCAGCGAGCATGGTCAGTGTGTGCGTGGGTCACGACCGCACGATCCACGGGGCGATGGGGATCGACGTAGAAATCACCTTGAGGGCAATAGAAACCACGGCTCGTTTGCTGCAACAGTGTCCTCATTCAGGAATCTCATTACCCTGTCCGAGATCCTGAACAAATTGCTCGATCATTTCGCGTTTTCGATTTTCGTCTGGCATGCGGAGAATGGCAGCGGGGTGCCAGGTGGCAATGGTTCGTTCGCTCCATTCCGTCACTTGTATGCCACCTCTCTGCTGGCTAAGGCGAAAGTCCCTACCCAGCAACGCCTGCGCTGCAGTGGCACCCATGCAGATCACTGTTTTCGGTTGCAGTGCCATGAGTTCAGATTCGAGCCAGGGTCGGCAGGCATAGATTTCGCGTGAGTCAGGTTTTTTGTGGAGTCTTCGTTTTCCACGTCGCTCGAACTTGAAATGTTTGACAACATTCGTGAGATAGATATCGCGTCGTTCGATGCCTGCATCACGAAGCGATGCATTGAGAAGTTCCCCAGCGGGACCCACAAATGGCTTGCCTTCAATGTCTTCGCGATCCCCCGGTTGTTCCCCCACCAAAACCAGACGGGCGTTTTCCGGGCCTACGCCAAAGACAGCCTGGGTCGCATCATTACATAGGTGGCATGCTTGACAGTTGTTAACAGACTGACGGAGTGATTTGAGATCCTGTTCAATCGGTAAATAATGAGCACCAGTCTCAGAAAATCCTTCGTGGTTTTCAATCATCTGATTCACACGAGTTGGTGCCTCGCGAATCAGGTCTTCGATCAGAGTTGCTTCGGGTAGCGTAGGCCAATGTCGGACTGGCATCTCACGTTTCATCATGTCTACTTTGATCCGAGCCGGATTAAAGATTGACGCATAATACGTTTTCCACAGATCCTCCAACGCGTCTGCCTGAGGTGCCTCGCTTGCGGGCAGGCCGGGTCCATAGGTGAGTTGCTGTTGATCCCAATGAGCCGATTCATGAGGTGTTAGAATAGTCCACGACATCCCTTTGAATCGACGTGAGAAGAAGGGGGCCGCCAGTCGCATGATCAGGTGGTCTGGTCGATGCCAAGCGATGTACGTTTCGGCAGGTTCGTCCGTTTCTATTTTTCGGAAACGCACGAAAGCCTTCATTTTGTGCACATCACGTGTCACCGCTTTTTTCATGAGTTGCAAACGGTGAACATCATCGTCCGTCGAGATTTCAAGCAATCTCCGTTCACCATGCACGATTCTCCACAGGGTTTGATAAAGCAGTTGCCATCGTGCAGGATCTCGATGACAGGCGACATGGCGAGCTAATTCAAGGAAAGGGGATGGGACGCTGACCCGAGGTGATTTTCGGCCACTATTGAGGCTCCCATCGGATTCCTCTTCCGTGGTCGTTCCTGCATCGACCTGATCAAACAGCCCGAGTTGGTTGTCTTCGGGGGACCAGTGAACCCCATTGGGTGCGACCTCATCAGACAAAAGCGTTCGAGCTTCTGATCGCCAGTCGTCAAAACAAGCCACGTGTATGAACCGCATGACGGTTTATACCTCACCTGAAGTGGCTGACTGCATCGCATCAAACAACATCAACTGTTGAGTAGCTGGTCGCAGTTTCCGCTGGAGGTCCAACATGTCGAGGTTTTTTAGTGCTGGGTTGTGATCACTGGTGAGGACAAAATATTTTGCCCGGTTCCATGCGACTTTCAGCTTTTTCAGATCACAAGTGCGAATGTGTTGAAACCGTCGTATGGTTAACAAGCGTTTTACGCTTCTGGCTCCAATGCCTGGTATTCGAAGTAACTGCTCACGACACGCTGTGTTGACATCAACTGGGAAGCAGTGGCGATTTGAGAGGGCCCATGCAAGTTTCGGATCGATCTCGAGAGATAAATTCTGGTCAGTTTCAGTGACAAGTTCGGCTGCTTTGAATCCATAGAATCTGAGTAGCCAATCTGCTTGGTAAAGGCGATGCTCACGCACAAGCGGCGGCGATTGTCCGGGCAGACGTGCATCGGCGTGTGGGATTGGACTGTAGGCAGAATAATATACACGCCGAAGTTTCTGCCCCCCGTAAAGCTCGGATGCAGTTTGTAGAATCCTGCTGTCAGGCGTAGGCGTTGCCCCAACAATCATCTGCGTGCTTTGGCCAGCAGGGGCAAAGCGTGGGCTTTTGAATCCACGCTTCCGGTCGGCACGCGTCTCGCTGATCTTTTCTGAAATTCCCTGCATTGCATTCACAATGACTGGTTTCTTTTTCTCGGGAGCCAACTGCACCAAATCGTTTTCCGTTGGTAACTCAATGTTGACGCTCAAGCGGTCAGCCCAGCGACCAGCTTCCTCAATTAGATCCTCGTTAGCGTTGGGGATGGTTTTCAGGTGAATGTAACCTCCGTACTTGTGCTCCTTACGCAGCACTTTTGCTACTTCGGTTAGTTGTTCCATGGTGTAGTCCGGGTTCTGGATGATCCCGGAACTCAAAAATAAACCTTCAATGTAATTCCGTTTGTAGAAATCAAGCGTTAGCGTTACTACTTCTGGGACAGTGAATCTCGCCCGAGGTGTGTCGCTTGAGATTCGGTTGACGCAATACTGACAGTCATAAATACAAAAATTTGTCAGTAGAATTTTTAACAGCGAGATGCATCGTCCATCGGGGGTGTAACTGTGGCAAATTCCCATCCCCTCCGTACTACCGATGTTGCTGCCAGCCCGTGTTGTTTTGGAGCCGCTGCTCGCGCAGGAAGCGTCGTACTTCGCAGCGTCGGCCAAAATAGCTAACTTGTCTTGGACGTCCATGGAAAGCAATCTTTTAATACATCGGTGTAAGGCAATGCTTGG